>Ga0310697_10003408_pt1 | contig 16120 bp, 10 predicted proteins | sample 172DNAGHGlowgp2_FD_203883 | JGI IMG/M metagenome (GOLD analysis project Ga0310697, IMG submission 203883) | Sheep rumen microbial communities from Palmerston North, Manawatu-Wanganui, New Zealand - 1728 DNA GHGlow gp2 (v2) (version 2) | ecosystem: Host-associated > Mammals > Digestive system >... | reverse complement strand
GTTAAACAAAATTGTTAGAGACTACTATCTACAAAGGGTTGTGAAGGTGACGAAGGAAGAAAACGAAAAACGATTAGAATATCTACGCGAAATAGTAAGACGGCTGCCAGACAAGCCTGGCAGCTATCAATTCTATGACAACGAACATACTATCATCTATGTAGGTAAGGCGAAAAGTCTTAAATCAAGGGTTTCATCTTACTTCCATTCCGAAGTGGATAGATACAAAACCAAAGTGCTCGTATCTAAAATTCACGACATCAGTTATACAGTTGTAAATACAGAAGAGGATGCGTTACTCTTAGAGAACTCACTCATCAAGAAGTACAATCCCAGATATAACGTTTTGCTGAAAGACGGGAAGACATACCCCTCAATTTGCATCACCAACGAATACTTCCCTCGCATCTTCAAGACCCGAACTATCAACAAGAAGTGGGGTACGTATTATGGGCCCTACTCGCATATAGGTAATATGTACGCAGTCCTAGAAATCATCAAGGAAATTTGTCATCCCCGAACATGTCGACAACCTATCACGGAGGCTGGTGTGAAAGAAGGGAAATATCGTGTCTGTCTTGACTATCATATCAAAAAATGTAAGGGCCCATGTGTGGGAAAGCAAACATTCGTGGAATATCAAAAAAACATTCATCAGGCAAAAGAAATACTCAAGGGTAACACGCGTCAGATACTTCGTGAACTAAAGGGAGAGATGCTACAACTTTCCGAAGAGCTGAAATTCGAAGAAGCAGAAGAAATAAAACGAAAATATATAGCTCTGGATACTTTTGTAAGCAAGAGCGAAGTAGTAAGCCATATCATAGACAATATTGATGTGTTTTCAATTACATCAGATGAAAAGATTGCATACATAAACTATCTTCACGTATCGAATGGTAGCATAAACCAGTCTTTTACCATTGAATATAGAAAGAAGCTGGACGAACCCGATGAAGAGCTGTTACAGTTAGGAATCATTGAACTGAGAGAGAGATTTGCGAGTGATGCAAAAGAAATCATTATACCATTTGAAATAAGTCTGGAATTAGATAAGGTTAAATACACTATTCCGAAAATCGGTGACAAGAAAACCCTACTTGATTTATCAATCATGAACGGGAAACAATATAAGTTCGATCGTCTAAAACAAGCCGAAAAACTAAACCCTGAACAGAAACAAGTAAGACTCATGAAGGAGTTGCAGGACATATTACACCTGCCGACATTACCCTATCATATAGAGTGTTTCGACAACTCAAACATCTCAGGTACGGATGCTGTAGCAGCCTGCGTAGTCTTCAAGAAGATGAAACCATCCAAGAGCGACTATAAGCGCTATAACATCAAAACAGTTGAAGGGCCAGATGACTACGCATCGATGAAAGAGGTGGTGTCGAGGCGTTATAATCGGCTATTAGAGGAGAACCAACCCCTACCCGACCTCATTGTGGCCGACGGTGGAAAAGGACAAATGGAGATAATACGGCAGGTTATTCAGGACGAATTAAACTTGGACATACCAATCGCGGGACTTGCTAAAAACGACCGGCACAGGACCAACGAATTACTTTATGGCTTCCCAGCGAGAAGCGTACAACTGAAGACCGAAAGTGAACTTTTCCACGTGCTTACGCAGCTTCAAGATGAGGTCCATCGATTTGCCATAGAATTCCATCGAAACAAGCGTTCTAAGCGCGCTCTACACTCCGAGATGGATAATATCAAGGGAATCGGTCCCAAAACGCGTGACGGGCTTCTAAATGCCCTTAAAACGGTTCGTGCAATCCGTGAGGCAAACCTGGAAACGCTCACTCAGCTGATAGGGCAGTCAAAAGCGCAAATCATCTACGATTATTTCCACCAAGAAAAGCAATAGCAAGGACGTAGGTAAATCACCTTCGGGGTAAAGCAAAAGAATGGTTCCCTGCCTGGGAAAACTGATTCACTAGGCAGGTCGCAATTTCAGTATCATACGCGGTCATTTGGTCATTTGTCAAAATGGAAAACAGAATGTCAAAACCACCACTATATATAATAATTTATATATAGTGAAAAATGACAGCGTTTCCGAAATCGATTTTGACAAATGACCAAATGACCAAATGACCACAATGTTTAGGAAAAAATTTTGGAGTTTACGAAATAAGTTTGTATCTTTGCAGAAAATTCTAAGAAAAATGAGAGCCGTCATACAACGAGTTACCCACGCCAGCGTCACAATCAAAGGACAAGTAAAAAGTCAGATCCAACAGGGTTATCTGATCCTTTTGGGCATCTGCGATGAGGATTCAAGTGATGATGTAGACTGGTTAGTAAAAAAGATTGCCAATCTACGTGTGTTTGGCGATGAAAACGACGTTATGAACCGCTCAATTATCGACGTTGGAGGCAACTGCCTGGTAGTCAGCCAATTCACGCTCTATGCCAGCTATAAAAAGGGGAATCGTCCGAGCTGGTTCCGTGCAGGCTCCCATGAGCACTCTATACCACTCTATGAAGCCTTCTGCACACAACTTTCAGAGGCAATAGGCAAGACCGTCGGCACAGGAGAATTCAGCGCAGATATGAAGGTAGAACTCCTTAACGATGGCCCAGTAACCATCTGCATGGACACTAAAAATAAAGAGTAAAAACAATGAAAAATTACCTTCGCGAAATCGAAATATCGGGCGTCATCCTCATGTTGATAGGGTGCATAAGCTACCGGTTCCTACAACAGCAATGGGGCATCTATGCCTGTAGCATAGGACTCATCCTGTGGGTCATTGAGGTTGTCTACAAAGCATTCAACTGGAAGAAATACGAGCGCGACAACAAGCAGAACATCATTATGATGCTGTTTGTCATTGTGATGCTATTTACATTAATATTATCAAAATGACGATTCGTGAAGCACAAGATGCTGTAGACCGCTGGATAAAAGAGTACGGCGTGAGGTACTTCTCAGAACTTACCAACATGGCGATTCTGACAGAAGAAGTCGGCGAACTGGCACGTGTGATGGCCCGCAAATATGGTGACCAGAGTTTCAAGGCGGGCGAGCGCGAGAACCTGGGCGAGGAAATGGCAGATGTACTCTGGGTACTACTCTGTCTGGCAAACCAGACTGGTGTTGACCTAACAAAAGAGCTGTTGAAATCGATAGAAAAGAAGACCCGCCGCGATGCTTTGCGGCATATAGAAAACCCTAAACTAAAAGCATAAAACTATGGCAGAAAAAACTATGTACGAAGAGGCGCTGTCGAAGTATAACCTCGACATCAGCGATGAAGAAGTGAAGGATGCAGTGAAGAAAATCATTGCTGAGAAAGTACCGCAGAACGATACGCCAGAAGTCAAGCGTTTCATGTTCGGCAGTATCGAGCTAACGACCCTGACCACGCAAGACTCAGCAGAAAGTGTGCTGCAGCTGGTAGAAAAAGTGAATAAGTTCGACAGCGAGTATCCGCAAATGCCACACGTGGCAACGGTAGTCACCTACCCTCGTTTCACAAAACTCGTTAGCGAATCTCTCGAAGTTGAAGGCGTCATTCCTACCTGCGTCAGCGGTGCATTCCCGTCTTCTCAGGCACTTATCGAAGTGAAGACCGTGGAGACAGGCTTAGCCATTCGCGACGGAGCCGGTAATGTAGATATCGTCATGCATGTAGGTGAGTTCCTGAGCGGCGACTACGAGACCGTTTGCGATGAAATCCAGCAGCAGAAAGAGACCTGTGGCGAAGTACCTATGAAGGTGATCCTTGAGACTGGTGACTTAGGCTCTTGTGCGAACATTAAGAAGGCTTCGTTACTGGCAATGTATTCTGGCGCCGACTATATCAAAACCTCTACAGGCAAAGAAAAAATCAGCGCAACGCCAGAGGCTGCATACGTCATGTGCCAGGCAATCAAGGAATACTACGATGAAACGGGCATACAGGTTGGTTTTAAGCCCGCTGGCGGCATTAATTCCGTTATGGATGCACTTATCTACTACACCATCGTCAAAGAGATCCTGGGCGAGAAATGGCTCACCAATGAACTCTTCCGTCTGGGTACCAGTCGTCTGGCAAACCTCCTGCTTAGCGAACTGACTGGCGTAGAGACCAAGTTCTTCTAAAACAGAATAACGAATAATTTAAGACAGAATAACATACTAACATTATTTAGCCAGATGGTTTATTTGTTAATATGTTATTCTGTCTTTCTATTATGTTCTTATGTCTAAAGTTTCCGTTGAATGACGTATTCGAGATAAGCCTTAAACGCGTCTTTCAGTTCGGGCTTCACGATTTCATCTATATATTTCTGAGCCTCTTTGGCAAATTCCTCCATCTTGTGTTCAGCATATTCGATGCCACCATATTGTTTGGTAAACTCTACTAACACGGCAATTTCATCAGGATTGATCGTGCCTGCCTTCACCTTCTTAGCCAACGTATGCATCGACTCCAAATTGGAGTGTTGAAGTGCATAAATCACAGGCAGGGTTAGTTTGCCTTCAGTCATATCGTTACCCGTAGGCTTGCCGATTTCCTTCGATTCATAGTAGTCGAAAATATCATCACGAATCTGGAAAATCATGCCGATATTTTGTCCGAATTTTGCAGTAGCAGCAATCTCTTCATCAGTAGCACCTGCAGATAATGCGCCAACCTTAGCACAAGTCTCGAACAGCGCAGCAGTCTTATTGTTAATTATCTGATAATAAATATTTTCCGAAATTTCCTGATTCTGAATATTCGAAAGTTGCAGAATTTCACCCTCAGACAAATTGCGGCCAAGTTCAGCTAACAATTGTATGATTTTCGGATTGTCGGTCAACGACACGCGAAGCAAAGCGGTTGACAGGATATAATCACCCACCAAGACGGCAACCTTATTATCATACGAGGCATTCACAGAAGCTTGTCCGCGACGCTCCTTACTCTCATCCACCACGTCGTCGTGAACAAGAGAGGCCGTATGGAGCAATTCCAAGCCGACTGCAGCATTCTGAGTCACTCCTGATACCTTGCCGAAATTCTTGGCTGTCAACATGGTGAGCATGGGGCGCATACGTTTACCACCTCGCTGACGAATATGCGCAAGAACCGTACCTAAAAGTCCGTCAGTATGTGTCAGAGACTCATTGAACAAGGCTATAAAGTCGTTCAAATCCTCTTCAATTGGGTGTTTAATAAGTGATAAATAGTTCATCGCATAAGAATTTTGATACAAAATTAGTGAAATTCTTCGGATAATAAGAAATTTTTTAGTAATTTTACGCGAAAATTCTCACTTGTTATGGATAAACTCTTCCTTTTAGACGCTTACGCGCTCATTTATAGGTCGTATTACGCCTTTATTAAGAACCCTCGAATCAACTCCAAGGGTCAGAACACTAGTGCCATTATCGGCTTCTGCAACACATTGAATGAGGTGCTGCAAAAGGAGAAGCCAACGCATATCGGTGTAGCGTTCGACCCTCATGGGCCTACATTCCGCAGCGAGGCTTTTCCCGAGTATAAAGCCCAGCGTGATGCCACTCCCGAGGACATCCATGCTGCTGTTCCTATTATCAAAAACATCCTACGTGCCTACCATATCCCAGTGCTACAAGTCGATGGTTATGAAGCGGATGACGTCATCGGTACTCTCGCTAAAAAAGCTGATTCCATCGGCGTAAAATGTTATATGCTCACCCCCGATAAGGACTACGGCCAATTAGTGACAGAGCATGCTAACATATATCGTCCTCGACACGGTGGCGGTTATGAAGTGATGGGACCAGAGGAGGTCTGTCAGAAATACAGCATCACATCCCCCACTCAAGTGATTGACCTATTAGCACTCATGGGCGATACGGCAGACAACTTCCCTGGCTGTCCGGGCGTTGGTGAGAAGACGGCCGCCAAACTCATTGCAGACTTCGGTAGTGTGGAACAATTATTGGCACGCTCATCGGAAATCAAAGGTAAGCTACGTGAAAAAATTGAAGAACATGTTGAGGATATCAAGATGAGTTACTTCCTGGCAACCATCAAGACCGACGTTCCCATCGAACTCAATATGGACGAACTACAGCTGGTGGAACCTGACGAACAGGAATTAGGTAAAATCTTCACCGAACTGGAGTTCAAACAGCTGGCAGACAAGGTTCTTAAAAAAACACAAAAACAGCAAATGCCCGTTAACGGACAACTCGATTTGTTTGCAGAATTTCCTGCCGACGGGGCGAATTTGAACGAAAATTCGAGTTTTGAGAGCCTAAAAACGACGACTCACGACTACAAACTAGTTGAAAATGAGGAAGATTTGTTGAAATTGCGTGATTATTTCTTGACAAACAAAATTCTCAGTCTAGACACAGAAACAACATCAACCTCTGCGATTGAAGCAGAATTGGTTGGTTTAAGCTTCGCGGTGAAGGAATTCGAGGCTTTCTACGTGCCGATTCCGGCAAATTGTGAAGAAGCGTTGCGAATTGTTAATATCTTTAAAGTCGTCTACGAGAACGAGAAGATTTTAAAAATCGGACAAAATCTGAAGTACGACCTCGAGGTGTTACGAAACTACGACATTCATCTCGCAGGCCCGATGTGGGACACGATGATCGCCCACTACCTCATCCAACCCGAACTTCGTCACAACATGGACTACATGGCTGAGATCTATCTGAACTATCAGACTATCCATATCGATGAACTCATAGGTCCGAAGGGTAAGAACCAAAAATCGATGCGTTCTCTCCTACCCTCTCAAGTTTATGAGTACGCCGCAGAGGATGCAGACATCACCCTACGCTTGAAGAACAAGTTGGAGCCTGAATTGAAGAAATTCGAGTGCGAAGATCTTTTCTATAATATAGAGATGCCATTGATGCCTGTGCTCGCAGAAATGGAGATGAACGGTGTCTGTCTGGATACTGAGTCGTTGGCAGAAACGTCAAAACAATTCACGGCTCGTATGAACGAGATAGAAGCACGCATCTATGAACTCGCAGGTGAACAATTCAATATCGCATCGCCCAAACAAGTGGGCGAAATTCTCTTCGATAAACTCAAGATTATTGAGAAGCCCAAGAAGACTAAGACTGGGCAGTATGTCACTTCAGAAGAAGTGCTCCAGCAACTGAGAAATAAACATGAGATTGTTGCAGACATCTTGGAACACAGAGGGTTAAAGAAACTCATCGGCACCTATATAGATGCGCTTCCAAGGCTCATTAATCCGCGTACAGGTCATATTCACACCTCGTTTAACCAAACAATTACGGCTACTGGTCGTCTGAGCTCTTCAGATCCAAATCTGCAAAATATTCCTATCCGAGGGGAGGATGGCAAGGAGATTCGCAAGGCCTTCATCCCAGAGCCAGGATGTCTGTTCTTTTCAGCAGACTATAGTCAAATTGAACTGCGTGTGATGGCCCATCTCTCGCAAGATGAAAACATGGTGGAAGTGTTCCGTGAGGGAAAGGATCTGCATGCGGCAACAGCTGCGAATATCTATAAGAAGCCTATTGACGATGTCACTCGCGACGAACGCACAAAGTCGAAACGAGCCAACTTCGGTATCATCTATGGTATCACCGTTTTTGGTCTCGCAGAACGTCTCGATATTCCTCGCGATGAAGCTAAGATGCTGATAGACGGATACTTTACCACCTTTCCACAAGTTCGCGACTATATGGAGAAATCGAAGGAGATTGCCCGTCAGAATGGCTACGTCACTACCCTATTCGGACGTCGTCGCTACCTGCCAGATATCAACTCCCATAATGCTACCGTTCGTGGATTTGCAGAACGTAACGCCATCAATGCCCCCATTCAGGGCACAGCAGCAGACATCATCAAGGTGGCCATGATTCATATCCACCAACGTTTTAAGGCCGAAGGCATCAAGAGCAAAATGATTCTTCAGGTACACGACGAATTGAACTTCAGCGTCTATCCGGAAGAGAAAGAAAAGGTGGAAGCAATCGTCATCGAAGAGATGCAGAGAGCCTTCCCTCTAAGCGTTCCTCTCGTGGCTGATTCCGGCTTTGGAGAGAACTGGCTCGAGGCTCATTAAAGCATCAGGATGCCGGTAAAAATGCGGCCGGAATTAATGCCGAGTCGGCGGGCGGAGAAATAAGTTTCAGAATGTTGGAAAGTACAGACCTCAGAAACAGAAATCTGGTTTTGGGGAATGCCCTTGGAGAGTAATTGTTGACGGTTACACTCAGGGAGGTCAATATGCCATTTCTGGCCCATTTTCCGGCTGATGGTTCCCATCTCGAAACCCTCGTTGGCAAAGGCTTCGTAGACCTCATCACCAACCTCGAAACTCTCGAGGTGAATGCCAGGACCTATCTGGGCTTGGATGTCAGCTGGACGGGTGTCGTAGGTAGATATCATCGCAGAAACAGCCTTCTCAACAATGCGCTTCACCGTGCCTCGCCAACCAGCATGAATGGCACAGACGGCATGGCGAACTTTGTCATAGAGTAATACGGGAATGCAGTCGGCGGTAGAGACGCCGATACAGATGCCAGGAATGTTGGTCATTAGTGCATCAACACCTTCTAGTTCGGCTTGACACGTTGTCTCGTCAACGGTTACAATCTCCGTCTCGTGTACCTGATGGGGCATCAGTAATCGGCAGTCGTCAATCCCCAACAGTCCGCAGATCAAAGCACGATTCTGACGGATTGCCTCTATGTTGTCACCACAATAGCTATTGATATTAAACTCGCCGTAATTGCCCCTGCTGAAGCCACCCCGACGCGTCGTACTAAAGGCTGTCACGCCTTCACCAAAGTCATAAAATTGGAGTTCCGGTTGGATCATCACTTCCTTTTTTGCCTGCAAAAGTACAAATTTTCCAATAAATTTCGTACCTTTAGCGATAATTTACTAACTTTGCACCCAAAATAAACGTTTATAGAAAAAAATGGCATTAAAATGTGGTATTGTAGGACTGCCGAATGTAGGCAAGTCCACCTTGTTTAACTGTCTCTCGAGTGCAAAGGCACAGGCAGCAAACTTTCCGTTTTGTACAATAGAACCCAACGTGGGTGTCATCACCGTTCCAGACGAGCGTCTGACGAAGCTGGCAGAACTCGTTCATCCTGGACGCATTGTGCCAGCTACCTGTGAAATTGTAGACATTGCCGGCCTTGTTAAGGGAGCCTCAAAAGGCGAAGGATTAGGTAACAAATTCCTTGGAAACATCCGCGAGACGGATGCAATTATTCACGTGCTTCGTTGCTTTGAGGATGAAAATATCACTCATGTGGATGGTACTATCGACCCTATCCGCGACAAGGAAATCATCGATACCGAGCTTCAGCTGAAGGATCTTGAAACAATCGAGAGCCGTCTGGCCAAGACCGAGAAAGCCGCCGCAGCAGGCAACAAGGACGCCAAGATTGAGGTGACTGTGCTGAAAGCCTACAAAGAGGTGCTGGAGCAGGGTAAGAATGCCCGTATCGTGGAGTTTGAATCCAAGGACGAGCAGGATTGCGCCCGCAATCTATTCCTACTCACTTCCAAACCCGTGCTTTACGTCTGCAACGTAGGCGAGGCCGATGCTAAAGAGGGTAACGACTTCACCAAGAAAGTCGAGGCATTGGCTAAGGAAGAAGGTGCAGAAACGATGATTATCGCTGCTAAGACAGAAGAGGACATCGCGGAATTGGAGAGCTATGAGGACAAGCAAATGTTCTTGGAAGAATTGGGTCTTGAGGAGAGTGGTGTGAACCGTCTGATTAAGAAAGCCTACGCGCTGCTGAACCTTGAAACGTTCATCACGGCCGGTGAGATGGAGGTGAAGGCCTGGACATATAAGAAGGGCTGGAAGGCTCCACAGTGTGCTGGCGTTATCCACACCGACTTCGAGAAAGGGTTCATCCGCGCTGAGGTCATCAAATACGATGACTATATCCAATACGGCTCAGAAGCAGCCGTCCGCGAGGCAGGCAAACTCGCTGTCGAAGGCAAAGACTACATCGTTCAGGACGGCGACATCATGCACTTCCGCTTTAATGTATAGGCTCCTGACACTTTCCCTCTTTTGGATGTGCTGCGCTGCTGCCGTAGCCAACGTCACCCGGTGCCCTGAAGTGAAACTACAGGTCGTACGACAGCCCGATTTGAATATTTCGCGTGCTGGTCACATGGTGTTTATGGCAAACGGTGAACCGACGGTGGTAGGCGGCCATACTCATGGCTTCGTACCCACTACCACCGCCGAATACTTTAGCGACGGCCAGTGGCACCTCATGCATACCGTCTACCCTCACGACCAGGGCTTCAGCCTGCCGCTTCGCTCTGGAGAGGTGATGATAGGCGGTGGCCATGAGCAGCCCTTGGGCATAGGGCAGCTCTTTTCGGTAGAGATGTACAGCCCCGCCACCCACAGTTTCCGGGGCTTCGGCTGTTTGGACCGTAAGCGCTGCTTTGCCACAGGCATAGAACAGGATAGCGGACGGGTTATCATCACCGGGAACTGGTACAACGGCGACGCCATAGAACAGTTCGACGGGCAAAAGTACTTCACGCACATGAAGGACGTATCGCAGCCACGCGCCTGTCCCTTTGTACTCCCCATAGGCGGTAACGACGCTTTCATTTTCGGCAATATGGACTATCACGCTGATGGTTTCGATACCGTCATCGTCGACCGCCTACGTGGCGAGCCATTCCGTGTGCCACTGTTCGACGAGTGGAAGCCGATGAGATACCTGACAGAGACGCACGCCGAAGACTGCCACATCGGCAACCAGACCTACTTGATTCCCGTCATCAATGGTGAAGGGCAGGTGGCCGTCTGTCAAATCTGCGCCGACGGTTTCTCTCTGCTGCCCACAGACGGCCCCATCCCCATAACATATCAGAAAAGTCCCATCAACTATTATCATAGCTTCTACACAGATCGCAACGCACGTCGCGCCTATCTTTTCGGCTACGGCAACGACGGACGACTGTTTGTGCTCGCCATCGGCTACGACACTACACCAGCGCCGCTGACGCTGTACTACTCTGAGCCGATAGAGCCTTGCGTATGGCATCACCCCTTGCTAACCCCCGAGGGCGACTTGATGATAATAGGCGGCGCAAAAATCAATGCCGACGGCACTGTTGACAATTTTGCACCTGTAGCCACCACACTCCTATTGTCTTTTGGCAAGCCGCAGGCCGCCCAGTCTTCGACATTTTGGCCGTGGCTGCTATTGGTAGCTCTGCTGCTGTTGACGACTACTATTGCCTATTTCTGGCGTCGGAAGCGTCTGCCAGATATGGAAGATTCAAAAAGTGCTGATTCCATCAGGGATTCTGCCAGTGACGAAACACTTATTCGGCGAATTTGTCTTCTGATGGACAACGAGCGGCTCTACCTCAACAGCAACCTGAAGATGGCCGACATAGCCTCCCGCCTCAGCACCAACGCATCCTACGTCTCTGCCTGTATCAACCAGCAGCGAGGCTGCTCGTTCATACAATTCATAAACAACTATCGCGTAGAGTACGCCAAACAACTGCTGCGCCAACATCCTAACAAGAAAATTTCCGAGGTTTGGGCGGCCTCAGGTTTTGCCAACGAAACCTCGTTCTTCCGCACCTTTAAGGCTCAGACGGGGATGACCCCTAACGAGTGGCGGGCAAAAATCGACTGACAAAACATAAATTGTCAGTCGATTTATGCATATTGTTAGTCTTTTATCGCTTTCTTTTCGTATATTTGCGGACAGAATTACTAAACTATCTGCAAAATATGAGAAAAACCTTACTTATTTTCGCACTTATGCTGGCGGTCGTCACAGGCGCTGCCGGAGCATACCACGAGATGGAGACTAACAGCAGCTCTGGGGCTGGAGCTGATGAGTTTGTTTGTGAGTTGAAAAGCGGTGCCACGGTGAAATGGCAGCTTACAGAGCAGCCCACAGTAGAGCTGAAAGGCGGACAGTTTGTCATTTCATCGACACGGGCCACAGTATATTACACCGCCGAGGACGTGAAGAACTTCAAGCTGAACAAGAGCGCAACGGCCATTGAGTCCGTGCCACAAGACGGCTCTGCACTCCACCAGGGCACAGTTCAATGGGCAGGGTCTGGACTGTTGGCCGTCAGTGGCTGCAAGGCCGGTGAGGTCGTTACTGTCTACGCTGCCGACGGCCGCCAAATAGTGCGACTCCAAGCCGACAGCGATGGCACGTTGACCATCGCAACCGAAGGACTGCCTACGGGCGTGTATATTGTAAAATCACAGAGTGTAAACCTTAAATTTGCGAAGAAATGAGACACAAAAACATACTCAGCATATTAACCAAGGGGTTGCTGACAGCCACCTTGGCCTTGTCAGCTACTAAAGCGGCATGGGCACAAGGCATAACCGTGAACACCAAGGACGGCAAGAGCGTGGACTACCCAGCAGAGCAGTTCAGCTTTATGTCGCCGTATATCCGTGAAGTGTCAACAACCACCTACACACAGGGAGCAGTGGCCACGCTGCAATACGAGAAGGCAGCCGACCTGAACGTGGCCCGCACCAACCACCAAGTCTTTGCCACAAGTGCAGGACTCGTCGTCATCGGCGGCCATACCAACTACGTGGTGCCCACGGAGACGGCAGAGCTGTGGCAGAACGGCCAATGGAAGACCGTCGCCACCAACGGCTATCCCTACGACACCGGATTCTCGGTGACACTCAGCGACGGCCGCGTCATGGTAGGCGGCGGCTACAGCGGCATCGGCGGCGTGGGTGGAAGTGCAAAGACGTGCATCTTCAACCCTGCCACGCAGACCTTTACCAACGGGCCTGAAATGAACACGGCACGCTCAAACTGCAAGGCCATCACCACCAGTCGGGGCGTGTATGTCAGCGGCAACTACGGCAGCAGTTCTACAGACACCTTCTTCGACTTCTACAATGGCTCTACCTTTGGCAAGGTCGGCAATCCCGACCCGCACTATCGTCCCTACCTGTTTACCGACACAAAGGGTAACATCTACACACTCTCCACCTTGGACAACAAGGGCAACACCATTGCCCTCAAAACGTCGAGCAGCGGTGTGACGAGCCTCTATGGCGACAAGTACGACGTAGCTTCCGACAAGGACTTCTACTTCTTCTATCAGGGCTACACCACTTACATGCCCCTTGTGCAGTCGGCCGATATACGCACAGAAGAATACCGGCGCACCGACCGCAACGGCTTTCTCGTGTTGACGAAAAACGCCGCCGGCAACTACCTGCTGACGGAGCCGTGCCCCGACGATGCCACGACCTACAACCACACCAAGTTTGACATTCCTTCACGGCATCCCGTGACCAACGCACTCATAACATGGCGCGGCAGCGTCTACGTCAACAACGCCAAGAACGAGGCCTACCTCATCGGCAGTAGCGGCGGGGAGGATAATTATACCATCCACGTCATCAGCTATAACTATAAAGACTACAATTGGACCATCGCCTCGGCCAGCGGCTTCAGCTACAACCTGACAACAGCATCGTGGACGCTCATGGCCGACGGACGCCTGGCCTGCACGGGCGGCAACACCAAGAGCGATGCAAGAAAGGACTTCTACATCATCACGCCGCCAACGGCCGGTTTGGAAAGCTCGTCGGGAACGAAGAGCTACGGTGTTGACATCTTCAAGACCGACGGCACCAATGACCGCTACATGGAGAGCGAACTGACAAGCATCACCACCTATATGCCAAAGGGCGACGACGAGCAGGGTACGTGGGAGACCACTACCGTGCCGCAGACGGGCGGCAAGGCCAGCAAGGGCACGCTGACGGTAGACTTCCCGGCCAGCACCTTCAGCGACGAGGCCAAGGTCAGCATCGTCGAGGTCAAGCAGGGCTACGTCGACGGCGACGATGAGCTATCGCAATATTACAAGGTGAAGCTCCCTGGCGGCGTCAACAAGCCTTTCAAGGTGTCCATCGAGATGCCAAAGATGACCGACGATGACCACCTGGTGCGCATGCAGACAGCCATGATAGGCTGGGCACCGAGCCTCCTCCAAGAGACCTTGGCCCGCCACTATTCCGACATCACTTATCAAGACGGAGCCTATGTGGCAGAGATTCCCGCTATGGAAGATCCTGAAGGTGCTGGAGAAGTGGAATTATACTTCGGTATTACCAAGTGCAATCCATACAATGGTCCTGACGCAGCCAGAGCCATGGCTGGCGAATCGAGCAAAAAATCCTTTACTCTATATAATCAGGTGCCGCTCTCAATGGACGTGTTGGCAGTTTTGGCAAAATCGAAAGAATGGATATCCAATGCCATAGCCAAACTTGAGGACTTAGGCTTCAGAAGACCGGAGGGTAGCGTCATCGACTGCTACCTGCTTCCTGATGGGGGAATATGGGATGTTATTACAGGAGGTGGTATTTCTGGATGGTGCAGCTACTTCTACGTCTACAAGAACTGGGCTTCCATCAACCTCAATTATTCCGCTATGATAGAAAAGAGTGATATGGAAAACCAAGGCACAATCATACATGAGCTATTCCACTATTATCAGCAGTTCTATGACCCACGATTCGCATTAAGACAACGTTTTGATAATGTGTGGACAAAAAGGCCACTCATCCTTGAAGAAGCATCATCAGTATGGTCTGAGGGATACTATGTACCAACACCCAGAAACGCCATTGAATCTGCCAAGATATTTGTTTCGAGCATTGACCTTGGGCACAAAGAAATCTTTGATACCAGCGGTGATGAGATCGGCTACGGCGCAAGCACACTATTGGCTTATCTCTCGCAAAAATGTGGTGAGGACATCATTCTCGATTTGTGGGAACGCAGAAAGCAGCTCGACTGGAGTGACATCATGGTCGACTATAACGACATCTATGATACAAAGGGCATCATAGAGCACACGGCCAACGACCATGGCATCGACATATTCAGCCAGAAAGAATACTACACTTTCCTGGATAAACTCGGCACAAAACAAGTATATGAGGGCATAGATTTTGAAAATATAGTTGGTCGACGTGTAATTATCCCCAATGATACTATAGGTTTTACAACCAGAAATATTGAAAACACACAGCCCGCCTATTTCACAAATTTGGTCTTCGGCTACGGCGCACTCGTGGAAAAATTGGAAATAAGTAATAATTTCCAAGGGTTAGACCATGCCACTGGCCTGATAGAGCAGACCATGGAAGGCCTTACTACCTGGGTGTATCGAAGAGGAACTCAAGGTATCGAACTATGCGATAGAATGATATGTGGGAGCCGAACAAAGATACTGCCTGAATGGGTTATGAAAAAAGATGATGGCACGTATGAACCATTAACATTCTACCTCGTCACCATAGCCGACAACTTTAAAACAGAGAAGGATCTTAAGTCGCGCATCGTGGCCAAAGCCTTCACGCTTGAAAAGCCTGAGAACGTAGTGCTGCCCGCAGACTATGGAAGCAAAGACATTACAATCAAGACCAACTGCACCAACTGTGAACTTCGGTCGACGGAAAAGTGGCTCAATTGCGTGTGGAATCCCGCCACACAGACCGCAAAGCTCTACTTCGATGCCCTACCCGACGGCGTGGAGCAGCGCAAAGCCAAAATACAGATCCTTGTTCCCAGTGACCCCATCTCAACAACAGAGCCCCTCTTCGATGAGTTTGAGGTAACTCAGGCCAGCGCCTACATCACCCTCGCAAAGAGTGACGTAGAAATACCCGTAGACGGAGGGACTGCCGAAGTCAGCATAGCTGCTACCAACTGCGACAACCTGACGGTGAGCAGCTCCTACAACTTCCTGCACCCCACCATCAACGGCACCACCATCAGCATCAAAGCCGACCCCAACTCCTCTTATGACCAGCGCGAGGGATACGTTGAGGTGAGTGGAGTCGAGCCTGTGCTCAACATATCCGTAAGAACACGCATCCACGTCACCCAGGCAGGCTCAATAACTCCCGAACCCGTCGACCTCTACGACGACGGATTCATCCAGGTGGTTGGCAATAAGGTCAACATCCCCGGCAAGACGGTCAAGTATGGCGACTACCTGCTCTACCGCTCCAAGGACACGCAGGTGGAGGGCTACGGCTCAAACAGGCAGGAGTTCTCATGGGACGTGAATATCTACATCGGCCCGAAGGACAACAAGTCGATGCGTCACTACGAGTTCTA
>Ga0310697_10003407_pt1 | contig 16123 bp, 15 predicted proteins | sample 172DNAGHGlowgp2_FD_203883 | JGI IMG/M metagenome (GOLD analysis project Ga0310697, IMG submission 203883) | Sheep rumen microbial communities from Palmerston North, Manawatu-Wanganui, New Zealand - 1728 DNA GHGlow gp2 (v2) (version 2) | ecosystem: Host-associated > Mammals > Digestive system >... | reverse complement strand
GTGCGCCAGCGCGTTGACGACACTCAGGGCGATGAGCATGAACAGGTAGGTCATCTCGCGGATAGGAACAGCCTCCGTGCGGAAGCGCATAATCCCGAAGATGGCGAACAAGCCCATAGCGGCACCGATGTTCATGGAATCGCCTTCCATCAGGTTCACGAGCATGAAGATGCTCATGGCCATGAGGATGAAGATGAACATATAGTCGCGGCGATGGCTGCGGGGATAGTAGAAGTAGCGGGCGATGATGCTGACCACCACGAAGTTGATGACAAAGCGGATAATCAGCGAGATGAAATGCTGCGGGTCAAACAGCGTGACGCCTATCAGTTGCGCCACTTCATAGTTGAGTTGTTGAAATGTTTCGCTCATAATTATGGTAAACGGTTTTGTTGTCTGTTAACGCGAATTGACGAGGTGCCGCACCCACGCCAGTTTCGGCTTAAAGCGGTTGTGCTTCAGGTGGTCATTGGTCATGACGCTGCCGATGCAGTATTTTGAGAAGCCCGACGCCTTGATGCGCAGTCGCCGCAGGATGTCGAGCACAGGAGAATAGACGTTGCCGTCGCGCTTCAGTTCTATGATGACCAGCTCGCCGGTCTCCGCATCTTCTTCTGTCTCGAAGTTGTGGAACTGTACATTGAAGTCTATGGTCAGGCGCTCGGTCTTGCCTTTGTTGACGAGCGTGATGCGCTGAAAGCGATTCTGCACGGTGGGGTTAATTCCGTCGAACGTCTCACCCGTGAGTTTGAAAGTGAAGTCACTCCCCCCTGCCTCGATGATGTCATGACGGTCGTGGTCGGGCACCGTGATGCGCTTCTTCTTCGTGCGACCGTGGTTGTTCTTTGTCTTCACCTCCAGGAAGGTCAGGTCGCTGTCGAGGTATGTCCTCACACGGATCTTCTGTCGTGGCGCACGCCCATTGTGATGTTCCAGAAAGAAACGGTACTCGGGCGTGTCCCAATAGACCGTGCGGTAGTTGGCAATGCGCGAGCCCTCAATCTGCTGCGCATAGTACTGTCCCTGTGCCAGCTCCAGCAACGCGGCCAACTTGCGTTTGTTGGTCACGAACTTGGTGTCTGTACGGTTCATCAGTTTGATGCCGCTCATCTCGTCGAGGGAGATGGGGGGCAACTGCTCAAGCCAATACTGGATGGACTGATCGATTTTCGTCACTGCTGTAAGGCACATTTTTCGGGACAAAGATAGGGAAAAGATTATAGTTGAACGCATAAAGTGGAAAGTTTTTGCCTTTTTGGACAGTTTTTTCCACGAATCGGCTGATTATTTCAACCAAAGTCTTTATCTTTGTCACCGCAAGAGGCACAAAACGCCCTCTTAAAACTCTTAAATCCTTAAACTCTTAAATCCTTAAACCCCTTAAACTTTAAACTCAAACACTATATGGCAGACAAAAAAGAAATCCTCTCCGCTGCTGAGGAACGCATGGAAGAGGCTGTGATGTATCTCGAAGAAGCCCTGTCCCACATCCGTGCAGGCAAGGCGAACGTGAAACTCCTCGACAACATCCGCGTCGATAACTATGGCGCTCTGGTGCCCATCAACCAGTGTGCTGCCGTCAACACACCCGATGCCCGCACGATTGCCATCAAGCCCTGGGACAAGTCGATGTTCAAGGTCATTGAGAAAGCAATCATCAACAGCGACCTGGGCATCATGCCCGAAAACAATGGTGAAATCATCCGTATCGGCATCCCGCCACTCACTGAGGAACGCCGTAAGCAGCTCGTCAAGCAGTGCGGCAAGGAGGTTGAGCAAGCCAAGGTCAGCGTCCGCAACGCCCGCCGCGACGGCATAGAGCAACTGAAGAAAGCTGTCAAGGAAGGTCTCAGCGAGGACCACCAGAAGGATGGCGAGGAAGAACTGCAGAAGATGCACGACAAGTACGTCAAGCAGATTGACGGCCATCTTGCTGCCAAGGAGAAGGAGATCATGACCGTCTGACGGGCGAGATGAAGGGGCTCGTAGTCCGCAATACAGGAAGCTGGTACGACGTCCGCACGGACGACGGCCAGTTTGTTGCGTGCAAGGTGAAAGGCAACTTCCGCCTGCGCGGCATCCGCAGCACCAACCCTGTGGCTGTAGGCGACTGGGTTGAGATCACTCCTCCGGCATCCGACGGGAGTGGCAGCGGTTCGTTCATCACCGAGATTCATGACCGCCGCAACTACATCATCCGCCGTGCCTCAAATCTCTCCAAGCAAAGCCACATCATTGCGGCCAACATCGACCTCGCCTGCCTCATTGTCACCATCGCACACCCCGAGACCAGCACCATCTTCATCGACCGCTTCCTGGCTTCTGCCGAGGCGTATCGCGTGCCCGTGGCGCTCATCTTCAACAAGGTGGACCTCTACGATGACGATGAGCTACGCTACCTCGACGCCATCATGCACCTCTATCAGCTGCTGGGCTACCCCTGCTTCGCCGTCTCCGCAGAGACTGGCGAGGGCATAGAAGCCGTTGCCGAAGCGTCTTCGCAGGGCGAAGCTTCTCAAAGGCAGGCCAATCCCGAGGGCCCGTTGCGCCCATTCCTTCAGGGCAAGACCTCCCTCTTCAGCGGCAACAGCGGCGTAGGCAAGAGCACTCTCCTCAACCGCCTCGTGCCCGAAGCACAAGCCAAGACCGCAGCCCTCAGCGAGGCGCATGACCAAGGCCTCCACACCACCACCTTCTCCGAGATGTACCCCCTCCTCCCCGCTTCCGTTACCGTTCCCGAACGTCCTCTTACCGTTCCCGAGGGTTCTCCCGAGGGTTACATCATCGACACCCCCGGCATCCGCGGCTTCGGCACCTTCGACTTCGAGCGCGAGGAAGTCTCTCATTTCTTCCGTGAGATCTTCAGCATCGGACGCGACTGCCGCTTCGGCAACTGCACCCACACCCACGAACCCGGGTGCGCGGTTCTCGCCGCCCTCGAGAACCACGAGATTGCGGAGAGCCGCTACCGCTCCTATCTCTCCATGCTCGAGGATGAGGACGAAAGCAAATACCGTGAGAAATACTGACAACACCCTATTCTAACATTCCATTATGGCTATCGTAAAAGTTGTGAAGGGCCTAAAGCCCAAATTCGGAAAACACTGCTATCTGGCCGACGGCGCCGTCATCATCGGCGAAGTGACGCTGGGCGACGACGTGACCATCTGGCCGTGCGCAGTGCTGCGCGGCGATGTACACTATATTAAAATCGGTAATCGTTCAAACATCCAGGACAACTCCTGCGTTCACACCCTGAACGGAACCGCCCCCGTGGAGATTGGCGAGGACGTCACCGTGGGACATAGCGTGACGCTCCACGGCTGCACCATCTTAGACGGAGCCCTCATCGGCATGGGTGCCACCGTGTTGGATCACGCCGTGGTGGGCCGCGGCGCCATCGTGGCAGCCGGAGCTCTTGTGCTCTCCAACACCCATATCCCCGACGGCGAGCTGTGGGGCGGTGTGCCTGCCAAGTTCATCAAGCGCGTTGACCCCGCACAGGCACAAGCCCTGAACAAGACCTTTGCCGCTCACTACATCGAGTACTCCGACTGGTATCGCGAGTCAGACCTCGACCCTCGCAACACCCAGAACGTCCTGACCGGCGAGGAATACCAATAGTCCTCAGAAAGAAGGAGGCTCGTAAGGTCGGTATCCTTAGGCTGCAACCCAACCCTACTATCTTACTCAAAGAAGGGATGGATGGTGAAAGCGATTTATCTGCATTTAGCAAGTAATAACTTGATTCATGTTTCGGAAGTTTAATCTCACCACAGATTTCTCAGATTCCACAGATTCAAAGCTATTGGCCATCATGAATTCTGGTTACTCATTTCACAGATTATTGCGCGAGACGCTTCGAGGGTCTCGATGGCATTCTATGACGTCACTTAGGCTTGGTCTGCACTCAACACCCGCGTAGCGTGTTGCCCAGAATCTGTGTAATATAGAAGGAATTTTTGAAATCAAGAGGACAAGAATCAGTGTAATCCGTGCAATCTGTGGTGGAGAATAATATCCGAAACTTGAATTGTTTAATTTATTTTGATATTAGTACCATTTGTGGTACTTTTGTCAAGCATCTACATTGACATTCATCGTCCACACACCGGCAGCTTTCTGCTTTTTCGAAGAGAAGTAAGTAAACAATCCTTTAGAACATCACGATGTTGAGGCGAATCCAATGCTTGAAGAAGGCTGGAAGGTCGGGAACGTTGGTTGGTCGGTCGCCACCCAACGACCGATACATATAGATGTTTTAGCCTGAAGATATAGACGTGTTGGCGTTAACGTATAGACGTAATGTCCAATACAGATTGTCGTGAAAGAAAAAGACGCATACACCGTCAAGGAAATGGCTGAAGGAGAACGTGCGCTATGTCGCAAAATATGATACACAGAAAGAGGGCGTGCCAAGTTATTCTTGACACGCCCTCATGCTTACGGCGGAGAGTCTTTACGGCTCAGGCTCCATCACGATGCGTACACGGTTACCATTCTTCAAGATGACATTTGCCATCTCCTGAATGTCGGCTTTCGTGATGCCGGAGATCACGGCCTCGTAGTTCTCGGAAGAGTCATAGTCGCGTTGCAGGATGCCAGCTATGCGGCTCATCCAATAGCCGTTCTCACGCTGATTCTGCGCAAAGGTCTTGAGCATATATTCCTTGGCCTTGCTGATGCTCTCCTCGGCAGGACCGTTGACGGCCATATCCTCAAAGACTTCCTGCACGATTTGCAGACAGGTGTCTGTCATCTCAGGCTTCAAGGGGAAGTTGCAAACAATCTCATAGAGTGTCTTGTCATCTGCCCCACGAGTGATGTCGCCTTCGGCATGTGTGCTGTAGGCTGCACCGAGTTCCTCGCGGATCTTCTTCAGATAGACTTCGTCCAGGCAGGTGCCGAGAATGTTGATGACGGCGCTGTTCTTGACGCTCAGCTTGATGGGACCCGACCACACGCTGACAATGTAGCTCTGGGGCGTCTCCATCTTCTTCTGGTAGCGGTTGAGAACATCGCCCTTGACGATGCGGAGACCACTGTCAACGGGCTTGTCGGAGCGCTTCATCGTCGGCAGTGTAGCCAGATATTGCTTGGAGAGTTCACGAATCTGATCGGGGTTGATGTTACCTATGAACAGGAACGTGAAATCGCTGGCATCGGCAAAGCGGTCGGCATAGATCTGCAGGATGCGGTCGTAGTTCACCTGATCCACCTCTTCTTCTGCGAGAGGCGTAGCAAGCGGATTGTGGCCGTAGAGGGTGGTCTGAATGCTGTCACCAAGGCTGGACATGGGGTTCAGCTTCTTGTTGCGGATCGTCTCACGAAGGCTGGCGAGATAAGCACCCACTGCATCCTCGTCCTTCTCACGGGGTTGGAAGTTGAGGTAGATGAGCTCAAACATGGTCTGCACATCTTTCTTGTTGCTGTGTCCGCCCATGCTCTCCTGACGGCCACCTACACCGGCACCGGCACTCGCGGTCTTGCCGGCAAGGGCCTTGCTGAGTTCCACCTGAGTGAAGCCACCGAGCTTGGAACGGCCTACCAAAGCGTCGAAGACTGCGAGGTTCACACGTTCGGGAAGACCGTAGCGTGCAGTACCACCGTCGCTCCACGCCATCATACGAATCTCATCATCCTTGAAGTCGGTCTCCTTCATCACCACCTTCACACCGTTGCTGAGGGTGAGAATCTTTGAGCCGAAAGGCCCGTCGGCCTCTTTCTTGATGGTGCCGGCTGCGGGCAGCTGCTCGATCAGCGGACCCGTCTTCACATTGTCCACCCAGGGCTCAAGCTGCATCTTCTGTGCGGCGTGAATTGCATCGAGGAGCTGCTGCTCTGTGGGAATAGCGAGCCCTTCCTTGTCGGGATTGAGAGAGAGAACCACGAGGTTCGTGTCCGTGCGGTTGACGAGTTGCTGGAACGTCATGTTGTAAGCCTCCAAGGGGATGCTGGGCAGGAGCTGCTGCATGAACTGGTACTCAACTTCAATACCGGGGATAGGCTCGTTGTTGAGGAACGAACGATAGTACTCGCGGGCATAGCCGATAGACTTCTGCTTATCACGGTTGTTGTAGAGATTCTCATAGTTGCTGATCGTTTCTGCCACAGAGCGGTCAACCTCGCCCTTGGTGAATCCGTGCTGGTCGGCACGATAGACCTCTGCCATCACAGCCTGCACAGCCTCCGAGACTTGGCCCTCCTTGGGCATGATCTGGAGGTTGAAGGCTCCTGTCACCTTGCTGGAAAGCAGGAACTCGCCATCGCTCACGCTCGCACCGCGGAACGGGCAGTCGGGCTTCAGCGCCAACTCGCCCAAGCGCTGGTTGAGCACACCGCAGGCGATGTTTTTGATGGCATCAGCCATGTAAACGGCATACGTGTTGCGGATGCTGTCGGGCACGGCCTCGTGCTTGAGGGAAATCAGCACCGCCTGCGCAGTCACCTCCGGGTCCTTGTCGCTGACCACCACGGCCTCGTTGTTGTCGGGCACGCTGAAGTACTCACGCTTGGCCACAGGCTGCTTCACGCGGATGGGACCGAAGAGGCTCTTGATCTTGCTTTCAATCTGATCGACATCCACGTCGCCCACGACGATGATGCCCTGCAGGTCGGGACGATACCATTTGTGGTAATAGGCGCGCAGGGTGTCGTAAGGACATTTATCAACAACTTCCATCAAACCGATGGGGAAGCGACGGCCGTAGCGGCTGTCGGACATCAGTTTCTCAAGGTGACGCACGAGGATACGCGTATATCCCGTGTTGCGCATACGCCACTCGCCATGAATCACGCCACGCTCCTTGTCGATCTCCTTGTCGGAAAGCGTCAAGTCGTGGCTCCAGTCGTGCAGAATCAGCAGAAAGGAGTCAATGGCTCCCTCGCGCGCAGGAACATTATCTATATTATAGACGGTTTCCTCCACGCTGGTGTAAGCATTGAGCTGGGCACCGAACTTCACGCCGATGCTCTCCAGATAGTTCGTGAGCGAGCTGTCGGGGAAGTGGGTGGTGCCGTTGAAGCACATGTGTTCGAGGAAGTGGGCGAGACCGCGCTGGCTCTCCTCTTCCTGAATGGAACCCACCTTCTGGGCGATGTAGAAGAAGGCCTGGTTCTTGGGTTCCTCGTTGTGACGAATGTAATAGGTCAATCCGTTGTCAAGATGCCCTACACGCACTTTGGCGTCAACGGGCATGGGTTGCATCAGCTGCTCCAGACCCTGTGCCGAGGCTGCTGTGGCCGTCAGCAAGAGCAAGAGTGCTGTCATGAAATGTTTCATTTTCATAAGTGTTATTGATGTTTTATGATTGGTATTTCCTTTGTCAACGCTGGGCAGGGCGCTTCATGTTCGCACGCAGCTCATTCAGCGGCTGCATGACAAATTGTCGTTCCTGCATCAGCGGATGTGGTATCTGAAGGTCGGGTTCATCCACACGCTCGTCGCCATAGAGCAGGATATCGATGTCGATGACGCGGTCTTCATAGCCCTGCTGGGTCTTATGGGTACGGCCCAGTTCGCGCTCGATGTCCTGCGTGACTGTCAACAGCTCACGCGGAGAGAGTGTCGTGCGGAAAAGGGCGACGGCATTCAGAAACGGATGTTCTGACTCGAAGCCCCACGGCTCGGTCTCGAAGAACGAGGAACATCTCACCAGCCGCCCCACCCTGAGCACAAGCTGCTCGATGGCCGAGAGCAGCGCCGTGTGGCGGTCGCCCAAATTGCTCCCCAGACCAAGATAGATTTCTATTTCTTTCATCGTCGGCTATCAGTCTTTCAGGATTAACATAGCGTCACCATAGCAGCCAAAGCGGTAGCGATGATCACGCACGGCCTCCTTGTAGGCTTTCATGACGATGTCATAGCCGCCGTATGCACAGGTGAGCATCAGCAATGTGGAGTAAGGGAGGTAGAAGTTCGCCAACATAGCGTCGGCGATGCCGAAGTCATAAGGCGGGAAAATGAATTTATTGGTCCAGCCGTTGAACTCCTTCAGGCGCTTGTCGGCACCCATGGCAGTCTCGAGGACGCGCTGGACGGTGGTGCCCACGGCACACACCTTGTGGCCCGTCTCTTTGGCGGTGTTCACGAGGCGGCAGGCTTCTGCATTCACGTGGAGTTCCTCGCTTTCCATCTTGTGTTTGGAAAGGTCTTCGACATCAATGTCGCGGAAGTTGCCTAAGCCGCAGTGCAAGGTCACGAACGCGGATTCGATGCCCTTGATCTCCATACGCTTCATCAGGTTCTTGGAGAAGTGCAGACCGGTGGCAGGGGCGGTCACGGCGCCTTCGTTCTTAGCGAAGACGCACTGGAAGTCTTCCATGTCCTGGGGCTCGGCTTTACGCGATACCATGTGCCGGGGCAGCGGTGCTTCGCCTAAGGCAAACAGAGCCTCCTTGAACTCCTCATGAGGACCGTCGTAGAGGAAACGCAGCGTGCGCCCGCGACTGGTGGTATTGTCAATAACCTCTGCCACCATGCTCTCGTCCTCGCCGAAGTACAATTTATTGCCAATGCGGATCTTGCGGGCAGGCTCTACGAGGACATCCCACAGGCGCAGCTCACGGTTGAGCTCGCGCAACAGGAACACCTCAATCTTGGCACCTGTCTTCTCCTTGTTACCTTCAAGGCGGGCAGGAAACACTTTGGTGTCGTTGAACACAAGGACATCCTTCTCATCGAAGTAATTGATGATGTCATAGAAGTGGTCGTGGTGCTCTATCACGCCGCTCTTGGTATGAAGCACCATCAGACGGCACTCGTCGCTCGGTATCAAGTTTGAATTTAAATTGTGATAGCTTCATATAGATGATTTTTATAGTTATCTCTTAATCTTTCAATGGTTCTACGCTCACCCCTTCCAACCACTGCGGGAACTGTTCCATCGTCATGCAGTCCTCCACACGGACATCCCCTACACGGGTGCGGCGCAAGGCCGTCAGATGGGCACCGCTGCCGAGGGCCACACCGATGTCGCGGGCCAGGGCTCTGATATACGTACCTTTGGAGCATACCACACGAATGGTGATGCTGGGATAGGCATTCGTGTCCGTCGGTTGTGCTGGTGAGGTGAGAAATGCCTTGTTACGCATCCCTGTGCGGGGTATGGAGGGATTGCTGATTTCATGGCGTTCGGCTTCCTCTGCACGAGGGAGAACGGAGGGAGAATCCCCTTTGTTGAACTCCATCAACTCTATCTCATCTATCACCAGCACCTTGGGTTTCAACTCCACGTCTTTGTCCTTGCGGGCCAGGTCGTAGGCGCGCTTACCTTCCACCTTCACCGCAGAGTAGGACGGCGGAACCTGTTCTATGCGTCCGAGGAAGGTCTTGAGCACTGCCTCCACCTGTTCGCGGGTGATATGCTCTGTGGGGTAATAGGCATCTATCTCATGCTCAAGGTCGAAGGAAGGGGTCGTGGCGCCAAGGCGAAGCGTTGCGACATACTCCTTCGTGTGAGCCTGCAGCTCATCGATGCGCTTGGTGGCGCGACCCGTGCAGACAATCATCACGCCTGTTGCCAGCGGGTCGAGAGTGCCGGCATGGCCCACCTTGAGTTTCTTGGTGCCCAAGCGCTTGCACAACAGCCACCGCACCTTGTTGACCACATCGAACGAGGTCCAACGGTACGGCTTGTCGATATACAGTATGCTACCTTCCTGAAAATCCATCAGTCAACCATAACAAGTGAGTGACCAGTCCACACGAGAGCCAAGATGATGAGCCCTACGATGATACGATAGACACCAAACGCCTTGAAGCCATATTTGGTGAGGAAGCTGACGAACCATTTCATGGCCAGAAGAGCCACGACAAAGGCTACGACGCAGCCAAGCGCCAACATCATCAGATTGTCTGCTGTTGCCCAGCTGGCATCAGCCTCATCGCCGAAGAACAGTTGCAGGACATCCAACGCCGTGGCAGCTGCCATGGTTGGAACTGCCAGGAAGAACGAGAACTCAGCAGCAGCACGGCGCGTCAGCTTCTGCGCCATGCCACCTACGATCGTGGCCATGGAACGCGAGACACCCGGAATCATGGCTATACACTGGAAAAGGCCGATGCGGAAAGCCCGCTTCTCGGTCAGAGGTGTTGCCTCGCTGCCCTTATTGAACAGGCGGTCGCAAAACAGCATGAAGATGCCGCCCACGACAAGCATGACTGCCACGACTTCCACACTTTCGAGGAAGCGGTCAATCAGGCCGCTCTTCTTACCTACGAAGCCGATGACGATGGCCGGCACGAAGGCCACGAAGAGTTTCCAATAGAAATCCCACTTATGGAGGAAGGCCTGCCACGCCCTACTGCCAGCCGGCGCCGGCGTGTTGTTCAAGCGGAAGAAGCGTTGCCAGTAGAGACAAACGACTGAAAGGATGGCACCAAACTGAATGATGATGGTGAACGCTTTCACGAAGGGCGTACTCTCCACTCCCAGCAGGTTTTGTGTAATGATCATGTGCCCTGTGGAAGACACGGGAAGGAACTCCGTCAAGCCCTCGACAATAGCAATAATAATGGTCTCAAATATATCCATTGTTCATTGTATGTTTAGCGGTGAATGCTAATCCGTTAATTTATTACTCCTTCGCCTTCGGCTTGTGCATGATGCCATACACGATGAAGACAAAGCCGGCAAAAGCCACGGCAGGAGCCACTTTCACGCGCAGGGCGTTGAAGATTTCGGGGTTGAAAGCCTCCTCTGAGGAGCCAGCGCCCGACATCAAGATAAAGCCGAGTATCACGGCCGCCATCCCTACAGCAATCAGGATGTAATTCACACGGTCAAAAGCATAATCTTTCATGAATATCTTTCTTTAAAATAAGCTCAATAATGATCATTTAACTATCTGTACATCTCCGCCTCCCTCATTCTCAGGAAGTGCCCCACGCTCAACCACGTGCACACGAGCGGCAACAACAGGCCGGCAACGAGCACGGATACGGCCATAATGGCCACAATCTCGTAGGAAACTATTTGGGCGATATATATGTCATGGCGGAAAGCCCAAAAGATGCTCGCCAGCAGGAAACCGTCGGCAAGCACGGCGGCCGTAATGCCAATGCCAAGACTGCGCTTGATGAATGGCCAACGGATAAAGCCCCACGAAGCACCCACGAGGCGCATCGTGTGAATGGTGAAGCGGCGAGCATAGACGCTCAGCCGCACCGTGTTGTTGATGAGCACCACGGAGATGACCATCAGCAACGCGGCCAACACTGCCAGCACGAGGGTTGCCTTCTGGAGCGTATGATTGAGGTTCTCGATGAGGTCGCGCTGATACACGACATCGGCCACCTGCCACATGGCTTTCAGTTCCTTGGAAATCATGAGCAGGCTGTCTGTGCAGGCATACTCTGCGCCCACGTTCATCTCTATACTGGCCGTGTAGGGATTAGCGCCGCCCAGGAATTCCGAGGGGTCTGTGCCCATACGCTCGCTCTCTTCCTTGAGAGCCTGCTCGCTGGAGATGACGGTGGTGCGTCTCACGTAAGGCTTCAGCTGCAAGCGCATGGCCAATGTGTCGGCCTGTGCGGTTTCCACGTCATCATCGAGCAGCAGCGTCACCGTCAGGTTCTCACGCACCTGCTTCGACAGCTCATGAGCTGACAGCCCGAAGAGCACGACTAAACCCAGCAGCAGCAACACCAGCGTCGTTGATATACACGACGTGAACCACTGCAATCTAAAACCATGATGTTTCTTTTTCTTCATCTGTCTCTACCCTATTTTCTATACTTTTTCTCTAAACTCTCAACTATCCGCTCGGCGCTTGCGACGCTTCGCTCTGCGAAGAACTCTCAACTCTCAACTCTTAACTCTCAACTCTTCCCCTATGAGCGTTGCCGAAGAGCTGTCAGTAATCTTTACCTGCACGCGGTCGCCGATGCGATGGCTGCCACGGTCAAAGACCACAACACGGTTCTGTTCCGTGCGTCCGAACAGCTGGTCGCGACGACGTTTGCTGATGCCTTCTGCCAGCACCTCCACCGTATTACCCACCTGCGCAGCATTGCGCTCGGCAGAAATCTCATTCTGCAGGGCGATGAGCTCATTCAAGCGACGAATCTTCACCTCTTCAGGCACATTGTCTGGCAGGTGCTTGCTGGCGTATGTGCCCGGGCGTTCGCTGTATTTGAACATAAAAGCGGAGTCATAGCCCACCTCGCGCATCAGCGAGAGCGACAACTGGTAGTCCTCCTCCGTCTCGCCGCAGTAGCCCACGAAGATGTCTGTCGAGAGACCGCAGTCGGGGATGATCCAGCGGATGGCTGCCACACGGTCCAGATACCATGCTCGGGTGTATTTCCTGTTCATGCGCTGAAGCACGGCATCCGACCCGCTCTGCACTGGCAGATGAATATGTTTGCACACGTTCGGCATCTCCGCAATCACGTGCAGCGTCTCGTCGCTCATGTCCTTCGGGTGACTCGTCGTGAATCGTACACGCAACTCGGGCACGGCCTCTGCCACAAGCCTCAACAGCTTCGGGAAGTCCACGTCCTGGCTCCTATAGCTGTTCACATTCTGACCCAGCAACGTCACTTCCTTGAAGCCGCGGTCGCGCAGGTCACGCACCTCACGCAGGATGCTGTCCACGTCGCGGCTACGCTCGCGGCCGCGCGTATAAGGAACAATACAGTAGTGGCAGAAGTTATTACAGCCGCGCATGATGCTCACAAAGCCGCCAATCATGTTGGCGTGGAGGCGTTGAGGTACCACATCGCGATAGGTCTCCGTCATCGACAGTTCTACGTCGATGGCCTTATGTCCCAATTCCACCTGTGATATCAGGTCGGGCAGGGCCATATACGAGTCAGGGCCGCAGACGAGGTCGGCGCCGTACTTCTCGGTCAGTTCCTCCCTCACCCGCTCAGCCATGCAGCCCAGAACGCCAATGATGAGGGAAGGTCCCGTCACAGGCATAGAGGACTCAGCAGAGGGCTTCCCCCTCTTCTTCCTGACGCTACGCAGGAACTCCAGCCGCGACAGAATCTTCTGTTCAGCATTATCGCGCACGGAACACGTGTTCAGGAAAACGGCATCCGCTTCATCCAGCGAAGCAGTAATCTCGTAGCCTGCCATCTGCATCACCGATGCTACCACCTCGGAGTCAGCGACATTCATCTGGCAGCCGTATGTCTCTATCAGGAGCTTTTTCATAACGCCTGCAAAGATACAACCTCAAAAAGCCGATGACAAGTATTTAACAAACTTTATTCTTAAAAGACAAGAAAAAGACATCCTGAGCATAGCGTTTGTCTGTTTGCTCTTCAGCCTGCAGTCTGAAGTTTGAACGTTCGGTAACCGTAAACGGTGATGAAGACGAAGCAGACGAGGGGCAGGCAGAAGGACACATTGACGGCAGGCCAGCCAAGGAGGACCTGCTGGTCGATGATGTGTCCCTGCAACGGAGGCATCAACGCTCCCCCCACGATGGCCATCACCAGGAAGGCGGCACCTAAAGAGGTGTCTTCGCCTGGGACGTTCTCCAACGCAATGCCATAGATGGTAGGAAACATGATGGACATGAAAAGGCTGATGCAGATAAGACTGTAGAGTCCCCACATTCCCTCAACACAGATGGTGCCGAGGGTGCAGACAGAAGCCCCCACGCCGAAGACGGCCAGCAGACGGCGCTGGTTGACATACTTCATGATATAGGTTCCAAGAAAGCGACCCGTCAGCGACAGGGACATTGCCAGGATGTTGTAGCGCTGGGCTGACGCCTTGTCAATGCCCAGGTGGTCGGCGTACTGGATGATGAAGGTCCACACCATGATCTGTGCCGCCACATACAACACCTGAGCCAGCACTCCGTAGCGATAGATACCATTGTGCCAGAGGCGGGAGAGCGTTGTGCCGGCACTGGTGCGAGTCTCGTCTGCGCCTTTGAGAGTGGGCATCTTCGTGAGGGCTATGACAACGAACATCACAAGCACCACCAGCCCGATGGCCACATAAGGATCTCGAATGACGGCAAGGTCATGAACCCTGATATTGGCTTTCTCAGCCTCACTCAAGCCGTGAAAGATAATCTGTCCGGCTGCATCACGCCGGTCGGAGAGCAGGTTGGGCAACACGATGAACGAAGCGATGGCCATACCCGAGAGGGAACCCACAGGATTAAAAGCCTGCGCGAGATTCAGACGACGGGTGGAATTCTCCTTCGGGCCTAACGAAAGGATGAAAGGATTGGCGCTGGTCTCAAGAAAAGCAAGACCGAAAGTGAGGATGTAAAGCGACACGCAAAAATAGGTAAACTCCTGAAACTGTGCCGCGGGAATGAACAGAAAAGCACCCACGGCATAGAGGCCGAGACCGATAAGCACGCCAACCTTGTACGAGTACTTGCGGATGAACAATGCTGCAGGAATGGCCATCGTGGCATAACCACCATAGAACGCAAACTGAACCATCGAGGCCTTGGCAACCGAGATCTCCATCAGCGTCTGGAAAGCTGCCACCATCGGGTTCGTGATGTCATTGGCAAAGCCCCACAAGGCGAACAGCGAAGTGATGAGGATGAAGGTGAAGAGATATTTTCTGGGAACTAAAGGAGTATTTTCCGAACTCATCTTGTGGATATCGTTTTTTTACAACTATAGAATGAAAAGCCTCTGCACACGATGCGTTATTGGCTTTTTTGACGATAATTTGTCCTTTTAGGGGGGCAAAGGTACGATTAAACGAACAAAAAACAAAAGAAAAGGGAATTAAGTTGTATCTTTGCAGGAGTTTTAAAGCACATAATACTTAACATCATGAAATCGATTCAATTTAAATTTTTCGGTGAGGCATTGATACTCGCCATCGGCCTTTTCCTTGGCGGAAGGGCTATCAAACAGGGGATTGTGCAGTTCAAGGAGATGGATCGTACTGTGACCGCCAAAGGCCTGGCAGAGCAGGAAGTGAAAGCCGACAAGGCAACGTGGCCGCTGAAGTTCAAGGAACTGGGCAACGACCCCGCCGAACTCTATGACCGCATAGAGACGAACACACAAACTATCGTCAAATTCCTCAAGAACAACGGATTCACCGACGAGGAGATTTCCCTGGCTCCGCCCAGTCTCGTGGACCAGCAGGCCAACATGAGCTACAGCAGCGAGACGGTGCGCTATCGCTACAAGGCCAACTGCGTGGTCACCGTAGTGACAAAGAACGTGGATTTGGTGCGCAAGCTGGTGAGCAAGCAGGCGGAGCTGATGCGTCAAGGTGTCACCATCGTGGGTGAGGAGTACTCTGAGGGGTCCATCGTTAACTATGAGTTTACGGGCCTTAACGATATCAAGCCAGCAATGATTGCCGAAGCCACAAAGAATGCCCGCAAGACGGCAGAGCGCTTTGCAGAGGATTCCGAGAGCAAACTGGGGAAAATCCACACGGCTGACCAAGGACAGTTCAGCATCGAGAACCGCGATCAGAACACCCCGTGGATTAAGAACGTACGCGTCGTAACCACTGTCGTATATACACTAAAAGATTAGAAGCTGAAGGTTCTCAACCGTATGTGTCAGGGAAACGCTATTGCATCTTCCAGCGCTTGCCCACCTTCACCATAGGAACCCCCACTTCTTCTGACGTACTGTCAGCATACGACAACTGGAGGAAGACGTGAGCCATGGCATCGATGATGGTGTCGTTGGTAGCCTCCACACTGACAAGTTTGCCGTGTTGCATCTCTTGCGACGCGGCAAACTCTTTTACGAGGTCCACCATCTGGGCACGATAGTCATCTGACATGGAGTCAGCATAGGCTATCTCGCTCACGAATTTTTCAAACTTACCTTTCTGCAAGTACTCATAGCTGCGCACAGCTGCCTTACGCACACGGCTGTGGTCGTCACCAGCACAAGCCAGCACCATCATTGCCATGAGGACTATGAATGAGCAATGTTTAATCAAAAATGAATAATGCTTCATATTTATTCCCTGTTCTGTGTCATTTTGTCAGTCTTTCTGCCGACAAAGGTAAGTAAAAGGAAGAAAAGAGAAAAGCAAAAAAGGGAAAAAGAGACTTGACGGCTCTTTTTTATATAATATAATAAGGTGTGCAGGGGCAAGCAATCTGTTTTGGCACGCAGTTTGCATGACCATGTATGACAATTCATGCGAATTTGTCT
>Ga0310697_10003406_pt1 | contig 16130 bp, 13 predicted proteins | sample 172DNAGHGlowgp2_FD_203883 | JGI IMG/M metagenome (GOLD analysis project Ga0310697, IMG submission 203883) | Sheep rumen microbial communities from Palmerston North, Manawatu-Wanganui, New Zealand - 1728 DNA GHGlow gp2 (v2) (version 2) | ecosystem: Host-associated > Mammals > Digestive system >... | reverse complement strand
CAGGCGGAGCGGAAATCCGCCACGCTCATGGCCTTGTGGTTGAGCTTCTGCTCCTTGATGATGGCGGACTCAATGGGCATGCCGTGGTTGTCCCAGCCGGGGATGTAGGGCGTCCAGTAGCCGCGCATGGCCCAGGAGCGGACGATGAAGTCCTTGAGGGTCTTGTTGAGGGCGTGTCCCATGTGGATGTTGCCGTTGGAGAAGGGAGGGCCGTCGTGCAGGGAGAAACGGGGGTGCCCCTCGTTCTTTTTCAGCATCTCGTTGTAGATGTCCTGCTCCTGCCAGCGTTTGAGCATCTCCGGCTCACGCTTGGGCAGGCCCGCGCGCATGGGAAAATCGGTTTTCGGAAGGTTGAGTGTGGCGTTATAATCCTGTGACATATGATTTCTGACTCCTAAATATCTATCTTGCCCGATAACAGGCAGAGGCGCGCGCTCGGCGCGCGCCCCGGATCATTCATTTACTCAGAGGGTGAAGGGCTGGGTGTTCTCCAGCTTGCGCTGTCTGGGACGGCGCTGGGTAAGCTCCTCGGGCATGTCGAGGTCGACCTTCTCGTCGGCCTTGAAGCCCATGGCGCTGTTCTCGATGGCGCGGACGGTCTCGTCCACGTCGGCGGGCGCGGCCTTGGGGGCCTCCTCGACAGGCGCGGCGGGCGCGGGTGCGGCGGCAGGCGCAGCGGGGATGGGTCTGGCCTCCTCAACGGCTTCGGCGACATCCATCTGCTTGGCGATGTTGTCCAGCTTGCCGAGCTGGGTATTGCACAGGGCCTTGGCGGCGGCGATGTATTTGGCGGCGGCAGCCTTGGCGTCGGCCAGGCGCTTTTCCTCAAAGTTTGCCCGGTCGGTGATGGAGCCGATGGTCTCCTGGGCCTTCTTCTCGGCCTCGGCGACGGTGGCGGCGGCGCGCTGGCGGGCCTCGCTCTCGATCTGGACGGCGAGCTTCTGCGCGGAGAGGATGGCGGCGTTGAGCGCCTCCTCATTGGCGCGGTACTCCTCAATCTTGTCGACCAGGACCTTCATCTTGCTCTTGAGGACGGCGTTCTCCTTCTGGGTGGCGGCGACATCGTCTGCCAGCTCCTCCAGAAAATCGTCCACAGAGGCCATGTCATAGCCGCCCATACGCGATCTCTCAAATCCCTTTTCGCGGATATCCTGTGCAGTAATCATAGCTTATCTCCCTTTCAATCTGTCCTGACCCTGTCCGGTCAGAAATAATGTCCGGTGCTCTCCGGCTCCGTGTCTGTCTGCTGCTGGGGCTGCATGCCCAAAATGTCCACATTCTGCGGGGTTATAAAATAGGTCTTTGCGGATACGGGGGTGATCTTTCCGCCGAGCGCGAAGGCGATGCCGGACAGAAAGTCCAGCAGGCGCCGGGCGGTGTCCGCCTGGACGTTCTCGAGCGTCATGACACAGGTCATGTCCTGCTGCAGGTAATTCACCAGCTCCCCGGCCTCGTCAAAGGTCTTGGGAGAGAAGAGAATGACCGAGGTGTCCTTTCCGCCGAAGCTGACGGTGCGCTCCCGCCGGGGCTTGGCCGCGCTCTGCGCCGCCTTGCGAAAGCCCCCGAAGATACCGCCGCTGCCCTCCGCCGGTTTTTTCGGCTGGGCCTCCTCCGCCGGGGCGGGCGTGCCGCCGGGATCGGCAAAGGCGCTCTCAAAGGCCATCTGCGCGGCGCTCACGGCCTGCTTCTGCTCCTTTGGCTGGGGCCGCAGGCTCTGGTCGGCGCCCTCGAAGAAATCCTCCTCGTCGTCATAAGGCTGTGTCAGTTTTTTCAATCCATCCATGAAACCCATGGCAATCCTCCCGTATGCGCGCGTCAGGTCCGGGGGGCGGGATAGTGCCGCTGCCCGAAGATGGCTGTGCCGACGCGCACAATGTTTGCCCCGCAGGAGACGGCGGCCTCATAATCGCCGCTCATACCCATAGACATAAAATCCATAACTACATTATCGTATTTTTTTTCGCCATTGTCAATAAAAAGCTGTCGTAAAAGACGGAAATATGGAAGATTCTCCTCCGGCGCGCGGCAGATCGGGGGAATGGTCATGAGCCCGCGCACCCGGATGCCGGGATACTGTCCCGCTTTTTCGAGCGCGGCGGGGAGCTCTCCGGGCGCAAAGCCGGATTTGGACGCCTCTCCCCCGGTATTGATTTCCAGCAGGATATCCTGCACAAGCCCGCGCTTTTGGGCCTGGCGCGAGATCTCCGCCATCAGGCCCTCGCTGTCCACGCTGTGGATGAGGGAGGCCGTGCCGACCAGGTACTTGGCCTTGTTTTTCTGGAGCGTGCCGATAAAGTGGAGCGCCGCGCCCTCATAGGCCCCGGCCGCGTTTTTCTCCAGCAGCTCCTGCACACGGTTCTCCCCGCAGCAGGCAAGCCCCGCCCGGATCGCCTCCCGGACCCTTTCGGCGTCGTTCATCTTCGTCGCCCCGACGAGCAGGATCTCCCCGGGGTCGCGCCCGGCTCTCTCCGCCGCGCGCGCGATATTGGCCTGAACCAGCGCTAAATTTTCCGCAATGCCCATTGTGATACCCTTCTCTCTTTGTTCTTGCCCCCCCCCCTGGGGGAGCTGTCAGCGCCGCTCGCGGCGATGACTGAGAGGGTTGTCTGTTGACGTACAAGCCCTCTCCGCCCCAGTGTGAGCACTGGGGCACCTCCCCCAAAAGGGGGAGGCAGGCATTATCCCATAATTTTCCCCGCGACAAACCTTAGCTTGTAAAGCTCCACGGGGAAATCCGTCAGCCGGATCACCAGCGTGACGCGGCCCAGCGCGTCGGTCGAGACGCTGAGAAGGCTTGCGTCAAGCTCGTCGTCAAAGCCGTCGAGCCTCAGGCGGCAGGGGCCCGGCGCGGGGGGATGGTCCCCCTCGAAGAGCGCCGCGCACAGCTGCTCAAAGCCGTAGACCAGGCGGGCCTGTCCCGGCTCGGCGCGCGCGTCGGCGGCGAGCAGGGCCTCCAGCCGCTCGGGGCTGAGGCGTTCGCTGTCCGCGGGGGTCAGAAAGGCCCAGCCGTCGGAGTCGGGAAAGAACAGGGCGCTCTCGCCGCCGGTTTGCGCGGCGCTCAGGCGCTCACTCTCCCGCGCGCCGGGAAAGGCGGCGGCCTCCGCCGCCTCCTCCCGCCGGAGCAGCACTCCCCGGATGCTGCCCCCGGCGGGGGCAGCGGCGGGCACGGCGGAGGGGGCCGGTGCTTGCGCCCCCTCCAGCCGGGCATAGAGCGAGGCGGCGCACCAGGCGCACAGCGCCGCAAACAGCATGGCCGCCAGCGCGTGGAAAAAAAGCCGCTCCCCGTCCCGCTCAGTCCTCACCGTCGAAGGGAATGGGCCGGGGCGGTACCACGGTGGAGATGGCGTGCTTGTAAATGAGCTGCTGCCGCCCGTCAGAGTCGAGCACCACCGTAAAGCCGTCGAAGCCCCGCACAACGCCGTGCAGCTGGAAGCCGTTCATCAGAAACATCGTGACCACGGCCCGGTCCTTACGTAACTGGTTGAGGAATTGATCCTGGAGATTTTGCGTTTTCTGCATTTCAGCCACTCCTTTATTTGCGGAGCGGCTGCCTTTCACCGCTCCGTCATAAGTATTGCGTGTGTTGACACGTAATCCCCATGATACCCGCGGCTCTTTAAAAACGCTGTCGAAGAAGAAAGGGCGGCTGCAAAATCCGGCTCCCGCGCCCAGAGGATGCGGTGGGCCCCCTCCCAGCGCCCGAACCAGGTGATCTGGCGCTTGGCGTAGCGGCGGCTCCCAAGGCGGATGAGATCCAGGGCCTCGTCCCGGGTCATCTCACCCCTGAGAGCCAGCACCGCCTCCTTGTAGCCGATGGCCTGCATGGCGGTGCACCCGGCGTCAATCCCCGCGGCGAGCAGGCGTTCCACCTCGTCAAACAGCCCGTCCTCCGCCATTTTGGTCACGCGACTGTCGATGCGCGCGTAGAGATCGGCGCGATCCTTGAAATTCAGCACGATGCGCGCCGCGTCGTAGCGCGGCGGGCGGCGGCGCGTTTCCTCGTCATGCTCTGTCGCGGTCCTGCCGGTGAGGCGGTAAATTTCAATGGCCCGCACGATGCGCCGCCTGTCCCCGGCGTTTAATTTCGCGGCCCGCTCAGGGTCGAAGGCGGCGAGCGTTTTCAGCATCGCCTCCCCGCCGAGGGTGTCGAACTCACTTTCCAGCGCCGTGCGCAGGCTCCTGTCCTCCTGGTTGTCGGCAAAGTCCCGCCCCGCGATGAGCGAGTCGATATAAAGCCCCGTCCCGCCGACGACGATGGGCGTTTTGCCGCGGGCGAGGATGTCGTCGCAGACGCGACCGGCCTCGTCCACATAGCGGGCCACGGAGTAGGTCTCCGCGGGGGCTATAACGTCCAGCATGTGGTGCACGGCCTCGGCCCGCTCTGCCGGGGTGGCCTTGGCGGTGCCCACGTCCATGCCCCGGTAAAGCTGCATGGAATCTGCCGAGACGATCTCGCCCTGATAGAGCTTGGCAAGCTCAATGCCGAGCTTCGTCTTGCCCGAGGCGGTCGGCCCCGCGACGACGATGATGCGATTGTCGGGCATAAGGCCGCCTCCTTTCGGCTTTCTTATACGATCCTCTTGAAAAGCTTATCCAGATCCCGCCGCGAGAGCACCACCGAGACGGGCCTTCCGTGCGGGCAGTACTTGACCCTGCCGGAGAGCACCGCCTTCACGATGCGCTCAAGCTCGGCGCGGTCGGTGATGTAGCCGGCCTTGATGGCGGCCTTGCAGGCGACCGTGTGCAGGATCTCATCCCGCGCGGCCTTCGGGTCCGGGGCCTTGCCGCCCCTGAGCTTTTCCAGAATTTCCTCCACGGCGGCGCGGGCGTCCGAGGGCTCCATGTCCGCCGGCACGGCGCGCAGGATAAAGTCGTCCTCGCCGTAGGCCTCGATCTCAAAGCCGAGCTCGGACAAGAGCTCCCCGTTTTCCTCCAGCAGCTCCCGCTCCTCCCCGCCGAGGCGGAGCGTCACGCTCTCCAGTAAGGTCTGGGCCATGACGGCGCGGTCCTGCTGCTTGAGGCGGTCAAAAATCATGCGCTCGTGCGCGGCGTGCTTGTCGATCAGAAGCAGCTCGCCCCCCGTCTCCACGAGGATGTAGAGCTTCAGCGCCTCCCCCAGCAATTTGTAGTCTGGAAGGGCCTCATTTTCCACACTTTGAACAGAGTTTTCCACAGTTTGAACAGGAGGATCCGGACGGGCGGCCTCGATTTTTGTCGAATCCGGCATCTTGACAGGGCTCAGATCCAGCCGCGTCTGATAGGGCTGCTCATAGCTGCGCAGGACGGGCGCCGCCTCTTCCCGTCTCGGCGCCGGGGCGGGCTTCACACTGTAATTTTGGGCACGGAAAGTCTCGGCCGACATGCTGCGGTAGAAGTCGGGCCGGGGCGCGGGCTTTGCCGCCGGAGCCGGCGCGGGGGTGAAGACCTTCGCGGGCGCGGGCGTGCGCGTCTCCTGTACGGGTGCAAGTCCCGTGCGGTCCTCCTTTGTGAGCGCCGCGAGGGCTGCATGGTAGACGAGATCGAAGACCCGCTTTTCCTGCGAGAACTTCACCTCCGTTTTCGCGGGGTGGACGTTCACGTCGACCGCGGCGTTGGAGAGCTTCAGATAGACCACGCAGGCCGGGAAGCGCCCGGTGAGCAGGGTGTTTTTATAGGCCTGCTCCACCGCCGACTGCAAAAGGGCCGAGCGGATGAAGCGCCCGTTGCAGTAGAAAAACTGCAGGCCCCGGTTGCCGCGCCCGGCGGCGGGGGAGGACACAAAGCCCGTGACGGCCATGTCCCCGTCCTCCAGGGCGATGGGCAGCAGATCCTTGGCGGTGTCGCGGCCCAGCAGGGCGTAGACGCAGGATTCGGCCTTTCCGTCGCCGGGGGAGAAAAACTCCTCCTTCCCGTCGCGCAGGAACCTTACCGATACCTCAGGCCGGCCGAGGGCGCAGCGCAGGGCGGTCTGCGCGCAGGCGGAGGCCTCCGCCCGGTCGGATTTGAGAAACTTGAGGCGGGCCGGGGTGTTGAAAAAGAGACTTTTCACCTGCATCACCGTGCCCGCGGGGCAGCCGGTCTCGCCCATGTCCTGGATGTCCCCGGCCGAGAGCGTGACGCGCGTGCCGCTGTCGTCCCCGGGGCGGCGGGTCGTGAGCTCCACCTCGCTCACGGCGGAGATGGCGGCCAGTGCCTCGCCGCGAAAGCCCATGGTGCCGATGGCCTCCAGACCCGTCTCGTCGTGGAGCTTCGAGGTCGCGTGGCGCAGAAAGGCGATGCCCGCGTCCTCCGGGGCCATGCCCTTCCCGTCGTCCTGCACGCGGATATACGTGGCCCCGCCGTCGCGGATCTCCACGCTCACGCTGTGGGCCCCGGCGTCAAAGGCGTTTTCCATCAGCTCCTTGATGACGGAGGCGGGGCGCTCCACCACCTCGCCCGCGGCGATCATATCCGCCACATGCGGGGAGAGTATATTGATTTCGGGCATAACAGATACCTCGGTTTCTTGCCTGGCTCCCCCTCCGGGGGAGCTGTCAGCGCTGCTTGCGGCGATGACTGAGAGGGTGTGCGTTGACGTACAGGCCCTCTCCGCCCCAGTGTTGTGACACTGGGGCACCTCCCCCGCAGGGGGAGGCAAGCAGTGGGTGATTTTCATTTCCCCTATTATACATGTTTTCAGTTGAAACTTCCATAGTCTATATGTTAAAATAAAATGCTGAGACGTTTTATGATATTGGAGTCTATGAGCAGAAACAACAAGGAGAAAACCCCATGCCGATCGAGAGAAGAGTCATTGACAGTGAAAAAATAGAGGCCCAGCGGGCAATCTGCGCCGAGATCTTCGAGCGCGTCACCGCCGACGGGCAGCGGCCCCTTGCCATGGTGGATACCTACGGCTGCCAGCAGAACGAGGCCGACAGCGAAAAAATCCGAGGCTACCTTGCCGAGATGGGCTACGGCTTTACGATGGACGAATTCCAGGCGGACGTGGTGGTCATCAACACCTGCGCCGTGCGTGAGCATGCCGAGATGCGCGTGCTGGGCAATGTCGGCGCCCTGACCCACGCCAAGAAGGCCCGTCCGGGGCAGATCGTGGCGGTGTGCGGCTGCATGGTGCAGCAGGAGCATATGGCCGAGAAGATCAAGCACTCCTATCCCGTGGTGGACCTGGTCTTCGGCCCGCACGAGCTCTGGCGCTTTCCCGAGCTTCTCAGATCGGTGATGGAAAAGCACAGGCGCGTCTTCGCCATCGACAAGACCGAGGCCGTGGCCGAGGGCATCCCCCTCCGGCGCGACGGGAAGGTCAAGGCGTGGCTGTCCATCATGTACGGCTGCAACAACTTCTGCACCTACTGCATCGTCCCCTATGTGCGCGGGCGCGAGCGCTCCCGCCGGCCCGAGGACGTGGTGGCGGAGGCGCGGCAGCTCGTTCAGGCGGGCTACAAGGACATCACCCTTCTCGGCCAGAACGTCAATTCCTACGGGAAGGATCTCGACTGCGGGGTGGACTTTGCCGATCTCATCCGACAGATCAACGACATCCCCGGCGACTTTCTCATCCGCTTCATGACGAGCCACCCGAAGGACGCCACCGAAAAGCTCTTTCAGACCATGGCGGCGTGCGAAAAGTGCGCCCACCACATCCATCTGCCCGTCCAGTCCGGCAGCGACAGAATATTGAAGCGCATGAACCGCCACTATGACCGGGCAAAGTATTTGGAGGAGGTGGCGATCGCGCGGCGCTATATGCCCGATCTTGTCATCACCACCGACATCATCGTGGGCTTTCCCGACGAGACGGAGGAGGACTTTGCCGAGACCCTGTCCCTCTGTGAAGAGGTGCGCTATGACGCCATGTTCACCTTCATCTACTCCAAGCGCGTCGGCACCCCGGCGGCGACCATGCCCGATCCCTACACCCGGCAGGAAAAGCAGGTGCACTTCGATCAGCTCATGGAGCTTTCAAACCGTATCTCCGGTGAAAAGCACAAGGAATACGAGGGGAAGACTGTCCGCGTCCTGGTGGACGGCGAGACGGGCAAGGAGGAATATAATCTCTCCAGCCGCACAAACGGCGGGCGCCTCGTCCACCTCCACGGCGACAGGAGCCTCATCGGGCAGTTTCTCGACGTGAAGATCACGGCCTCGAACACCTGGGCCCTGTACGGGGAAGTTGTGGAATAAACGCACATAGCTCCCTTTGCGAAAGGGAGCTGTCATGGCCGATCTAACGCGAGGCCATGACTGAGGGATCGACCAATCTGTACCAGCTTAAAAGAACCTTGTGCAAATCCTGATCGATCCCTCCGCCCTTCGGGCACCTCCCTTTTTCCAAAGGGAGGCACATCCTGACAGAAAGAGGAAACCACTATGCCAGAGCTGACCCCTATGAAGCGGCAGTATCAGGAGATCAAGCAGCAGTACAGCGACTGCCTGCTCTTCTTCCGCCTCGGGGATTTTTATGAGATGTTCGACGAGGACGCGAAGACCGCCTCGCGCGAGCTGGACCTCACCCTCACCACCCGCGACCGGAACGTCGAGGACCCGGACGAGCGCACCCCCATGTGCGGCGTGCCCTACCACAGCGCCGAGGCCTATATCGCCCGCCTCATCGCCAAGGGCTACAAGGTCGCCATCTGCGAGCAGACCGAGGACCCGGCCCTCGCCAAGGGGCTTGTGAAGCGGGATGTCATCCGCATCATCACCCCCGGCACCGTGACGGAGAGCTCCATGCTCGAGGAGGGAAAGTCCAACTACCTCGCCGCCGTGTACCTCGCGGGGCGCGAGGGTGGCGCCGCCTTCTGCGATGTGTCCACGGGCGAGTTCTGCTGCGCCGCCTTTGAAAACGACGCCGTTTCCCATCTCATCAACGAGCTCGGCCGCTTTTCCCCGCGCGAGGCGCTTTTGTCCCCCGGCGCGAAGGAGCGGCCGGAGATCTGGGACTTTGTGACCAGAAAGCTCGCTGCCATGCCCGAGGAGGGGGCGGAGAGCTTTGAATACATGCCCGCCGCGGCGCGCGTGTGTGAGCGCTTCGGCTTTCCGGACATCGACGCGGCGGGGCTCGGCGATCAGCCGGGAGCCGTCTGCGCCGCGGGGGCGCTTTTGGAGTACATCCAGCGCACGCAGAAATTCGACCTCAGCCACATCCGGCGGCTTGACGTGTTCTTCGGCGGGCGCTTCATGGAGCTTGACTATGTGACGCGGCGAAACCTGGAGCTCACGGAATCGCTGCGCAGCGGCGAGAAGAAGGGCAGCCTTCTCTGGGTGCTCGACCGGACGAGAACGCCCATGGGCGGCAGGCTCCTGCGCGCCTGGGTGGAGAGGCCTTTGCTCTCCGCGGTGGCGATCCGCAGAAGACTCAACGCCGTTTCGGAGCTGACAAAGGACAACGTAAAGCGCTCGGAGCTGCGGGAGACCCTGCGCGGCATCGGGGACATGCAGCGCCTTGTGGGCCGCGCCGTCTACGGCACGGCGGGCGGGCGCGATCTGCGCGCCCTGGCCCTCTCCGCCGCGGCCCTGCCGCGGCTGAAGGAGCTGCTGGCAGATTTCAAGTGCCTGGAGCTCAAGGACATCGGGGCCATGGACGCGCTGGAGGATCTGCGCTTTGAGATCGACCGCGCCATCTGTGACGAGCCCCCCTTCTCCGTGCGCGAGGGCGGCATCCTCCGCCCCGGCTATTCCGAGGAGGTGGACAGGCTCCGCAATGTCCGCGACAACGGGGCAAGGCTGGTGCAGGAGCTGGAGGCCCGGGAGCGGGAGCGCACCGGCATCAAAAAGCTCAAGGTCGGCTACAACAAGGTCTTCGGCTATTATATCGACGTGCCGAAGTCCGCGGGGCTGGAGAACGTGCCGGAGGACTATATCCGCAAGCAGACCCTGGTCTCGAACGAGCGCTACTTCACCCAGGAGCTCAAGGAGCTGGAAAACACCCTTCTCACCGCGAAGGACCGCATCAACGATCTCGAGTACCGCTACTTCTGCGAGGTGCGCGACAGCGTCGCGGCAAAGGTGGAGCGCGTGCAGCAGGCCGCCGACGCGGTGGCACGGCTCGACGCCCTCTGCTCTCTCGCCGAGGTCGCCGTGCGTAACGCCTACACCTGCCCCGAAATCGACACCTCCCGCACCCTGCACATCGTCCAGGGCCGCCATCCGGTGGTGGAGCAGAGCATGAAGGACGTGCTCTTCGTCCCGAACGACACCTTCTTAAACGACCAGGATGACCGCGTCGCCATCGTGACGGGTCCCAACATGGCGGGCAAGTCTACCTACATGCGCCAGACGGCCCTCATCGTCCTGATGGCGCAGATGGGCTCCTTCGTCCCGGCAAAGTCGGCCCTCGTCGGCATCGTGGACCGGGTCTTCACGCGCATCGGCGCGTCCGACGATCTGGCCTCCGGCCAGTCCACCTTCATGGTGGAGATGAGCGAGACGGCCTCCATCTTAAAGCACGCGACCGCCCAGTCGCTCCTGATCCTTGACGAGATCGGGCGCGGCACCTCCACCTTTGACGGCATGGCCATCGCGCGGGCCGTGCTGGAATTCTGCGCGGACAAGCGAAAGCTCGGCGCCAAAACCATGTTCGCCACGCATTACCACGAGCTCTCCGCCCTTGAGGGGGAGGTACAGGGCGTGCGCAACTACAACATCACCGCCAAAAAGCAGGGGGGAGAGCTGGTCTTTCTCCGCAAAATCGTCCCGGGCGCTGCCGACGACAGCTACGGTATCGAGGTGGCAAAGCTTGCGGGCCTGCCGGACACCCTCATCACCAAGGCCAAGGGCTATCTCAAGGAGCTTGAAGCGGAGGGGCCGGTCTCCGTCCTGCCGGCAGCGCGCCAGGAGTCCGGGCAGCTGAGCCTTGCCGATGTCGGCAGCGACGAGGTGCGGCGGATTTTGCAGGACACGGATCTCAACACCCTCACGCCCATCGAGGCCATGAATCTGATCTACTCCCTGCAGAAGAAAGCGAGGGCCTGATGGAACAGAAAGCAATCTGGCCCCGGCCCTTCACCAGCGCCCTGAAAAAGAGCGAGACGATCCTGGTGCTGGGCTATCTGCCGGTGCATCTGCTGCTTTTACAGCTCGGCTTCGGCCTGCTCGCCGAGAAGGAGCTTGTCCCCTTGCCCCTGGCAGACCTGCTGTATTATCTCACGGGCTTTGTCTTCATGGTGCTTGCGGCCTTCCGCTTTCTCAGACGGGACTTTGACGCGCTCATCGACGCACCTTTCCCCTGCCTGCGGGAGATTTTACGCTCGTATCTCATGATGCTCTGCTTTAACTTCCTGCTGGGGCTTTTGTTCCTGCTGCTGCCGGAGACGGAAAACCCCAACAACGCCGCCGTCATGGAGGCAGCGGCGCTGGATATGCGCGCGGTGAAGGCGGCGGTCATCTTCCTTGCCCCGGTGGTGGAGGAGATGATGTTCCGCGCGGGGATCTTCGGCCTCCTCCGCCGGAAAAACCGCCGGGCGGCCTATCTCGTGTCGGCCCTCTGCTTCTCGCTCTACCATGTGGTGCCTTACGCCGTGCTCGACCCGATGAGCTGGCTGTTTCTCCTCCAGTATATCCCGGCGTCCCTGCTGCTTGCGCGCTGCTATGAGCGCTGCAATTCCATCTGGGGCAGCGTCTTTTTCCACATGCTCATCAACGCCGTCTCCTTCAGCGCCCTGAGCGTTATGGGATAAAATTTGAAAGGAGCCGCCATGGCTGAGATCCGCCCCATTGCGTATATGAAAAGCGACTTTCCGGAGAAGTTCGGCATCCCGCGCCAGGCGGGCGTGGTGCCGGAGCTGGAGAGCGTGATCGTCTTCGAGCCGGCTTACCGCGACCCGGAGGCCTTGCGGGGGATCGGGGGCTTCAGCCATTTGTGGCTCATCTGGCAGTTTTCCGCGGCGCTGACGGAGCGCTTCTCCCCCACGGTGCGCCCGCCGCGCCTCGGCGGCAACGTGCGCATGGGGGTCTTTGCCACGCGCTCCCCCTTCCGGCCCAACTCCCTGGGGCTGAGCTGCGTGGAGCTTGTGCGCGCCGAGGAGCGCCCCGGCTTCGGCACGGTGCTCGTGGTGCGGGGAGCCGACCTCATGGACGGCACGCCCATTTTCGATATCAAGCCCTACATCCCCTATGCCGACTGCAAACCGGAAGCGCGGGGCGGCTTTGCCCCGGATGCGGGGCAGACGCTCCGGGTGGAGATCCCGGCGGCGCTCGAGGCGCTGGTCCCTGAGGAAAAGCGCGCGGCGCTGCGGGGCGTGCTGGCAAACGATCCCCGCCCGCGCTACCAGCATGACGCAGAGCGCGTGTACACGATGGACTTTGCCGCGCTCACGGTGAAATTCTCCGTGGAGGACGGGACGGCGTATGTGCGGAATATAGAAAAGAAATAAAACTGGTCGGGTCCGTACGGATCCGACCAGTTTTGCGCACTTTTTTACTTCTTTTCCGGGATGATGTAGATGAACACCAGGGAGCTGAGCAGGAGCAGGAAGGGATAGAAGAGGTTCGGGATGATCTGGAAGGCGGAGACGCTCTGCCCCAGCTCGTTTGCCGCGGAGATGGCCACCAGCATCTGCGCGCCGTAGGGGATCACGCCCTGGAAAATGCAGGAGAAGGTGTCGAGGATGGACGCGGTCTTGCGCCGGGAGATGCCGTAGTTCTGCGCCATCTGGGAGGCGATGGGGTTTGCCATGACGATGGCGACGGTGTTGTTCGCGGTGGCGATGTCCATCGCGCCGACGAGCAGACCCATGCCGAGCTGGCCGCCCTTCCTGCCGCGGAAGACCTTCTGAATGCCGTAGAGCAGGGCGTCAAAGCCGCCGTACTCGCGGATGAGCGCGCAGATGGCGGAGACGAGGATCGCCACCATCGTGGTCTCGAACATGCCGGCCGCGCCCGCGCCCATGGAGGCGAGCAGGGAGGTCGCGGGGATCGCCCCGGTGGCGAGCATGATGATCGAGCCGGAGACAATGCCGATCAAGAGCACCACAAAGACGTTGATGCCGATGATGCCGCCCGCGAGCACCAGCACGTAGGGGACGATCTGGATGAGGTTATAGGGCGGCAGCTCCATCAGGGCAATCTCGCTTCTGAGGCTGATGACCAGGATCAGCACCAGGGTCAGGATGGCGGCCGGGAGCGCGATGGCGAAGTTTTCACGGAACTTGTCCTTCATCTCGCAGCCCTGGCCCTGGCAGGCGGCGATGGTGGTGTCGGAGATGAAGGAGAGATTGTCGCCAAACATGGCCCCGCCCATGACGGACGCGATGCACAGCGGCAGCGACACCCCGGAGGCGGTCGAAACCGCGACACCGATGGGCGTGATGAGGGTGATGGTGCCGACGGAGGTGCCCATCGCGGTGGAGACAAAGCAGCTCACCACGAACAGCACCGCCACCGCAAAGCGGGCGGGGATGATGGAGAGCATGAAGTAGGCCACGCTTTCGGCGCTGCTGCGGCCCACGACGCCGACAAAGATGCCCGCGCACATGAAGATGAGGATCATGGTGACGATGTTCTTGTCGCCGATGCCGTGGCCCATCAGCTCCAGCTTTTTGTCGAAGCTGAGGCTGCGGTTCTGCAGGCAGGCCACCAGCAGCGCAATCAGGAACACCACCACGATGGGGATGTTGTAAAAGCCCATGGGGATCTTCATCCCGTACTCAAACAGCAGGCCGAGGCCCAGATACAGCACCAGGAACACCAGAATCGGCAGCAGCGCGATCGTTCTTCCCTTTTTCATGTTTGACTTCCTTCTCTTTCTTGTTATTTTACTTATGGTAAAGCTTCTTGGCCTGGTATTTCGGCTCGAAGCTGATGTTCACGCCGAGCTTTTTAAAGAGATCCTCGTCCACATGGGAGAGAATGACTGTGGCGTGGGCCTCCGCGCCCTTGAGCTTTGCCAGCTGGTCGATGGCGAGATCGGCCATGGGGTTCGTGACGGCGCAGATGGTGAGGGCGATGAGCAGCTCGTCCGTGTGCAGGCGGGGGTTGTGGTTGCCGAGATGCTCCACCTTCAAATGCTGGATGGGCTTGATGACGCCCGGGGCGATGAGGGCGAGCTTCTTGTCGATGCCGGCGAGCGCCTTGAGGGCGTTGATGAGCGCGGCGGAGGACGCGCCGAGCAGCGAGGTGGTCTTGCCCGTCACGATGCGCCCGTCGTTTAATTCGATGGCGACGGCGGGGCCGCCGGTCGCCTCGGCCTTGTCGAGGGCCGCCTTGACCACGGGGCGGTCTGCCGAGGAGATGCCGAGGGTGTTCATGATGAGCTCGATCTTGCGCATCTCGCTCTGCTCGCCGAGACCCTTGCGGGCGTTCACGGCGGCGGCGTACCAGCGGCGGATGATCTCCTGTTTGGAGGCCTCTTTGCAGGCCTCGTCATCTGAGATGCAGAAGCCCACCATGTTCACGCCCATGTCCGTCGGGCTCTTGTAGGGGCTCTCACCGTAGATGGACTTGAAGATCGCCTCCAGCACGGGGTAGATCTCCACGTCGCGGTTATAGTTGACGGTGGTCTCACCGTAGGCCTCGAGGTGGTAGGGGTCGATCATGTTCACGTCGTCCAGGTCCGCCGTCGCGGCCTCGTAGGCCAGGTTCACCGGGTGCTTGAGCGGCAGGTTCCAGACAGGGAAGGTCTCAAACTTGGCGTAGCCCGCGCTGATGCCGCGCTTGTTCTCGTGGTATAGCTGGCTCAGGCAGGTGGCCATCTTGCCGCTGCCGGGGCCGGGGGCGGTCACGACGATGAGGCTGCGCTCGGTCTCAATGTAGTCGTTTTTCCCGAAGCCCTCCTCCGAGACGATGAGGGGCACGTTTGCCGGGTAGTCGGGGATGATGTAGTGCAGATACGTGCGGATGCCGAGGGCCTCGAGCCGCTTGCGGAAGGCGTCGGCAATGGCCTGGCCGCGGTAGTGCGTGATGACCACGGAGCCGATATAGAGCCCGATGCCGCGGAAGGCGTCGATGAGGCGGAGGGTGTCGTCCTCATAGGTAATGCCGAGATCGCCGCGGCGCTTGGAGCGCTCAATATCGTCGGCGGAGATGGCGATGACGATCTCCGCCTCGTCCTTCATCTCCAGGAGCATGCGCACCTTGCTGTCCGGCTCAAAGCCCGGCAGCACGCGCGCGGCGTGGAAATCGTCAAAGAGCTTGCCGCCGAACTCCAGATACAGCTTGCCGCCGAACTTGCCGATACGGTCACGGATATTCTGGGACTGGAGCTTGAGGTATTTGTCGTTGTCAAAGCCGATACGGTACATGTTCTCTCTCCCCCAAAAAAAACAATTCACAAATCGGTATTTTATCACAAGAGCCCCCAAAGGACAAGATGACAGATTTAGACTTTTTTTATTCATATTCTTGTGATATAGTCTACTATGAATTAGCATCTGCAGAAGAACACCTTTAGCTCCCTTTGCGAAAGGGAGCTGTCAGCAAAGCTGACTGAGGGATCGACCGTCCTGCACACGCTTCCAGGCAAGGCGGCAGAAACGGGTAACTTCGATCCCTCCGCCCCTTCGGGGCACCCCTCTTTTTCCAAAGGGAGGCAAGAGAAAAACTGATAGGAAAGGTTAAGATTATACATGGGACTGTTTGACAAATTATTCGGCACCTACTCCGACCGGGAGCTCAAGCGCATCAAGCCCATCGCGGATAAGATCGAGGCTCTTTCGGACGAGACCGCGGCGCTCTCGGACGAGGCGCTCAAGGCCAAGACCGACGAATTCAAGGCCCGCTATCAGAACGGCGAATCTCTGGACGATCTGCTGCCCGAGGCCTTTGCGGTCGCACGCGAGGCAAGCTGGCGCGTGCTCGGCATGCGCCCCTTCCGCGTCCAGCTCATCGGCGGCATCGTCCTGCACCAGGGCCGCATCGCCGAGATGAAGACCGGCGAGGGCAAGACCCTCGTCGCCGTGCTGCCCGCCTACCTCAACGCCCTGACCGGAGAGGGAGTACATATCGTCACGGTCAACGACTACCTCGCCCGCCGCGACAGCGAGTGGATGGGCAAGGTGCACCGCTTCCTCGGCCTCACGGTGGGCCTCATCGTCCACGGCCTGGACAACAACCAGCGGCGCGAGGCCTATGCCTGCGACATCACCTACGGCACCAATAACGAGATGGGCTTTGACTACCTGCGCGACAACATGGCCCTCTACAAGGCCGACATG
>Ga0310697_10003404_pt1 | contig 16134 bp, 10 predicted proteins | sample 172DNAGHGlowgp2_FD_203883 | JGI IMG/M metagenome (GOLD analysis project Ga0310697, IMG submission 203883) | Sheep rumen microbial communities from Palmerston North, Manawatu-Wanganui, New Zealand - 1728 DNA GHGlow gp2 (v2) (version 2) | ecosystem: Host-associated > Mammals > Digestive system >... | reverse complement strand
GTTTATGAGCACCTGGTTGCAGATTTTGTCAGCATCCAGTTTGTTCTCAATGAAGTAGACCTCAAGCTGATGCTTGAAGAAGTCGGTCATGGCGTCCTGGATGAACTTGTTGGTAATCGACTTCTTGGTCTGGTTCTCGTAAGATGTAACGGTCGAGAAAGATGAGATTACAATCATCAGGCAGTCGGCGACATCCTGGAAGGTTATCTTGCCGTCCGCCTTCTTGTACATGCCGTTGTTCTTCAGATAGGCATCTATCTGATTGACAAAGGCAGTGCGGACGGCCTTGTCCGGCGCGCCGCCGTGCTCGAGCCAGGATGAGTTGTGATAATACTCAATCAGCTGATGCTTGTTCGAAAACGCGACAGCCGCCGAGATTTTGACCTTGTACTCATCCTTGTCCTCGCGGTCGCGGCCGCGCCTCTCGCACTCCCAGTACTGGGTCTGCGTGAGCGTGTCCTCGCCGGCGATTTCGGATATATAGTCGACAATTCCCTTCTCGTAGAAGTACTCGTACTTCTCAAACGAGGCTGCCGTGACTTGGTCACGAAGTATGAATGTCACGCCCGAGTTTACGATTGCCTGGCGTTTTATGGCATCCCGGAAATATTCAAGAGGAATATCTATGTCAGTAAAGACATCGAGGTCGGGTTTCCAGGTAATGAGTGAGCCGGTGTCATTCTTTTTGGCATAAGGCTCCTTCTCGAGTTCACCTTTGGGGTTGCCCTTCTCAAAGTGCATCGTGTATTTGAAACCGTCACGGCGCACTTCAGCGTCCATATACTCGGAAGCATACTGCGTTGCGCAGAGGCCGAGACCGTTGAGGCCCAGCGAGAAACCGTAACTCGAGTCTATGGCATTCGTATTGTACTTACCGCCGGCGTACATCTCACAGAAGACGAGACGCCAGTTGTAATCCTTCTCTTTTTCGTTGTAGTCCATCGGTATGCCGCGGCCGTGGTCCTCGACGGAGATTGACTTGTCGAGATAACGGGTGACGACTATCTTGTCGCCGTGTCCCTCACGGGCCTCGTCGATGGAGTTGGAGAGTATTTCAAAAAAGGAGTGTTCACAGCCGTCGAGACCGTCAGAACCGAAGATGACGGCCGGGCGCTTACGCACACGGTCGGCACCTTTGAGCTGACTTATGTCGGTATTGCCGTAATCCGCTTTCTTTGCTGTCATAAATTCCTCACAATATTAAAAATATAGTCTATTTATTTTACACCATATATAGTAGTAAAGTCAAGGAAACAGCACAAAATAAAGGGGCGGCCGAAGCCGCCCCTTTTGCTCTTTAATCCTTGTGTTTAAACGGATTTTCGTCGTCAGGGTCCTCCATGTCGCGAGCTGTTTTCAGCAACTCATAGAGTTCATATATTTCATCGTTTTCAGTGAAGGTTCCGTGAGGAGTGTCGTCGCCCTCGTAGAAGTCGTAATGACCCTCGGGAATGTCATCTTCAATGTGATGCTCCTCGGGTTTCTCCTCCGCTACGGGAGTGATTTTTACGGGATGCCTGCCCTTTGACTTCTTGCCCTTGGCCTTGACCTTAGCCTTTACCTTCGGCTTTTCGGGAGCCTCAGCGGGCTCCTCAGCCTTCTCAGGCTCAGCGGGCTCTTCAGCCTTTTCGGGCTCAGCGGGCTCTTCAGCCTTTTCGGGCTCATCCGGTTCCTCTGTCTTTTCAGGCTCAACTGAAGGCTGTTCCTCCTCGTCCTCGACGTTCAGATACTTGAGATAGGTCTCAACGTCCGAAGCCATTTCTTCATCGATTTCGGCAAACGCATACTCATTTACGAGGTTTGCCTCCTCGTCATTGTGAGTTTCAATGACCGGAAGGGTCTCCTCCTCGGAGTCATCAGCACTGATAATCGGTTCTGACGAAGTGTCTTCGACTATTGTCTCGAGATTTGCCGTCGGATGTTCAAAAGGCATCTCACCGAACTCAAGGCCTTTCTCAAACTGGCGCTTGAACTCGAGTTCAGCCTCGGAGAGTTCAACCTCTACGCCTTCCTCGACTTCAAACTTCTCAGCGAACTCCTCAAAAGAATCCGTTGTGGACTTGATGCCCATCACATCGGGATCTGACGGAGTATCGTCATCTGTGAAGTCGTTGAACAGAGGCTCGTTGTTCTCCGAAATTTCCTCGGGAAGTTCCTCCTCAACAGGAGCGGCTTCTGTAACCGGTAACGGTTCAGGAGCAGGCTCTACAGGAGGTACCGGCATCGGAGCAACCTCTTCGGGTTTCTCTTCGGGTTTCTCCTCAGGCTTCTCTTCAGCCTTTGCTGCCTTTTCGGCCTCCCTCTCCTTCTTGAGTTTCTCAAGGAAGTCGGGATCACCCATGAGTTCGTAGAACTTCGGACCGTCTATCTTCTCGTATTCCATGAGGTATCTGGCGAGAAGATGGAGTTTATCAATATGAAGTCTGAGTATTTCAGCTGCGCGCTCGTACGCCTGTGTAATAAGGTTTTCTATCTCCTTGTCGATGGCGGCTGCCGTCTCCTCGGAGTAGTTCTTTATGTGACCGTAGTCACGGCCGATGAATACTTCCTCATTGCCTGAGCCGTATGAGATGGGGCCGAGCTTGTCGCTCATGCCGTATTTGACAATCATATTGCGGGCGATTTTCGTCGCGCGTTCAATATCATTGGACGCGCCCGTTGAGATATCGCCCAGGATGATAGCCTCGGAGACACGGCCGCCGAGCAATGTGACAAGCTCGTCAAGCATATGCTTCTTTGAGACGTATGACCTGTCATCCTTGGGAAGCGACATTGTATAACCGCCGGCCATGCCGCGCGGAATAATCGAGACCTGATGAACAGGGTCGAGAGTATCGAGATAGTAGTTGGTAACCGCATGGCCGGCCTCGTGATAGGCCGTGAGTTTCTTCTCTTCGTCGCTGACCTTCTTCGATTTCTTCTCGGTACCTACGACGACCTTTATGGTTGCCTCTTCTATTTCGGTCATTGTGAGCGCACGCTTCTTGCGGCGGGCCGCAAGGAGGGCCGCCTCATTGAGAAGGTTCTCGAGGTCAGCACCCGTAAAGCCCGCAGTTGCGCGTGCTATCTGATCAAGATGTACGTCCGGTCCGATGGGCTTGTTCCTCGCGTGAACCTTGAGGATAGCCTCACGGGCTGAAACGTCCGGATAGTTTACGGTGACCTGACGGTCAAAACGTCCCGGACGAAGGAGCGCCGGGTCAAGGATGTCCGGTCTGTTCGTCGCGGCCATGATAATAACGCCCGCGTTCTTTCCGAAACCGTCCATCTCGACGAGCAGCTGGTTGAGCGTCTGCTCGCGCTCGTCGTGACCGCCGCCCATGCCGGCGCCTCTCTGGCGGCCGACTGCGTCGATCTCATCTATGAAAACTATTGAAGGAACATTCTTCTTTGCCTCATCAAAGAGGTCACGTACACGCGACGCACCTACGCCTACGTACATCTCAACAAAGTCAGAACCTGAGATTGAGAGGAATGTAGCGTCGGCTTCGCCTGCCACCGCACGGGCAAGGAGAGTCTTACCTGTACCCGGAGGTCCTACAAGAAGCACACCCTTGGGAATTCTGGCGCCGAGGTCGTTGAAGCGCTGAGGATTTCTCAGGAACTCGACAATTTCCTCGAGGTCCTCCTTCTCCTCATCCAGGCCGGCCACATCGTCAAACGTGGTCTTCCTGCCGTCATCACCCGTCTTCAGGCGGGCTTTTCCGAAGGCCATGGTGCGGCGAGTGTCGTCCATAACCGTATTGCCCATCTTCTTGACGAGCCAGTAGAGCATGATACCCATCAGGCCGAGCATTCCTATCATCGGAACGAGCTGGGCAATCCAGTAGTTGGAGGATCCAGCCTCATAGTTCATCTTTATGGGAGCTTTCGGGTGCTCCTTGTTATACTCACGAACGGCTTCATGTGTGTCTGCGACGAAGAGCTCGTAGCTGGGTACGGTATAGGTCTTCTTCTGCTTCTCACCCTTGAGCACGTATGTGAGTTTTCTCGTACCGAGATTTAAGCTGTACTCCGTGACTTTTCCCTCGTCGAAGTACTGGATTATCTGGTAATATTCAGCGTCGGTCTTCTTTGAATCAACCTTGAGTGCTGACCAGAGAAGACTGATCATCATGGCAATCATGACAAGTGTCAGCAGGCCGGAGAATAATCTGTTCCGCCTTCCTGCATTACCGGGCTCATTGCCGCCCGGCAGATTGTTGAGTGGTTTGTTTTCCAAGCTTGATACCTCCTTTGCTCAGAATCTCTTATTTCGAGTAAACCTCCGGCTTTAAAACGCCGACATAAGGTAAATTACGGTAAGTCTCATCATAGTCGAGACCATAGCCTACGGCGAACGCGTCGGGGATTGCGGCTCCGACATAATCCGCCTTGATATCCGAGACTCTGCGCTCGGGTTTATCCAGGAAGGTGCAGATTTTAATTGAGTTCGGATTTCTCATTTTAAGAATCTTGATGAGCGATGCAAGTGTTCTGCCCGTGTCGAGTATGTCCTCCACAATAAGAAGGTCAACACCGCGAAGGTCCATGTCAAGGTCCTTTATGATCTTGACGACACCGGAACTCTCGGTGCCCGAACCGTAGCTCGACACTACCATGAAGTCAATGGAACACGGCAGATCTATCGCCCTCATAAGGTCAGCCATAAAGACTACGGAGCCTTTGAGGATGGACACAAGCACAAGGTTCTTGCCCTTGTAGTCCTCGGTGATCTGTCTGCCCAGATCGGTGACAATCGCCTTTACCTGCTCCTCATTTAAGAGAATTTCGGAAACATCCGCATGCATATCATTTGTACGCATAAATCTCACCTTTCCCGACTTTTATGAATCCGCCTCCGGGGACCTGAACCTGGTCCGTACGGCCGACGTTCATCATGTCAATCGCTTTGTCTATATGTACCTTTTCCGGGTACTTGCCGCAGGCGTCATAAGTCAGACGTGCGACTGCGCGGGACAGCACGGGCTTCTCCGCGCTCAGCATTGTCGCGACGTCGTATCTGCCGCCGCGGTCCGCCGATGACAGCAGTTCATCGGCCAGTTTTTCAAGGAGGTCACTGTCCTCCTTAAGAGTGGAAATACACCGCACTATATTGCCTACGGCATTCTCGTTTATCGTGACGAGTTCGGGAATTACGTTGTGGCGTATGCGGTTTCTTGTATATTCATCCTCGAGATTCGTGGAATCAGTGACAAAGTCCTGATTCTTCGAAGCGAGGTACTCTTCAATCTCTTCGCGTGTGCAGTCAATCAGGGGTCGGATGACCATGGTGTTCACCATGGCATCGCTGTGGCACCCCGCTTTGTGCTCGACAAAGCGGACGGGCGGTATGCCCGTAAGGCCTTTCAGGCCTGTGCCGCGGCAGAGGTTTAAGAGCATTGTCTCGGCCGTGTCCTGCGCGTTGTGAGCCGTGGCAATCTTGCCGTGCTCACCCGCAAGGCCCGAGAAAAACTCATAACGCGCGTCGCGGCCGGCGACTTCCTCCGAGACTCCGCGCTCTTTTGCAAGCGAAGGTATATCGATGTGGAATGCGTAAATCTGCACTCCCAGTTTCGCTGCCAGGCGCTTGCAAAAGGCCTCGTCCCTGTCGGCCTCGGCCCCGCGGATCCCGTGATTCACGTGCGCCGCGATAAGTTTTAAGTTATATTCCGTTTTAAGGTCGCAGAGCGCGCAGAGAAGCGCCGTGGAATCGGCTCCGCCGGAGAGGCCGACGATAATCGTGTCGCCGTCCTCAAGCATGCCGTGGCGCTCCACGGTGCCGCGCACTTTCTCCGAAAAATCAGAATGCTTCATCAAAGTCCCTTTCAATTGTGGTGAAGAGAGTGTAATCAGGGTTCCAGCCGAGAGTTACGTTCCTCGTCTCACCGTGACGGTTTTTCGCTACGATAAGCTCAACCGTGTCGATCTTCTTGTCAAGGTCTACGGGTTCGTTCGGATCGTTCTGATAGTAATCCTCACGGTAGAGCATGATGACGACATCGGCATCCTGCTCGATTGAACCCGATTCACGCAGGTCCGCAAGCTGCGGCCTGTGGTTCGTTTTTCCGTGGCCTTCAGTACCACGCGAAAGCTGTGCTAAAACTATGACGGGGACATTTAAGTCCTTGGTCATGAGTTTCAGGTTACGTGTTATTTCGGATACCTCCTGTACACGGTTGTCTATACGCGTACCGGATTTCATAAGCTGAAGGTAGTCGATAACGACGAGATCCACGTCCTTCATACGACGGATCTTCGCCTTCATCTCGTTTACGGTGATACCTGAAGTATCGTCCAGGTAGAGTTCTACATCGTTTAAAGCCTGCGTGGCAACGGCAAGACGCTCCCAGTCGCCGGTGTCGAGTTCACCCTTTCTGAAGCGGTTGCCCTTAATGCGGGCCTCAGTCGCCATGAGACGCTGAGCGAGCTGCTCCTTCGTCATTTCCAGTGAGAAGAAGACAACCTTCTTCTTGGCCATTACTGCGGCATTTCTGGCTATGTTCAGCGCGAGCGATGTCTTACCCATCGCAGGACGGGCACCTATGATGATAAGGTCGCCCTTGTAGAGACCGCCCGAGAGGACGTTGTCCAGGTCGGACCAACCGGTCGTAAAGCCCTTGTACTGGTTCCTGACCTCCTCATCCGGGGAGTTTAAGGCCTCAAGGCGTGTATAAAGTTTGTCTGAGACAACTTCAGAGAGCTTTGAGACGTCGTTTGAGCCCCGGTTCTGGCGCACATTGTAAATCTTGGTCTCAGCGCTCTCAAGCAGCGTATTCGCGTCCTCAGAGCCCGTAGAGGTCTCATCAAGGATCTCCTTCGCGGCATTCATGAGGGTGCGTACGCAGTATTTGTCTTTTACGATTTTTGCATAGCTCGTCACATTCGCCGTGCTGACGACAGCCTGCGAGAGCTCGGCAAGATAGTTTCTGCCGGCGGCCTCGTCAAAGCCTGCCTCGCCCTTCAAGTCCTCAAGTACGAGGAGAGCGTCGACCTGCTTTCCCATGCCGTCGAGCTTTATCATTGAATTGAAAATGGTCTTGTGCTCGTTCCTGAAAAAGTATTCAGCGGAGAAACCCGAAGCCATGATGTCTTTCAGGCAGTCGCTGTTGACCAGAACAGCACCGAGCACAGCCTGTTCAGCCTGCATGCTGTAAGGCAGTGACATTTCGAAATTGTCCATAATTACTCCTCTGAAACCTGTACCTTGAATTCGGTCTTTACGCCCTCAAAGAGTTTCACGGTGGCGTTGTATGTGCCGAACTGCTTTATGTCATCGACACCTATCTTTCTCTTGTCGACATCGATACCGTATTCTTCCTTGATTTTCAGCGCAATCTCCTTCGCCGTTACCGAACCGAAGAGCTTGCCCGATGAACCGGCCTTCGCCGTGAGTTTTACGGTCTTGCCGGATATCTTATCGGCCGCCTGCTGAGCAGCCGCCTTTTCCGTGTCATATTTGAACTGCTTTGAAGCGTCCGCGTTCTTCTTTTCCGTGACGTTCTGAGCATTCGCCTCCACGGCGAGATTCTTCGGGAAGAGGAAGTTTCTGGCATAACCGTCAGATGCGTTTACAAGATCGCCCTTCTTACCGAGACCCTTTACGTCTTCTCTGAGTATAACCTTCATTATTTATTCTCCTCGATGTATTGTTCAATTGCGTTTTCGAGTCTTACAACAGCATCACCCATGGTGATACCCGAAATCTGTGTTGCGGCCATTGTGAGGTGTCCGCCTCCTCCCAGGTATTCCATAATTACCTGGACGTTCATCTCTCCGAGGGAACGGGCCGAGATGTTTATCTGGTCATTCTCCTCAAAGAGAACGTAGGAGGACTTGACTCCCGCAACATTCAGGAGTTCGTTCGCCACCTGTGACGCGACAATTCTGATGTTCTTGAAATGCTCCATCGCTACCGCAATGGCACAGCCTTTGTATGTCACGGCTGTTGAGACGATGGCATTCTTATGCTTGTAGCTTTCAAAGTTGAAGGCAAAGAGCTGCTTTACCGATACCGTGTCCGCGCCTATGCCCTTGAGGTAAGCTGCGGCCTCAAATGTGCGCGAGCCTGTCGAGAGGACAAAGTTTCTCGTGTCGAGCATGATTCCCGAGAGAAGCGCCTCGGCGGTGAGCGGTCTGAGTTCTACCTTCGCCGGAGTGTACTGAATGAGTTCGGTGACCATCTCACATGCGGACGAGGCGTTGGGCTCGTCGTAGTAAAGCACGGCAGTGTTGATGTAGTCAGCCGTTCTTCTGTGGTGGTCGATAACAGCGACGGTTTCGAACTTTTCGAAGAGTTCGGGATATTCCAGGGATGAGGCCCTGTGGGTATCCACAACTACGAGGAGGCTCTTGGAAGTGATAAGTTCCGCAGCCTTCTCCCCTGTTACGAAGACATCGGGGAAGACGGATTCCGAAAGCAGTTCTATGAGCTGCTTCGCCATCGACTTCTCCTTGTCGCAGATTATGAAGTACGGTTTGCCGAGGGCCTTCGCTATTTCGCAGACGCCTACGGCAGAGCCGACACTGTCGAGATCCGAGAAGCAGTGTCCCATCGCAAAGACGGCGTCTGCGTTCTCAATATGGTCCGCGAAGGCCGAGGCCATGAGGCGTGCCTTGATTTTCGTATTCTTCGTGTTGCCCTGGATGAGGCCGCCGAAGAACTGAAGGTCACCGTTGTGGTTGACCGTGGCCTGGTCGCCGCCGCGGCTCTGTGACATCTCTATTGCCTGCTTGGCAAACTCATCACACTGGAGGTATGAGCCGCCGTAGCCGACACCTATCGAGAGAGTTATCTCTATGGGGCTCTCCCCGAATTTGTAGTCACGGATTTTCTTTAAGATATCGAACTTCTTTTCCATGATTTCCGTAAGGCCGCGTTCCTCCATGACCATTACGTACTTTCCGCTGCCCACTCTTCTGAAGAAGCTGGGGTACTTTGAAGCCCACTGTTCGAGAATATGTTCAAGCTCACCGCTTATGACTTCGCATTCGCTGTTTTTGTAGGTCTGATAGACCTCGTCCAGGTTGTCTATCTTCATCTGAAGGACAACGGGACGGGTGTACTTATACTCCTCAGCGAGTTTCTTTATCTCAGTGTTGTCGATAAAGAACAGGCAGTAAGCTGACTTCCCTTCTTTGAGTTTATCCGCGTATACCGTATATTTCCTGCCGGCATAGTTGATGCTGGTGCCGGCCTCGGCCGCGCAGAGCGACTCCGTCGTGATGTCGCCGATGAACTCGGAAACGTTTCCGCTTTTAACCGTTTCCGAGCCCAGCACGTCCTTTTCAAATTGTTCGTTGAACCAGGATATGCTGCCGTCTTCCGTGCAGATTACAACAGGAAAAGGACGTACTGCGCGGCCGTCATCCTCGAAGTACTTCGAGGTGTCACGCACCGTCCTCTTGAGCCTTGCGGTTCTGAAGGCATAGATTATAAGACCGGCAAGGCAGAGACAGAGCAGCACTGCTGCCTGAATCATGCCGGCGGTATAATTAAGTGTAAAAAGATATACAGTTGACGCTGCAGCCGCAAGGATACAGACTGCGGGGAAGACTGTCTTCTTCATCCGGTTAAACCTCCATGATGATGGGAAGGATCATGGGCGCACGTCTTGTACGCTCATATACGAGCTGTCCGACTTCGTCCCTGATACTCGACTTTATCGAGGCCCAGTCACGAATATCGTTTTCAATACATGTCACAGCGGCATCGTATGCCACTTGGCGCATCTCGTCCATTATCTCCTCGGACTCACGTACATATACGAAGCCTCTGGAGACTATGTCAGGTCCGGCGACAATTTCACCGGATACTGATTCGATTGTTAAAACGACGGTGATGATACCGTCCTGCGAGAGTTTGGTGCGGTCCCTGAGAACAACCTGTCCTACATCGCCCACACCGCTGCCGTCGACATATACCCTGCCGGCGGGCACCATGCCGTTTTCACGGAAGGTACCGTCACAGACCTCAACGGTCTTGCCTATCTCGGGTATGATAATGTCGCGGGAAGCCATACCGACCTGGTTTGCGAGCATGGCGTGCTTTGTCAGATGCCTCTGCTCACCGTGTACCGGTATGAAATAGCGCGGTTTCACGAGACCGAGCATAAGTTTGAGTTCCTCCTGGTTTGCGTGGCCGGAGACATGTACATCGTACATCTTCTCATAGACGACCTCTGCACCATGGCGCATGAGTTCGTTTACGACCTTGCTGACGGATTTCTCGTTGCCCGGTATGGGTGTCGCGGAGATGATAACGAAGTCGTTTGAAGAGATATTGACCTTCTTGTGATCCGAGAAAGCCATCCTCGAGAGAGCTGACATGGGCTCACCCTGGCTGCCCGTGGTCACGAGAAGAATCTGCCAGGGCTCGTAGTTGCCTATCTCGTCGAGCGGAATGATGATTCCGTCCGGGACATTGAGATAACCGAGCTCCTTACCGACAGAGAGCACGTTCTCAAGGCTTCTGCCCGAGAGCGCCACCTTTCTGTTGTTTGAAACAGCTTCGTTGATAATCTGCTGTACCCTGTGTATGTTCGACGCGAAGGTCGCGACGATTATTCTGCGCTTTCCGGCGCGGCGGAAGAGCGTCTCGAAAGACTGGCCGACCGTGCGTTCAGAGGCCGAGTAGCCCGGCTTTTCGGCATTTGTCGAGTCGGCCAGGTAGCAGAGCACGCCTTCCTTGCTTATCTCGGCAAAGCGCGCGAGGTCTATCATCTGTCCGTCAATGGGTGTTGTGTCAATCTTGAAGTCACCTGTCTGCACAATGGTGCCCGCCTCGCAGCGTATTGCAAACGCGAGGGCGTCAGGTATTGAGTGGTTGACATGAATGGCCTCCGCCTCAAACTGACCGAGCTTTATTCTGTCGCCCGGCTTTATGACGTGCAGGTCACATGCGTCGAGCATATTGTGCTCACGCAGTTTTCCCTCTATGAGGCCTATTGTGAGCGCAGTGCCGTATACGGGCGCGTTGACCACTTTAAGGAGATAAGCGAGACCTCCTATATGGTCCTCGTGTCCGTGAGTTATAAGTATACCCTTGATCTTGTCCGCATTTCGCTGCACATATGTGAAATCGGGTATTACAAGGTCGACACCGAGCATGTCCGACTCAGGGAACGCAAGTCCGCAGTCGACAATGAACATGTCACCCTTGTACTCATACAAAGTCATATTCTTACCGATTTCATTAAGTCCTCCGAGGAAGGAGATGTGAATCGGAATTTTGAATACCGAATCTTTGGTCTTCGAAGAGGCTTTTCCGTGTGCCGAAGTCTTTCGCACAGCCCTTTTAGCCGAAGACTTTTCTTTTGAATTCATCAAAACTTATAATCCTTTCTTAATATATTTCCGAAATACATAGATAAATTATTTTATTACATATTTAGACAACAGTCAAGAAATGTGGTAAAATACCCGCAGGTGATTAACTGATGAGCGAACTTACGAAAGTTGAAATGTTCACTGACGGCGCCTGTTCAGGCAACCCGGGACCGGGCGGCTGGGGCACCATCCTGCGCGCCGGAAAGCATGAAAAAGAATTCTCCGGCGGAGAACCGGAGACGACCAATAATAAAATGGAACTGACCGCGGTCATTGAGGGCTTCAAAGCCTTAAAACGCCCGTGCGATGTAGTCCTCTGCACAGACTCAAAATATGTCGCGGATGCCCTTGATAAAGGCTGGGCGCAATCCTGGAAGGAAAACGGCTGGCGCAAGGCGGACAAGAAGCCTGCGCAGAACATTGAGCTCTGGGACGAACTGCTAAGGCTCATTGAGCCGCACAAGCTCCGCGTAATATGGATTAAGGGCCACGCCGGCCACCCCGAAAATGAGCGCTGTGACAGACTCGCAGTGGCGGCGTGCGCTCACTTTATGCCCAGTTCCGAATCCGAAGAGTAACCGAACTTGATAGACTTGTCACCGAACTTTTCTCTGATGGAGGCCATGGTATCTTCTATGGCCTCCTGTTTTTTTGTGTCGGTGTGACTCTCCTCCGTGTCGAACAAAGAAACCTGTTCGACCGTCTCCTCGTCCTTCGGGACGAGGTCATTCACACCGATTGTAATGAGTCTGATAGGCTTTGAAAAATCCCAGTTTTCACGGATGAGTTCCATGGAAATATCCGTGATTTCCTTCTGGAGATAAGTCGGATGAGAGAGCTTTCTCTGACGCTGGATCTGCCTGAAGGAAGGGTCCCTCAAAGTGACCTGTACGACACTGCCTTTGAAGCCCTCAAAACGGAGCCTCGAGGCCACCCTGTCAGCCAGTACGGAGACCCCTGATTTCACCTCGCTCTCACCGAGCAGATCACGGCGAAAAGTCATGCCATGGGACACTGATTTGGGTGCAACGTAGTCATAAAAATCACGTACCTGCGACTCTTCCAGACAGTGTACAACGGTGTAAAGGTCTTTACCTTGCTTCCCCAGAATACGGACCAGATAATCCTCCGAAAGCTGGGCCAGTTCACCCACTGTTTTGACCGCGTGAGCGGACAGAATTTCAGTGGTTTTTTTACCCACGAAAACGAGGTCTGAGACGGGCAGCGGATAGACAATTGAAGGTACATCTTCCCGGAAAATCACGGTGGTCGCATCCGGTTTTTTGTAGTCGGATCCGAGCTTCGCAAATGTCTTGCAAAATGACACTCCGACAGAGACCGTAATGCCGAGTTCCGAACGAACTCGCCCCCTTATTTCATCCGCAATATCCTGAGGACTTTTACCCGGATGCAGGTGCATGCAGCCGGTAATATCCAGGAAGGATTCATCAATCGAAAACGGTTCCACAAGGTCAGTATACGACAGATATATTTTATTTATCCGCTCATAAAAGCTGTGGTACAAATCGAAGGTCGCGGGGACACATACCAGGTTCGGGCACTTTCGCTTCGCCTGCCAGATAGGCTCGGCCGTCTGCACGCCCGCCTTCTTGGCCAGGTCGTTCTTCGCGAGAATTATTCCGTGCCTGCTCTCAGGATCGCCTGCAACGGCCATAGGGACCGATTTAAGCTCAGGCCTTAGCGTACACTCACAAGACGCAAAGAAGTTATTCCCGTCACAATGCAGAATGATTCTATCCGTCTGTACCCCCTCCTTTCCGAGATTATTGGTATCTGCCGTTCAAACGTAGTGCATTTATGCGGAACATCGCAAAATGCTGTTAGTCATTCGTCCAACATAGCATTACCTTTTCCTGCCTTCTTCTGTCCTCATCAAGCTGATTAAAGTGGTCTGCAACTTCCTGTCTGTATGTCTGTATGGCAAAATAAGTCTGTCCAAGCGCTATGACTTCCTTACGTGGATCACCGTTTTGCACTATCAGATAACATGCATAACGGGACAACTCATAATCGCCTATAGGTTTCGTAGCTACGCCCGCTTCCACGATTTTGTTGACCTCAACAAAATCGTCAGAAACACTATGCCCGCTATTCTCACAAGCAATCATCGCACGATCTAAAACTTTTTTAAAATTACGCCATTCCGTATAGTTCAAAATCTCCGAAAGCTCTCTTGCATACCAGAACTCAGAACCATCTTCCCTGAAATGCTTAATATCTTCAAAACGCTTATACTCTTTATCTTTCAATGCAGTCATACGAAAACCTCCGAAGATATTATATCAAACTTTTGTTCGTCAGTCAATCAACAGCAACCGGCGATGTTCCGCCTGTTTGCACTACGTTTGACCGGCAGATACCGACAAAAAGAAGCAGCCCACTCGTATGAGTGGGCTGCCGTTGTTTCAGTATGGCGCTTAGTACAGTTCGTCCTCTTCCTCTTCTCTGCGTTTTCTGCCTGTCAGTACTGCTGCTCCGAATGAGCTGTACATAAGCATTATCGTGCTGAGAATCGGTGTAGGATCACTGGTATTGACAACCTTCTCTTCCTCATCGGTATAAGCGATTGAGAATACTGAGAACTGGCTGTTTGTAAATGTAGCTGTCGCTACAATTGCAACACCGTCTTCATCGGCTGTCTTTTCAGCAAGTGCTCTGCCTTCGTGGTCCGCATAGATGTAGAATATGCGTCCGGCCTTGGCAGCGTCACCAAGAGGTACTACGAATGTGATAGGCTCCGCTGTCTTTGTAATATCCTTGCTGGATATTACATTGCCTGCAGCGTCTACCTGAGTCTTTTCAATGATAATCTCAATGTGCTTGACAAGAGTATTACCATCAGCCTTGATAGCCGCCTCATTGAGTGCGTCATGAGGAACCTCACGGATTGTCATGACTATCTCAACATGTCCGCCTGCATTGAAGACACGGACATCATCAAGGTCAACTTCCTTGGAAAGGATACGAACGATTTCGTCAATGCTGTCAGCGTTTCCGGCATTCGGATCAATAAGGTTCTTGACCTCAATGTCGACTCTGATGAATCCGCTGTTAATCATCTCATCGATGACATCCTGAAGACCCATGGCCTCTGCGACTATGTCGTCAATTGCCTTCTTACCGTCTGAGAGAGCATCCTTGACATCTGCTGCAGTTTCAGCATCATCAATGTTCTTCTTGGCCTCTTCAGCGGCGTCATCAATAGCCTTCTTGTACTCTTCCTTCTGTTCAGGAGTCAGATTATCAAGGTTATCGATCTCTTCCTTAGCCTTCTCGGCATAATCATCGATTTCGTCCTTGGCAGTCTGCTTAGCATCCTCAATGGCCTGCTTAGCAGCATCTACCATTTCATCATAATCCTCATAAAGTGTATCAGGAACAGGATCATTGTTCTTGTTAATAAGATCGTTAATCTTATCCTTAATATCCTGAGGATAGCTGTCATACTCGTCCTTACCGGAGATAATCTGGTCTGCGTTGTCGGCAGTTACCGGGTTACCGTCCTTATCATAAGGATTCGTATTATCGTTGTCAGATGCGTAGTCGTTTACGAAGTCCTCAGCAATCTTGTCTTTGAAGTCATCCTTGGCATCGTTTACGATTGCATCACGCTCTGCGTCAGTATCCGTATTCGGATCATCAAGCTGAGCAATTGCATCGTCACGCTTGTCATTGATTTCGTCTATAAGAGCCTTCTCTTCGTCAGTAAGTTCGGAATCGTCCTTACCATCCTTGATAGCCTCTATAGCCTCGTCAGCGGCGTCATTGACCTCATCCTTGGCCTTGTCGTCATCGAATGCGTCCTTAGCGCCATTGACTATTGCGTCGCGCTCTGCATCAGAATCCGTATTCGGGTCGTCAAGAGCATCAATTGCGTCATCACGCTTGTCATTGATTTCGTCTATGAGAGCCTTTTCCTCGTCTGTGAGTTCATCATCGGACTTACCGTCCTTGATAGCCTCTATAGCCTCGTCAGCGGCGTCATTGACCTCATCCTTGGCTGCGTCATCAGCAAATTCATCTGTCGTGTCATCAACTATATCGTTGATTTCATCAGCTGATTTTGCGTTATCGATATCATCGAGAGCATCTTCACGAGCCTGCTCGATTTCGTCTATAAGCGCCTTCTCTTCATCAGTGAGTTCATCATCGGACTTGCCGTCCTTGATGTCGTCAATAGCCTGATCAGCAGCATCATTGATTGCATCCTTAGCGTCTTCCTTGGCATCCGCGAGTGATTCTTCAGCTTTTTCAAGCATTTCAGGATAACCGCTGTAAGGAGTATCGGAGTCTTCGCTCTTTTCCTTGATGAGATCGTTGATCTTATCCTTTACGGAGTCAGAAGCGTTGTTCCATTCATCCTCACCGCCAAGTACGCGGTCAGCGTTTTCGTCGTCAACCGGATCGTTAGCCTTGTCATAAGGATTCGAAGGATTGTTGTCTGACGCATGGTCGCGGACAAAGTCCTCAGCAACGTTGTCGTCAAATTTATCCTGTGCATTTTCAACGATATCTTCGACCTCGTCCAGTGTGTCGGCATCATCGATTGCGTCCTTGGCTTCTTCACGCTTGTCGTTGATTTCTTCGATGAGCGCCTTTTCTTCGTCTGTGAGTTCATCATCGGACTTGCCGTCCTTGATGTCCTCTATGGCCTTGTCGGCAGCGTCATCGATTGCATCCTTGGCGTCTTCCTTAAGATCATCAAGGAAGTCCTTTGCCGAATCGAGCATCTCTTCAAATCCCGTGTAAGGAGTATCAGAGTCTTCGCTCTTTTCTTTGATAAGATTATCAATCTTGGTCTTTATT
>Ga0310697_10003402_pt1 | contig 16137 bp, 12 predicted proteins | sample 172DNAGHGlowgp2_FD_203883 | JGI IMG/M metagenome (GOLD analysis project Ga0310697, IMG submission 203883) | Sheep rumen microbial communities from Palmerston North, Manawatu-Wanganui, New Zealand - 1728 DNA GHGlow gp2 (v2) (version 2) | ecosystem: Host-associated > Mammals > Digestive system >... | reverse complement strand
TAAAAGTCTTGAAAGGAAGTAGTTTATGACAATTAATGAAGCATTAAGAGATGCAAGTAAAGAGTTAATTGAAAATAAAATAGACGATGCTTATCTTAAAGTAAGAATGGCTTTAGCATATCTTTTGGATAAAGATAAAGAATATTTAGTTATTCATGGTGAGGATGAACTAGATGAAAAAAGCTTAAGAGTCTTTATGAAAAATGTTGATAAGCTTTCAAAAGGCGTGCCAATTCAGTATATTGTAAAAAAACAATCTTTTATGGGAATGGATTTATATGTTAATGAAGATGTATTAATTCCACAGCCAGATACTGAAGCGGTAATTGAGGAAGTATTAAAACTTGCTGAAGTTATAAATAAAAGGAAGAACCCTTCTGAGAAAATAAAGATTTTAGATATGTGCACAGGAAGTGGAGCAATAGCTATATCACTTGCTAAGTATATTTATCAATCAGAAGTATATGCATCAGATATAAGTCCTAAAGCATTAGAAGTTGCAGAGTATAATGCAAAAACTCAAGGATTTGATATTAAACTAATTAAGTCAAATCTATTTGAGAAAATAGATGTTAATGAAAAGTTTGATATTATAGTTTCAAATCCACCTTATATTGAGTCAGAGATAATCGATAAACTTCCAATCGAAGTTCAAAATGAACCAAGGCTTGCATTAGATGGTGGCCTTGATGGTTTATCATTTTATAGAAATATATCAATAGACGCAAAAGACAATTTAAAAGATGATGGATATTTGGTATTCGAAATTGGATACAATCAAAAATATGATGTAATAAGAATTATGCAAGATAATGGTTATAGAAATATAGAAGCTAAAAAGGATCTATCACTAAATGATAGAATTATTATAGGCCAGAAATAAGGAGAAAAATATGTCTTTTTCTAGTGAAATTAAAGAAGAATTGAGTAAAATTAATAATTTCAAAGATAAAAACATTCTAGAAGCTGAGTTTCTAGGATATATTCTTACTGGAAATACAGTTAATAATGAAAATCAAGTTGAATTCATGACTGAAAGTGAATATACAATAGAAAGATTTTACAAAATTCTTTTTAATTTAGGAATTGAATATGAACCTAGTATAAGAGGAAAACTTTATACAGCTAATATAAAAAGAACTTCAAAAGTAGAAGAATTAATGGTTATTAATGTTAACGCTGATGAAGAGACAAATAAATCAATAGTAAGAGGAGCATTCTTGGGATCAGGTTCTGTTACAGATCCTAATAAGCAATATCATTTGGAAATGATATTCTTAGAAAAAGCAAATGCAGAATATGTATTAAATATTTGTAAAAGCTTTGGGGTAATTTTAAAAAAATTAGATAAAGAAGGAAAAATAGTACTTTATATCAAAGACTCTGAAGAAGTATCTAAGTTCTTAGCATTAATTGGTTCAAATCGAGGAGTACTAAATTTAGAAGATGTAAGAATTACTAAAGAAGTAAAAAATAAAGTAAACAGAATGGTAAACTGTGAAACTGCAAATTTAAATAAAATTGTTAATGCATCAGTTGATCAAGTAAATGATATTAAGCTTCTTCAGAAATTAAAAAAGTTTGACGAACTTCCTGATTACTTAAAAGAGTTAGCACTTTTAAGATTAGAAAATCCAGACGCTTCTTTAAAGATGCTAGGAGAAATGCTTGATAAACCAATTGGTAAATCAGGTGTTAATCATAGATTCCAAAAAATTCATGAAATTGCAGAGGAAAATAGAAGATAATGAACAGATTTGGTGTATACGTTCATATACCGTTTTGCAAAAAGAAATGTGATTATTGTGACTTTGTATCTTTTTCAAATAGTAATGATTTGCAAGAAAGGTATATTGAGTGCCTTTTAAAAGAAATTGAATATAGAAATATTGGAACAAAAGAAAAGGTGGACACGGTTTATTTTGGAGGTGGTACACCTTCTTTTATTAATGCTACACTTATCGAGAAAGTACTAAATAAAATTAGAGAAAAATTTGAAGTAAAAGAAGATGCGGAAATTACCTTAGAAGTTAATCCTGGAACTGCAAATAAGGAAAAATTGGAAAAATATAAATCTATTGGTATCAATAGATTAAGTATAGGTCTTCAGAGTTCATCAGATAGATTATTGAAATTAATAGGAAGAATTCATACTTATGATGAATTTGTTGAAGTATATAGATTAGCAAGAGAGGTTGGCTTTAAAAATATTAATGTAGATCTTATGCTTGCACTTCCGACTCAGACAATGGATGAGCTAAACGACTCTGTAGAAAAAATAGTCGATTTAAAACCAGAACATGTTTCAGTGTATTCACTTATATTAGAAGAGGGAACTCCTTTAGAAAAAAAGATTTCTTCAAAAGAACTTGAACTAATTGATGAAGATGTAGAAAGAAAAATGTACTGGGGAGTAAAAGAAAAGCTAAAAAGAAATGGATATGTTCATTATGAAATATCTAATTTTGCTTTAGAAGGCATGTACTCAAGACATAATGTAGATTGCTGGAATCAAGAGGAGTATGTTGGATATGGCTTAGCAAGCCATTCATATATAGATGGTAAAAGAGTATCTAATACAGAAAACATAGAAGAATATATTGAAAATATTGAAAGTAGTATTCTAGATAAAAATATTACTGTAAATGAAGTCCAAGATAGGGAAGCTATGGCTAAAGAATTCATGATGCTTGGACTAAGAAAAATTAATGGCGTGAGTATAAGTGAGTTTGAAAGAAAATTTAGTATTAATCCATTGTTTTATTTTAGATTTGAAATAGAAAAACTGACAAACGAAGACTTAATAGAAGTTGATTTAGATAATATTAAATTAACTAACAAGGGCTTAGACCTTGCAAATATTGTATTTGAAGAATTTGTATAAAAAAGAAAAAATGCTATCAAAAATTGATTTTTTTGATGGCAATTTTTTTTTGAGAAAAAACTCTATAACGCAACGCAAATGTTACATTCAAGCTTTTTTTGTAACTAAAATATTATAAAAAAGACATAGTGGATGAAAGTCATGGCAAAACTGAAGTGTAGGATTTTATGAAAAAATGAACAATTGTTGAAAAAAAGTTGAAATGATAGAATAATACTACGTATAGGAAGGAGTGGTAGTATAAAAAGACAAGTATTATTTATCTTAGGAATTGGATTTTTCATATTGATGCTTATTTCTGGTGTATATGCAGCTACTACTCAAAATACATCTTCAGAATTAAGTACAGGAATTATTGACATTAAACTCCAAGTATTTAAGATAAACGAAAATAATGAAGAAATTGAATATAAAGATACAGATAAAGTAACTCCTGGAGAAGTAACGTCGTTTATTCCTAAAGTTGTTAATTATGGAGAAGATTGTTATATAAGAGTTAAAGTCGAATACATTAATAACAGTGTTGATTTTACTGAATATGTAACAAACTTTTCAAATGACTTTACTAAATATGGTGAATACTATTATTATGATAAGTTATTTAACAAAGAGGATGTTGTAAAAATATTTGATTCAATTAAGATTCCAGAAAATGTAAATGATATTTCTAACAATAAAGAGTTAAATCTTACAATAACTGTTGAAGCTATGCAAAGTAAAAACTTTGATCCGGATTATAATTTAGATGATCCATGGAAAGGAATTGTCCCAACAGAATGCGAGTCTTATGAAGCAATAGTTGATAATGGAGCAGTAGTAGTTATTAAGTATAACAATAACACAGAAAGAGATATCACTATTCAAAATAATTTCTGGGATGGAATTAAAGAATGTATGCCAGGAGATGTTATTTCAGATAGTATCATGATAGTAAATAACAACAAGGGAAAGACAAAATACTATGTAGAACTTGGAACTGATGGTAATAATGAGAAAGAATTAGAATTATTAAGTCAAATAGATTTCTTAATAACAGATAAGCAAGACAATGTAATCTTTAGTGGAAAACTTAATAGCGAAGGTAAAAACCTTTTAAAAGAGCTTAATCCTAAAGAAGCGGCTGAATTGAAATTTAAATTATTCGTTCCATTTGAACTATCAAATGAGTATGCAAATGTTAATTCAAAATTGGTATTAGTTTTTTCTGATGATTATAAAGAAGAAACACCTCCTCAACCAACAGGTGGTGGAAGTGGAGGAGAAGCACCAATTAAGCAACCACAAACTAATATAGTAAAAAGGGTAAGTACTATATTACTCCCAAGAACGGGAGATTATATAGATATAACTATGATAATATTTCTAATTTCTGCTTTGGGTCTAATTACAACGATTATATTAGACTATAGAGAAAGAAAAAAGAATGTTAATAGTGAAAAATAAAAAAATTTATATATATCCTAAAAGGAAGAAAGGAGAAATAGCATGAGTAAGAAGAAAGGAATTGCTGTTTCAGTAGTATTACTATTAGTATTATTAATAGGAGGAATGTTAGCTTATTTCACAGATACAGATACTGTGACAAACGTATTCACATTAGGTGATGATGTAGAGATTTCATTAACAGAATCATTTACACCAGCTGATGCTCAAGGAATTCATCCAGGAGCTGTAGTTGCAAAAGCTCCATCAATCAAGAATGATTCTACAACAACACCAGCATATGTATTTGCAGAAGTTGTAGTTCCATGTTATGCAACAACAGGAACAACTGTAAATGCAGATTTATTTACATTTACACCAAATAGTGGATGGACATTAATTAATACTCCAACAATAAACACAACTACTAAAACAAAAACATATGTATATGCATATGGAACAAGCACAAACATGACACCTCTTGCTGCTAATACAACAACTTCAACAGCTGTATTTAGTAATGTAACATTAGTTTCAACATTAACTGAAGCTCAAGCAGCTACAGCTCCAACAGCACCAAATATAGTAGTAAATGCCTATGGTATTCAAACAGATAGTTTAGGTGTAACAACACCAACAGCAATATTTGCATTATTTAACAACTAATATAAATTAAAGTAATTAAGGTAACCCAAAATTACCTTAATTACTTTAGTTTTAAGTAAGAATATATGAAGATATATTTTTACTTAAGGCTAAAAAACTAATGATAAGGAAGACTAACAATGGATATTTTTAAGAAGATCGTAAAGAAAATAATAGGGTTATTAATGACCTTAACAATTATTATTGGAGTAGTATTTATCGTTCTATTCATTTTTGGAATAGTACCATATGCTGTGGTAAGTGGTTCAATGGAACCAACTATTCCAACAGGAAGTTTATGTTTTATTAATAAACATGTAGCATATGAAGATATACAAAAAGGAGACATAATTGGATTTGTTGCTCCAACAGGAGTTAGCGTAACTCATAGAGTTGTAGAAGTAACTGATGAAGGACTTGAAACCAAGGGTGACAAAAACAATACATCTGATGGAATATCAACAAATAAAGATAATTATTTGGGAAAAAATGTTTTCACAATTCCAAAACTTGGATATGTAGTTAGAATACTACAGACAACCAGAGGTAGAATAATTGTAGTAACTCTAGTGGTTGTAATATTAATTTCTTGTTTTTTTGTTGATGACAAAAAGGAAAAGAAAGTTAAAGAAGAAAAATAAATAATTAAACAAAAATTGTAGAAAGGAGGTGCACCGGTTGAGTAGGTTAACAGATGATTTAAACATCAGAAAGAAAAAATCAAAAAGTAACTATGCTAAAAGAAAGAATAGATTAAATTCAATTATTAAATCTAGTACAGATTTACCTAAATTAAAGAAGAAGAAATCTAATTATAAAAGTAAATCTAGATTAAAAGTTAGAAATCCACAACTATTACTTCTTCTGATAGTATGCATTGTAATAGCATTTGCTATTAATATAAAAGATATATCTGCATATTTCACAAGTTTTAAATCAATAGCCAATATTTTTTCAATCGATGCAACCTATACAGTAAGTTTTGATGCTAATACTGGAACTGGTACGATTCCAGATCAAACAATTTCATACAATGTAGCAACAGCGTTAAGAACGAATACATATACAAAACAGTACTATGTATTCAATGGATGGAATACAAAAGCTGATGGCTCAGGAACTAGTTACACAAATAATGAAGAGGTAACAAACCTTGGAGATATAACATTATACGCACAATGGATAGAAGATACATATGAAGTTGTATTTAATAAGAATGCAGATGATGCTACTGGAACAATGAATAATCAGACAATAGTTTATGATGTTCAAACTCCATTAAGCGAAAATGCCTATACAAGAGTTGGATACACTTTTGAAGGATGGAATACAAAAGCTGACGGTTCAGGAACAAGTTATACTGACAAACAATTAGTCAAAGATTTGGGAGACACTACACTATATGCACAATGGAGAAAAAATCCACTAAAGTATGCTGTACAAATATATGGAATTAACGAGGATGTTGATGTTGCGGGAAACCTATTGGGATTAACGTTTGGACCTGCTACAGGGGGTAATTATAACAATTCATATGTGACACACAGATATGAAGAGACATCAAATGGAAGCGGCGTTTATAATGTAATTATAGTTACTCATGCTGTTGCAACTAATGGAACGGAGACAACCACGGAAGAAATACTAAAGGATGCAAATGGTAATGATGTAACAAGAACAACATCACAAAAAGAAAAATATGATATAAATATCCACGATATGAGTTGGACAGAAATAGCAGCAATTACTGATAAGACCAAATTTACGGATTGTGTTTTATGTGGAGATACAAAAAGTGTAGAAATAGTGTTGAATGAACAACTAGATAGAGGAAAAGTGTTTAATCAATGTGGAGATGGAGCAGGTTTCTTACAATCTTCTATCAATAATCTTTATATAAGGTGGAATCAAAATAGTCAGGATGATCCAACTGCAACAAACGGAGGAACAAATGGATCAAATGCTAAGAATGCAGGTGGATATGCTTCTTCTCATATAAGAGCAACTTTAATAGGAATTAATGATAAAACAGATGTAACATATGCTGGCTCAGAAAATTTAAATAGTAGTAATTCATTGTTCTCATGTATTGATAGCAATTTACAAAACTTAATTACTGCAAAGAAAATAAAATATGTAACAGGAACAAGTTATTCAGAAGGAAATTACACAGTTAATGATGATATAGCGGATAAAATATGGTTATTATCTAGTAGAGAAATAAATGCGTCAGCAAATTATAGTGGAACGACAGCAGAAGGCTTCGGAGCAGAAGGACGTGGATATGATAAATTTATGAACGTCGAATCAAAATTCTACATACCATTGGGAGATAGTAATGCTACACCAAATAGAAGTTGTTATCGTGAAGATAATGCAAATAACTATTATTGGTGGAATCGTTCACTTTATCTATTAGGATCAACACATGCTATTACTACTGGAGGAAGTGGTAGATTAAATTATAGTAATACATCAACAGGAAATGGAATTGCATTTGGATTCTGTATAGATACTATACCTGTAAATTATACAGTTAGGTATAATGCTAATGGTGGAACAGGTTCAATGGCAGACCAAAGTATGATATCAAATGAGCCAATAGCACTTACAGCAAATAGTTTTACTTATCAAGGTAAAAGTTTTGTTGGATGGAATACTGAAGCTGATGGATCAGGAACAGCTTATTCAGATATGCAATTGGCAAGTAAATTATCAAGTACTGAAGGAGATATAGTTACTCTATATGCACAATGGGTAGATAAAAATACAAAGTATGCAGTACAAATATATGGAATTAATCAAGATGTTGATGAAAATAATAATCCAATAGGACTAACATTTGGTGGTGCAACCGGAGATAACTACAATAATAAATATGTAACACATAGATATGAAGAAACATCTAGTGGAAGTGGAATTTATAATGTTATTATTGTTACTCATACTGTTGAAGCTAATGGAACAGAAACAACATCAGAAGAATTGTTAAAGAATTCAAGTGGCAACAATGTAACAAGAACTACAGCACAAAAAGAAAAATATGATTTAAATATTCATGAAATGAGCTGGACAGAAATAGCAGCAGTATCTGATAAAACAGATTTTATAGATTGTATGTTATGTGGTGATACTAAGAGTGTAGAGATTAAACTTAATACCACTTTATCTAACGGAATATTAACAGATCAATATGGAGATGGTTCTGGACTTGTAGCTGGTTGCTTAAATGAATATTACAGAATGTGGAATCCAAGTAGAACAGATAATAGTGGTGCAACTAGTGGAGGAACTAATGGTGTAAATGCAAAGAATGCTGGAGGATATAGTTCATCACATATAAGGGCTACATTGATAGGTACAAATAGTCTAACAAATACGCTATATGCTGGAAATGTAAACTTAACTGAAGATAATTGTTTATATTCTTGTTTAGATAATGAGTTAAAGAATGTAATAACAGCAAAGAAAGTTCCTTATATAATTGGAAGCGGTGCAAATAGCTATTCTACAAGAGATGATATAGTTGATAAAATATGGTTATTCTCAGAAAGAGAATTATATGGAGTAGGCACTTATAGTGGAAGGGCTCAAGAAGGATTAGGAAGTTCAAAAGTTGGATATGACAAATTTGGTAATACAGAATCAAAGTATTATATTTCTAATTATAATATAAATGGAAATGACTCAAGAGTTGTATATTATGAAGGAGGAGTTAAAGACTACGCATGGACGAGATCTATAAACTTATCTAACACATCTGTAAGAGATATTAACAATTCAGGTGCTATTACAAATGATAACGCAAATGGAAAAAATGGTATTGTGTTTGGATTTTGTATAAAATAAGAGTAATATTATTATAGAAAAATTCTTGTTAAAACTATGTTTTAACAAGAATTTTTTTGCTTTAAAATATTTTAAAAATTGAGTATTTTTCTCTTGACAAAGTAGTAATCAAGATATATTATATTAGCAGTCGAACAATACGTTTGCTAAAAATAGAGGTGTGGTAAAATATGGCAGATGAGCTAGATAAGAGAAAAAGAAAGATTTTACAAGCAATTGTAGAAGAATATATCGAAACTGCAGAACCAGTTAGCTCAGGTAATCTAGTTAAAGAGTTAGATTGCAGTAGTGCCACTATCCGTAATGATATGGCCGAGCTAGAAAAAATAGGTTTTTTAGAGAAACCACATACTTCCGCAGGACGTGTACCATCTCAAAAAGGTTATAGATACTACGTTAATGAATTAATTAGAGACGATAAAATAACAAAGAAAGAGATGGAAATAATTCGTGATAGATTAGAGACAAAAGTTAATAATCTTGAAGAATTAACAAGAATAGCAACAACTACATTATCTGAAATTACACACTATACTACGATAGCTGTTGCACCAGATGTACAAAAACACGAGATAATAGATATCAAATTCGTACTATTAGGTACTAGAGTTTTGATGGCGGTTATTCTAACAGATTCTGGAATAATAAGAGAGTCAATAATTAAGTTTGATGAAGATATTACTCAAGCTCAAGTTGATGATTTGACTTATATATTTAAGAATAAGTTAGTAGGTAAGCCATTAGAAACATTAAATGGTCCAATAGAAGATTTTATCGTTGCAGAAATGCAAACAGGAATTAATATTATTCAAAAAGTAATTGAAGAAATTAATAAATTGATATTAGAATCTCAAAAAGTGTATCTAGATGGAGCAAATAAAGTTACTGAGATGCCTGAATTTAAGAAAACAAATGTTGCCAAAGAATTCTTAGATGTTTTAGAAGAAAAAGAATTGGTAGCAGACTTATTAAATACAGGTGATGCTAAAGATATTAATATCTACATCGGAGAAGAGTCTGAAGTAGATGAGCTTAAGAACTTTAGTATAGTAACATTCAATCATTTGCTTGAAGGAAAAGATATAGGCACAATAGGAATTATTGGTCCAACAAGAATGGACTATTCAAAAATAATTTCTGTTATGAAATATATAAGCAAGAAGTTAAACGATGACTTCAAAAATGGAAAATTCTAAAGAAAGAGAGGGATTGTTTTGGAGGAAAAAGAAAAAACAGAGAATGCTGAAGAAGTTGAAAACAAAGTAACTCCAGAAGCTGCTGAAGAACCAAAAATGGTTAACTCTGAAGAAGTAGTAAGCAAACTTGAATATGATGATCTAGAAGATAGATTAAAAAGAGTTTTAGCTGAGTTTGATAACTACAAAAAGAGAAGTTCTAAAGAAAGAGAATCAATTTATGGAATGATTACAGCAGACGTTGTAGCAACAATGCTTCCAATTATGGATAACTTAGAAAAAGCATTAGAAGTAAAAACAGAAGATACTAAATATCAAGACGGTATAGCTTTAGTTGCTAGACAATTTAAAGAAGCATTAAAGGGGTTAGGACTTGAAGAAATTGAAGCAGTAGGAAAAAGATTTGATCCTGAATTTCATGAAGCAGTAAGCCATATTGAAGATGAAACAAAGGGTGAACAAGAGATTGTTCAAGAATATAGAAAGGGCTATAAAATAGGCAATAAAGTAGTTAGACATTCAATGGTTATAGTCGCAAACTGATATAGTTTTTAATATTTATTAGTATAAATCAAACAAAAGAGAAAATAATAATAATTCATATAAAATGAAAAATAAAGGGAGGAAATTTCAATGGGAAAAATAATTGGTATTGACTTAGGTACTACAAACTCATGTGTTTCTGTTATGGAAGGTGGAGATGCAGTTGTAATTCCTAACGCTGAAGGTAGTAGAACAACACCATCAGTTGTTGCTTTCTCAAAGAATGGAGAAAGACTTGTTGGACAAATTGCAAAACGTCAAGCAGTTGCAAACCCAGACAACACTGTTATTTCTATTAAAAGAAAAATGGGAACAAGTGAGAAAATTAAAATAGAAGGAGATGAATTCTCTCCTCAAGAGATATCAGCAATGATATTACAAAAATTAAAATCAGATGCAGAAAATTATTTAGGAACAACAGTTACACAAGCTGTTATCACAGTTCCTGCGTATTTCTCTGACAGCCAAAGACAAGCAACAAAAGATGCTGGTAAAATAGCTGGACTTGAAGTTTTAAGAATTATAAACGAACCAACAGCTGCAGCTCTTGCTTATGGTATGGATAAAGAATCAACAGATCAAAAAATAATGATTTATGACTTAGGTGGTGGTACATTCGACGTATCAATACTTGATATTGGTGACGGTGTATTCGAAGTATTATCTACAAATGGTAATACACACTTAGGTGGTGATGACTTTGATGAAGCTATAATGAATTACTTAGCTGAAGAATTTAAGAAAGCTGAAGGAATTGATTTAACTACAGATAAGAGAGCAATGCAAAGATTAAAAGAAGCTGCTGAAAAAGCTAAAATCGAGCTTTCAGGTATGCAACAAACTCAAGTTAACTTACCATTCATCACAGCTGATGCTAATGGACCAAAGCACTTAGATGTTAACTTAACAAGAGCTAAATTTGAAGAATTAATTCATGATTTAGTTGAAAAAACAAGAGGACCAGTTGAGCAAGCTATGAAAGATGCTGGAATTACAGCAGCTGATATCCAAAAAGTATTATTAGTTGGTGGATCAACAAGAGTTCCATGTGTTCAAGAAATGGTTAAGAAAATAACAGGAAAAGAACCTGACAAAGGTATCAACCCAGACGAATGTGTTGCTATCGGTGCAGCTATCCAAGGTGGTGTTTTATCAGGAGATGTTAAAGACTTAGTTCTATTAGACGTAACTCCATTATCACTTGGTATCGAAACATATGGTGGTGTATTTACAAAATTAATCGAAAGAAATACAACAATACCTACAAAGAAATCACAAGTATTCTCTACAGCAGGTGACGGACAAACTTCTGTTGAAGTTCACGTTCTTCAAGGTGAAAGAGAAATGGCTCAATATAACAAGACACTTGGAAAATTCCAATTAACAGGAATCCCACCAGCACCTAGAGGAGTTCCACAAATTGAAGTTACATTTGATATAGATGCTAACGGTATTGTTCACGTATCAGCTAAAGATCAAGCTACAGGAAATGAACAAAAAGTTTCAATCACAGCTAGTACAAACCTATCAGAAGATGATATTAATCAAGCTATTAAAGATGCTGAAGCTCATGCTGCAGAAGACAAGAAGAGAAAAGAAGAAATCGAAGTTAAGAATAATGCAGAAAGCTTAGTATACAATAGCCAAAAGACATTAGATGAATTAGGTGACAAAGTTAGCGGTGAAGAAAAAGCTAAAGTTGAAGCTGAAATCGAAAACGTAAAGAAATCTTTAGAGGGTAACAATATAGATTCTATTAAAGAAGCTACAGAAAAATTAACTAAAGAATTCTATGAATTATCAGAAAAACTTTATTCAGCACAAGCTCAAGCTGGAGCTGGAGCTGACTCAACAGCTACATCTGATGGTGAAGCAAAAGAGGGAACAGTAACTGGAGAAGTTGAAAGTGATGATAACAACTAATCGTTAAGATGGTTATAAAAGAGGTCAGAAATAATCTGGCCTCTATATAGCTATTTTAAAAGCTAAAATTAGGAGGAATTAAAAATAATGGCAGAGAATAAACGTGATTACTATGAAGTTCTTGGCGTTCCAAAAAATGCTACAGATGAAGAACTAAAAAAAGCCTTTAGAAAATTAGCAAAAAAATATCACCCAGATGCCAATCCAGATAATAAAGAAGAAGCAGAAGCAAAATTTAAAGAAGTAAATGAAGCTTATGAAGTTTTATCAGACAAACAAAAAAGACAGATGTATGATCAATTCGGATTTAACGGACCACAATATGGAGCAGGAAATCAAGGAGGATATTACTCATATGGTTCAGGATTTGATGGATTTGGAGGATTCACAGATTTTGGAGATATGGGATTTGGAGATATAGGAGATATCTTCTCATCATTCTTTGGTGGTGGTACAAGATCTAGAACATCAAATGGAGTTAGAAAGGGTGCAGACCTTAAAACAACAATAGATATTACATTTGAAGAAGCATATTCTGGAATTGAAAGAGAAATTAATGTAAGTAGAAATGAAAAATGTACTCAATGTGGAGGAACTGGAGCTAGACCTGGAACAAAGATTAACAAATGTCCAATGTGTAATGGAGCAGGTAAGGTAAGACAAGCAGTTTCAACACCATTTGGTCAAATGAACTCTACTAGAACATGTACTACATGTAATGGTTCTGGACATGTTATTCCAGATCCATGTCCAAACTGTCATGGAAAGGGAATAGTAAAGAAGTCTAAGAAGTTAAAGATAAAGATTCCAGAAGGAATTGATGATGGAAGAGCAGTTGTTTATAAAGGAGAAGGTGAAGTTGGTTCAAATGGTGGACCATATGGAGATTTATACGTAGTAGTAAGAATAAAGAAACATAGCATCTTCTCAAGAAAGAATGAACATGTTTTATGCGATATCCCAGTAACATTCCCAGCAGCTACTTTAGGTGCTGAAATAGAAGTACCAATGGTTGATGGAACAAAGGAAAGATATCGTATTCCAGAAGGAACTCAAACAGGTACAAAATTTACTATAAAGAATAAAGGATTCAAGAGTTTAAATGGAAATTGGAGAGGAGATTTTATCTTTACAGTAGTTGTTCAAACACCTAAGAGATTAACGAAAGAGCAAAAGGATTTAATTACTGAACTTGGTAAGACAATGAATGAACAACCTCCAATTAGAAAAAAAGGAATATTTGGATAAAAGTAAGCACTAGGAATTAGCCTAGTGCTTTTTAAATTATTGCATTGAATACTCAAAAATGATAAAATTCAAGTAGATTTTTTGTATGAAAAGGAACCAAAGAAGTGAGAAAAATAAAAAAAGAATATGCTTTAGTTTTACCTGGTGGTGGAACAAAAGGTGCCTATCAAGTAGGTATTTGGAAAGCATTAAATGATTTGGGAATCAAAATAAATGCTATAGCAGGAGCTTCTATAGGAGCAATTAATGGAGCACTTTTTTTCCAAGATGATATTGATATGATAGTAAATGTATATAAGAACATAAAAATATCAGATATTATCGAATTTAATCAAAAAATAGATTCAGATAAAGATTTGTTTGATATAGCAAATATTAGAAATCTATTTAAAGAATTAATTGAAAAAAAGGGATTAGAAAACACTCCTATAAAAAGAACAATAGAGAAATATGTTGATATTGATAAGATATATGATTCACCAATAGATTTTGGAATAATATCTTATGATTTAGCAACTAAGAAATCAGTAGAATTATTCAAAGAAGATATTAAAAAGGAAGAAATGGTTGATTATATTCTTGCTAGTTCTTGTTTCCCAATTTTTAAGTCTCAAAAGATAGGAGATAAGAAGTTATTAGATGGTGGTATTTATGATAATACACCAATAAATATGCTTATAGATAAAGGTTATAAAAATATCATCGTAGCAAATATAGATGGAATTGGATTCAATAAGAAAGTAAAAGATAAAGATATTTCTTTAAAGGTACTTTCTCCAACAGAAGATTTAGGAGGAATATTCAATTTCAATCATAAAAACATTGCTAAAAATATTTTACTTGGTTACTTAGATACAATGAAATCATTCGGAGAAATGCAAGGAAATTACTATTTCTTTTCTCAAGCAGAATTTATAAAAATGATTAAAGAGTTTAGCTTAAAGAATATTTCAGGACTAGAAATGGCAGCAAAACTATATAAAATGGATAGATATAAAGTATATACATACCAGGAGTTCTTAGATGAGCTATACTCAAGATATACAAAATCAAAAGAAAAGTATGAAGAAATAAAAAGAGATTTAAAAGCTAGAAAAGTTAAAGAATCAATTGAAGATATAAAAGAAGGAGACTTTATTATATGTAAAGCAATTGATTTGTATCTAGATAGACCTACAGCAAAAAAACTAAAGATATTAGAGCCATATGTTAATGCTGTAGAAGCTCTTTTAGAGCTTGAAGATTATATGAAGTAGGAGAATGTAGTTGGAACTTACAGGAGAGATTGAAGACATAATTTATCAAAATGATTCAAACAGTTACACTATTGCAGTATTTAAACTAGAGTATTCTGAAGAAGTAATAACTATTGTAGGATATCTTCCTTTTATTGCAGTAGGTGATACATTAAAAATAACCGGAAAAATGGTTGTTCACCATGATTATGGTGAACAATTTAAAATTGATTCATTTGAAAAATTAATGCCTAGAACTGCAGAAGCATTAGAAAAGTATTTAGCTTCAGGAACTATAAAAGGAATCGGACCTGCAACTGCTAGAAAAATAGTAGATAGATTTGGCGAAGATACCATCAATGTTTTTAAATTCGAGCCTTTAAGACTTGCAGAAATAAAAGGTATTTCTAAAGATAAGGCTTATGATATTGGCGAAGAGTTTAATGAGAAATGGGAAATATGGCAAATCGTAAGCTTTCTAGAAAAGTTTGGAATAGGAGCAAATAACAGTAAAAAAGTTTATGATGCTTTAGGTGCAAATGCAGTAGAAAAGATTGAGGAGAACCCTTATATCCTAATAGATATAGTGTATGGAGTTAATTTTAATCTTATCGACAAAATTGCTATGCAAATTGGTATACCAATGGATAGCGATTATAGGATTAGAAGTGGTATCAAATATGCACTTCTAGCAGCTAGCATTAATGGAAATACATGTGTTCAAAAAGAAAATCTAATTTCATATGTTAAAGCGGTTCTTGAAGTGGACGAAGATAGAATAGAGGATAATATAATTGCTCTTAATGTATCTAGTGAAATTCATGTTCTAGTAGAAAATCATGTAGAGTGGATCTTTTTAGAACCACTTTATAAGGCTGAAAAGAATGTTGCTGATAAACTTGTAGCTTTAAGAGATTTTACTAACATGAAATATATAAAATCTTTTGAAAAAGAACTAAAGAAATCTGAAGAAAAAATAGATATCGAGCTTTCAGAAAAACAACATGAAGCAATAAATGCTATAAATGAAAACAATGTATGTATTATAACTGGAGGACCGGGAACTGGAAAAACAACTATTATTAAATGCGTCATAGATTTATATAAATCTCGTGGTAAAAAAGTTGTCCTTTGTGCTCCAACAGGAAGAGCAGCTAAGAGAATGAGTGAGACAACAGGAGAAGAAGCAAAA
>Ga0310697_10003401_pt1 | contig 16140 bp, 13 predicted proteins | sample 172DNAGHGlowgp2_FD_203883 | JGI IMG/M metagenome (GOLD analysis project Ga0310697, IMG submission 203883) | Sheep rumen microbial communities from Palmerston North, Manawatu-Wanganui, New Zealand - 1728 DNA GHGlow gp2 (v2) (version 2) | ecosystem: Host-associated > Mammals > Digestive system >... | reverse complement strand
CATACTGCCCATTACCAATAATCAGCGTCAGCGGCGCATCAATCGACACACGATCGCCCGCATTGACGTGACGCCCACGACATTGTATGCCGTACACCCAGTCGCGCTCACCTAAGATACGCTTCGGCGGTAGCAGCCGGAAGCCCAAAGCTGTGAGTTTGGCTTCAGCCTCGCGATAGCTACTGTTGTCAACCACATCGGGAATAGGAAAGGTTGGTGACGATGGCGAATTGATAGTGACATATATGACACGCCCCTCCTTGACCATCATACCTGGTCCCGGCGACTGGGCAAGAACACAATCAGCGGGCAGCCGTTTGTTGTAGCCAGAGTCAGCAACTATCATCTCCAGTCCCTGCTCAATGAGCAACAGCCGCGCATTATCAGCAGTCATCCTTACCAGCTGGGGCACCTTAATGCCTTCACCGTGATGAGTGTACACCTCCAATCCGTACTTTACGCCGAAGCATACGCCTGCTATGACAAGTCCCATAGCCAACAGGTTTCCCCAGACGTAGAGACTACAGAATTTTCCGAAAAAATCCTTCGTTTTCATGAATCATTCGCTTTTCGAGCGCCAAAGTTACTAAATAAAACAGAAAGAAGCAAGGATTTGCCCTCACTTCTTTCCGTTTTAACTTTCATTGTCTTTCTGAGTTCCCGTATTACTTCCCGTGATGCTCGTCAGATACAGTTAACTTCTTGCGGCCCTTAGCGCGGCGTGAAGCCAACACGCGGCGACCATTCTTTGTGGCCATTCTCTCACGGAAGCCGTGCTTGTTCACGCGACGGCGATTGTGCGGCTGAAATGTTCTTTTCATTGTCTTATTACTTATTTATTATGTTATTTTTCCACTTTTGGGCTGCAAAATTACTGATTTCTTTTGAATTACACAAATTTCTAACGATTTTTTTCACTTTTCACTTTTCACTTTTCACTTTTTTTCGTACCTTTGCACCCAAAATCAAACGAATTACATTATTTGAATAAGTATGATTAACTCTCAAGACATTAAGAAAGGAACCGCCATCCGCATGGACGGCGGCATTTGGGTTTGCATCGATTTCCAGCATCGCAAGCCGGGTAAGGGTAACACCATCATGAACATCAAGGTCAAGAACGTCAGCGACGGCCGCGTACTGGAGCGCCGCTACAACATCGGCGAGAAGCTGGAGGACGTGGTCATCGAGCGTCGTCCCTATCAGTACCTCTATGAGGATCAGTCGGGCCGCATCTTCATGAATCAGGAGACCTTCGAGCAGATTCCCATCGACAACGAGCTGGTGATTGGTCACGAGTTCATGAAGGAGAGCGACATCGTGGAAGTGGTCAGCGACACCACCGACGGCACCATTCTCTATGCCGAGATGCCTGTCAAGACCATCCTGCGCGTCACTCACTCTGAGCCGGGCATCAAGGGCGACACCGCTACCAACACGCTAAAGCCAGCCACACTGGAGACCGGCGTCGAAGTGCGCGTTCCACTGTTCATCAATGAGGGCGACCTCATTCAGGTTGATACCCGCGACGGCTCATACCTCGCTCGCGCCAAGGAGTAATCCAATTGATAATTGAAAAATGATAATTGAAAATTGAAATATTCGATTATCGTCCCCGTCTTCAACCGTCCTGACGAAGTGGACGAGCTTCTCGAAAGCCTCAACCGACAGACGCTCAAGGATTTCGAGGTCATCATTGTGGAAGACGGTTCCAAAACACCCTGTAAGGATGTCTGCGACAAGTATGCAGACATCCTTCATTTGCATTATTACTACAAGGACAACAGTGGTCCCGGCCAGAGCCGGAACTATGGTGCCGAGCGCGCCCGGGGCGAATGGCTCATCGTGCTCGACTCCGACGTCGTGCTGCCCGATGGCTATCTGCAGGCCGTCGACGAGAGTATTCGGGGGGGCGAAGGTACGAAGGTACGGGGGTGCGATGCATGGGGAGGTCCGGACGCTGCCCACGACTCATTCACGCCCGTACAGAAAGCTATCTCCTACTCCATGACGTCGTTCTTCACCACCGGCGGCATAAGGGGAGGCAAGGCAAAGCTGGACAAGTTCTTCCCACGTTCCTTCAACATGGGTATCCGTCGCGACGTCTACCTCCAGCTTGGCGGATTCTCGAAAATGCGCTTCGGCGAAGACATAGACTTCAGCTACCGTATCGTGGAGGCTGGCTACAGCACCCGTCTGCTGCCCGATGCGTGGGTGTGGCACAAGCGCCGCACCGACTTCCACAAGTTCTTCCGCCAGGTCTACAACAGCGGTATCGCGCGCATCAACCTTGAGAAGCGTCACCCTGGCACACTTAAGCTTGTCCACCTGCTGCCCACCGTGTTCACAGTGGGAGTTATCGCCCTGCTCTGCAGCTGGCTCGCTGGCGAAGGTCTGTTCTGCTACGGCATCATGCAGTCTGCCGGCACGTCAAACACGTACATGAAGGCTGGCCTTTGGGCGAGTCTGCTATCGCTCCTGCCTATTCTGTTATACTGCGCTCTAATTTTCGTTGACTCATCGGTGAAGAACAGGAGCCTTCATGTAGGCCTGCTCTCCATACCTGCCGCCTTCACCCAACTGATGGGCTACGGCCTCGGTTTCATCGAGTCGTGGTGGAAGCGCTGTGTGCTGAAGCAGGACGAGTTCCAAGCCTTTGAAAAGACATTCTACAAATAATGGGCGACAGACTGAACATCAACCAGTGGTCAGAGGACGACCGGCCACGAGAACGGCTTGAAAGGCTGGGCCCGGCGGCACTCAGCGACGCCGAGCTGCTGGCCATTCTCGTGGGCTCCGGCTCGACCAAGGAGGATGCCGTCAGTCTGATGAAGCGCATCCTGGCCGACTGCCGCAATAATCTGAACACGCTCGGCAAGCTCACAATCCGCGACCTGTGCCAGTACAACGGCATCGGACCGGCCAAGGCCATCACCATCCTCGCCGCTTGCGAACTGGGCAAGCGACGCCAGCAGGAGCGACCCGAGGAGCGGCCCGACCTCGGCACCGCCACCCGCGTCTACAACCACATGCACCCCGTGATGCAGGACCTTGACGTCGAGGAATTCTGGCTGCTACTGATGAATCAGGACTACCGTCTTATTAAAAAGGTACGCATCGCGCACGGGGGAATCTCGGAGGTCAGCGTCGACATACGTATCATCATCCGCGAGGCCGTGCTCTGTAACGCCACCATCCTCGCCGTCTGCCACAACCACCCCAGCGGGAACCTGCGTCCGAGCCAGGCCGACAACGACCTGACGCGAAGCATCAGACAGGCCTGCAACCTCATGCGCATCAAGTTCATGGATCACGTCATCATCACCGACGGCGCCTACTACTCCTACCACGAAGAGGGACTCTGCTGAGCACCAGCGGAGGACACGTCCTCGCGCGCGCGGACTGCTCAACAGAAAAATGGCTGCACTTTCTACACCTTCTGCACCTAAATTTAAGTTAAATTAACTCCGATTCCTGACAAAACAGCTACAGGAATATTTATGTTATCATTTTGAAGGCGTGAGAGCCTGTTGAGTTCATAAACGCATGCCGACGAAGACACGGGCCAGCCACTTGTTCTGGTTGATTTTTATATCATCGTTGTTATAGATGGAGTTGCTCATGATGAGCGAGGCTCCTGCATTCAGACGGGGCGTGAAGTGATAGACGACGGAGGCTCGCTCGTTGAAAAGCATGTTGAAACACAAGCCGTGGTCCTTCATCTCGTCGTCATTCACCGTCAGACGGTTATGCTTGTAAACTACTAACGAAGGGAGTGCAGAGAGGTGGAGCAGCCATTGTGAGTGCTGGCCGAATACGAAGTTATAGCCATAGCCTCCTCCGAGGGCGACGTTGGCGAAGGTGAGGTGGACCTCGGGAGCCAGCGGATTGCGCGCCTTCAGCTCGTCGGTGGTCTTGATGCTTCCTGACTGAACAGTGAGGCCCGCCAGCCAGGAACCGGCCGAGCGCAGCTGGTAGTAGTTCTGGAACAAGGCGGCGGGATAGGAGAACTTACGGTTGTTGAAGATGTAGTAAGCCGAGGCATTGACCACGTTCATGCGCAGACCTTCCTCGTCGAGGTGGTCGATATTACCCAGCTGGATGTCACCTTTCAGGGACGTGGCGCGCAGGTAGTTGATGTCGAAGCTGATCTTCTGGCCGTGGTACTCGAAGTTGAACTCATAGTCGTTGTAGTCGCCACCAATCTTGGCGGGGTTGATGGAGAATGTGGCGGCAACGTCGCAGTAGTTCACCTCCACACCCAGGGTGTAGTTGGTCTTGGTGTGAAGGTCGTACTTCGAGTAGACATCGTGGACCGTGCCCTTGGCGTGGATGTAGTTGCCGGTCTGGTTGCCCAGCAGCCTGATCAGCCACTTCTCCTTCGGTCGGGCTACGTAGTTGGTGTCGTACTTCGTGGTGTAGTACTTTTTGCTTAGCTTGTTGTTTATGCGCTTACCCAATCCCGGCTTTTTCTCAGCCGTCTGGACGGTATCAGCCTCAGTGCTGTCGTCAGCGGCGGACTGGGCGTTCGCCGCTGACGTGACAGCTGAGAATAGTATCATCAATAGAAATGTTTTCATTGTTGCAAATACATTACAGTCTGCAGGTGAGACCAATCTTCGATTCAAAGGTTCGGGCACGCACGGTGTCGTCCTCACGCAAGTTGAAGTCCTTGTCGTAGTAGTAGTTGTAGTGCGTACGACGAGCGTAGTAAGAACCTGAGAGGGTGATAGACCACTGACGGGCGAGGTGCATCTCGATGACAGGGTTGATGACCAACAGCGCTGCATTGCTGTTGTCGCCCTGCACGCTCAGATAGTGCAAGTCCTTTTCGCCGCTGACGAAGGCATTCAAGTCTCTGTCCTCGTAGCCCTTCCAGGTCCAGAGGCGGAAGTACTTGGCGTTAAGAACAATGCGTCCGTACCTGCCGAAGTCGAGCTGCGTCTTCGACTTGAGGCTAAAGCCGCTACCCATGTTGTAGTCGCGCTCAATGACGTTGAAGAAGTCACTCTTGGTACCGCCGAGCAGGATGCCACTGGCGAAGACACGCTGTTCCATCTTCGTGAGGTATCCCATTTCCGGCAACGAGAAGATGAAGCCAGGACCGAAGCCGGCAGCCTCGCTGATGCGGTAGGGCGTCAGTTCGGAACCATCCTCGATGGGCTTGGCATCGTAGTAGTTGAAGTGCTGGTAGAAACCAAACTCGCCCATCATGTCCTTCTGGTCCAGGATAGGTGTACTCCACAGGCGTCCCAGGATGTTCAGCGTATTCACCATAGGCTGGCCGCCACCGAAGGCAGAGTTAGCCTCGATGTCGAAGAAGTCGTAGGGCTTGGTGTGCTTGTCGCCGTCAACCGATGTGCCGTACGTCAGCGTGGCATTGATGTAGGGAGCATGGAGACCACGGAACAGGGCACCGTCGTCGGCTAAGTAGCGCCAACCAACAGAGATTGACATGTCGAGGGGCGTCTTGTTGAAGTCGTGGTAGCGATAGTTCCTGTTCTTCACGCGCCAGGCATCACCGCTGATGATACGGTGCAGTCCCTGTATGGGGTTGACGATGGTAGCGACAGCCTCGCGCAGGAAACGGGGGAAGCCGCGTTCGCGGTCGTCGAGGACAGTCAGACTCAGGCGATGCGTCATTTCACCGATGGCCATACCGCCGCAGCTGGTGGCAATAATGTCGTTAATGGCCGGCGGCTCAGTCTCGCCCAGGAACTCCCACATGGCCGAACCGAGCAGCGAGTAGGGGGCCGACTCCCAGAACGTCAGCCCATTGGTGCGGGCGGCGTTGAAGTACAGGTTGCCGTGATAGGGGTGCATGAACATGTTGGTGATGAAGAAGTCGTTGTCCCACACCATGCCGTCGGTGAAGTTGCGCTTGATGGAGCGCAGGGTGGTCTGGGCGAACTCCTCGCTGGTCACATAGCGGTCGAACAACTGCACGAATACGTTGACACCCGTCACTTCGGCCAGTGCCTGCCAGGGACGCTTGGGTGTGGGCAGTGCCATCGTAGAGTCGGCAAACACTAACTTCGAACGCTTCTCTTCCCATGTACGTTTCCATGTGTCGTGCTGGTTGCGGGGCTGGCGGTAGGTAAAGCCCAGCTCCACCAACGGGCGGTTGCGGTAGGTCTCGTTGCGGTCGTAGTAGCGGGTCAGTCCCCAACCAACAGAGGCAAAGGCACCGTATTTGTTATTGAACTGATAGTCGGCATTCAGTCGGGCCTGCAACGAGTACAGGCGCTCGGGCTTCTCGTTGTTGTTCTTCGAGAAAGTCTCCACGTGGTAGTAGCCCAGGTCACCGCTCAAGCTCCATTTCGGCGACAGCTGCTTGTAGAGACCCGTACGGTAGAACAGGGCACCCGAGAACTTGGAGTCGAGACCCATGAAGTGCGTACCCACACCCATGATGCTATAGGTGCTCTTGTTGCGGTAGCGTATGGCGAGGTTCACCTTGGTCGACGAACCGCCATAGAGCATGATGTCGAGGTTGGTCCTGGGGTCGACGTTCACCAGACCAATCTTATGGCCAATACTGTCGTACGACAGGTTGACAAGTCCCACCTGCCAGCCCTTGGGATGCCTACGTGCAATGTTGAACACGCCAATCTGCGCACCATTGAGCGAATCGGCAAAGTTGATGGCACCTAACTGCAAACCACGCTGCATGGCCGAGGAGACATTCAGGAGGGCCGACAGCTGCACGCCCTTGTTCATGCCTGCCGTGATATTACTGATGCCGCTCAGCTGCAATCCATTGAACTTGTGTGCCGTCGTGTTGGAAGTACTCGACAACTGCACACCGTGACCGCCATCGGCAGCCACCGTCGAAATGACGCCAAGCTGTACACTCTTTACCGAGTCTTGTACACTGACAATACCTACAGGAGATTTCTGTGCCTGTACGTTTACCACTGCCGTCAAGACAGCTGCAGTAGCTAAAGCTATTTTATAATGCATCTTCATAATTCCGAGTTCCCAATTCATAATTACTTATATACTCAACTCGTCGAGCACATTAATCAGGCGTTTGTCGAAACGCTTGTCGGTACGGATGCACTCTGAGAAGGGCACGTAGACGATGTCGTTGTTGCGTATGCCTATCATCACGTTGCGCTGGCCCTGCAAGATGGCCTCGATGGCTCCCACACCCGTGCAGCTGGCCAGGATGCGGTCGCGGGCTGACGGCGTGCCGCCACGCTGCAAGTGACCGAGGATGGATACGCGAACGTCGAACTCGGGGAACTCGTGCTTCACGCGGTCGGCATAGTAGAGGGCGCCGCACTTCGGGCTCTCCGAAACGATGACGATGCACGACTTCTTCGACTTACGGATGCCACGGCCCATGAATGCTGCCAGCTGGTCTACGTCAGTCGACTCCTCGGGTACGATGGCTGCCTCTGCACCACAGGCGATGGCACAGTTCTGAGCCAGGAAGCCGGCATCGCGGCCCATCACCTCGATGAAGAAGATGCGCTCATGAGAATTGGCCGTGTCGCGGATGCGGTCGACGCACTCCATAATGGTGTTCATCGTCGTGTCGTAGCCGATGGTGGCATCTGTGCCATACAGGTCGTTGTCGATGGTACCAGGCAGTCCGATGCAGGTGAAGTCATGCTCCATAGCGAAGTCGCGGGCGCCAGTCAGCGAACCATTGCCGCCAATGACAATCAAGGCGTCGATCTCCTCTTTCAGACAGGTCTCGTAAGCCTTCTGCCTGCCTTCTACGGTCATGAACTCCTTGCTGCGGGCACTCTTCAGGATGGTGCCGCCACGGGTAATGATGCCACTGACATCCTCGGTGGTAAACTCCTTCACCTCATCATTGATGAGGCCGTCGTAGCCACGATAGATTCCTTTAATTCTAAAACCATTGTAAATGCCAGCGCGTGTCACGGCACGGATGGCTGCGTTCATACCTGGCGAGTCGCCGCCTGAGGTCAGAATACCAATTGTCTTAATCCTGCTCATAGTCTTTTATTTTTTTAGAGTTCATTTTAATAATTTCTGCAATCTCGCGGCGGGCTTTGCGACCCTCTGGACTGGGCCAGAGGGGATAGACATGCCCCATCTTCTCGGCGACATGCAGGCGGGCATCCACACCTGCGGTCTTCATCTTGTCGTAGGTCTTGCAGACATCAGTGTAGAACACTTCCCATGTTCCGGTAAAGAGATCGGTGGGCGGCAGACCTGCCATGTCACCGTATAGAGGCGAGATGATAGGATTGTCGACGCCCATCTCACCTGCCCAAGCGGTGCCATACTTCTGCAACACTTCAATGGTGAGCCAGTTGTCGCGTTCCTGTATCGAAGGATCGCCGCCCATGACATCAACCCATGGAGAGATGAGTACCAGATGGCGAGGCAGGTCGAGCGAGTTATTGCGTATCTGCTGTGCCAGAGCCAGCGTAAAGCCGCCTCCAGCGGAGTCACCCATGATGAGAATACGACTGGCAGGAGTGCCATCCAATAGTTTACGATAGAGCTGCATCATGAGCGGATGAGCCTCGGCAGCAGTATGGAGGGGCAGCAGCGGGTAGTTTGGCGCCACGATGCCGCAGCCTGTGGTCTTGGCCCATTCGGCCATGGCCTTCCAGTGTTGAGACGTAAAGTTATGAACGTAGGCGCCGCCGTGAAGATAGAGTACTACGGGTTTCGTGTCGTTCTCGGCAGGCACCTCAAACACCTGCATGTCTCCAATGGTATATTGAACAACCTCACTAGGAAAGACCACGTCGGCAGGAATCTCTATTTTACTCTTGTCTGTCTTGTCAGCCATGGCCTTATCGTAGGACTCCGTGTCCATCTGGTGCAAAGCACTCTTCACAATGATGGCCATTGGTGAGCGCCCGGTAATCAGCCAGACTCCTCCACCGACAACCAAGATGGCAATGATTACCGCTGCCACTATTCGCAGGATTTTCTTCGTTTTCATGTTCATAACTTTGTTTTGTCATCGCTCTCAAACGCGGCCTTGATGCGGTCGGCAATGTTCTGCTTCAGGTTGTTGAAGAAGAAACCATAGTCGTTGCGGTGGTAACATTCGGGTCCGAATAGGGATATGGCTTCTTTTTCGCTGATAGCAAAAGGCTTGGCCTCTGCAGTGGTGACGACGACGGAGCCTCGGATGGTGTCCACACGGGCATCGGCGATGCCGGGAACAGTTATCTTCCCCATCATCTCGTCCAGCGAACCGAGGTTGTCCTTGGCGGGGGCGTAGGTGTCGTCGCGCTTCCAGTTGATGGGGTTGATGCTCAGACCGCCAGGTGCCAGCGTCGCATTCTTGGCGTCCTTGTTGCCGACGCCTTCGGTATTCCACGAGACGATGACGCCCGTGTCGGTTGCTCCCTCGGCAAACTTCAGGCCCGTGCGCTCAAGGAAATCCTTGGTCACGGCGAAACCGATGGGATAGGCTGCCACCATGCGACTCAGGTGCTCAGGATGCTTGGTCATGTAGTTCTCGAGCAGGTTGAGCAGCGTTGAGGAACCCTGAGAGTGGCCGGCCAGGATGAATGGGCGTCCTTGATTCAAGTTTGTCAGGAAGTAGTCGAGAGCATCGGTGGCATCGAAGCCTGAGAGATAGTTGGTGACGAAACGGTAATCGGTACCAGGCTTTGGCATCGAAATCTGGCGATAATAGGGCATATAGATGTTGCAGCTCTCTTCGAACACGCTGGTCTGAACCTGTCTGACAAACTTGGCACCAGCCACCATTTCGGAGTCGGTCACTTCGCATATCTGGACAGGGTCGCGGAAACCAGTTACCGTAGGATAGATGAAAAACACATCGACAGGCTTCGTTGCCTCAGTCGGTCTCTCCACCCAGTTCTCGGCCTTACTGTAGTCGAGCTTGGTCTGGAACTTCTCTATGCCTGCGACGTCTTTCAACACCTCAGGAATACTGTCCTGGGCAGAAGCGTCGGCAGCGGGTTTGTTACTACTCTTGCACGAGGCAATGGTCATGGCTGTCAGCATCACCGATGCCAGCAGCACGAGGAAATACAGTCTTTTCATATTCGTTGTTTGTTTAATTGTTTGCATATTTCCTCATCAGCCGGAACTGATGCCTAAAGACTAAGCAGGCCATGCCGAGATAGGCGGCGGCCTGAATCCAGAGGATGCGGAGCTCGGGCAGCACCTGGCTGACGCTGGCTCCCATCGAGTTCACTCGGATGAAGGCGCGAACGCCGAAGGTGCTTGGGAACAGCCAGGAAACACCCTGCCAGTAGCCGGGGATGCTGGTCTGCGGCCAGGAAACGCCGGTCATGAACAGCAGGGGCACCGAGACGAACACCATGAGCAGCATAACGTTCTCACGGTAACGCACCAAGCACGACACGGTCAGGCCGAAGAAGACGCTGGCCAGTGTATAGGGCAGGAGCATCCAGAAGAGCGTCCAGCCGGTGCCCAGCTGCGGGAACGAGAACATGGCGGGAACGGCCATCGAGAGGTAGGCAGCGGCGACGGCGCCAACCATGCCGTAGCACAGGGCCTTGCCCCACACGATGCGGTAGGCGCCGCGGTAGTGCGGGTCGTCGTCGGGAATGAGCTGGCCATTGCGGTGGCGCTCGCGGGCGGTACCGGCAGCCATGCCGATGCCGAGGGCGATGGCCTGCTGCAGGATGAGCATGAGCACGGCGGGCAGCACGCACGAGCCGTAGCCGCCAGACGGATTGAACATTGCCACACCGTCGACGGCCAAGGGCTGCGCCGTGATGGCGTCCTCGCGGGCGGTGTAATTACCCGCTTGCTTGATGCTGATGCCCGCGCCGAGGCGGCTGCCCTCGAGCACGGCGGTCTGGTAGACGGCCTTGTAGGCAAGCATCAGCGACATGTCGCAATAGACGCTGACCGTGGCCTGCTCGCCGCGGTTGACACGCTCGGAGAAGTCCGACGGGATGAGGTAGATGCCACGTACCAGCTGTCGGCTGACGAGCGAGCGGGCCTCGTCGAGGTCTTCGGCGTAGAACTTGACATGTACGTCGGGCGAGGCGTCGCAGTCGTTGATGAACTGGCGCGAGAGAGCCGAGTGCGACTGGTCGACGACCACCACGGGCGTCTCGTGCAGTGACTCGTTGTTGTATATCCACGAGTAGAGCAGCGGGTAGCCCAGCGGCACGACGACGAGGAACATCAGGACACCCTCGTCCTTGACGACCTTTACAAGCTCGTTGCGGAAGATATAGAGCACGTCGGTGAAGTGCTCGCGTAATCTATCAAGTATTTTATGGAATGTAGACATAATTCAGCATGGCGTTTTTAACTTTACTAAGCACGAACCAGGGCAGCAGCGTGAAGGCCACGAGTGCCACGAGGTGGAACCAGACGTCGATGACGGGGAAACCGTTGAGCACCGTCGCCTGGTAGATCATCCAGTAGTGGCGCAGGGGGAACAGCCACGACATGGCCTGCAGCGCCGGGTCCATGCCCGCAACTGGGAAGGCCGAGCCGCACATGGAAACCGAGAGCACCGACCACAGCGACGAGATGCTCATCGACATGCGCAGCGACGGCATCAAGCCGAAGGCGAAGATGCCGAAGCCCAGACCGGCCGACACCTGCAGGAGCGTAAGCCGCACGATGCTCCACACGCCGCCGAGATGCGGGAAGTGGAGCACGTTGAAGATGTAATACTGATAGAGGAATATCACGAGCAGGAACACCAGCGCGTGAACGAGGTACTTGCCGACGATGGCCACGACGATATTATTATCGGCCATGGCGAGCCACTCCTTGCCTGTGTCGAACTTCATCTCCGTGCCCACGGCATAGGCCGAGAGCAGCGCCATGAAGAGCATCAGGATGCCCGGCACGAAGACCGTCGTCAGCGAGTAGTTGTAGGAGCCTTCGGGGTTGGCTATCATGTGGGCGTCGACGGTGACGGGCTGCAGCGCGGCCTTGATCTGCTCCTTTGACGCACCCTTGGCTGAGAGCGTCGACTGTCCTACCGCCGCCGAGCCGAGCGAGCCGATGGTCTTCATGTCCTTCATGACCATAGAGCCTGCCGTCATGCACGTCATCGTGTAGTAGTACGAAATCTTCGGCTGACGACCCGCGAGCAGCTTGGCCGACGTGCCCTCGGGGATGATCAGGTAGGCATAGACCTTGCCCTCCTGCATGGCGTTGCGGGCCTCGGTGACATTGGCGAACCGATAGACCACGCGCGACGACTGCATGGCGTCGAGGTTGCGGACGAGGCCGCGCGAGGTGGACGTGTTGTCATGATCGACCACGCCGACGGGCATGTCAAGGGCCGTGCCGTCGTCGAGCGTCGTGGTGAAGAAGAGCACCAGCAGCAGCGGGAACACAATCATGCAGAAACCGTATATGCGGTTCCGCCGCAGGATGTCGAGCTCGCGCAGCGCGATGTTTCCGATGTTTGTGAGATATTTCATTGACAACTATTTCTTGAGTATCACGGACATTCCTGGACGCACATCACCAATCTTTTCTGTGGGACGAGCCTTCACCTCAAACGTCTTCTGGTCGTACTGACCAGTGGCCTTCGTGGCTTTCCACACGGCGAACGAACCTTTGTCCTTCATCGACGTGACCTTCATCTTGGTCTCCTTGTCGAGGGCGGGAATGCGAACGGTCAGCTCGGCGCCCACCTTGATATCCTTCAGCTGATCCTCGCGGATGTTGAACGTGGCCCACTGGTCGTCCATCACGGCGATGGACATGATAGGCGTGCCCGTGCCGACAAGCTCGCCCACCTTCGGGTAGACATCAGTGACCTCACCGGCAATCTGGGCTATCTGAACGGTCTCCTTGATGTAGCTCGTCACCTCCTGCACAGCGCCACGAGCCTGACCGACGCTGGCCGAGGCGGCGCGCTTCTCCTCAGCGCGGGCACCGTTCAGGGCCATGTCATACTGGCTCTGGGCAGCTTTCAGCTGGGCCTGGGCCGACTTGTACATCGCCTCGGCCTCATCGAACTTCTGGGCTGAGATGACCTCCTCGTTGAAGAGCACCTTCATGCGGTTGTATGACTTCTCGGCAATCTCGAGGCTGGCCTTCGCCTGCTCCACGAGCTGCGCGGCGGCCTGTATCTGCTCGCGACGGGCGCCGTTCTTGGCCATTTGCTCCATGGCTGCGGCAGCGTCCACTGCACTCTGGGCCTGCGTCATCTTCGCCTCCACATCGGGAGCCTCGATGATGGCAAGGGTATCGCCTGCCTGCACCATGTCGCCCTCTTTCACGCGGAGTTCAAGGATACGACCAGGCACCTTGCCCGACACACGGTACTCCTCAACCTCCATCTCACCCTGTATCACTTCGGGGTCGCGGCCCAAGGCCAGGAAGCCGATGAGTGCTACGATTGCTACTACTGCCGAAAAACCTGCCACAGCCAGCAGGATGTTGTTATGCTGTTCTTTTGCTTTGTCTGCCATAATTCTTGTACGAGCCCCCTAAGTTAGGGGGGTGGGGGTCTGAACAGGCGTTCATCGCCCCGGTTAAAATGTTATTATTGTTGTTTGTTTATTTATTATAATTAGTGCGTCTGTTCAGCCCCCCATTCCCCGAACTTAGGGGGCTAAGGTTCCGAGCGCCTTCTGCAGTTCCACCTCTGAGAGCTTGACGTCAATCTCCGCATCGATGAGCTGCGACTGCGCCGAGTTCCACGCCGTCTGCGCCTCCATCACCGTCGTGAACGACGCCGTACCCTCCTTGAAGGCGAGGTTTGCCATGCGCAGGTTCTCGTCGGCATTCGCCACGTTCGACTGCGCCATCGTCAGCTTATTCTGAGCTTCCTTCACCTTGAAGTTGCTCTGTCTCACCTGCAGGCTGATCATCTCCCGTGCGTCATCCAGTTCGAGCTTCGCCATCGCGGTCGCTCCCTTCGAGGCGCGCACCTTATACTTCACGTCGCCCCAGTTCCACACCGGCACGCGCACCACAACGCCAACGTTCCATGCGCCGCCGAACTCCTTCTCGAAACCGTTGAACGGGTTCGGGTTCGCCACCATGTATCCGCCCGTCAGCAGCACCGTCGGCAGGTTCCCAGCCTTCAGCACGTTTGTCGTCTGTCGGCTCAGGTCTACGGTGTTCTGCAGCACCTTCAGCTCCGGTCTGTTCGCGAACGCCGCGTCCGTCTGGCCTATCTGTTGCTGTGTCACAGCAACCTCCGCGCCAAGCCCCGCGCTCTCCTCGTCAGCCAGCGTAATCGCCTCGTCCTCGTCCAGTCCAATCAACTGACACAGCAGCATCTTCGACAGGGCCAGACCGTCCTGCACCTGCGTCAGCGCCATCTCGGCCTCGTTGACACGCACGCCGACGCTCAGGCCGTCGCCCTTCGTGGCCACGCCCTGGTCAATCATCTTCTGCACGTCACCCTTCAGCTTCTTCACCAGCTCCACGTAGCTCTCGGCCAGTGTCTGCTTATGACGCAACGACACCACCTGCCAGTACGCCTGGTCTATATGATATAAGGTATTCTGCCGTTTCATCTCCAGCGAGTTTGCGGCTATCTCTTCGTTGATGTCAGCCATCTTGTTCGCCGCCACTAATGCGCCGCCCATGAACACAGGCTGCGTCACCGTCACCGCGCCGCCCATCATGCTACGATGGTCAGGCTGAAGACCTTCAACGATACCTGCACCTACGTGGTTCAGCGCACCAGCGAACATGCCCATGTCGCCTGCTACCTTCGACTGCGTCGATGCCGGCAATGACGATACTAACGGTGACAATGCGTCCTGCAATTTCCCCGTAACGTTCGTGCCCAGGTTGCTCAGCGCCTCCTTCTTGTCGTCGTTGAGTAAGGAAATCTCACGACTCATCCACATGTAGCCGCCCACGGCATTCACCTTCGGCAGATACTGCGTGCGTGCCGATTTCCGTTGGTTGGCGTTTACCTCCTGCTTCATTTTCGCCACGCCCAACTGTTTGTTGTTCCTCAGAGCCATCGCCCTGCAACTGTCGAGCGTCAGCAATCGCTGGGCCTCAGAGATCAGCGGCAACAACATGAGTAACCCGAGCATCGCCACTCGCGTCATCTTTGTCGAACGACTGGTACTCACCATCGCTTTCTTTCTTAACTTGTTCATGTTACACCTTAATTAATTATTATAATACATTTGAATTCATTTCTCTTATTATCTTTTTATGTCCCTTTATGATATTTATTACGATATTCCATCGGCGTCATACCAGCATGCTCCTTGAAATATTTGCCGAAGAACGAGGGATTGGGGAAATTCAGGTCGTTGGCTATCTCCTGCATCGTCATGTCGGTGAAACGCAGGCGGCGCTCAATTGCTTTCAATGTATAGAGCTGTATATAGGTACTCGGCCTGCGGTTCATCACCTCTTTGAGGATGGTAGAGAGATATTTCGGTGTTACATTCAGTTGGCTGGCAAAATCATCCACCCTGCGGATGCGGCCGTCGCTCTCTTCCACTAACCTCATGAAATCGTCGATAATCCGTTTCTTATGAAGGCTGGAATTGATGTCTTCGTGCTGAACCTCCTCAGCCACCTGCTCCGAATTACGCCGCATGATGGACAGTATTTCCAGCACTATGGTGCCAAAGAGCATTCGTACGATATCGGGGGTGAGTACAGATGTGGAGAACTTCATTCTGTCGCGCAGTAACTGAAAATAGGTATCACATAGTTTGATATCGTCACCTTTGAGATGGACTACAGGATTTAATTTCAGATTCGACATGTCTGCTACACTGATTTGCTTGTAAATGTCGATATTAAAAAGTTCAGCGCGTCCAAACCAAATCTGTCGACAATTAAAATCCGACGACGCCATAAAGTTGGCGGCCGTGCTGTGGACCATATAGAGAAACAGGTCGTTCTTTTGTAACTGCACAACATGGCCGTCGTATTCGAGCTGTGCCCTGCCTTCAGTTATAAAGAAGAGAACGCCGTGATTTTGCAAACAAACAACACCCGATGGCACGGTGCCAATATTCTCCATCAAGACCAGCTCATCGCTATCACCAACCCTATAAGTGTCATCCCCCCTGCGGGGTATTAAATTTTTTATATCCATAATTCAAGTTTCGCAAGTTAAAAATTAGTTGAGATGTAGTCGCAAAAAAGAGCACAGGGATTTCCGTATGTCGCGGAAATTTTGTAACTTTGAAGTGCTAACAATAAAGTACAAAACCCTATGCTCAG
>Ga0310697_10003400_pt1 | contig 16143 bp, 11 predicted proteins | sample 172DNAGHGlowgp2_FD_203883 | JGI IMG/M metagenome (GOLD analysis project Ga0310697, IMG submission 203883) | Sheep rumen microbial communities from Palmerston North, Manawatu-Wanganui, New Zealand - 1728 DNA GHGlow gp2 (v2) (version 2) | ecosystem: Host-associated > Mammals > Digestive system >... | reverse complement strand
TGCCCTCGCCGAGTTTGGACGCGACAGAAATTTTCCCGTCGTGGAGCTTGACAATTTCCGCGGCGATGGCCAAACCCAAACCGTTGCCGCCCATCTCGCGCGAACGTGCTTTGTCGACGCGATAAAATCTCTCGAAAACTTTATCCAAATCTTCGGGCGCGATTCCAATTCCGCTGTCCATGACAGCGAAAACCGCGCGGGCGTTGTCGAATTTTTCCAGCCGCACGAGAACCGCGCCGCCTTCGGGCGTGTACTTTATCGCGTTGTCGACGAGGATAATCGCCAGCTGTTTGATCTTCTGTTCGTCCGCGTTGATCAAAACTTTGCGGAAGTTTTCGCCAGCGAGCCGAATATCTTTTTTCTCGGCGATTGGCGTCATCGTTCGGATAACCTGCTTTAAAATTTCCGTCAAGTCCAGCCGCTGAATTTTAAATTTCAAAGCGTTGTTGTCGGAGCGCGCGACCATTAACAAATCGCTCACGAGGTTGGTCATCTTTTTGACTTCGCTTTTCAAATCTTCTAAAACTTGTCGCAGGAAAGGTTCTTTAATCGACGGGTCGGCGAGCAATAAATCCGCCGAAGCCATGACGACCGCAAGAGGCGTTCTAAGTTCGTGGGAGGCGTCCGCCGCGAATTGTTTTTGCTTGTCGTAAGCTTCTTTGAGCGGAACGAGTGCGCGCCCTGCCATAAAGTAGCCGATAGCCGAGGCGATTAACAGCGCGACGAATCCCAGGAAAATTTGCGCGTAAGTTGCTTTTTGTAAACCGGAATAGAGCGCAGTCACGTCCTTGCCGACATAAAGAGTTTGCGCGGCGTTATCCGTGACAATTTTTTTTGACGTCATCATCACGGTGCTAAGTTGTCCGGTTTCGTTGGAGTGGCGGAAAACTTCGACTTCGCCTTCAGCAATATTTCCGGATTCGATAACGTCCAGAACAAATTGTTCAATGCGAAAAGACGCCCGCTCAAAACGAACGAGCTGTTTATCTTCGCCGAAGATGTAGAAAAATAATCTGTCGTTGACGCTTTTATAATAGCGATTTTCGTCCACGGCGTCCGAGGGATTTTGCAAGTAAAAAATTTGCGCTTCAGCCACGCCGTTTGCCGCGTCAGAAAGTTCCTGTGCCTGTTCGGAAAACATTGACCAATTCATAGCCATATGCATTACGAAAATTATTACTGCCAGAAAAATTCCCATAATCAGCGCGTAGGCAAATGCCAGCCGCCGCCGACTGCGCCCAAATATTTCCATAGTTTAATTAACCTTAAGCTTCAAGCCGATAACCGATGCCGCGAACAGTTTTAATGGCAATGGTGCCGTCGTCCACGTCCGTTAATTTTTTGCGCAAAATTTTCATGTAAGAATCGATATTGTTAGAGGTTATGTCGCGTTCAAGTCCCCAGATTCTGTCAAGGATAATATCGCGGGGAACAACGACGCCGAGATTTTGCGCGAGCAGGTCGAAGATTTGGAATTCACGCGGCGAGAGTTGAATAACTTGGTCTTTACACATTAAAACTTTCGTCGTGCGGTTTAATGTGAAGTCGCCCAGCTCAATGACTTCCTGCTGAATTTTTTGCGTAGAACGTCTGCCAAGGGCGCGAAGGCGGGCTAAAAGTTCGTCGAATTCAAAGGGTTTGACGAGATAATCATCTGCGCCGGCGTCCAGACCCATAACGCGATCTTCCACGGTATCTTTTGCCGTGAGCATGATAATTGCCCGTTCGTAACCGGCTTCACGCAGCTGGCGGCACGCGTCCAGACCGGAAACATTTGGCATCATCCAATCCAAAATCAAAATGTCGTATTCCGAGTACATGGCGTATTCAAAAATGTCCGCGCCGTTTGTTATCCACTCGACGTTGAACTTGTTTTGCGTGAGCATATACTCAATTAATTTGCCGAGGCGGCTATCGTCTTCGGCGAGCAAAATTCTCATCATGTGCTTATCACTCCCGAAAAATTTTTTCCCGCCGATTATAGCAAATTAATAAACAAGGGACAAGTTTTTAGCCGCGGAAAAGCTGAACCCAATAATGATGATACGTGGAATAATCTTCGTAAGCATAACCGACGCCCAGTTCACGGAAATTTGGATTTAAAATATTTTCGCGGTGCCCTTGAGAATTCATCCACTGTTCAACAGTTGCACTTGCCGAAGAATTTCCCGCTGCAATATTTTCTCCACAAGTTCTACCGCGCTTTTTCATAACCGTGAAACAATCCGAGCCATCGGGGCGCGTGTGGCTGAAAACTTGAACAATTTCCCGTGCACGAATTGCCGTCGCCTGTTGCAAATCTTCAGCCAAACGCAGGGGCGGTGCACCGACTTTGGCGCGCTGGGCATTGACCAAATTTAAAACTTCGACAGCAAAATTTTTATTGTAACCTTTGTCCGTGGGCGCGGCTTGCTCGGTTAATTCGTTACAGTAGCCGTCACAGCCGCAATCGCAATAATTACAGCACGCCGCCGAGACATTACCAGCGAACAAAAATAAAACTGTCACAACACTAAGCAAAAATTTTTTCATAATACTCACCTCGCCGCAGATTTTATTTTATAAAATTTAGAAAGGCATAAAAATTTTTAACTGTTGACAGAAAATTTTCAATAGGCAGGAATTTTAGAGGCAATTTGGAATTAGGAATTAAGAATTAGAAATTAAAGTTTGTAATCATTCCTAATTCCTAATTCCACATTCCTAATTGATTTAAAGGGGGTCGGGGGAATTGATGTTTTTACTTGCGCTGTCGCCGATATTGTGGCTGGTGATTGCGCTGAGCATTATAAAAATGCCGGCGTGGAAAGCGTGCCTGATTGCGCTGATAATTTCGCTGGCGGCTGGCATGGGCGTTTGGGAAATGGAGAGCGTGCGGGCGATTGAATCCGTGCTCGAAGGCGTCGCGCTGGCGTGCTGGCCGATTTTATTGGTTATCGTCGCGGCGATTTTCACTTATAACTTAACGCTACATACCAAAGCAATGGACACAATCAAAGATATGTTGACCAGTGTCAGCCACGATAAGCGCGTTTTGATTCTGCTGATTGGCTGGGGTTTTGGCGGCTTTTTGGAGGGCATGGCGGGTTTTGGTACGGCAATAGCTGTTCCGGCGGGTATGCTGGCGGGCATCGGCATTAATCCTATTTTATCTGTTTCCGTCTGTCTTATCGCAAATTCGGTGCCCACGGCTTACGGCTCGATTGGTATCCCACTCGTGACGCTCGGTTCTGTCACGGGCTTTGATTCTGTTCAGCTTGCAACGTTTACATCACTGCAACTGGGCGTTTTAACCTTGTTGTGTCCGTGGCTAATGGTTATCGTGACCGGCGGCGGGCTGGGTGCTCTGCGCGGCATGACGATGTTTTGTTTAGGCGCGGGGCTTGCGTTCTTTATTCCGGAACTTGCTCTGTCAATGTTTGTCGGACCGGAGCTGGCGGTTGTGGCGGGCGCGATTGCTACGATGGGCACGATTGTTTTCATTGCGAAAAAATTTCCCATCAATGACCCGAAATTCGCAATGCCGGATCATCACCACGAAAAAATTTCTACAGCCAAAGGTATCAACGCTTGTTTGCCATTCATTTTAATTTTCTTCTTCCTACTTTGCACCAGTAAACTTTTCCCGCCGATAAATTCTTTCCTAATGCAATTCAAAACGGCGGTACCGATTTACAACGGCGAGGGCGGCTCACCTTATACTTTCGTTTGGATTAATACGCCGGGCGTGCTGATAATGCTTGCTGCGTTTATTGCCGGTTCAAAACAGGGCGCGAAGTTCGGCGAAATGGTCGGCGTCCTGAAAAAAACTGTCAACGGTTTAAAATTCACAATGATCACGATTATCGCGGTTATCGCCACGGCTAAGGTTATGGGCTACAGCGGCATGACGGGGCAAATTGCAGATACGGCGGTTGCGGCAACGGGCACGGCTTATCCGTTAATCGCGGCGTTTCTCGGCTCGGTCGGCACGTATATCACCGGATCGGCTACGTCAAGTTGCGTTCTTTTCGGCAAATTGCAAGTCATAGCCAGCCAAGCTATCGGAGCAAACGAATCTGTTCAAGCGTGGGTGGCGGCGGCAAATGCAACGGGTGCTTGCGCTGGCAAGATGATTTCTCCGCTGTCAATCGCTATAGGCTCGGCAGCTATCGGCGTCACGGGCGCAGATTCTCAACTTTTAGCGTTCGCCGTAAAAATTTATATCCCATTCGTAATTTTTATGGGCGCGGTCGTTTACTTCGGTCAATCAATCGTCGGATAAAAATAATTAGGAATTAGGAATTAGGAATGAGGAATTTTTCAAGTCCCTAGTCCCTAAGGAGCTGATTAAATGAAAATTTACACGAAGACCGGCGACAAAGGTTTAACAAGTCTTTATACCGGCGAACGTGTCGAAAAAAATTCTCTGCGCGTGCAAGTTTACGGCGCGATTGACGAGGCTGACTCTGCATTGGGAATAGCGCGGGCGTTCGTGGAAAATGACGACGTGCGAGAAAAAATTTTCTCCCTGCAAAAACTTCTGCCGCGATTAATGGCGGACTTCGCAAGCCTGAACCGCGAGCCGACAATAACCGCTGACGACGTGGCAAAACTTGAATCAGAAATGGACGCGTTGGAAAATTCCCTGCCGCCGCTTAAAGAATTTTTAATCCCAGGTTCCTCAAAGGGCGGAGCGTTTCTCGATTTAGCAAGAACAATCACGCGCCGCGCCGAAAGACTTTCTTGCGAGTTGGCAAAATCGGAGCCGGTGCACACGTCAGACAAAATTTTTCTCAACCGCCTGTCTGATTATTGTTTCTTGCTCATGCGCCGCGAAGAATGCAAAAAATTATAAAACTGCATTCGTTAATTTGTCCTCGATAATTTATCGAGGATTTTTTTGTCCGGAAGTTTTAAGCTACTGTAAAATTTTGTCCGCAGTGGACAAGGACGCCCTGCAAGGTGTTTTGCTTGCCTAAAGAACGTTCAACATTTAAAATCAGCATAGTTTTTAGTGTAGGCAATTCGTAAAAATAATTACGAATTACGCATTACTCATTAAGCATTAATTTGGAGGTGTTACTCATGCAAGAGGCCATGCAAAAATTCGGTCGATTCTTGAGCGCAATGGTCATGCCGAATATCGGCGCGTTCATTGCTTGGGGCTTCATCACAGCACTTTTCATTCCTGCAGGCTGGATTCCCAATGAGGGTCTGGCAGAATTAGTTGGACCTATGGCAAAATGGCTCCTGCCGCTGTTAATCGGTTTCACGGGCGGCGAGGTCGTCTACGGTCATCGCGGCGGCGTTGTCGGCGCGATAGCTACGGCTGGTATTATCGTCGGCACAGATATTCCGATGTTTATGGGCGCAATGATTATGGGTCCTATCGGCGGCGTTGTGATTAAAAAGTTTGACGAAGCGGCGCAAGATTCAATTCCTGGCGGCTTTGAAATGTTGGTCAACAATTTTTCAGCCGGTATTCTTGGCGGCATTCTCGCCTGCGCAGCTTACAGCTTTGTCGGTCCGATAGTTTCAAGCATAACGGACGGTCTTGCCTCAGCGGTCGGTGCAATCGTCGGCGCGGGACTTCTTCCGCTCGTCTCTATCCTCGTTGAGCCGGCAAAAATCCTGTTCCTCAACAATGCAATCAATCACGGCGTCTTCACTCCGCTTGGTATGCAACAGGCGCAGGAAGTCGGCAAGTCCGTTTTCTTCATGATTGAATCGAATCCCGGACCCGGCTTGGGCGTTCTGCTTGCTTATTCGCTGTTCGGCGTTGGCAATGCTAAAGGCTCGGCTCCTGGCGCGGTTATCATTCACTTCTTCGGCGGTATTCACGAAATTTATTTCCCTTACGTCCTCATGAAACCCACGCTGATTCTTGCGGTTATGGCGGGCGGTATCACGGGCGTTTTCACGTTGACAATCCTTAACGGCGGCTTAGTTGCTCCGGCGGCTCCCGGTTCCTTTATCGCGATTATGGCAATGACGGCTCCCGGCGCGTATTTCGCTAACATTGCGGCTGTAGCGGCGGCGGCAGGTGTAAGCTTTGCAATCAGTTCAATCTTTATTAAGGCAACGGCGGCGGCTGACGCTGAAAAAGAAGACGCGCTCGAAGCGGCTCAAGCTAACATGAAAGCCATGAAGGCTGCGTCTAAAGGTCAATCCGGTGAGAAACAAGTTGCCGGCAAAGATATTAAGTTCATCGTTTACGCTTGCGATGCCGGCATGGGTTCATCTGCACTGGGCGCGGCGGCTCTCCGTAAAAAATTGCAAAAGGACGGATACAAGAGCATCACGGTTAAAAACTTCGCAATCGGCAGTATTCCTAAGGATGCGCAAATCGTCGTAAGCCACGAAAAACTTGCTGAACGTGCAAGAGCTGACTCCCCGCAAGCCGAACACATCTGGGTTAAAGATTTCACCAACAACAACGTTTACGACATTATCAGCGAACGTCTTAAAGGCGGCGGCGTTGAAACTCCTGCTCCCGAAGCGGGCGGTGCTGAAGAAGAAACTACATCGCTTAAAGAAGGCGTCCTGCTTAAAGAAAATGTCAAAGTCGGCTTGAAGTCCGTAACCAAAGAAGAGGCTATCAAAGCGGCTGGCGAACTCCTCTTCAAGAGCGGCTACGTCGAAAAGGAATATATCGAAGGTATGCTTGCACGCGAACGCGACATTTCTACTTATATCGGTCAAGGTATCGCGATTCCTCACGGCGAAAACGCTGTTAAAAAACACGTCATCAAAACCGGTCTCGTTGTCATGCAATATCCCAAGGGTGTTAAATTCTCTGACGAAAACACCGCACACTTGATCGTCGGTATTGCCGGCAAAGGCGACGACCATTTGGCGATTATCGCGAACCTTGCGACAATCACAATGGAATATTCCGAAGAAGATTTGCAAAAAGCCTACACTACAAAAGATCCGCAAGTTCTGTTCGATATGTTTACTAAGGGCTAAGTACATGAAAAAATTTTTGGCAATATTGACGGCGGCTTGTATTTTTACTGCCGCGCAGGTTGCCTCGGCTGAAGATTATCCGCCCGTCGAAGAAGTTCAAGCAAAACTCAAGACGGCGGGCGGAACAATTTTCCCGATTGGCAATCCCAATGTCAACTACGAAAAATATTTCACGGGAAGAACTTATCTTGCACCGCTGTCCACGAAAGATTCAATCAACGTCGCGAACGTCACGTTCATTGATGGCGCACATACTTTCTGGCATATTCACCACGGTAGCTGTCAAATTTTGGTGACGGAATCGGGCGCAGGTTACGTTCAAATCTGGGGACAAGAACCCGTCGAACTTTTGCCCGGCGTGGTATTCACCGTTCCGGAAGGCGTCAAACATTGGCACGGCGCGGCACCCGGAAAAATTATGCAACATTTATCAATCATGCAATCTAATAAAGAAGTTTCGACGGAGTGGCTTGAACCTGTCGACGAAAAATTTTTCAAAAGTTTAAAGAAGTAGGAGGTCATACAATGAAAAAGGCTGTACACTTCGGCGCGGGAAATATCGGGCGCGGTTTTATCGGTCTGCTTTTAAGTCAGGCGGGTTATCACGTCAGCTTTGTTGATGTTGCCGCCCCGCTCGTTGACGACATTAACACGCTCGGCAAATACAACGTGCAAATTTTCGGCGAGGCTGAAAAAACTTTGGTCGAAAACGTCAGCGCAATCAACAGCAACGAAAACCTTGACGCGCTCCTTGATGCGATTGTCGAGGCGGACATTGTAACCACGGCGATTGGTCCGAACATTTTAAAATTTATTGCGCCAAATATCGCCAAAGGTTTAACCAAACGCGTCGCCGTAAACAAAACGCCGCTCAATATCATCGCTTGCGAAAACATGGTCGGCGGCTCCACCGTGCTGAAAAATTTTGTTTATGAAAATCTCGCGGACGACGTTAAACCCGCAGTTGAAAAGCTTATCGGTTTCCCTGACGCCGCTGTTGATAGAATCGTTCCGCTTCAGAAGAATGACGAAAAACTTTTGGTCAAGGTCGAACCTTACGCCGAATGGGACGTTGATTCAAAAGGCGTCGTTGGCGAAATTCCCGCAATTAAAGGCATGACGCTTGTTGACAATCTCGGCGCGTACATTGAAAGAAAACTTTTCACCGTCAACACGGGGCACGCTTCCATTGCCTATCTTGCTTATCAAAAAGGTTACACCGACATGAGCACGGCAATGCAGGACAAAGAAATTGTTGACGCCGCCCGCGCAGTGTGGGCTGAAACTTCCGCACTGTTGATTGATAAATACGGCTTCGATCCCGCCGTTCATCAAAAATACGTGCAGACGACGGAAAATCGTTTCAAGAATCCGAATTTGAGCGACGAAGTTACCCGCGTGGCTCGCGGTCCGAAAAGAAAACTCTCTGCCGCAGACCGCCTTGTCTCTCCCGCGACGCAACTGCTTGAACGTGGCAAAACTCCTGCCGCGCTGGCAAAAGTTATCGCCGCTGCGCTGAAGTTCGATTACGCCGAAGACAAAGAGGCTGTCGAAGTTCAAGACTTCATCAAGGCGAACGGCATTGACAACGCGATTACCCATTTCACCGGCGCAACGAGTGATTCTAAACTCTTCGCGTTGGTAAAATCCAACCTTTAATTTTCTGAAACTTTTCCTTACCACAACCCTAAAAAAAATTTTTCCCGCTCAAAAAATTTTGAACGGGAATTTTTTTACGACTAAAAAATTTTTGGTGAAAAAAATAATCCCCGCTCAAGAATTTTGAACGGGGAATTTTTTTCGTGAACGCAGCGAATATTTGCTGGAAAATTTTTACTCAACCGCGCTCGCTTATTGGCTGATAAATTTTAATCAAAGAGGAAAACAACTTTCAAATCTTTTAAAAATTTCGTGGCGTAATTTTCAATCAGCACGCGGTTTGAATCGGGGACGCTGAGAACGGGGTTGCTGTTGAAATTATCCAACGAGGCGGCTTTGACGACGAGCGGATTTTTTCCTGCGCGGTCAAAATGCGACGTGTCGTCAACGTAATCCGCCATCCCCATTGAAATAACTTTGTCGATGTCAAGATTTTTATGCCCGTAAATTTTCGTGCCGTTCAAATTTTTAACAACGGGGCTCATGACGGGCTGAAGGTCTAAGCCGCGGCAATCGACGACCAAGCCGGTGTAATCGCCCTTAGCCATAGACGCATAGTCAGCAACAGATCTTCTTGCTTTTTTAGACGAGGTGTCATACGCGGTCGGCTGATAGGTCGGCGTTTGCATTGCGGGTAAATTCGCTTCCAACTTGTTCATAATTATCGTATCGAGCGACGGCACAGACATTCTTGTCAGCGGCGAAACATAAGGCGTGGTGGGCGTGACAGGTTCTGCGGGCGTCGTGGGGACATAAACTTCTTCTTCAATCGTCACTTTGGTAATTTCGATTCTGCGTTTCACGGGCGTTGAAGAATCATAAGGCATTTCTGCCGGCGCAATATTTACGTCAGGTTCGGGGAAGTCTTCAACTTCTGTTGGTTTTTCAAGGACAGCACCCGCCAACGAATTCGACACGCCAAACAGCGGCACTTGCATTATCACGCGATAGGCTCCGTCAGTCAGGAAACCTTCTTTGATAACTTTTGCGCCCTTAATCGTCGCCGAAACTTTCAGCTGAACTTTGTCCTGTGTCGTCAACAATTTTTCAACAGTGGTTTCACCTTCCACGCGCACGCCGTTGACATATTCGCCGAGCTTGCGATAAGCATCAGCCTTTGCCGCTTGAGAGGCAAGACGTTTGGCTTGCGTCATGTTCACGGCATCGGGCGGGACAATTCCTTCGCCGGAAACGACGATAACTTTCTCCTGCCAGTTCACGCCGTCGACAACATCAAAGTCAGCGAACTGTGGCGCAGCAGAGACACCCGCACTTGCAGCGAACATAATTGCCGCCGCCGCGATTGCTGAAAAAATCTTTGGCACCTTCATTTTACTCACGCTCCTTTTTTTTTTAAAATTTATCATGCCATTGTTAAAGCCGCATAAGTTACAAAAAATTTTTTTAGCCGCGCAGACGATTGCAAGCCTCAATCGTATTTTCACGGCTGTTAAAGGAAGTTAGACGCAAATAACCTTCGCCGCAAGGACCAAAGCCCGCGCCCGGCGTGCCGATAATATGTTTTTCGTGCAAAAGTTTATCAAAGAAATCCCAGCTGGACGGAATATCTTCGGGCGTCTTCAACCAGATATACGGCGCGTTAATTCCGCCATAAGTTTTCAAGCCCGCCGCAGTTAAACTCTCGCGAATAATTTTTGCGTTCTCAAGGTAATAGGTAATGAGTTCTTTAACCTGCGCTTGTCCTTCGTCAGAATAAATTGCTTCCGCGCCGCGTTGAGTAATGTAACTCGTGCCGTTAAATTTCGTGGTGTGACGGCGTGCCCAGAGTTTTTTAAACGGAACTCGTTCGCCAGTTGAAGTTGTGCCGGTCAAGCCTTCGGGAATGACAATGTAACCGCAACGCGTGCCCGTGAAACCGGCTGTCTTGCTGAAAGAGCGGAATTCAATCGCCACGTCGCGTGCACCGACAATTTCGTAAATCGAGCGCGGCACGTCGTCTTCAGTAATGTAAGCGGCATAAGCGGCGTCAAAGAGAATCACGGCGTCATTTTCTTTAGCGTAAGCAACCCAAGCTTCAAGCGCAGCTTTGTTTAAAGTGGTGCCGGTCGGATTGTTCGGCGAGCAAAGATAAACCATATCAACCTTTTCAGCAGGCGGCGTGGGCGAAAAATTATTTTCAGCGGTGCACGGCAGATAAGTTACGCCGGCAAAATGTCCGTCGCTCTGCAAATCGCCGGTTCTGCCAGCCATGACGTTCGTGTCAAGGTAAACGGGGTAAACAGGGTCGGCAATGGCAATTCTGCTGTCTAGCGAAAAAATTTCTTGAATGTTTCCACAGTCGCATTTGGATCCGTCGCTGATGAAAATTTCGTCCGCGCTCACGTCCAGACCGCGCCGCGTGTAATTAAAGTCAGCGATTTTTTCGCGCAGAAAACTGTAGCCTTGTTCGGGACCATAGCCGCGGAAAGTTTCGACGTTGCCCATTTCGTCAGCGGCACGTTTCATTGCGTCAATACAAACCTGCGGAAGCGGGCGTGTCACATCGCCGATACCGAGCCGAATAATTTTCGCGTCGGGATTTTCTTTTTGGAATTTGGCGGCGCGTTTGCCTACTTCAGAAAAAAGATAACTGCCGGGGAGCTTCAAATAATTTTCGTTGACCTTTGCCATTAATAAAAACCTCCTTAAACTCAAAACGCCGCACGGGCAACCCCGTACGACGATTCTGCAACCGCCCTTGAAGGGCGAAAAATTTTCTTTAGTGGCGGAGTGGAGAGGATTTGAACCTCCGCGCCCTTGCGAGCCTAACGATTTAGCAAACCGTCCTCTTCAGCCTCTTGAGTACCACTCCTTGTCTCAAAAACCGCAATTAATTTACCACAACGCCCGCCGCCTGTCAAGAAAAAATTTTGCAAAAAAAAATCCGACGAAATAGCCCGCCGGATTTTTTTTCAACCTTTAAAATTTTTAGCTGTTCATTAATTTTTTGTAGAGTTCGATATACTCATGCGCAGAATTTTTCCAGCTGTAGTCGCTGTTCATGGCGTTGGAAGAAATCTGCAACCAAACTTCAAATTGCGCGTAAGTGGACAGCGCACGCTTGAGGGCGTACATCATCTCATGTGCGTTGTAATTCGAAAAGACGAAACCGTTGCCCTGTTTGGTGTATTTGTCGTATTGCTGAACGGTATCTTTCAAGCCGCCGGTTTCGCGAACGACAGGAGCCGCGCCGTAACGCATGGCAATAAGCTGACCAATGCCGCAGGGTTCGTAATTCGACGGCATAAGGAAAATATCGGACGAGGCGTAAATTCTCTGCGCCAATTCGTTGGAGAAATAGATATTGGCGGAGACTTTTTGCGGATAACGCCACGCCAGACCTTTGAACCAGTCTTCGTAAACTTTGTCACCGGTGCCCAACAAAACGAATTGGAAATCTTCGTGCTGCAAAAGTTCGTCCATCATGCGAACAACAAGATCGAGACCTTTAGCTGCAACGAGACGAGTAACCATAGAAACAATCGGAATTTTTCTGCCTTGCGGAAGTCCGAGCAACTCTTGTAGTTTAATTTTGTTCTCGCATTTTTTATCAAAGGCGGAATAGGCGTCGGAGTTGTCATAGTTGACGAAAAGATTTTTATCGGTCGCGGGATTGAAGACAGTATAATCAATGCCGTTGACAATGCCGTACAAATCATCTTTGCGGCTACGCAGAAGTCCATCGAGGTGTTCGCCGAAATATTCATATTGAATTTCCTGCGCGTAAGTTTTGCTGACAGTCGAGACGTAATCAGCGTAAATAATGCCGCCCTTCATGAAGTTAACCGCGTCATAGAATTCAAGGTCGCCGTTGTTGAAATATTTCCAATCGAGACCGAGCACGTCGCCCATAATGTCTTTGGTAAAGACGCCCTGATATTTCAGATTGTGAATCGTGTAAAGGGTTTTAATGTTTTCGTAACGTTCATCGCCCTGGTGTTCAAGTTTCAAGAGAACGGGGACAAGCCCTGTGTGCCAGTCGTTAGCATTGATGACATCCGGCCAAAAATCAATCGCGGGCAAGCAATTCAAAACGGCGCGGCAAAAGAAAGAATAACGTTCGGCGTCGTCATCATAACCGTAAAGCCCTTCGCGAGCAAAATATTCTTCATTGTCCACGAAGTAATAAGTTACGCCGTCGAGTTCATACTTGTCAATTCCGACGTACTTCGTGCGCCAAGAAACGGGGATAGTCCCGTCGTAAACGTGTTCCATACCTTCGCGGTATTTCTCACCGATTTTGCTGAATTTCGGGAGGATAACGCGAACATCAACGCCCTGCTCTTTGAGAGCTTTCGGGAGTGAACCTGCCACATCGGCGAGACCGCCGGTTTTTACAAACGGAACAGCTTCCGACGCCACATAAAGAACTTTCATATCAAGAACTCCCTCCTGTATATCTATTTTTATTGAGGAAAATATTTTCGCGTTAATTACGCATTGAATTAATCGTTACGTCATGTCTAAGAAAAATTGTTGCAAGCGGCGGTACTGTCAAAGTAATTGAGTGACTGCGATTATGCCACGGGAAATCTTCTGTCAAAAGCCCCGTTGAATTCGTGACACCGCTACCGCCAAATTCTTCTGCATCCGAGTTAAAAACTTCGACATACGCGCCGCTGTCGGGCACGCCAATTCGATAGCCTTCGTGTCGTTCGGGCTTGAAATTGCAGATAATTATCAAGTAGTCTTCGCTGTCCTCCGCTTTGCGAATAAAGGAAATAATGCTGTTGTCGTTGTCATTGCAGTCAATCCACTGGAAACCGTTCCAATCAAAATCAACCTGCCAGAGCGATTTATTATCTCGATAGAACTTGTTCAACGCCCGCGAATAGGTTTGCAACTGCGTATGTTTTTCGTACTGTTCGACGAGATGCCAATCCAAGCTGTCATTTTCGTTCCACTCAATAAACTGTCCGAATTCGCCGCCCATGAACAAAAGTTTTTTGCCGGGGTGCGCCATCCAATAGCCGAAAAAACATCTCAAGCCCGCGAACTTTTGCCAATAATCACCTGGCATTTTTTCAATCAATGACCGTTTGCCGTGAACAACTTCATCGTGGCTTAGCGGCAGGATAAAATTTTCTGCAAAGGCGTACATGAACGAGAACGTAACTTTGTCGTGATTCCACTTGCGATAAATAGGGTCAAGGCTAACGTAATCAAGCATATCGTTCATCCAGCCCATATTCCACTTGTAATTAAAGCCCATGCCGCCCATATAAACCGGTTTAGAAATCAGCGGCCATGAAGTTGACTCTTCCGCCATCATCAACGCTTGCGGATTGTATTTAAAAACAGTTTCGTTAAGTTTTTTAAGAAATTCGACAGCTTCAAGGTTGCCGGTGTCGCCGTAGCGATTTGGAGTCCACTCGCCTTCTCCACGCCCGAAGTTAAGATACAACATATTTGCCACGCCGTCAATCCTTAATCCGTCAATATGGAATTCTTCAAACCAGAAAAGCGCGTTGGATATTAAAAAGCTTTGAACTTCGGTGCGCCCGTAATCGAAATTGAGTGTGCCCCAGCCGCGATTTTCTGAAAGCTGCGTGTTGTCAGATTCATATAGGTTGACGCCGTCGAATTCGCGCAGACCTTGACTGTCTTTGCAGAAATGACCGGGCACCCAGTCCATGATAATGCCAATTCCGTTTTTGTGCGCCGTCTCGACGAAATAGCGGAAGTCGTTCGGTTCGCCATAGCGGCTGGTTACTGCATAATATCCCGTTGCCTGATAGCCCCAAGAATTGTCCAGCGGGTGTTCAGTCAGCGGCATGAATTCAATATGCGTGTAGCCCATTTCCACAGCGTATTTAATCAGCTTGTCTGCCAGTTCGCGATAAGTTAGATAATCCTTGCCTTTGCGTTGCCAGGAGCCGGCGTGCACTTCGTAAATCAACATTGGGTGCGTGTAGGAAGATTGACGTTTCTTAAGTTCTTGCCACTCGCCGTCCGTCCAGTTGTAATCTTCCAAGTTGTAGAGTTTAGAGGCGGTGTTGGGGCGTTTCTCAGCGTAAAAACCGTAAGGGTCGTCTTTTAAAATGTGCGGTCCGTTCGGCGGCAGAATTGCGTATTTATAGAGGTCGCCTGATTTAAGTCCTTCAATAAAAATTTCCCAAGTTTCGCCGTCTTCCAAACGAATCATGCGATTTACGCGGTTATCCCAGTTGTTGAAGTCGCCGACGACGCTGACGGATTTGGCGTGCGGTGCCCACACTGAGAATCGAACACCTTTTTTGCCGTCGCGTTCCGTAAAGTGAGCTCCAAGCATTTCATAAACTCGATAATTCGTGCCCTGGTGGAACAAATAGAGGTTGTATTCGTTGAGGTTGGAAGTTTTCATCAACCGACCTCCTTTCCACTAATCACTAATCACTGAATTTTGCAGGGTTTGATGTTCCAAATTTCTGCGGCGTATTCGTCAATCGTTCTGTCGGAAGAGAATCTACCGGAGTTAGCGATATTCATTGCCGCCGAACGGAGCCAGCCCATGCGGTCAGCATAGCGTGTATAAATCTGCGCGTGCGCGTCGATATAGGCGTTGAAGTCCTTCAAGATGAAGAATTCGTCGTTGCCCTGAATCAGATAATCGCGAATGGAATGGAAATTGCCATAGCTACCGTCCGTGAGCTTGTTGACTACGAGTTGAACGTTTGGATTGGCGGTGTATTCATTCCACGCGCTGTAAGTTCCATTTTCATAATAAGCAAGAACTTCGCCCGCTTTAAGTCCGAAAATAACAATGTTATCGTCGCCGACTGCCTCGCGGATTTCGACATTTGCGCCGTCCAGCGTACCCAAAGTTATCGCGCCGTTCATCATGAATTTCATATTGCCTGTGCCAGATGCCTCTTTGGACGCTGTGGAAATTTGCTCGCTGACGTCCGCCGCGGGGTAAACAATCTCGCCGATAGACACGCCGAAATTTTCAATGAAGACGACTTTTAAGCGGTTGTCAATGCTCTTATCGTTGTTGATTTTGTCAGCTATTGCGTTTATCAGGCGAATAGTTTCTTTGGCGATGTAGTAACCCGCCGCCGCTTTGCCGCCGAAAAGATAAGTCGTTGGGAGCGGTTTATAGCTGGGATCGTTTTTAAGTTTTTCGTATTGCCAGATGATGTGCAAGGCGTTCATAAGCTGGCGTTTATAAGAGTGAATGCGTTTGACTTGAATATCAAAAATCGTGTTTGGGTCAAGTTCAATACCCTGACGTTTTTTGATAAAGTCGGCAAGCGCGGTCTTACGGATTAATTTGATTTCGTCAAGTTCTTTCAGAACCCTACCGTCGTCCACGGATTCGTTAAAGAGGTCAAGCTGTTCGGGGTGACGGTGCCAAACGCGGCTACGAATTGTCCTGTCGATAAGGTCGGCAAGTTCGGGATTTGCGCCCATGAGCCAGCGGCGGTGCGTTATGCCGTTAGTTTTGTTGTTGAACATACGCGGCCAGTATTCGTAAAAGTCGTGGAGCGTGGTAGATTTTAAAATGTCGCTGTGGATTCGAGCCACGCCGTTAACCGAGTGCGAACCAACAAT
>Ga0310697_10003399_pt1 | contig 16152 bp, 15 predicted proteins | sample 172DNAGHGlowgp2_FD_203883 | JGI IMG/M metagenome (GOLD analysis project Ga0310697, IMG submission 203883) | Sheep rumen microbial communities from Palmerston North, Manawatu-Wanganui, New Zealand - 1728 DNA GHGlow gp2 (v2) (version 2) | ecosystem: Host-associated > Mammals > Digestive system >... | reverse complement strand
TCCGGTTCCGTGCCTTCAAACGTGTGCACATTTATTTTCACATAATTATTATAACAAGCATCAAACACTTGAAAAACCCCCGTTTTTTTGTTATATTTTGTCTACTCACGCCGGAGTGGTGGAATGGTAGACACGACAGACTCAAAATCTGTTGCGAGCAATCGTGTAAGAGTTCAAGTCTCTTCTTCGGCATAAAATCGGGCTTTTAGCCCGATTTTTTTTGTCCTAAAATACAAATAAAAGTTTGTATCTCTATATATTATATAGAATTAGCGTTTTGTTAAAAAATCTAAAAAATTGTCAAAAGTTGAAAAATGGCGTTAAAAATCGCTTATTTACCACCAAATTACCACCAATTAAACCCAAAACAGAGAAATAGAAATCCACTCTTCTCCGATACATAAACCGCGCCACCAGAAGCCTATTGATAAAAAATTCTTTCTAAATCTTCCAAAAAAATCTAAAAAAAAAAAATTCAGAAGGGGCTTCCCATGAAAATTTTTTGGAGTTATACTTTACATAATCTTATGTTATGTAAAGGGGATTTTTAAACAAAATGAATAGCGTAATGACAACAAAAACAAACGAACTTGAAGCCGTAGAAAACAAGATTTTAGATACACCAGAATTGAAAGACCTGTCATCTGAGCAATTGGAAAAAATAGCGCAGTTGGTAATTCTTCAAAGATATACAAATCAAATGAATAAAAATGTAGATTTGAAAAAATACGACTATAACGAATTGAAAGAGATTTTTCTTTCTTCTGGTCGTTCTAATTCTGAACATACAAAAAACGCATATAGAAACGCTTTAAATCATTTTGAAAACTATCTAAAAGAAAGAAACATTGAAAATCCTTTTACAATTGATTGCGCTATTGCTGATGATTTTATTTACTCATTGAAAGATAAAAAAAGCGCATCTACAATTCGCCAATTTACAGGCGCGGTTTCAAGTTTCTATACATTCGCAGAAAGACGTTCTAACGGAATTATCAAGAATGTATTTAGGGGAACAAAAGCCCGCCCCGCAAAAAAGACCGACAAATCAAACAAGTTTTATAATGTAGCGGTAAATGAAAATACTTTGGAAGAGTTAGAAAAAGATTTTGATGTTATTATGGAAAATCTGGAAAACAAAGAACTTAAAGCCATTCTTTTAGTTATGAAGACAACAGGGCTTCGTGTTGGTGCTTTTACTTCTTCTTTCCAGATTAGGGGAAGCCGTTTTATTACTCAAACAAAAGGTCAGGAATTTTCTGGAAGTCTTTCAAGTGATTGTTTAAAGGCAATTAGAAACGCTGGCTTAAAACATACAAACACTTTTGAAAATTGGAATGATACAAAATTGAAAAATCTGATTAAGTATCACACTAAAAGACTTTTTGAAAAAGGTTTGATTTCTTACGCCTATTCTGCTCATGATTTGCGCCACTATTACGCAATTAAAAAATATACAGAAACAAAAGATATTCATTTGGTTTCTAAACTTTTGGGGCATTCATCTATCGCAATTACAGAAAATTATTTGCGGGGCTTAAATGTCATAATGTAAAAGTAAAACACCAGAAGCCCGCGCTTCTGGTGTTTCTTTTTATTCAGCATTTTCTATTGTCTGTATTTCTTCTGGTGTAAGTTCATACAGTTTATAAACCAAAGAATTGATTTCTTTATCTGTTGCTTCTATCTGTTGGTTTATTCCTGTTATTTCATTTTTATAGTCTGTAAAATAATCTTCCCATTCGTCTTTTTGTTTTAATGAAAGTTTAATCTTTTGTTTTGAAAGTTCTTTTACTAAGGTTTCAAAATCATAATTAAAGAACTCTTCCAGAGTAGATGTTATTTTTTCTACGCCTAAACTTTCTTTTAATCTTCCTATGAACTTAGAAGAAAGTTTTTGTAAATCAGCATTGAGAGATAGCATCTTTTCAGCAAGTTCTATAAATGGTTTTTGTTGTTCTGGTGTAATCTCTGGAACAGGTATTGTTTCAAGTTGATTTATTTTTATATGTAATCCACTTGGATATACTTTCTTAAACCAGAAATTAACTAATTTAGAATTGAGCAAAACAAGAAGATACTCCATAGAGTAATTATATTCTGTTTCAAAAATTATATTTATAGTGTCATTACAAAGATATTTTTCATTATCTAATGTAGCGTTTATTTCTGTTGCTATATCTTGAAGCACTATTTTTTTATCAACAGTAAAGTTTTCTTTAATTCGAGGGCGACCGCCTGCTTTTTGAGTTATCAATTCTGGTTTATACCATATATATTCATTATTAACAGGCTTTCCCCAGCGTCTTATATTACGACCACGCAAAATTAAAAAACAATCATCATCTTTTTTCTCATTAAAGATAAATCGTTTATCATCACTTGTTTTTATTCCTAATGAAAAAGAAACAATGTCCTTTAATTCTACTGTTTTTACTTTATCTAATTTTATGACTTTTTCAAAAGAAAATGAAGTGTTTGGATTTGTCATAATTTGTTTATAAGGCAAAGTAAAGCCTTTTGAAGTAAAGATTTCATTATCACATTTATAGATTTCTATTTCGTCTTTTTCTGTTGGTGTTTTCTTTTCATAAAAGCATAACATTGTTTTTACTGTCGCATCTACAAATACTTTTTCTGGAAGTTCAACCATTTTAGAAACTTTTACTTCTCTGGCTAAAAATTCTCTTAATAAAGAAAAACTTTCTGTTCCTAACCATGAGTTAGGGAAAATAAAGCCAAATAAACCATTTTGTTTTAATAAATTTTTTGCTTTTTCTGTAAAGATAGAATATAAATCACATTTATTTTTTACGGTTTTATAATTGTTTTGATAAAACTTTCTTTCATTTTCATTTTGTATATTTGCCATATTTACATACGGCGGATTTCCTATTACAACGTCAAAACCGCCGTTTTCAAATACTTCTGGAAATTCTTTCTGCCAATTAAATGCTTTTTCCCCAGCAACTTCTGAATCGTCAATTAAACTATTTCCACATTTTATATTGTTGTTTAATGTTGTTAGTTTTCGATTCTTTTGCGCGGTATGAAGCCATAGACTCAATTTTGCTATTTCGACCGATTCATCGTTTATATCTACACCAAATATATTTTTTTCCAAAATGTCATTTTCAACAAATTGGAAAATCATAGTATCTCCATAAATTTTGGCGCGGTAGTAATCAATTAAAGTATGTTCTATTTTTAATTGTTTAAGAGCAGCATTTAGGAAAGCACCAGAGCCACAGGCTGGGTCAAGTATTTTCAGACTTAAAAGCCATTCCTTATATTCTTCAAGTTTCTTGTTTAATTCGTCTTTATCTTTTGCGGTTTTCTTTGCTTTTGAAAAAGCACTATCCTTTATTCCTAATTCTTCTTTTTTTTCATTACAAAGTTTTCCTATTGTATTTTCTACAATGTATTTTGTAATGTAAGAAGGTGTATAAAAAACGCCGTCTTTTTTGCGTTTTCCGATGTCTGTTTTTTCGGTAGTTAAGCCCGATTTTTCGGCTTCAATTTGTTTCTGGACTTCTTCTATTTCTGTGAGAGAATGTTCAAAAATATGTCCCAATATATCAACGCTGATTTGACTGTCAAAGTCATAATCTGATAATTTTTGTGAATATAAGAAAAGAACGTCATCACCGATTTTTATATTATCAAGTATTTCATCTGGTTTGAATAAACCGCCATTATAGGCAAATATATCTCGACTATGGTCATCTTCATTTTTAAACCCTGTATTTATTCTATCAAAGAATGTTTTGAATAAATTATAAAGGGGTTGTGGATACCCAAGTTTTTTTAGTGATTTCCAATCATTTATAATTCCCATTATAGAATTTTCTGGGAGAAGTCCGCGGTCTTCACAGAATAAAATAAATAAAATCCTGTCTAAAAGTTTCTGCGTTTTTTTAAATAATATAAGTTTGTCATAGTCTGGATTATTGGTGTATATATCTTCAAACAGGTTTCTTTTGAAAACGGAATAATCACCATAGAAACTATCTGTAATTTCTTTTTCCTGTGAAACTGTCTCGTGTTTTAATTGGAGTGGTATATCGTTTTTAATCTGATTTATCTCTAAACAAAGATAAAGCATTTGAAACTCATTTCTTGAAAGATTAAATAAATTAAACTCTTCAAATTCAATTGCGTTTTCTACATAAAAACGCAATCTTTCAAAGTTGCTTATAACTACATATTTACATTCTGGATTGTGTTCTTTGTAAAGAAAAGCCTGGCTTTCTATTTTGTTTAAGTCTGTTGTGTCTGTTCCTTTTAGTTCTATAACTACTTTTACTTTACTATCAAAAATGACCGCGCCGTCTGCTTTTCGGTTGTCATTTCCTTTTGAAATGTTTTTTTGTTCTGTAAGTAAATTATAGTTAGGCTCTGGGTTTATTGTATAACCTAAAACACTAACGAACAAATCACGCAAGAATCCTTCTTGGTATTGTTCTTCTTTTGAGTTTCTTATATTTTCCTGTTTCTCTGGATTTGCGAAAATGGAACGGAATAAATCATATTTTTCATCAATAATTGTTTTATTTAATTTTGCGCTATACTTTTCTACAATTCTTTTCTGGAACATAACAAAGCCTCTACTATTATTATATCCCAGAAAGTTAGATTTTTAAATGCTATCAAACTCCGTATTCTTCAAAAAATAATTCTGAAAATCTTTGCTTTGCTTTTTTCAGTTTTGTTTCAAAATAAAATAATCGTGTTTTTAAAATGGCTTTTTGGTCTTCTGGTGTTTCTTTATCACGCAGTTTTGTTTTAATACATTCTATTTGATAATAAAGATTATCAATGATGTAGTTTAAATCTTCAAATGAAAGTTGTTTTCCTTTTTGAATTGTTGCCTGTTTTTCGGCTTGGATTTGTTGGGGGAATTTTTTTAAGTCTGCTTTTAATTCACTGTAAAAACTCATTATTTTTTTTCTCCTATGAAATTAACTTGTAAGAAGAAAAATTTAAAAATAAAAAAACGCCTCCCATTTCTGGAAGGCGTTTCAAGAAAAAAAATATATGAAAAGTTTTTATGTATAATTAACTTGTAAAGATTATGTAAAAAATTAGAAATTTTGAAAAATCATTGTTTTTGACATACGGGTCGGGAGACGAGCACTTTTTTTAGGCTTTGAAAATATTATGTAAAATGATTTTTGGGATTTTGATAAAAAAGCCCCGAAAATGCCGATTTTTGACGTTTTCAAAAAAGGCAAATCGCACTGCGTGAAGATTAGGGGCAAATGCGGGCAAATCAAAAAGGGAATGATTTTATATGACCCGCGCTTAAAAAGTGGCACAGAATGAATCTGTGCGCGTGTCTATTTCGATCGTCTCGCATATAGTGGCATATAGTTCTTTTTTCGTGTTATAGCGTTTATATAGTTTGTCGAGTTTTGCCGATAGAATAGCGATAGAATAGCAATAGACAAACTATATATAGTGATAACATAGAAATATATATATAACTAATCTATTGATTCTGAAAAAGTTTCCTTGATTAAATCATCAACAAAAACATTTTTCATTCCTAGTGCTTGATAATAATCACTTGTTTGATTTACCAATTTTTCAAAATTTTCATATCGTTCTAAATCTTCCTTCATAAAGTGTTTTAAAATGTCAATGACATCTGGATTCGCTTTGTTGTTATTTATTGCTTTTTCATACTTTCTTATGATTTCGTGTTTTGCTTTTGCTCTTAATAAAAAATCAATAAGGTCATTATAGTTTTCAAATGCCTGTGAAAAAATCCAATGTAATGTTGGAAAATCTTTTTCATCTGGATAGTGTTCTAAACAGTATGAAAAACAATAAGGAATATAAGGAATTAAAAATTTATGTTTTCCCATAATCTCAAAAATCGAATTCCATTGTCTTTCATTTGGATATTTCAAAGTCTTTTTTCTTATATGTAGTTTCTCACAATTTGCGCGATATAATTTTTTTATTTCTTCATCAAGAAGTTCTTCTTTTCTCTGTTTAGATACTCCTGTTCTTCTATATTCACTATCTTGATAGAAAAGTGAAACTTTGAAGCCTTTTGGTTTTCCAAAGATTTTTCCTGTTTCATCATAATCGCACTTAATGTATTTTTTTGTTTCTAAACTTTTTAATCTTGCTCTTAATGTTTTATAATCAATATTTAAATCGCTTGCGACTTTATTAGAATAGAAAATCCAATTATCTTTTTCTACTGTTATACAGTTGTCTTTGTCATTTTTCTTTGTTTGTTTTGACAGTAAGTATAAATACAGTATTTTTTCTTTTTCAGTTAGGTTTTTATCTAAAAGAATGAGATTTGGAACGGCAGTAAAGTTTTCTCTTATTTGACATAGTTGTTTCATAAATGCTCCTTCTATCAGATTTGCTAATAGCCACGTGGCAAACCGATAGCAGAAGCAAATATGATTTTCAAATTTTTTTTTTGAACACATTTAACTTGTGTTTAAACAGTTTCTATTTTTCTTTTACATTTGCCTGTAAAAAAATCTTTCTGGAAAAAAAAGAAACGTGAAGTGGAACACTTCACGCTTCTATTTTCTTTATATTGGTTTTTATATATTGTAGTTTGGAATTCTGCACTGCTGATTCAACGATTCGACAGTATTTTTCCAATAAGTAGAAAATTGGTGTCGAAATTCCAAATAGGGGCACAGATTGCGCACGTGCGACTTTCCATCACTTCATGGGGAAAATTACCAGCCACCGCGCCAGAACACGCACAAAGGGGCACGTACGAGTTCTGGCGGGCTTTTTTTGACGCTCCGAAAATCTTAATTCATATCAAGCATCTTTAATTTCTTTTGGGTTTCTGGATATGCTAAGAACTTAGCCATAGAATCAAAAGAGAATAAGAGCATTTCTATACTTTCATTGAAACATACTTTAAGAGATTCAGTCTTTTCTATATCAAGATTTTTCTGTTTATCTTTTAGAATAGTGTAGGCTTTAATATATGATTTCATTATTTCGGAAATGTCTGAGCCAATGAAAACAGGAATATAATTGTTTTCATTCCAAATCATGAGTTCGTCTGTTTCTGTTCTGCTATCTGTAAGACTCCACCAGAAATCCTCAGGAATGATAACTGCGTCTTTTGATAACAGATTATTTTCTGAATCACTAACAATATAATTATCCAACAAAGCAAATTTTTTCATAACACAAATCCCATAATGTTTTTAAGTTCTCATACGAAAACTTTTGATTAGAAAAAACTTGCGGAGCTTAACCACGCCCCGCAAGTTTTCAAATTACTTTCTATTTGCTTTTAGAAAGTCTATGATGTCTTTTTCTTCAAAGCGATAAACACGTTTTGAAGGGTGAAAACACTCCAGCGGATTCTCTGGAAGTTTAGTCCAACTGATAACAGTTGCTTTTGAAACGCTAAATTTTTTAGCCACATCATTTACAGTAAGAATGCTTACTTTTGCCATATTAGACCTCTTTTGGTTTATATAAGTTTTCATACGAAAACCTTTGTTTGTTGTATTTCTTCATTTATTCGCGACTAAATGAGAAAAACAAAATCTATAAATTAAGCAACTTTACAGGAAGCAATAAAATCAAATACATCATTGATGTATAATTTATATTGGTTTCCAAATTTATAGGCTGGCAGTTTCTTTTGCTTTACCCAATTGTAAATAGTGGCTTCGCAAAGCCCTAACATATTGGCTAATACATCAGCACCAATAAATTTGTTTCCCTGTAAAGATTCGCTTATATCATTTTCCATAATCAAAACTCCTTGAATGTTTTCAAAATGTTTTGCGCGCTTAAACATTTCAAATTGTTTTTTTCGTTTTAATGGTTTCGTCATATCCTCATATTTGAGATTATATATTCATTATGAAAACGACTTTTTGAACTTGAAAAAGATACACTTTTTTTCAAGTTTGATATAAAATGATAATTACTATGGAAAAACAAAATAAATGGGGCGGGAAAAGAACAGGCTCTGGAAGAAAGAAAAAAGATACTTCTAAGGAAACTATAAAAATCTCATTTACAATAGATAAGGAACACAAAGAAAAACTTGATTCTATTTTGAAGATGTATAAGATTTTAGGTTATAACATTTCAAGAAATAAATGGCTTGAAAGTTGGCTTGAAACGGATTTTGATGAAACATTTGAAGAGTTTGAACAATTTGAAAAAAAACTTGAAGAAAAGAAAAATAATTATTTTCCTGTATTAAATGCCATAATTGATGATTTTATATCTTCCTGTTTTATTTCCTTAAAACGTGCTTCTATTCCATATAATAGTTATGAAAGTTTGTTTAATGTAAGAAAAAAAACAGAAGTAGAAAAAAGGTATATTACTGTAATTCAAAAGAAATACAAAGAATATATAAAATGGTTTTTCACAGACCTAAATTCAAAAGAACAGGCTTATTTTAAATATAGACTATATAATTTAGATAATTTAGAAAAAAAAGATATGAAACAAATCTTGAAAAAAATAGAGAAGGAATTTTCGGGGCTTTTTGAAAAGGTATTTGAAAATGGATTTAAATATACGAATTGGCTTTTAGAATTTCGGGATTTCTGTAATAGCACCAGAAGAAGCCATATTTACGATATATAGTTAGATTCTTTCATCAAACATTTTGATTACTTTTTCGCCTAAGTATTTTAAATCTATTGAATTAAAATCTATATAGGTTTTATCTACTCCGCCTTTATGACTATGTCCCATTAAATACTCACCGTTATCTTTTGTAATTCCCGCAGATACTATCATAGTTTTGTATAAGTGGCGTAATCCATAGAAAGTTATATTTTTCTCTTTTAGTTGTTCTGGTGTATATCCTAATTTTACGCCCATTTTTTCATTGGCGCGGGTAAATTGTTTATCCATTCTCAGGTCGTAATTGAAAAGCCTATCACCATTATTGATGTTATTCTCTTTTATGAAGTTCTGTATTTTGTCATAACAAAATGGGTGTATTGGTAATTTACGGATTGCGTTTTCTGTTTTTTCCCCGCGAACATTCAAGAAAATCATTCCTTCGTATTCGTAAAAATCCTCTGGCTGTATTCTGTAAATCTCACTATTACGCATTCCTGTAAAGAATCCGACTAAACACAACATATAAAAGTAATAATCTTCTTTTTCCCATGCGTTCTGGAAGAAGCCTTTTAGTTTGCTTTCTGGATAAGCGTGTCTTTCTTTCTTTTCGTAATTACTCTTAATCTTTGTAAGTTTGCTTTCCATTGGGTTAGATTTGATAACGCGATTCTTTTCCAGATAATTGAAAATATGACGTAATGCGGTCATTACATCGTTTGAAGTTGAAGGGGATTTTCCTCTACTTAGAACTAAATCGCGGATTCTTTCTACGTCTGTTTTATCTACTTCCATAGGAGTTTTTTTGATAGGAGGCTTTTTCTTATCTGGCTGGAAGTAGTCTAAAACATAAGTATTGATATAAGTATCATATTTCTTTCTTTGCGAATCAGTCAAAACTATTCTATATTCATCTTTATATGGACTATCTTCTTTATAGAAGATTTCTAAGATTTCTACTAAGTTGAAACGCTTATTTTTGTATTCTTGTATGGCTTTTTCTCTGTTTGCTTTTGCCCATTCAGATGCTTCAAAATAATCAGTTTGGTTTGTTGTCTTTTTTACCCTTTTGATTTTGCCGTCAATCTTGATTTTATATTCTACATAATAGACAGGAGAGCCATTTAGTTTGTCGCGAAGGAAAAGCGAAAAATCCCCGCGCCTTTGAGCCTTTTCTTTCTTGCGTTCATTCGTTTTATTTAAGTTTGATTCAAGCGTTTTTAATACGTTTGCGCGTTCTACAAATTGGTCTATGGTAATGTCATTCTTTTTACAATATGCTAATATATCATCAAGAGATAACTCGTTTTTCTCTGCCATATTGTCTATTTTACTCCAATCCAGAAAAAATACAAGATTACCACCGTTTTACCACCTTAATTTTTAATTCTATATAATATAAAGAATTAAAAATTAAAATAGGCGTTCAAGTCTCTTCTCCGGTAAAAGCATACTAACTCAAGGATTCATGGGGTCCCTGAGCTTGTCGAAGGGTCCTTTAAAAAGGGCCCTTTTTTGATAATATTTTCAAAGATTTAATATCTCCATTTATTAAAGCTTCCTTTTTTCTACGATTCCAACCTTTGATTTGTTGTTCTCGTAAGAAAGCATCTTTAATGTTAAAACATTCTTCATAATATACAAGTTGTACTGGAAGTCTGTTTCTGGTATAAGTAGGACCTTTCCCATTATTATGTTCTTCAATTCTAAGCGTGAGATTATTTGTGCTTCCAATATAATATGAGTCGTCATTACATTTGAGAATATACATATAACCATGCATAACAACCTCCTTGTTTGCGCCCTTCGACAGGCTCAGGGACCGCAGACTTCCAGCAAAAGAACTTGTAATAAATTCTATAGCTCCAGCCTCATATTTGCGCACAGCTTATGGAAGTTTATGGCTTCGGACATGTGGGGGGCGGCAATTTTTTCGGAAGCGGCTATGTCTGCAATAGTTCGGGCAACTTTTATGCAGCTGCTTATTGCACGAGGAGAAAAACCGTAGCGCACAATTGCCTTATCAAGCACATCCCTTACATCCTTTTCCAGAGGGCAAAAATCCTGAACCTCCTGAGGCGAAAGACGGGCATTTTTGGTCCCCTGTCTTTTTCGTTGAATCTTAACCGCTCTGGCAATTCCTTCCCGAATCTCTTCAGTAGTAACAAGCTCCTTCCTCTGTTCAACAGCCTCTCCTTCCTTCCCACCTTCACTCTGGTTCTCTACAAAAATCCGCAAATCAACCCTATCAAGCAAAGGCGCCGAAAACTTCTTCCAATACTGGTCTATGCTCTTGCTGCTGCACAAACAGATTTTCGTTTTAGAACCATAATTTCCGCAAGGGCAGGGGTTAGCCGCCATCAAGAGCTGAAACTTTGCAGGATAAGTAGTAGTTCGCCCGGCTCTGCTCAGAGTAATAGTCTCACTTTCAAGCGGAACCCTGAGCATCTGCAAAACAGAACTCCTGAACTCCGCCGCTTCATCCAGGAACAAAACCCCATTATGCGCCAAAGAAATCTCTCCAGGCCTGCAGTTAGGCCCACCGCCACAAACCCCTTCAATACTAGCCGTTTGATGAGGAATCCTGAAAGGCGGAATCCGAATCAAAGGCATATTAGGTTTTATCAGCCCCGCAAGAGACCAAATCCTTGTAACAGACTGAGCTTCTTCCATAGTAAGCACCGGATTAATCGCCGGAAACTTCTGAATAGCCATAGTCTTTCCACAGCCCGGAGCTCCCACCGCCAAAAGATTATGCCCTCCGGCAGCCGCAATCTGCAGCCCGCGAATCAATTCCCTTTGCCCGGTAATTTCTGCATATTCAAACCCCTCCTGCATTTTAGGAAAATAAACGCCGTCTTTTTCTTCGCAACCTGGAGGAATATCTGCAGCCCCTCGCCCGATATTCCTGTTCATAAAAAAAGTTGGATCACTCAAAGCCCTGAACGCATTTTCCAGAGTATCAGCACCATAAACCCGAACCCCAGTAACCTCCATCGCTTCATCAGCATTCTGAGCTGGAACAATACACCGCATAATTCCACAAGCCGCCGCAGTTGCAACAGCCGCATGCACACCCTTTACAGCACGCACCTTTCCAGAAAGCTCAAGCTCGCCCATCACCAGAATCGGATCAGGCAAAAAGTTAGCAGTATTTGAAGCCTCCGCACTCGCCCCCAGAACCCCAAGTGCAATCGGTAAATCAAATCCCGCACCTTCTTTTCGTAAATCAGCAGGCGAAAGAGAAATCAACACACGTTCCGGCGGAAACATAAATCCCGAATTCCTGATCGCAGCATGCATACGTTCCCGTGCCTCCTTCACAGCCCCATCAGCAAGCCCCACCAGATCCACAGCAGGAATCCCCCTCCGCAAATCCACCTCAACCGTAACCAGCGCCCCTTCATAACCAAAAGGAGAAAACGAATAAATTTTCATAATACCTCGTCCATTTTTGTAAAATAAATTTTCCTACAGTTAATATGGAAATAAAAATGGACTTCTTACAAAAATTTGAGAAAAAAAATGAAAAATTTTAAAAAAAAGTGAAAAATAATAGAAATTCGGGCGGCCTCTCACTTCGTTCGAGCCGCTACGTCCACCCTTCGCTAACGCTCACCGTCCTCACTCACTGTCGTTCGTTCCGGTCGGCTGCTTCGCAGGGGTTCCCATCGCTGCCGCATCCTTTTTACAGAATAATATCTTTTATGCTATCCCAAACATCATCTTCAATTTTACGCCCGCCACAGGTATGACCAAGCTTCCTGTCTGCACGGATTTTTTCACCATGAAAATCACTTCCGGCAGTTACAAAAAATCCGATTTTCTGCGCAAGTTCTTCAAGCCTCAGGCATTCTGTAACCCTTGCTCCAGGATGAAAGGCCTCCAATCCCATAACGCCACGCTCATAAAAATTCTGCAGGGCATCGGGCAGTTTTCCCCAGGAAAGATAAAGCGACATTGGATGAGCAATTACAGGCACTCCGCCGCTTTCTTTAATAGCAATAATAGCTTCATCAAGGTTAGAACCAACCCTCTGAACATACCAGGGTCTTCCCTTGGCTAAATATCGGTCAAAAGCCTGCTGCCTTGTTTTTACAAGCTTCTTTTTTACAAGTTCAGCCGCAAAATGAGGACGTCCCAGTACAGTATCAGGAAAATCGGCATACATTTCTTCGAGCGTAATATCTACACCAGCTTCGCGCATTTTTTCAATAATCTGTATATTTCTTGTTTCCCGGTTTTTTACAAGTGCAGCAAGGAGCTCTTCAAGCGAAGGTGATATTTTCTTAAATCCAAGTCCCAGAAGGTGGAATTCCCCCGTAGGAAAATTAATGTTCAACTCAGTTCCCGGAACAAATGTAATATTGTGCTCTTTTGCAGCAGCGGCACCTTCTTCAAGGCCTGCAACAGTATCATGATCTGTAATTGCAATAGTGCTTATATTTTTTTCACAGGCCATCTGAATAATTTGTGAAGGAGTATATTGTCCGTCGGAAGCTGTAGTGTGAACATGTAAATCTATCATACGATTATAATAGCATTTTTTTTAAGGTTGTGATATAATATAAAATAATCTGCAAATCAGGAGATTAAAAGTTTTATGCCTAAAGCGATGCAATACACAAAAGGGTCCGTCATTTATTTTGAAGGCGATCATGATGACAGAGTTTTCATCATGCAGGCTGGTGCTGTCGTTCTTCAGAGTACAGATATTGAAACTGGTGCACCTGTAATTGAACAGGTTAAGGCTGGTGAGTTTTTTGGTGTAAAATCGGCATTTGGTCACTTTGGGCGTGAAGAAACGGCTACGGCACTTGTTCCTACTATTGCAGTTGCATTGACAGTTCAAGAATTTGAAGTTCTTTTTAGTAACAACAAACAACTGATTATGAAAATGCTTCGTGTATTCTCAAATCAGCTTAGACAAATCCATAGAAAAACAGAATCAATTTTAAATAACGTTGCTGCAGATCAGCAGTCGGGTATGCTTTCGGTAGCTCAGTGTTTTTATGATGATGAGCAGTATCGTTCTGCAATGGATGTTTATCTTAAATTCCTTACCCGCTATCCGCAGAATCCAAGAAAAGATGAAATTGCAAAAAAATATTCAGACTGTAAAATGCGGTATGAACGCCTTGCTGCCCAGGGAAAACGCGGCATGCTCGATGTTCCAATTGAGTCTGATGACGGTTCACTTAAGATATTTTCTTTGCCTGCATTTGAACGTTTTGCAAAAGAATATGAACCTGGTCAGGTAATCATTGCAGAATATGAGCCGGGAGATTCTTTCTATCTTATTCAGAGCGGACACGTTCAGCTTGTAAAATGTGTAAACGGAAATTTGAAAAACCTTGATATTCTTAAGCCTGGAGAATTCTTTGGAGAAATGGCAATTCTTGATAAGTCGCCTCGTTCTGCAACATGTATGGCAGCAGGTCATGTAAAGTGTCTTGAATTCAACAAAGAAAACTTTGAGCTTTTAATTACAGGAAACCCTCAGACAGCACTTGTGCTTCTTAAGCTTTTCTGTAAACGTATTTACGACCAGAAACGCCGCTTCCGCATTCTTTGTATTAAAGATTTGCAGGCTCGTCTTGCCGATGTATTCCTTATGCTCGACGAAATGAATCCTGTTGTTAATCCTGCAGAAAAGACTCGCCGCTTTAATGTTAAGCTTTCTGATATTGCACACTGGGCAGGTCTTACACAGGAAGTAACACACGATGAAATTAACAAGCTTGTAGAAAAGCGCAAAATCGAAATGTACGACAATTATATCATTGTAAACAACATCGTAGATATGCGCCGTATGTACGAAACCCGTTCCGGTAACGTAAACCGCTAAACAAGTCAACAATTTAAAAAATATATTTTTTTTCGCCGATTTAGCTCACCTGGTAGAGCAGCACCCTCGTAACGTGCAGGTAGTTGGTTCAAGTCCGACAATCGGCTTATTGCCGCTTGTCGGACTCGAACCAACTAACGGAGGCGACTGGAGGGGTTGGGTCAAGTCCGACACTCAACCAAAAGTGACTTTATTATGCCAAAATTAACCTGGGATGATTTCCCTGAAGAATTCGACAATCCTTCTCTAATAAAAAATCTCAAGTTTGAACCAGAACTTTCATCATCAGAAAATCAGCATATTTTTATTTCTTCCGACAACTATCCGGCACTTCAAAAGCTGCTGCCAATATACGAAGATAAAATCAACTTGATTTACATAGACCCACCCTATAACACCGGCAACAACTTTGCCTACAAAGACTCTTTTGCCCGCGATGAATGGCTTAGTTTTATGGCACGACGCCTGCAGCTTGCACAAAAACTTCTTGCCCCAAGCGGCTGCATTTTCATAGCAATAGATCAGTCCGAGCTCCACTATTTAAAAATCCTCTGCGACCAGATTTTTGGCGAACAAAATTATGTAAACGATTTTATGTGGCTGCACGGCAAAGGTAAAAAAGATACCTGGTCCCGCACCCTGCAGCAGCACACACTCTGTTATGCCAAAGATAAGCATCAGCTGGTGCCCTTTACAGAAACAGCTAAAACGGCCTGGGCAACTTCAAACAAAGACAAGGATCCTCGCGGCAACTGGTTCAGCGGCAGCGTTTCCTTCAGTGAAAAGCGCAGCAACCCCAATCATAAAAATTATTTTTCAATTACATCCCCTTCGGGCAAAGTCTGGACCCGCCAGTGGCAACGCACCAGAGAAGAAATGGACCAGCTGCTTGCAGATAACCGGATATATTTTGGACCAGCCCCGGCTTACAACGCAGTTCCCCGCATAAAAATATTCAACGAAGACACGCAGGAAATAATCCCCCGCAACATAATTGATGAAGTAGAAAGCACCCGCCATGCTCAGACCCATCTGGACAATCTTTTTGGAGCCAAAGGTCTTTTTGACAACCCCAAACCCGTAGAATTAATAACTCACCTTATAGAAATAACCGCCATGCCCAAAAACTCCCTCATAATGGACTTTTTCGCCGGCAGCGGCACAACTTTCGAAGCCGTATGCCGGTTAAACAAAAAAGATGGCGGCACAAGGCAGGCCATCTTAATTCAAAAGCCGGAAGTATTACCAGAAAAAAGTCCATATCGAACAATAGCAGATTTATGTTGGCAAAGAATCCAGACAAATGCTGTTCAATATGGGCAGGCATGTAAAAAGATACAACTAGATTATAAGAATTAATTAAAAAAGCCGTTTGCGGAGTGGGAATCGGTGAGGGGCTGCATCTGAGAATTTTTGGCGAATGCCATCGGAGAAATCCGAGGATTTACGAAGTAAACCGCAGGATTTCATCCGAAAAAATTGCTCAGCCCGCAGACGCTCACCGATTACCACGGGAGCAGACGGCTTTTTTCACTAGATCCAATTCTCTAGTTGAATCTTTTTACGAAGCCATAATTGCAATCTTTTTAGGAGCTGCAATTGACTTCTTCTTCATGTTGATAGAAAGAATGCCGTTCTTGAAGTTGGCCTTAATGCTTTCTTCATCAACATCAGAAGGAAGTGAGAAGCGTCGTGTAAACTCGTTGTAG
>Ga0310697_10003398_pt1 | contig 16153 bp, 11 predicted proteins | sample 172DNAGHGlowgp2_FD_203883 | JGI IMG/M metagenome (GOLD analysis project Ga0310697, IMG submission 203883) | Sheep rumen microbial communities from Palmerston North, Manawatu-Wanganui, New Zealand - 1728 DNA GHGlow gp2 (v2) (version 2) | ecosystem: Host-associated > Mammals > Digestive system >... | reverse complement strand
ACAGGTCCGAAGTCGACCTTTGAGGGGTGCTCCTTGTCGAGCGATGTCTCAACGAAGTTCTCAATGAAGGCCTTCCCTACCCATAATATGTACTTGAAGCCACGTATATTCTCGAGGCCGTGGATGAACTGGTCCATCGACGACTCCGACTTGGTAAGCTCCACCTGCCGGTACTCGTTCCAGAAGTCATCGCCACGCATCATGGCGTTTACATCGCGCACCTCCTTCTTCCGTCCCTTAAAAAGCTGGGGCGGCAGCGGGTCGAAGGCATAGTCGGTGAGTCGGGTGTTACGTATGACGGCGAATTTCTGCAGGAAGTTGGCGACGACGATCTCTGTAAACATATCGTCGACGGAGAGCACCCAGGTGGAGTCAGGCAGCTGAGTGAACTCCTGAATTATCTGCATGTTCTCGACGAAGTTGACATCGGACTTCTTCGGTATGGTCAGCTCACAGCGCTTCACCTGGTAGGATGAGTCGGCAAGGATGTAGAGATCGCCACGGAAACCGAAATCCTGCTGGTTGTTGGGCAGGAAGTTCAGGTGGAAGCAGCGGTCGCGCCCCACATAGACAGTGTCCTCGATGTAGTATCGGTAGAAGGCTATGGCATCCCGCCCTATGGGCGAGGTGAAGGGGTACTGCAGGAGCCTTATCTGGTCGTCGTAGATGTTGACATCGGTGAAGAGCTCCTTCATGAAGGTGTTAAGGATGTCGCCAGTCTGTACAAGGTCGTTGATGCCTGTTGATGTCTGACCTTTGATGATGGTCTTCTCGTCATGCGGATGCCGCCGGTAGACTTTTTGTGATACCGTCTCGTCGACGGAGACGGGCAGTATGAGTTTGTTGTTCCAGGGACAGGTCTCTATCTGGTTGATGAGCCACTGACGCTTCTTGAGCTTCGGATTCTGAAGCATGTCAGGCGTTATCTCGTTGGCGGCGAGCGTCAGCTTCTGGTACTTGTTATATTGGTAATAGTCGCGCAGCGAGAGGTCTGTCTGCCGTTTGTGCTCGATGACCTTGCGCATAAGCTCGACGGCGGGGTTGTTCTTCCGCGAGTAGCGATTGCGGCGTGAACGAACAGTGACCTCCTGCAGGCGGCGTGTGTCGTCACGGAGTCGAACATCGAGCCGTGAGGGCGATTGTGCGGTGATGGTCAGCGTCTGCGTCTGGTATCCTACGGCACTGAAAGTCAGCGTCCATCCGTTATGCCGCTCGATGGTGTACTGCCCCTTGATGTCGGAGGCCACGGCCACCTGATGACCGCGGTAGATGACGCTGGCATAGGGTACGGGCTCACCCGTCTCAGCGTCGGTTATGACACCACTGAACTGCTGTGCTCCGGCTTGAAGCACAGCAGCCAACAGTGTCAGCAAGAGTAGTATCCGGTTAGTCGATCTCCTCATCAGCCTCGTAGCCGCCCATCTCGCGGATGGCGTTCTTGAGCATGGTGTACTGCTGGTAGAGGTTGTTGACGGCCTCCTCGCCCTGGGTGTAGTCGTGCATAGGCGACTTCAGGAAGAACGAGAGGAAACGCTGGGTGCCGTAGCGGCCGGCACGAGCGGCGAGGTCGCTGAGCAGACAGAGGTCGAGACAGAGGGGTGCGGCGAGGATAGAGTCGCGGCAGAGGAAGTTGATCTTGATCTGCATGGGGTAGCCCATCCAGCCGAAGATGTCGATGTTGTCCCAGCCTTCCTTGTTGTCGTTGCGCGGCGGGTAGTAGTTGATGCGCACCTTGTGGTAGTACTGCGTGTCCTCGGCGTTGCCATGGCCGTAGAGGTCGGGCTGCACGTCGGGCTTGAGGATGGTCTCGAGGGTAGAGAGCTTCGACACCTCCTTGGTGCGGAAGTTAGCGGGCTCGTCGAGCACCAGTCCGTCGCGGTTGCCGAGGATGTTGGTAGAGAACCAGCCTGAGAGGCCGAGGCAGCGGACGCCGAGGATGGGCGAGAAGCCTGACTTGACGAGCGTCTGACCGGTCTTGAAGTCCTTGCCGGCGATAGGCATCTGCGTCTTCTCGGCCAGCTCCCACATAGCGGGGATGTCGACGGTGGTGTTAGGAGCGCCCATGATGAAGGGGGCTCCCTCGGTGAGGGCGGCGTAGGCGTAGCACATAGACGGGGCGATGTGCTCGCGGTCGTCGGCCTTCATAGCGGCCTCGAGGTCGGCGAGCTTGTAGTGGACGGACTCCTCGACGGGCACGTAGATCTCGGTAGAGGCAGCCCAGAGAACGACGATGCGCGAGCAGTTGTTCTTGGCCTTGAACTGGCGGATGTCCTCCTTCAGGGCCTCAACCATCTCCCAGCGGGTCTTGCAGTCCTTGACATTGTCGCCATCGAGGCGCTTGGCGTAGTTCTTGTCGAAGGCGGCCTTCATGGGCACGATCTTCTCCAGCTCGTCGCGTACGGGCTCGATGTCCTTCTCCTTGAGTACCTCAGCATACATAGCCGACTGGTAGGCGTTCTGGGGATAGACGTCCCAGCAGCCGAAGACGATGTCGTTGAGGTCGGCGAGGGGCACAATGTCCTTGTAGTGCAAGTATTTCTTGTCGGCACCGCGACCGATACGAATCTTGTCGTACTGTGTCATGGAACCTACGGGTTTGGCGAGGCCTTTGCGGGTCATCAGCACACCTGTCATGAAGGTGGTAGCAACGGCACCGTTGCCGACTACCATAATACCCAGCTTTCCGTCAGCTGGCTTAACGTTTGCATTTGCCATAGTTTTGTTTTTTTTTAAGATGTATATAGTTTCTTTAATTAGGGCTTATTGGACTTATGGGGCCTATGGGCTTATAGAGCCCACAGAACTCACGAGCCCTTGGAGCTCTGCAAGGTCGCTGATGATGCCGTCGGCCTGTGAGGTGTCTACGGGGTCGTCAGTCCACTGCTCGCCAGAGATCCAAACTGTCTGACAGCCGGCCTGACGTGCGGGGATGATATCCTTGTCGATGCTGTCACCCACGACCACCACTTCGGAGGCATTAAGGCCGAGGGCCTCGACGCCTAGTTTGAAGATGCGAGGGTCAGGCTTGCGTACACCCACCACTGCCGACTCCACGACATGGCTGAAGAGCCCGTCGAGCATGAACTCTCTAAGCACAGTGTGAATGTTGCCATAGAAGTTGGAAACCAAGACCATGGAAAGTCCCTGCTCCCTCAGCTGCATGAGTATTTCGCGGCTGTGCGCAGTATGGTGCTGTGTGGCAGCATAAAGACGGTCGAGGAGCGATGATTTCATTCCGAGGAGTAAGGACAAGCTTGTACCTGAAGAGGCTGAGCCACTTTCGGACGCTATGGCATCAAGGTACTGCAGCTGGAGCTCGAGTTTCTTTGCAAGGGTGTCGCGGAAAGTGAAGTCAGGCTTGATGATAGGGTTACGCCCGAGTGTGCGCTCGGCGTGCACGTATGCCTCACGGAACTGCTGTTCGCTGACAGGCACACTGCTTTCCTGATAGGCATGCCAGATGTGCTTACCCCAGTGACAGCCACCCGTGTCGAGTGTTCCTCCGTAGTCGAATATCAGTCCTCTATACTTCATCTGTTGTATTTTCTGTTTATTGTGCATCACACTGCGACAACATGCCGCTCGTCAGTTTCGAGCACATTGTCTCATGCCGATATTTCATATAGTAGTAGATTACAGCAAGAACTGTTATCTCGAATAGCGGATATATGTACGGGCGATTGATGAGACATGCAATGAATAGCACCGTGGCACGAGTGTTATGCGTCAGTATATTGGTGTATTTCATCAGAGGCAGCGAATGGTGGCGAAAGGACTCGCGGAAGTCACGGGGCATGGCAGCGGCACTGGGCCACCGGCTCTTAACCTGACGGAAGAACTGCTGGAAGCATGGGGTGTTTTTCTCCTGCTTGCGGCACCAGCCGATATAGAAGTAGTGGAAGGCATAGTCCCAGAAATAGCCGTCGGCACCCACGGTGAAAGGACCAACCTTACGTTTTGGCATACTCTCGAGGAGCTGCTGCTCCTGAGCCGTGCTATTGAGCTCGCTGCCCTCCTCACCCTTTAGGAAGTAAAGGTGTATCTGACGGTAGTAGTCGGCAAGCTGGCACTGCCGGGCGTGCCAGTAGAAACCGGCGAAGGCACAGAGGAGGAGTATCCACACGCCCCAGTTCACGGAAGTGAACGGTATTGGCTCGTTCCACAGGCGTATGACGATGGCGAGGTAGCAGAAGAAGAACCATACGTCGGAAGCAAGTCCGTCGAGCATTCGCCCGAGGGCCGTCTTCTGGTTCGTCAGGCGCGCCATCTGCCCGTCGGTAGAGTCGCAGAAATTTGCGAACATCAAAAATGCCACTCCCGCTACGTTCCACCACAGGTCTGTATGCAAGAAACACCATCCTGCCGCTGCCCCGAGGAACATCGACAGTATGGTCACGAAATTTGGTGTCACACCGATTTTTATCCATCCGAGTGCAAAGAGCAGTCCTATGGGACGGGTGAAATATACGTCAAGCCACTCCTCTGTGTCGTTGGACTTGAACGATGCTCGTAACAGCTGCTTAAAACTCTTTTCCATTTAATCTTTCTTTTAGGGCTCTACTTCGCCCTCCCTACCCTGCTCACAGTTTTTTTGACACAGGCTGACTATAGCCTCGGCAGCGTCGTCACGACAGCGCGAGAAACTGGGCCAGTCGTTGAAGTCAATGATACAGAACGTGCCGTCGGCACGTATTATGCAGTCACCGCCATAGACATCGACACCCACTGCCTGTGCCAGACGGTCGGCCTCTCTGCGCAGGGCGGACAGTTCGAACGTGTAGTGGTGAGCCGAGCCGTTTCGCTGTTCGTCGGCGAACTTCGTCTGGCCGTCGTCGGTGGGATAGTAGTAACGGAAGAACTCCGTACCACGCACACCGTAGAACTTCACCACATCGCCCACGACATGGGCACTGATGACGACATCGTGGATGCCACGCTGATGGAAACGCTCCAACTCTGCCGACAGTTCACGCTCGTCGGCGGCAAACACCACGTCACCGACTGTCTGTGCTGCCGCGTCGCCACGCTTGAGCCAGTAACCGTCAGAGCCACGACTGGGAGGCACGGGGGTTCTGACACGCTCCATGACAGTCTGCAGAAGGCTTCGCGCGCAGGCAAAAACGCCACCTGGGCTATTGATAACCCTTGTTTCCGTCTCCTCCGAGAGCTGCCGCAGGTACGCAAGCGTCGATGGCAGTCGTCCCATAGTGAGGACGAGGTCCGTCTGGCGTATATGGCCCATTGGACTTATAGGGCTTTGATTGCTCAGCTCTTCCTCCGGCGCGGTCTCCACCTCATGGCCCTGCTGCCTCAGCCGCCCTATCACCACATCCATTATAGCGCGGTCTTTCTCCACCGAGTTAGGCGAGAACTGCGGAGCCCTATATACTGCCAGCACCCTCATGGCTTACTGTTTTCGCTCTTGCAGAAGCCCTCACTGCTACCAGCCAAGAACTCCTCGGCCTTCGCGATGTCCGAAGCGTGGTCGATGTCGAGCACCTTTGTAAAGTTATATGCTCGCAGTCGGAGCCCGTCAGCAAGCAGGGCGCGCTGGAAATTACGCATGCGGCTCTCGCCACGGTCTATGCAGGCACGAAGTGTCGCAAGCGACCGTGGTGCCAGTCCATATATGCCACCACTGACATAGCGCGGCACTTCGTCACTGTCGAGGAATGCCGTGACGGTATTCCCCAGACCAGTACGGACATAGAGGGGTTTCTCGTCGTCAATATAATCGGTGACACCCATCAGTCCGTCTGCCTCGCCACTATCGAGTAGCCGTTGCAGTTCACCGACATAGCGGAGGAACTCCTCTGCACGGAATATCGTGTCGACGGTAGTCAGCACAAATGGCTCATCGTCCCCGAATAATGCCGACAGCTCGTAGAGCGAATGCATGCTACTGGGGGTCTCACGGCTTATGAACAGCAACGGGCAGCCCTGCTGCCGACGCTGTTCAAGATGGCTGACGACATCGGTCATAGTGCTACGACAGATGATATCGACCTCACGGGCACCACTCTCTATGAAGATGCGCACGAGACGGTCGACGAGTGGCTCGCCGCCTACTCTAACCAGTGGCTTCGGAAGCGTCACGCCCTCCTCTGCCAATCGCGAGCCTTCGCCCGCAGCTATGATTGCGAATCTCATTAGTTATGCCCTTTGCCAATTGTCCGGCAAAGGTACACAATAAAAACGAGACGGAGAAAACTTTTCCGTCGAATTTGTTTTTGAACTGTTAAATTATCTATATGCCTCGTTAGGGTTGTCGCAAAAAAAAGACAAAACTACACAGGTATTTCCATCCAGAACAGGCTGCCCTCACCAAGACGGGACTCAACGCCCACACTTCCGCCAAGAGAGAAGGCCATGGTGCGGCAGATGGACAGTCCGAGGCCTGCACCCGGAACAAACTCGTCGACCTTGAAGAAACGCTCGAAGACACGTTCCTGGTCCTCTGGGGCGATGCCCTTGCCCGTGTCACGCACCCAAAGGCGTATGCGCCCGTTCTCAACGGGGTTGTAGCCCACGACAATGCTTCCCTGCGAGGTGAACTTCACAGCGTTGGAGATCATGTGGTCGAGAGACTCTAACAGTCGGCTCAAATCGCTGGTTATCTCCTGCTGTTCGGCAGCGAACTGCGTCGAAATGGTAACACCAGAGACAAGTCGAGGCATATATTTGTTGACCACTTCGTCGAGTATCATGTTGATGTCGAACGTCGTCATCTGCAGCTCCTCCTTGCCGGCCTCGATTTTCGAAATGTTCATTACGTCGTCGATGATGCGCAGCAGTTTCTGGTTGTTCTCCTGTATGAGGTTGATAAGCTCCTGACGTTCCTCCTTGCCGTCAATCTCGGGCAGCACGCTGGTAAAGCCTATGATGGCATTCAAGGGCGTACGTATCTCATGACTCATGTTGGCCACGAATGCCGATTTCAGACGGTCGCTCTCCTCAGCCTTCGAGAGAGCCTCCTTAAGGGCCGACTCCAGTTTCTTGCGCTCATCGATGCGCTGGGTGGTGCCAACGACGCGAAGGGGCTTGCCGTCGACATCGCGTTCGGTGACGATAGCATAACTCTCCTCCCAGTAGACTCCAGAGGAATGGGGCATACGAACACGGTACTGCTGGTGGTAATCCTCGCTGGCACCTGAGCAGATGTCGCCCAAGGCCTTGGTAACATTCGCACTGTCCTCCTCGACCAACAGCGCTGCATTGGCACTGTAGCTGTCGCCGTCCATGCCCATCATCATGTCGTCGCGCTTGTGACGGAAGTCCTTGTCGAAGAACAGCTCGCCTGTGGCGGTGTCGATATGCCATACAGAAAGTCCCATGGCTTTTAGCACAAAGTCGAGCTCCACATCCTTCTGCTTCTGCTTGCCCAACTGCTCCAGTTCCTCTGTCAGCTGGCGGCCGACACGATATTGCCAGACGATGGTGCAGAGCAAGACCACAGCGGCAATGGAACCCAAGCCCCAGATAAAGATCTGGAACGTCGGGGCCTGCATCTCCGCCGACAGAAGTACATGCTGCACCTCCGCCGACAGAAGACTGTTCTGCATAACCGCTGACACAAGGATATCTATCATCTCCGTTAATAGACTGGTAACATTTATAATTAGGTACGCGCGAGAGCAATCTGCTGAAACGCCACCGTTTCCGACGGCAAAGATAATATTTTTCCATGAGAAAGCATAGTCTTTGGGCCTTTTTTTTCTCTATCTCGAAAAAAAAGCGTAACTTCGCAGCCGAAAATACGTATTTTTGACATTACATGGAGAAAAAACTTGACTCGAGCTCTGCACAACCTCTAAAGCATGAGCTCATCGCCAAAACGTTCATGGGACTGGAACCTGTGCTGGCGAAGGAATTAACAGGACTAGGAGCCAGCGACGTGGAGATAGGCCGTCGCATGGTGTCGTTCAAGGGTGACAAGGAGATGATGTATCGTGCCAACTTCCAGCTGCACACTGCCATCCGCATTCTCAAGCCTATCAAGCATTTCAAAGCGCGCTCGGCCGACGACGTATATGACGAGGTGATGAAGATTGACTGGGAAGAGTACATAAACCCCGACAAGACTTTCGCCGTAGACGCAGTGGTGTTCTCGGAGGAGTTCAGACATTCGAAGTTCGTATCGTACAAGGTAAAGGATGCCATCGTCGACCAGTTCCGTGAGAAGACGGGCAAGCGCCCGAACATCTCGGTGGCCAATCCAGACCTGCTGCTGAACATACATATTGCCGAGGACAAATGCACATTGTCGCTCGACTCCAGCGGCGAGTCGCTTCACCGCCGCGGATACCGGCAGGAGTCTGTAGAAGCTCCGCTGAACGAGGTCCTGGCGGCAGGAATGATAATGATGACGGGATGGCATGGCGAGAGCGACTTCGTAGACCCCATGTGCGGCAGTGGTACTCTGCTTATAGAAGCGGCACTCATAGCCCACAACATGGCGCCGGGACTGTTCCGCAAACAGTACGCCTTCGAGAAATGGCCTGACTTCGACTCCGACCTCTTCGACGAGATATACAACGACGACTCTCAAGAGCGCGAGTTCAAGCACCACATCTACGGATACGACATTGACATGAAAGCCGTAAACACCGCGCGCATGAACGTCAAGGCAGCAGGCTTAACAAGCAGCATCACCGTGGAGCAGCAGGATTTCAAGGACTTCGAGCAACCACAGCAGAAAAGCATAATGGTCACCAACCCCCCTTACGGAGAGCGCATCTCGACGCCAGACCTGCTGGGCACCTACCGCATGATCGGCGAGAGGCTGAAGCACCAGTTCAAGGGCAACGATGCCTGGGTGCTATCATACCGTGAGGAGTGCTTCGAGCAGATTGGCTTGAAACCAAGCATAAAGATACCCCTATACAACGGATCGCTGGAGTGCGAGTTCCGCAAGTATCAGATGTTTGAGGGTAAGCTAAGTGTCTTCCGCTCCGAAGGCGGTATCGTCAAGACCGACGAGGAGAAACGTCAGATGGGCGAGAAACACCGCTTCAAGAAGAACCGCGATTTCAAGCAGCGACTGGAGGAGCAGGAACAGAATGAGGAAAGCGACATCCGCTCATTCACCTTCCATCGCCATGACCCTTTTGAACAGAGGAGGCCCCGGGAGTTCAGACCGGCAAGGCGTCAGGACGACGGCGAGCCAAGGAAATTTGGTAGCCGTGACACCAAGAATTCCAAGGGGTTCAAGGAAAAGCGTGACTTCAAGGAAAAGCGTGACTATAAAAAGTCCGGTTTCACAGACAGGAAACGAAAACGCTATGATGACAATGACAACTAAACGCATACTGGCAGTGACATTTTCGGCCATGCTTGCGATAACCATGACGGGACAAGAAAAGCTTTTCACACTGGAGGACCTGAACTTCGGCGGTACCAACTACCACAACTTGCAGCCGGAGAACAAGTGGCTCACATGGTGGGGCGACAAGTTGGTGCGCACTGACGTCGAGGAGTGCTTCTTGGTGAACATCAAAACGGGCAAGGAACAGCGGCTCTTCACGCTCGACGACGTGAACCGCTGGGCAGCTGGTGACGACAGCGTCTACGTGCGACACCTGATGAACGCCACATTCCCCTACCCCGACAAGCCCCTAGTACTGTTAGGTAACAGGAAGGGCGTCATGCTGCTTGATTTCGAGAAGAGACAGGTAGTTTGGCAGGACAGCGTCTCCGGACAGCAGACTAACGACTGGCATTCGATTTCACGTGCCACGGCATGGGTCGAAGACAACCAGCTATTCGTTGCCGACGGCAAAGGAAAGAAACGACAGCTGACAACAGACGGCTCGCGAGAGATTGTCTACGCGCAGTCTGTACACCGTAATGAGTTCGGCATAGAGAAAGGTACCTTCTGGAGTCCCGACGGCGAGCGGCTGGCCTTCTACCGCATGGACCAGTCGATGGTGGCAGACTATCCCCAGGTGGACATCTTCCCGAGAGAGGCGACATACGAGCCCGACAAATATCCAATGGCGGGGATGGCAAGTCACAAGGTGACAGTCGGAATCTACGACCTGAAAAGCGGCAAAACAGTATACCTCCAGACCGGTGACCCTACGGACCGCTATTTCACAAATATCAGCTGGAGTCCCGACTCGAAGATGGTGTTCATGTTCGAGCTGAACCGACAGCAGAACGACTGCCGCCTGATATGCTACGACGCAGTGACAGGGAAAAAGTGCTACCAGCTTTGCCGCGAGACCGACACGAAATATGTCGAGCCGCTACACCCGATACAGTTCCTTCCGTGGGACAGCAACCTGTTCATACTACAGAGCCAGAAGGACGGCTACAACCACCTGTACCTCTACTCCATTAAAGGTGAATGCATCAAACAACTGACAAAGGGCGAATGGGTAGTGATGGATGTCATAGGTTTCAACAAGAAGGCTAAGAGCATCATCATAAAAGCCAACAAGGAGCACCCGCTGCAACACCGGTTGTACAGCGTCGGTGTGCCGACAGGTGAGATGAAACAGCTTGACAATACCGATGGCGTGCACAAAGCCATGCTCTCACCCTCGGGCAACTATCTGATTGACAGCTACAGCACACCGACAAGGGCACGTGTCATAGACATCGTCGACACTAACCAGAAGAAACTGCGGCCAATCAACATCCTTGAGGTCGGCAATCCATGGTCAGGATACCACCAGCCCATCTTCGAGTGCGGTATTATCAAGGCTGCCGACGACAGGACGGATCTCTTCTACCGGATGGTGAAGCCGTTCGATTTCAACCCAGAGAAGAAATACCCCACCGTAGTGTATGTCTACGGCGGACCCCACGCCAACAACATTCAGGCATCATGGCACTGGGCCAGCCGGTCGTGGGAGACATACATGGCACAGAAAGGTTTCATAGTCTTTGTACTTGACAACAGAGGGTCACAGTACCGCGGACGCGACTTCGAACAGAGCACATGGCACCAGTTGGGACAGATAGAGATGCAGGACCAGATGCGTGGAGTAGACTACCTGCGCACGCTACCCTACGTCGACATGTCACGCCTTGGGATCCATGGATGGTCGTTCGGAGGTTTCATGACCATTTCACTCATGCTGAACTACCCCGACATATTCAAGGTTGGAGTAGCTGGCGGCCCCGTAATAGACTGGAAGTGGTATGAGGTGATGTACGGTGAGCGATACATGGGCACGCCGGAGTCGAATCCAGAGGGTTATGAGAAGACGAGCCTCATCGGAAAGGCCAAAAACCTTAAAGGGCGTCTGCAGATTATCACCGGATATAACGACAACACCGTTGTGCCACAGCACTGTCTGTCGTTCCTCGATGCCTGCATCAAGGCCGGCACACAGCCCGACTTCTTCGCCTACCCCGGAGAGGAGCACAATATGCGCGGACACGCCAGTGTACACCTGCACGAACGCATCACCCGTTATTTCGAAGACTACCTAAAGGTTCCATAGGCCCTATAAGCCTCATAAGCCCCATAGCCTCATAAGGCTCACCCTCAAAAAAGCATAACCTCATATAATAGAAACAATTATGAAAATACTACTATTAGGCAGCGGCGGCCGCGAGCACGCCCTGGCATGGAAGATTGCCCAAAGCACGAAATGCGAGAAACTATATATCGCACCTGGCAACGCCGGTACATCAAACTGCGGAGAAAACGTCGACATGAAGGCCGACGATTTCGAGGCCATAAAGGACTTCGTTGTAGAGAAAGGCATCAGCATGGTAGTCGTCGGCCCCGAAGACCCGCTGGTTAAGGGAATCTATGATGACCTCAAGGCTGACGAGCGCACCAGGGACATACCCGTCATAGGACCGTCGAAGGCAGGTGCCGTGCTTGAAGGCTCCAAGGACTTCGCAAAAGGTTTCATGCAGCGTCACGACATTCCCACGGCACGTTACCAGACATTCGACGGTGAACACCTGGACGACGGATTGAAGTTCCTGGAGACTCTCGAGCCCCCATACGTTCTGAAGGCCGACGGGCTATGCGCCGGTAAAGGCGTGCTTATCCTACCCACGCTCGACGAAGCGAAGAAAGAGCTGAAGGAGATGCTGGGCGGCATGTTCGGCAACGCCTCAAGCCGCGTGGTCATAGAGGAGTTCCTCAGCGGAATAGAATGTTCTGTGTTCGTTCTGACTGACGGCCTACATTACAAAATCCTGCCGGAAGCGAAAGATTACAAGCGCATTGGCGAGCACGACACAGGACTGAACACTGGCGGCATGGGGAGCGTGTCACCAGTACCTTTTGCCACCGGCGAGTGGATGAAAAAGGTAGAAGACCGCATAATACGACCTACGGTTGACGGACTGGCCAAAGAGGGTATCGAATACAAGGGTTTCATTTTCTTCGGGCTGATAAACTGTGGAGGAGAACCTAAGGTAATAGAGTATAACTGTCGTATGGGCGACCCAGAGACGGAGAGTGTCATGCTGCGGCTGAAGTCGGACATAGTAGACCTCTTCGAGGGTGTGGCACAGGGCAACCTCGGCCAGCACTGCATAGAGTTCGATGAGCGCTCTGTCGTCTGCGTCATGCTGGTAAGCGGCGGATACCCTGGCACATACAAGAAAGGCTACGCAATAACAGGCATCGACAAGGTGGAGGCAAGCACAGGACAAGCGTCAAGCACTGTCGTCTTCCATGCCGGCACGGCACTGAAAGACGGAGAGGTCGTCACAAACGGCGGTCGTGTGATTGCCGTCTCGTCGTATGGCAGCAACAAGGCTGAAGCACTGAAGAAGTCGTTCGAGGAAGCTCAGAAGATACAGTTCACTGACAAATATTTCCGCCGCGACATCGGCGCGGATCTCTAGATGACGATACGACTGCAAAACAAAGTTGCCGTAAGCAGGTACGCCCTGCCTGTAGCATCGTTATACGCTATCGCAGTATGGACTCTTTGCGGACTGCTCCCACAACAGTGGTGGGTGCAGTTCGCTTGTTTCGCACTGTCAGCACACCTCATGGTTGTGCTCAATAACAACAATGCCCTGCTACGGGTATACAGCCGCATGGTGTCGTGCTCATTCATTGCACTGACATGCATGGCATGCTTCATGTTCGAAAGCATGCGTGGAGCCATAACACAGTTGTGTCTGATAGCATTCTACGTCTTCAGTTTCCAGTGCTATCAGGACAAGGAGTCGCCGGGAACTACTTACTACGCCTTCCTATGCATAGGACTGGGGAGTACTGTGTTCGTGCAAATACTTTTCTTCGTACCTTTCCTCTGGTTGCTGGCGGCAACACAACTGAATGCCTTGAGTTGGCGGACATTAGCGGCATCGCTATTAGGACTGCTGACACCCTACTGGTTTGCAGCAGGATGGATGGTGCTGCAGAATGACTTCCACATGCTGACAAAACATTTCACAGAGCTGGCTACGATATTGCCGGTGGCAGACTACAGCGGCGTTACGCTACAGCAGACTGCAGTATTCGCCTTCACGGCAGTGCTGGCACTGACAGGCATGATACACTTCTGGCGCAACAGCAGCTACGACAAGATACGCACCCGGCAGCTGTACGGCTATTTCTCGTCAATGACGTTACTGACGGCACTTTTCCTTGTGCTGCAGCCTCAACACTACGACATTCTGATGCGTCTGATGATTGTCAACACCGCCCCGTTGGCAGCGCACTTCATTACACTGACACATACCAAGATAACAAACTTAGCCTTCATAGTGATAACAGTTGTCTGCTTGGTCCTTACTGCCTACAACACATGGATGTCATCATCGATTTTCTGACAGGATACGGATACATGGGCATGCTGCTCGCGGCATTCCTTGCCGGCAGTTTCTTCCCTTTTTCAAGCGAGGCAGTCATGGTGGGCCTTATGGCCACTGGACTCGACCCATGGCAGTTAATGGTTTATGGCACCACAGGCAACGTGCTCGGCTCTGCTTTTAATTACGGCGTAGGACGTTTGGGAAAGACGGAATGGTTCGAGAAATACCTGCACGTGAAGCCCAAAGACCTGGAACGTGCCAAACGCTTCATGCACGGCCGGGGAGCGTGGATGGGATTCTTCGCTTTCCTGCCACTGCTTGGCTCAGCCATCACCATACTGCTCGGACTGATGCGGGCTAACATCGTGATAACGTTCATATCCATCACAATAGGCAAGCTCTTGCGTTATATTATCTTAATTTACGGTGCCGGATTATTCATTTGACTGCCGTTTTTTGTATCTTTGCACGTAGAATTGAAATTTTAACGTTAAAAACATACCATTAAGAATGAAACAATTCAGACTCGTGGACAACGTCCTTGGGTGGCTCACATTCCTCATTGCCGCCTTCGTGTACTGCTCCACCATCGAACCAACAGCCTCGTTCTGGGACTGTCCTGAGTTTATCACTACCGGCTACCGACTTGAAGTGGGACACCCACCGGGGGCACCATTCTTTATGCTGACGGCCAACCTGTTCTCCCAGTTCACAAGCGACCCGACACAGGTGGCACGGATGGTTAACATTATGAGTGCACTGCTCTCGGCAACGTGCATACTGTTCCTCTTCTGGAGCATCACGCACCTCACACGACGATTGTTGACAAACAAGTGGGAGGAACTGAACACAGCAAAGCTCATTGCCATAGAGGCTGCAGGCATGGTGGGAGCACTCATCTATACGTTCAGCGACACGTTCTGGTTCTCGGCCGTCGAAGGTGAGGTGTATGCGTACTCTTCGGCGTTCACCGCTGTAGTATTCTGGCTCATCCTGAAGTGGGAAGACCATGCCGACGAGCCACACGCCGACCGATGGCTGGTGCTTATAATGTACATGATGGGACTGTCGATAGGCGTCCACCTGCTGAACCTGCTGTGTCTGCCCGCCATTGTGCTGGTGTACTACTACCGCCGTTTCCCCAATGCCGACCTCAAGGGCTCATGCTTAGCGCTGCTCGTCTCGTTTGCCCTTGTGGCAGTAGTGCTCTACGGAGTAGTGCCCGGCATCATCACTGTAGGCGGATGGTTCGAGTTGCTGTTCGTAAACACTCTTGGCATGTCGTTCAACACCGGCCTTTACGTCTATATCATCCTACTGGCCGCTACCGTTATCTGGGCTATATGGGAGACTCAGCACGCCACAGAGAAAAATAAAAGGCGCCAGAACATTGCTTTCCTGCTGTCTGTCGGCCTGCTCGGCATCCCGTTCTACGGCTACGGCTGGACTGCAGTCATCATTGGCGTAGTAGTACTGGCTGCTCTGTGGTTCGCACTCCAGTACCGCATCGAGAAGAAGGCTTTTATCACGCCACGTTTCAAGAACACGGCACTGCTCTGCATGCTGATGCTGATGATTGGCTACTCAACATACGCAGTTATCGTAATACGCTCAGATGCAAACCCGCCAATGGACCAGAACTCGCCGGAGGACATCTTCACCCTCGGCGACTACTTAGGTCGCGACCAGTATGGCCAGCGTCCACTATTCTACGGACAGGCATACACATCGCAGGTAGCCCTGGAGAACGACGGACGCATCTGCCGTCCCGTGATGAAGACGGGAAAACCCGTGTACCAGCGCAAGGAAAAGGCATCGGCCGACGAGAAAGACTCATACTTCGTCGTTCGTACCAAGGATGAATACAAATACGCACAGAACATGCTGTTCCCACGTATGTACGACGCCGGACACACCCGCGACTACGAATCGTGGATGGGAACCATCGACGGCACAGAGGTGCCCTACGACCGCTGTGGCGAGCCGATAACAGTGAAGGTACCGTCGCAGTTTGAGAACCTGCGCTTTTTCCTCTCATACCAGTGCAACTGGATGTACTGGCGTTATTTCATGTGGAACTTTGCCGGGCGACAGAACGACATACAGGGACACGGCGAACTGGAGCACGGCAACTGGCTGACAGGCTTCGCCTTTATCGACAACGCACGATTAGGCGACCAGTCAAAGCTGCCTGACGACCTTAAGCTAAACAAGGGGCACAACGTGTTCTACTGTCTGCCACTGCTGCTCGGACTGATCGGCCTGTTCTGGCAGTCTCTGAAAAAAGGACAGAAAGGCATACAGCAGTTCTGGGTAGTCTTCTTCCTGTTCTTCATGACGGGACTGGCCATCGTGGTCTACCTGAACCAGACACCTGTACAGCCACGTGAGCGAGACTACGCATACGCAG
>Ga0310697_10003396_pt1 | contig 16153 bp, 11 predicted proteins | sample 172DNAGHGlowgp2_FD_203883 | JGI IMG/M metagenome (GOLD analysis project Ga0310697, IMG submission 203883) | Sheep rumen microbial communities from Palmerston North, Manawatu-Wanganui, New Zealand - 1728 DNA GHGlow gp2 (v2) (version 2) | ecosystem: Host-associated > Mammals > Digestive system >... | reverse complement strand
TCTGCACCAGGCTGTTCTGCCGCAGGGAGTTGCTCATGCCCTGAAGCTGCTTTTCTATGTATTCGTCGTTCTCCTGCTCCTGCTGAGCGTCGGCGGTATGGCCCTCGGCAAACTGCTTTTCATAGTATTCATGAATGTTGTTCACGGCCTCGCGCGTGGTGACGACAGAGCTCTGCCGCATCCAGACGAGGGAGGTGAAGAGCGTGAGCGAGAGCATGACGATCCACACGATCGTGGAGCGGCCCATGGAGCGGGTCTTGGCCCGCACAAGCAGCATCCGGAAGACGATCAGGCCCAGTACGCTCCAGAGCGCGAGGATCAGATAGGACTCACGCGAGAGCGCCGTCACGGCCAGCAGGTTCGGGATGAGGTAATACAGCAGGAAGATCAGCGAGATCGCAACGCCGAGGAAGCCCGTCGCGGTGACAAGCTCGTTTTTGCTCTTCTGCGCAAGCTTCAGCGCGCAGGCGGAGGTGTAGGCGTACACGATCGCCGCGCCCACCGTGGTCACGTCCACGATCCAGCCGACGGCGGTCCGGCCCAAGAACGGAATGATCACGGAGACCGCGAAGATGAGCAGGGTGGCGTTTCGCGGCATACCGTTTTTATCATGCTCCGCGAGCTTTTTGGGCATCAGGCCGTCGCGCGCCATGGCGCAGAGCAGGCGGCTTGCGGCGATGGTGTTGCCGACAAGACCGGTGATGACGCCGCCGAGCACCGTGAGGACCAGGACGGGCGTGCCGACAGGCCCCATGGCTGTGCGCACGGCGTAGAAGGTGGGGGCGGCCTCGTTAATGTCCAGGGTGTCCTTCGCGGCAATATAGTCCGGCCAGCTTGCAAAGCCCGCCGGGAGGGTGGAGGCCGCGATCACGGCCAGCAGGGAATAGGCCAGCGCGCCGGTGAGCAGGGCGGCACCCATGATGGGCAGCGCCTTTTTCAGCGAAAAGCGAAATTCCTGCGCGGAGTGGGTGATGGATTCAAAGCCCACAAATGCCCAAGGACCCATTGCCACGATGGTCAGGATCCCGGCGAGGGGGGACCTGCCGGGCATGAACGGCGGCGCGAGGGACTTGAGCCCGCCCTCCATCCGGGAGAACACGGACACGGAGCAAACCAGCACCCCGCCGAAGAGAAGGAAAGCCATCACGATCTGCACGCGCACGGCGGCCTTGCTGTGCAGGCACAGCAGGCAGCAGAGAACCAGCGCCCCGATGGCGAGCAGCAGCTCCCCGAGGTAGATGACAAAGCCCGCGATCCGATAGTGCAGACCGAATTCAAAGACATCCCCCAGCAAAAAGCGGCCGATCAGCGGCAGGGCGGTGGCGTTGGCCCAGACGATGGCCACATAGGTCAGCAGCAGGAACCACGCGGCCACAAAGCCGTGGTCAGCGTCAAAGCTGTTTTTGACATAGCTGAACGCGCCTCCGGAATCCGGCCAGGTGCGCAGCATATAGGAATAGTTCACACCCACAAGGAACATGATGAGCGCGCCGACGGCAATGCCGATCACCGTGCCAAGAGGCCCGGCGACAGGCAGAAAGCTGTTGCCGGGCATCATAAAGGCACCCCAGCCCACGGCACAGCCGAACGACAGCGCCCATGCGCCGAGGGGGGTTATAGTGTGCGGCGAACTTACGCCCGCATCCTTATGAATCGTATCCATATCAATCAACCTTCTTATCTGAAACAGAGCAAGGCTTTAGCCCTGGGCATACTGCTCGATCCCGGCGACGGTGCGCCGATACATGGCGTCGATGTCGGCGAGCCTGGCCTTGATCTCCGCGTCGCTGAGACTGCGGGCGTTGCCGGGGCGAAATTCCTCGGTGATCACACCGACAGCCTCAGACAGCTTGTCAAAGCCCATGTTGGCGCACACGCCCTTCATGGCGTGGGCACTCTCAAAAAGCTGGATCGGGTCCATGCTCTCGCCCGCCGCCATCAGGGCGGCGTTCAGGCCGCCGGCGGGGAACTTGCGGACATAGCGGTCGATCAGCTTTTCTATTCTCATGATCTGGACGGCGTGGTCATAGTTGCCGTCCACCAGGGTGTACAGTTCCTGTAATGTCATGCTTGTCTCTCCTTTTTCACTTCGATTTCCTTCTGGATCAGGCCCTCAAAATCCGCCGCGGGGAGCGGGCGGGAGAAATAGTAGCCCTGTACAAAGTCGCATCCGGCGTCCCGCAGGAGCTTGAGCTGGTGCTCGGTCTCCACGCCCTCGGCCACAACGGGGACCTTGAGGTAACGGGCGATGTCGAGGATCAGCTCCACAAGGCGGAAGTCGCGGTTGTTCTCTTCAATGTTCTGGATAAACTTCATATCCATTTTCAGCACGTCGATCGGCAGCTTCGAGATGGTGTTGAGCGAGGAGTAGCCGGAGCCGAAGTCGTCCATCTCAATTTCAAAGCCGCGGTCGCGGAGCTGCTGGATGACGGTAACGAGCTGGTCGGCGTCATCGGTGTAGGCCGACTCCGTCACCTCAAGCTTGAAGTCCTTTGTGGAAAGGCCGTTATCCTCCACAAGCTTCAAAAGCCCTTTCTCAAGGCCGGGATCGAATACCTCCGTCCTGGAGAGGTTGACGGACACCGCCACGGTCAGGCCGTACTTTTCGCGCCAGGCGGCGATCTGCTTTGCCGCCTCTGACCAGACGTAGCTGTCCACCACATGGATGAGGCCGTTTTTCTCAAAGAGCGGGATGAAGTCGCCGGGGCTGATGAAGCCCAGCTCCGGGTGGATCCAGCGCACCAGAGCCTCAGCGCTGTTCAGACGCGGGGGATCGCACTGAATATCGTACTTGGGCTGATAGAAGACACGAAACTGCCGCTCCTCCACGGCCTGGCGCAGGTCGTTGAGCAGGCGCTGGGAATAGACCTCGCGCTTATACATGTCCTCATTGTAGATCATGAGGTGGGTCTTGTAGCTGCCGCGCACCAAATTGCAGGCCGTGCGCGCGCGGTCGAAGAGCATGACGTGCGACACGTTTTTGGTTCCCGGGCACACGCCCATGCGCAGCCGGATGGACACACGTCGGGACAGCTCGTTCACCTTCTGCTGGAAGAACTGGAGCACCGCGTGGTAATCCTCACAGTGCAGGCAGTAGAGATCAAAGCGGTCGGCATCCTTGCGGCAGGCGATACCCTCCGTCCCGCGCAGGAATTCCTTGATCGCGTCGCCCAGGGCGCGCAACACGCTGTCGCCGAATTCGCGGCCGTTGAAGTCGTTGACGGAATGGAAGCGCTCAATATTGATGACCACGGCGTCCATGCTCCAGTGGGGGTGATAGCGCTGAATCTGCTCGGCATACTCGAAGAAGAAGCCCCAGTTATAAAGCCCGGTGAGCTGGTCGCGCTCGGCCGCGCGGATGAGCTGGCGGCCTTCGCTCAGCTCGATGATCCTGGCGACGCGGGCCTGGATCACCTCATGCATGTCGTAGGGCTTGGTGATGAAGTCCGCCGCGCCGAGCTGCAGGGCGCGCAGCTCCGCGTCCTTCTCGGCGGTGAGCACGATGATGGGGATGCGGCGCATCACTTCGTCGGCCCGCACGCGCTCCAGCACCTCAAACCCGTCCATCACCGGCATCATCAGGTCGAGCAGCACAATGGAAAGGCTTTCCAGGTGAGCCTGGATTATGTCCAGGGCCTCCGCGCCGTTTTCCGCGTAAAGAACATCATAATCGTCCTCCAGAATCATGCCCAGAATATCCCGGTTAAGCTCCTGATCCTCAACCACCAGTACCTGACGGCGGCGCTGAATCTGTTCCGACTGTATCATGGTTATCCTCCTGAGAGGGCGACAGCCCTCTTTTTCGGTTATATATAATATTCAATATCCCGCTGTTTTGGCCGATCCTTGAGCAGTCTGCGAAGTGTGCTGCACATGAGGTCAATGTCCGCGGGCTTGGGCAGATGGGCGTTCATACCCGCGTCGAGGGAGTTTTTCACGTCCTCCTCAAAGGCGTTGGCCGTCACGGCGATGATCGGCACCGCCGCGGCGTCGGATCTGTCGAGGGCGCGGATGCGCCGCGTGGCCTCCAGACCGTCCATCACCGGCATGCGCAGATCCATCAGGATCGCGTCATAATACCCGACCGTGCTGCCGCTGAACATGTCCACGGCGACCTGGCCGTTTTCGGCGCGCTCGGAGACCATCTCCTCCATCTCCAGCAGATCCATCAGAATCTCGGCGTTGAGGTCGATATCCTCCGCGACAAGGATGCGGCGGCCGACAAGGCTGATCTCCGGCTCGGGCTCCGTCGGGGCTTCGGGCGAGGCCTCCTGCTTGACGGCGCCGAGCTTCAGCGTCACCGTGACCTTGGTGCCGACGCCCTTTTCACTCTCAATCTCAAGGCTGCCGTGCATCAGCTCCGCAATATTCCTGGCGAGGGGGAGACCGAGACCCGTGCCCCCGCGGGAGTTGGTGTTGCTGAGATCCTCACGCGCGAAGGGCTCAAACACATGGGAGAGAAACTCCGGCGACATGCCGATGCCGCTGTCCTGCACGATAAAGCGCAGCGTGCGCGTGGTTTCATCCGCGCCGATCTGCTCCACGCTGCAGCGGATGGAGCCGGGCACGTCCGTATAGTGGACGGCGTTGTCCGTAATGCTCAGCAGCATATGGCGCAGCTTCAGCTCGTCCCCGATGAATTCATCGTCGATGCTGCCGATGCGCTCACAGTTATAGTCAAGGCCCTTGTCCTGGCAGACGGCGCTCACCGTGGTGTTGAGCTGGAGCATAACATCGGCGAAGGAGAAGCGATCCTCCCGCAAAACGAGCTTGCCGGAGTCGATCTCGCCCATGTCCAGCACATCGTTGATGAGCGTGAGCAGGTGCCGCGCGCTCACGCCGATTTTGTCAAGGTTTGTCCGGACGGCGGGCGTGATGCTCTTGTCGTCCTCCAACAGGCGCAGCAGACCCAGGATCGCGTTGAGGGGGGTGCGCATCTCGTGGCTCATGTTCGAGAGAAACTCGTTCTTGGCCCTGCTGGTCGCCTCCGACGCAAGGAGCTTTGCCTCCAGCTGCTCGTTTTCCATGACGCGGTCGGTAATACGCCGCAGCACGTAGACGATGATGAAGACGAAGATACTGCCGCCGAAGAGAATGCCGGAGACGATCAGGTCGGGCTTGCCGAAAAGGCCGACCATGAGATATCCGAGCAGAAAGAGGATCAGCAGGATCGCGGGCAGACCCAGTATGATCCGCTCCTTTTTCCAGTCGCCGTGCTTGCTGATGCCGCGCGTAAACTGTATGTAGCTGTAAATATTATAGACCATGAGGGCACTGCCGAGGTAGATCATAGCGTATATGATGAATCTGAGCATAGTTTGTCCTCCATAACAAAGAAATGAATAATAAGGCTATAATAATTCTATCTTATAGTATATGACAGAAGGGAAAAAAGTGCAAGGGATTTTTCCTGCATTTTCCGTGCCTATAACGGCGGCGGGGCGTCAGGCAAGTCATGCTTGCAGGGGCGCATGCGCTCTGCTATAATCTGAACAAGTAAGGGCGGACAGAGTGCCGCCCGCGAAAGAAACGGGGTAATAACCATGAAATACAAAGGCGTAATCTTTGACCTGGACGGCGTGATCTGCTCCACGGATCACTACCACTATCTGGCGTGGAAGGCCCTGGCCGACCGCCTCGGCGCCTATTTTGACGAGACCATCAACAACCGCCTGCGCGGCGTGTCGCGCATGGCAAGCCTTGACATCGTGCTCGAGCGCTATGACGGCAAGCTCACGGAGGAAGAGAAGCTTGCCGCAGCGGAGGAGAAAAACAACACCTACCGCGAGCTTTTGAAACAGATGGGGCCGCAGGATCTCTCCCCGGAGGTGAAGGAGACGCTGGATTGGCTGCGCGCCCGGGGCCTGCTGCTCGGCATCGGCTCCTCCAGCAAGAACACAAAGTTCATTCTCTCGCGCATCGGCCTTGGGGATTACTTTGACAAAATCTCCGACGGCACCAATATCACCCGTTCCAAGCCCGATCCGGAGGTTTTTCTGAAGGCCGCGGAGTATCTGGGCCTTGAGCCGAAGGACTGCCTTGTGGTGGAGGACGCCAAGGCCGGGATCGAGGCCGCGCTTGCCGCCGGGATGGACGCCGCCGCCATCGGCGATGCTGTGTCCTGCGGCCTTGCGACCTATAATCTCAGCCGCTTCTCCGATCTCAAAAACTGTGTGCAGTAAGGAGGGGCGCAAGATGGCAAAGTTTGCATACCAGCCCTGGGAGATCACGGAGCAGGGCTTCTCGGCCCGTGACCTCCGGGAGAACGAATCTGTCTTCGCCCTCGCAAACGGCTTCATCGGCCTGCGCGGCAACCTCGAGGAGGGGAGCGCCGCCGGCGCGGAGACCATCCAGGGCAGCTTCTTAAACGGCGTTTTTGACTCCGAGCCCATCGTCTACGGCGAGAAGGCCTACGGCTACGCGAAAAACCACGAGACCATCTGCAACGTCATGGACGCGAAGGGCATTGTCCCCAGCGCGGACGGGGAGCGGCTGGATCTCGGCCTCAGCGACGTGCGCGCACACAGGCGTGTGCTTGACATGCGCGCGGGTGTTTTGTGCCGGGACTTCATCTGGCACACGAAGAGCGGGGCGGTGCTCAAAATCGAGATGACCCGCCTTGTGAGTCTCAAGCGCCAGGAGCTTGCGGCGGCGCGTTTTGACTGCGCCTGCCTCGAGGGGGCATGTACACTCACGCTCATGGGCGGCATTCGCCCCGCTGTGATCGCCGAAGGGGATCCCAACGACCCCCGCAACGCAGCCGGCAAGGACCGGAGCCTTCTCGTCGGCCGCACGGCGGCTGACGGCACCCTCATCGCCATGGAGCAGAAGACCAAGAACAGCGGCTTCACCATCTGCTGCGCCGCACAGCCGCGCGGCCTTGACGCGCACACGGAAGCGACGGCGCGGGAGACCGCCTGGAGCGCGGAAAAGGCGCTTCACGCGGGGGAGAGCCTGCGCCTCGAGCTCAGCATCTGCTACACCGCGTCGCGCTTTGACGAGCAGCCCGACCGGTGGGAGAAGACCATCGCGCTCTGCCGCACGGCTCCGGACTTCGACACCCTGCTTGACGAACAGCGCGCGGCGCTCGACAGCTTCTGGAACGGCGTGGCCCTCGATATCCAGGGGGACGACGCGCTCCTGCAGGGTCTGCGCTTCAACCTCTTCCACATCTATCAGTCCGCCGGGCGCGACGGCAGGCGCAACATCGCCGCCAAGGGCCTCACGGGCGAGGGGTATGAGGGTCACACCTTCTGGGACACGGAAGCCTATATCCTCCCGGTCTTTATCCACACCGACCCCGCGCTTGCCAGAAAGCTCCTTGAGTACCGCTATGCCATCCTGCCGAACGCCCGGGCGCGGGCGCGGGAGCTGGGTCACGAAAAGGGCGCGCTCTACGCCTGGCGCACCATCGACGGCGAAGAGTGCAGCGCCTACTTCCCGGCGGGCACGGCCCAGTACCACATCGACGGCGATATCGCCCACGCGGTCTGGGAGTATTTTGACGCGACGGAGGATCTGGACTTCCTCGCAAAATACGGCGCGGAGATCCTGGCGGAGACCGCGCGGCTATTCTATGACCTCGGCTTTTTCAGCGCGGCGAAGGGCGGGCAGTTCGTCCTCAACTGCGTCACCGGGCCGGACGAGTATAACGTCATGGTCAACAACAACGTCTACACCAACTGCGTGGCGGAGGAAAACTTCCGCAGCGCGGGCGTGGCGATGGAGCTGCTGCGCCTGCGTTGCCCCACGGATTACGCGCGCCTTTGCGCCGCGATCGGCTTTGAACCCGCCGAGGCGGAAGCCTGGCGTGAGGCGGCGGACAAGATGTACTATCCCGAACCCCGGGACGGCATCTACCCCCAGGACGACGATTTTCTCAACCGCAAGCCCTGGCCGCTTGACACGATCCCGCAGGAGAATCACCCCCTGCTGATCCACTACCACGGCCTCACGATCTACCGGCACATGGTCTGCAAGCAGGCGGATTTGATCCTCGCCATGACGCAGTACGGCGAGTGCTGGACGCTGGAGGAGAAGAAGAAAAACTTCGCCTTCTATGACAGCGTTACCACCCACGATTCGAGCCTCTCCATGGCGGTGTTCTCCATCCTCGCAAACGAGATCGGGGAAATTCAGACGGGCTATGATTACTTCATGTCCTCGGCGCGGCTCGACCTGGACGACATGCACCACAACACCAAGGACGGCCTGCACATGGCCAACATGGCGGGCACCTGGACAGGGCTGGTGCGCGGCTTCGGCGGCATGCGCTGCCGGAACGGTCAGCTCAGCTTCGCCCCCGTCTGCCCGCCCCAGTGGCAGGGCTACGCCTTCCGCGTGGGCTATCGCGGCAGGACCATCCATGTCAGCGTGAGCGCCGACGGCGCAAGCTACGCGCTTATCGCGGGCGATCCCATCACCATCCTCTCCCACGGCGAGAGTGTGGAGCTTAAATAAGCAAAACAAACAGCCCCGGCGGGCGCGTTGAAAAACGCCTGCCGGGGCTGCTGCTTTACCGCAGCGGCTCGATGGTCTTGATGTCGTAGGGGGTGGACTGGTAGACAAAGTAGTTGAGCCAGTTCATGTACAAGAGGTTTGCGTGGCTGCGCCAGGTGACAAGGGGCGGCTGCGTGGGATCGTCGTCCGGGAAATAGTTTTCCGGTACGTGGGGGGCAATGCCCTGGTTCAGATCGCGCAGATACTCGTTTTTGAGTGTGTCCGCGTCATATTCGGAGTGGCCCGTGATGAAGATCTGCCGCCCGCCCTCGGTCGCGGTGGCATAAAGTCCCGCCTTCTCGGAGGTGGCAAGCACCTTGAGCTTTCCGCACGCGCGCACATCCTCCAGCCGAACGGTGGTGTTGCGTGAATGGGGGACATAGAACACCTCGTCAAAGCCGCGCATCAGCATGGAGCTGCGCCGCTCCACCCGATGGGCGTACACGCCGGAGAGCTTTTCGGGCAGCGGGTATTTCGGGATGCCGTAGTGGTAGTACAGCGCCGCCTGTGCCGCCCAGCAGATGTGGAAGGTGCTGTGGACATGGGTCTTCGTCCACTCCATGATGGCGCAAAGCTCCTCCCAGTAATCCACCTGCTCAAAAGGCATCTTCTCCACCGGCGCGCCGGTGATGACCATGCCGTCAAAGTAGCGGTCCTTCACATGGTCAAAATCCGTGTAGAATTTCAGCATATGCTCCGGCGCGGTGTTGTGCCCGACATAGCTGCGGGTCTGCATCAGCTCCAGCTCCACCTGCAGGGGCGTATTGCTCAAAAGGCGGGAGAGCTGGGTTTCGGTGGCGATTTTCGTCGGCATCAGGTTCAAAAGCAGCACCTGCAGCGGACGGATGTCCTGGGTCATGGCCCGTGTCTCCGTCATGACGAAGATGTTTTCACTCTCCAATACCTGTGTCGCCGGGAGCTGATTGGGTATCTTGATCGGCATTTTGTGCCTCCTGTGTGTTTATTCGCCCAGTGCCTGGTCGATGTCGGCGATGAGATCGGCCGCGTCCTCCAATCCGCAGGAGTAGCGGATCAGGTCCGGGGAAACGCCGGCGGCGGCAAGCTCCGCGTCCGTCATCTGGCGGTGGGTGCTGCTCGCGGGATGCAGGGTGCAGGTTCTCGCGTCGGCCACATGGGTCTCGATGGCGGCGATTTTCAGCCGTCCCATGAAGCGCTCCGCCGCCGCGCGCCCGCCCTTGACGCCGAAGCTCACCACGCCGCAGCTTCCGTTCGGCAGGTACTTCTGCGCAAGCGCGTAATAGCGGTCGCCCTCCAATCCGGGGTAGGTGACCCACGCGACGCGGGGGTCGTTTTTCAGAAACTGCGCGACCTTGAGACCGTTTTCACAGTGGCGGGCCATGCGCACATGCAGACTCTCCAGGCCGAGGTTCAGGTAAAAGGCGTTCTGCGGGGACTGAATGGAGCCGAAGTCGCGCATGAGCTGGGCCGTGGCCTTGGTGATGAACGCGCCGCCGAGACCGAAGCGCTCTGTATAGGTCACGCCGTGGTAGCTCTCATCCGGGGTGCAGAGTCCGGCAAAGCGCTCGGGGTACTTTGTCCAGTCGAATTTGCCACTGTCAACGATGGCGCCGCCGACACTCGCGCCGTGGCCGTCCATGTACTTGGTGGTGGAGTGGGTGACGATGTCCGCGCCCCACTCGATGGGACGGCAGTTCACGGGCGTGGCGAAGGTGTTGTCCACGATGAGCGGGACGCCGTGGGCGTGCGCTGCCTTTGCAAACTTCTCAATGTCCAGCACGGTCAGGGCCGGGTTTGCGATGGTCTCACCGAAGACGGCCTTGGTGTTCGGGCGGAAGGCGGCCTCCAGCTCGTCCTCCGTGCAGTCGGGGGAGACAAAGGTGAAGTCGACGCCCATGCGCTTCATCGTCACGGCAAAGAGGTTGTAGGTGCCGCCGTAGATGCTGGAGCTGGAGACGACATGGTCCCCGCAGGAGGCAATGTTGAAAACGGCGTAGAAGTTCGCCGCCTGGCCGGAGCTTGTGAGCATGCCCGCCGTGCCCCCCTCGAGCGCCGCGATCTTGGCCGCGACGGAGTCATTGGTGGGGTTTTGCAGACGGGTGTAAAAATAGCCGCTGGCCTCCAGGTCAAAGAGCTTGCCCATCTCGGCGCTGGTGGCGTATTTGAAGGTCGTGCTCTGCACGATCGGGATCTGTCTGGGTTCGCCGTTGCCGGGCGTATAGCCGCCCTGTACACAGGTGGTGCCGATACTCATGGTTCATTCATCCCTTCCTCATGCGCCCGCGTGAAGGGGAACGCATGATCAATTGCTACTGCCTGAGATTTTAGCAATTTAACGCGCTGTTGTCAATGCACAGGCACGGCCCATGATGAATATATACGCACTTTTTGTTGAAAAGCGATCAAAATACCACGCAAAGCGTGAATCAAATTGTCAGCATTGCAGACAGCCACGCAACTGTCACTTAAAAACGCAGTACAAATCCGGAACGGACTGTGATATAATAAAAAACCATGAACATGAGGGTATTTATACCCGATACGTGAAACCGATGACAGGAGGCAAACCGGCTTATGATGGATTTGGTAGAAGAGGCGATCCTTTACGCCACGGTACTGCATCAGGGGCGGCAGCGCAAGCGCATCCCCTATATCCTGCACCCGCTGGAGGTGGCGCAGATCCTGTCAACCATGACAGAGGACAGTGAGATCATCGCAGCCGGGATCCTGCACGGCGTGGTGGAGGATGCCGGCGGAACGCTGGACGAACTCCGCGGCCGCTTTGGGGACAGGGTTGCCCTGCTGGTCGAGTCCGCGACGGAGCCGGATGTTCCGGACAAAAGCAAAGCGGAGAGCTGGAAGCGGCGGAAGGAGCAGGCTCTGCTGAAGCTGAAAAACAGTGAGGATATCGGCGTGAAGATGCTCTGGCTTGCCGACAAGCTTGCCAATATCCGCTCGCTTGCCCGGGATTACAGCGAGTACGGGGAGAGCATCTGGTCCCATTTCCACCAGCAGGATCCCGCCATGATTTGCCAGTACTACCGCACGGTGGCGGAATACGTGGAGCTGGAGCTGAACAGAACGGGCGCGTACAAAGAGCTTGTCAAGCACATCAACTATATCTGGCCAGGTACCCTTGCGACGGAAAAGGCGCGGTACAGGAAGTACAGGGAGGTCTCCCTCGAGGGCTGCCGCCTGCTCGGCAGCGGAAAAAAGGGAGAGGTTTACCGCTATGACGATGAGCTGATTCTCAAGGTCTATAATCACAACAACACTTACAGAGATGTGGAGCGGGAGATCGCACAGAGCCGCCGTGCCTTTGTCCTCGGAATCCCCACGGCGATCTCCTTCGGCATCGTGTCCGTAGGGGAGCGCTACGGCGCCATGTATGAGCTGGTGGATGCCGAGACGCTTACCAACTACATCGTGGGCAATCCTGCCGGGCTTGACTACTACGCCGGTGTGATGGCGGACCTGGCCCGGGTCATCCACGGCACCGAGGCGGAGGAAAACGACTGCTTCCCGGACGCGCGGGAAAGATTCCGCGGGTATATCACAAATGGGATTGCGCGCAGCGACGGAGAGCTTGCTGAAAAATGCATGGCGCTGCTTGACGCCATGCCGGACACCAGACACCTCACGCATGGCGACTTTCACACAAGCAATGTCTTTCTGCAAAACGACGAGGCGCTGCTGATCGACATGGACCGGCTGGCGATGGGGGACCCGATCTTCGAGCTGGGCGACCTGTATCTGTATTATGCCGTCTTTGAAGGGGAGGACCCGGACAAGGCTGAGCCTTACCTGGGAATACCCTACGGGATATGCGGGCGCTTTTTCCGCCTGTTTATGCGTCATTATTTGCAGACGGAGGACGAAGCGCGCCTCCGGGCGGTCACAGATCGGGCGGCGCTGCTCGGCACGCTGCGGCTCATCAACCGCTATTGGAAGCCGGGAGAGCTGACGGAGGCGCGGCAACGCGAGGTGGACGCGCTGCTCGGCGAGACGAGAATGCTTCTGGAGCGGGTGGACAGCCTCAGCATCGGCTGATCAAATCAAAAGAAAGGGGCTGTCTCAAAACGAGACAGCCCCTTTTGCACACTGTGATCGACTTATTCACCTGTATTCTCTGCAACAAATGTGCAGTTTGCGTGTGTGCCGCAGAAAGATTCTGCGGTGCTGGGAGAAGTGCCGTAAACGAGTACATCTGCACAGCCGTCAAAAGCCAGATCGTCGATATAGGTAACGCTGGCCGGGATGCGAATCTGCGTCAGACCGCCGCAGCCTTTGAAGGCCCATTTGCCAATGAATTCGCAGGCGTTCGGAATTTCAACAACCGTCATATCGGTCACGTCTGCAAACGCTTCATCCTCGATCTGCCTGATCGCCGCCGGGAGCTTGAAGCTCGGAGCACCAAAGACCGGCACCCATATCGCCCTCAGCGTGAGATCGTTCGCGGGCATCGTAGCCGGAAGCGCTGAATCCCAGCGGAGGAAGATATAGCCGACCTTGGAAGGATTTGCCGGAGCTGTAATCTCGGAACCGTAGGCAAGCGTCATCGCGCTGATAACGCTGCCGCCATCGGTATCGAAGGTGATTGTATACCGATTCGGTATCTCATTGTATGTAGCAACATAGACTGCCGGCCCGGTGACTGCGGCAGGAGCTTTATCCCAACCGGCAAAGCTATAGGTGTATGCGGCGGTCGCGGCTTTGACAGGATCCGCATGCGTCGGAATGGTACCGTATCCGACGGTTGTGGTATCAATAATACTGCCGTCGCTGTCCTTCCAGGTAATGCTGTACATCCTTAAGGTCTGGGTATAGGTCGCCTTATAAACCGCATCGGCAGTCACGTCCGCAATGCTTGGGGACCAGCCGGCAAAGGTATAGGTATACTGCGCGGTCGCGGCTTTCACGGGATCGGCGGGCAAGACAATGTTTTCGGCAGCTGTGCCGAAATCGTACTGTACCGCCTCCTTCAGGAGAGTCGTGCCATCCTCATCAACAAAGGAAACGCGATATTTGATCGCGGAAAACGCCGCCGTGACTGATACAGGATAAGCGGGCATCAAGAAGCTCCACTCATTCGCCCTGTCGCCTGTTCCCTGGCTGAGCGCGACGGACTGCCGCAGATGATTATTGTCTGTGTAGGTGACCTGCAGGCTGCCCTCAGTCAGCTTATATCCTGCCTGCGGCTTCACGGTAATCGTTACGGTTTCACCTGCTGCGGCTTCATTTTTGTCTGCTGAGATCTTGTTGGGGTCGGTATTGGAAATATTGACCTTATACTTGTTGGCTTGCCATACCGCATACAAGTGCTCGTCGCCGATCGGCGTATAGCTTCCGGTAACGCCCTCTGCCGCGTCGGCGCTTTTGCCCCAACCCTTAAAGATGTAACCAGTACGGGACGGCGTGGGGAGTGTTACCGCCTTTGTTGTCAACTTGGTGCTCCATTCAGCAGTCAGGGTCACGTCCGCGTTTTCCGTGTATGTCGCGCCGGGAAGGTATATTCGGTCCACCGTGGTCCAGTACAGAAAGCTATAGCTTGCCGTCCGTGCCGCGTTCAGCGTGCTTGTACTCCCGCTGCCGTCGTTGGCATGGAGCCACAAGACATTGCTTGGCTCGCTGCTGTCGGCGTGCGCCGGGACGGATTCGGACAGCTTCAGCGGCGTATCTTGGATCTTCGTTTGATTGCCTGGAGGATTTGTTCCTCCGTTGGCATCATAAATAACAGTGTAGGTCAGAGGCACATAATGCTTCGTCGCATTTACCAGGGGTGTGTTGCCTGAGGCAATGCTGATCGCTTTCCATTGCGCATTTGTTCCTGTGTAGTAGACGTCCGTTAAACTGCCGCAGCCGTTAAAGGCATTGACGCCGATACTTCTCATGTCGTGGCCGATCGATACGCTTGTCAGACCGGTGCAGCCGCTAAAGGCACTTGAACCGATATCGGTTACGCTGTCCGGAATCGTCACGCTTGTCAGGCTGGTGCAGCTGTTAAAGGCACTCGACCCGATCGTGGTCACGCTGTCCGGAATCGTCACGTCTGTCAGGCCGGTGCAGCTGTCTCTATCCTGCCCTGCAAGTCTCCACAGCTTATTCTTTCAGCACATTTTTATATCATTTTCCACTGGGCAAGGAGCTGTCTGAGGCTGGCATCTCGGTTGCTGCCCGGTGGGTAAACGGGGAATTTGCGGCGTTCGTACCGGAAATGCAACCGCCATGTGCGCAAAGGCTCAGAGCCTCGCGGGGGCAGGTTTCACTATTGCGCCGTGTCTTCCCGCCATGTATAATATCAGGCGATAGGGCAGAAAAAATGAATGAAACAGACAGGAGGAAACAGAATGCTGACATTGGAAAGAGCGAAGGAACTGACCGCGCCTGTGGTGACGGAAGACCATCTGATCCTGCATGCGCTGAACGTCTGTTATGCCATGGGCGCGATGGCCCGGCATTTCGAAGAGGATGTTGAGCATTGGCAGGCGGTTGGAATGCTGCACGACTATGATTACGAACAGTTTCCGGAGGAGCATCTTGAGCACACGGCTGAGCCTCTTCGGGCTGCAGGTGTAGATGAAGAGGACATACGAGCAATTCTTTCTCACGGATATGGGATTTGCAGCGACGTGGAGCCAATCACCAATTTGGAAAAAAGCCTGTTCACCGTGGACGAGCTGACTGGGATTATCCAGGCCTGCGCCCGGATGCGGCCAAACGGCATACAGGATCTGGAGACAAAAAGCTTCATGAAAAAGTTCAAGGACAAGAAATTTGCCGCGAAATGCAACCGTGAGCTGATTCTCAGGGGCTGTGAGATGCTGGGCATGGAGCTGAAGGATGTTGCGGAGATCTGTATAGAAGGGATGAAAGAGCATGCGGAGGAGCTGCAATTGACGGGTACTTCATGATATCCTTTCCTGTACCTTTAGTGTTGCCGTTGAGGCTTCTTCTCCGTTCGGCAATTGCTGCGTATTTATGAGGGCTGAGACAAAAAAGCGTCAAAGCAGAGTGCGCCGGGACTATTGCCTGCCGAAAAAAACTATGGTAGAATCATACAAACAAAAAGAACAAAAAACCCACAGCGTTGACAGATGCACTTGTGCTGCGTCTTCAGATGTTACAGAAGGAAGAAGTGGTTAATTTGGTAAATCTCGATAGGCTCCTCAAGAGCACCGATGATATCAACGGCCTGCTCGCCCGCTACGGCGTCAAATTCGGCATTTACAAAAACGGCACCTTCAAGGAGCAGCTTTTCCCCTTCGATCCGATCCCCGAGGAGGATCGGCGATATGTGCTGGATCACTTCGATACCCTGGTCATCAAAGACGCGGCAGAGGCCGGCGGCTACGGCATCGTGTTCGGCAACAAGCTCAGCGTGGAGGAGAAGGAGAGGCTGCGCGCCATGATCCTGTCGCAGCCCCGCCGCTGAGGCGCGCATCTTCCACTATGACGATCTGCTGAATGTTCGCACCAGCTGCTCCGGCCTATATCACAATCTGGTGCCCGAGAATGCCCGGATCGCCGCGGGGCAGGTCCTTGCAGAGATCATTGATCCCTGCACCGGCGAGATCCTCGAAACCGTGTACAGCCCCGCGGACGGCGTGGTCTTCTTCCGCTACGACGATCCGCTTATCTACGCCTATACCTCCGCATTCAAGATCCTGCGTGAAGA
>Ga0310697_10003395_pt1 | contig 16154 bp, 22 predicted proteins | sample 172DNAGHGlowgp2_FD_203883 | JGI IMG/M metagenome (GOLD analysis project Ga0310697, IMG submission 203883) | Sheep rumen microbial communities from Palmerston North, Manawatu-Wanganui, New Zealand - 1728 DNA GHGlow gp2 (v2) (version 2) | ecosystem: Host-associated > Mammals > Digestive system >... | reverse complement strand
ATTGAATCATCTATAGTATAATCTTCATCATTATCTTGCTCTTGTGGATTCTTATATTTATCTTTATCGGATTTTTTTGGTGGGGGTCCTGGTTCAGTATCATCTCTATCATCATTAATAGGTGGCTGTCCACTAGGTCCTGGGCCGCTGAACTCTAAATCTGTCGTATCTGGTGGATTTAAATAATGCTCAATAATTATTAAATCAAGCATCATATCAACTATATCTTCTTCTATTTCCAAATCAGTATTCATTAAATCACCAATATTGAGAATAAAATTACCACCAGTTCTATCAACTGCTAATTCTCTAGCCAGAGTTTTGTATAATGTTGTTTGCTGACCAGTATCTACTATTTCTTTTTTAAGTTCAGCTAATGGAATATTTTTATATTTCTCTTGAATATTAGTTAAGCCTGTTTTTATAATTCCAAAAATTCTATTTAATTTATCCGTTTCTTTTTCAGCAGATTCTTTAATATCTCTTAAAGGGTTAACATTATCATCTGTAACTTTATAATCGGGATTCATAAACATATCATAAACTTTATCTATGAATTTAGAATCATCAGTTATTTTAATATTATGCATAATTCACCCCAATTAAGCTGTAACCGTAGTACTTATTTTTTTCTTATCTACAATTGATAGTATATTCTTACCTTCTGCATAAGAAGCAACAGAAGAAAGTGAACCCAAAAGGTATCTATTACCTTGTCCCAATTTTATATCAGTAGAGAAGAACTCTACTTTAGGAGCTCCTATCTCTATTTTAGATGGATTAATTTCAATATAAGAGAACGTTCCAGAGCTTGCTACTGGCTTATCAGTATTCTGTTCCCCAGCAAAAATCTTTACTCCGTGGGCTGTAATAACAATTCCGGAGCCAGAAGCATTAAATATGAATTTATCTCCAGTCTTAAAATTATAAAACTCTATCAACCCGCCTTTTTCGTGAGAGTCTTTATCATTTTCAAAAACTAATGTTTGAACTACAAGATTCTCATAATTTAAATCTGGTAATAATCCATCAATTTTTGCTCCTTTCATTTCTTTTTTCATTACTTCAAAATTTGCAGCTTGTAAAGGTACATTACCATTTTCATCTGGTGTATTCATATTAAATACATTTGATTTACAAACTACCCAGCCAAAAGTAAAATCGGGATTACTTAACACTAAAAGATTTTCAGCTTTTTCAACTCCATCGTCTACTTCTGTATATCCATTTAAAACAGTATTTTTAAATAATGGCGGAAATACTGGAAGAATGCTATCATCTGTATATTCTTCCATCAATGGAATTATTCTAACTTGGAGTCGACTATCATTTTCTCCCATCTGTTTATATAATTTAGCTGGATAAAAATTTAATTGATTATTAAAAACTTCCATTATGTCAAATACCCCACAAGTTGAATTGAAGATTTTTCATCAGCTGGAATACCTCGTCTGAATATGGTAATCTTCATTGAATCCCTAATATCAGCACCTCTCATATCTTTTTCAATATGATATTCAATTCGTCCGATAGTCCATTTGCCTCTTATCCAATAATACTCATCTCCAGCGTATGCTCCATATAATTGTATAACATCGCCTACTTTAAGAGTATTTGAAATATATCCTGTTTCAATTTCGGCGAGAACTCTTTTTTCTGTACCTTTTGCGGCATTAATTCTTAATAAATTTTTATCAGTATCACAACACCAATATGGATTAAAATTATATTCTGATGCGTGGCAAGCAAAGAAGTTTCTTCTTGAAATAGGTACAACAAATTTCCCTTTTCCGCTATTAAATGTTCTATCAGAAGTTATATAATCTTCTTGAAGAGTACCTCCCATAGTATTAAGAGTAGTGCCAACTCTTATAAATGATGAAGAATTAATAAGTCCACTAATATTATCTGTTTGGCCAAGAGCACACTTTATAGAATCAATAGGAAATTTAAAATCGGCACCTGAACTATTCAACATATCAGCGAGTTGCTCATTATCCTTATCTTTTAATCCAGCTCTAATAAATCCAAGAGCTTTAACATTGGCATTTTCAAGTTTAGATAAATTTGTACATCTAGCGTTTCCAAATGCATCAATAAAGAAATATCCTGGCTCTCCATTAACATTCAAATAAGGTACTAAATTTTTCTCAATAAATTCTTTATCACAAATTCCAGCAGAATGTCTTATTACTTCTCCATCATCAGAACTTGAAGAGAAAAGCTCAGAATCATCAAGACTATCTTTTTTGATTCCATTATGAGAATTGGAATTTTTCAAAACCTCTTTTATAATTTCACTTATCTTTCCACGATAGCCAGAGTTCTTTTTCTCTAAATAGAAATTCCAAGATTGTACACAGTTTACTTGAATAAATCCAGCATTTGGAGCTGAATATTCAAATGCATTAAAAAATTCTTTTACAACAAAAGTTGTCGGGATAAAATCTGTATCTTCATTAGGCTTTACCCAATATAATTTTTCTATATTTTCTCTATCATTATCAGATAATCCATTATTTGGGCTATTTTCAAGAGGTACCACTTCATTATGAGCAGACATATCAGCATCTACGATTGCGATTCTGATTACACTTCCAATTAAAATATGTAATTTTGCAAATCTTGCACCAGTTTGGTCTTTTAATTTAAAAGATAACGTTGGAGTTAAACTCCAAATTGAAGTAGTAAGTGTAACATCGTAAACATCAGAAGGTGGAATTCTTAAATTATCATCAATAATTAATTGAGTGTGTGGAATTATCATTCTGTCATATACTCTTTTTTATTACTTATATTATTTAATAAATCATTTAGTGGAATCATTACGAGCTTATCATTTGGCTCTAACATTCCAACATAAGGTATACCATTAAGATTCAAGAGTAAATCATCATAATACTCAATTCCATATTTTTTATACATAAAATACCAGAATTTGTTTATATCAATAGAAGTAATTGTTTCAATTTCTGGCAAATTTTGGAATTTAATTTCTGAATAATTCATACTCAAAATATCGGGATAAAGTTCTCCATCAGTATCTTGAACTTTACTCTCTTTCATAAAATCATATCTACTTTTCATAAATTACTCCTATTTATCTATTCTTATTCCACCAGAAAGTGACATTGAAGTTATATCTTCAATAATAATTGGTTTAATTCCACCTAATGTTATTTTTCCTTTGAAAGGCATTCCATATTCATCTTGTTGAGAATAATCAAACTCCCAAGTAACATCGGATATATATACTGGACCAAAAATACCGCCACCAATTCTAAATAATGCTCCTGTTAATGATGTTTGCCCAACTGCAGTTGAATATAAATCATTCAAATTTTTAGTAAGATTTGTTATTCCTGTATCAGATTGATTGATAGCATTTCCATTCTTAATATCTTTAATTGTGTCACCAATCATCTTTTTTCCTTTTTCACCAAAAAGTGCGGCATAAGCTTTTGTAGTCACTTCAAATTTTGCATCAAATGGTGTTTTAACAAATCCATTAGCATCTATTGAACATCCAAAGCAATTTGCTAAAGCGAATATTGGCTTTACTACTTCCAATTCACAGTTATACAATCCATATTGTCCCCAATTAAAAGTAAATGAAATACTATCAATAGAAGAAGTAGAAATATCTTGAAAATATGGTACATTTTTAAAAATATTTACTCTATCTTGATATTTTAAATTTTCTTGTATGTCACCACCTTTTTTTACAAAATCATAAATAGCATTGAACTGGGCTGCTCCAACTGCAAGATTTTGAATAGTTCCAAAAACGCCAGATTTAGTTAAATCTGACATCATTCCTAAATTAAAATCATATCCCATTGTCGTTTTTATATTATCGGGAAATAATTGTATATTATCATCAACTTTATAAATTGAAGGGTGGTCTTTATCAAATGCTGCCTTACCAGATGCCTTATTATTAAAATTTTTCCAATTATAAAAAGGCAATGAGTTTTCCTGTTCAACCATTTTAAATACACTAATTTTACCATCAATATTTGTATTTTGAAGATAATCTAATCCTTGTCTATTTTGGCATACAACAATATCAGCAGTTTTATAAAAAGTATTAAAATCAAGTTCAGCCTTATTATCATTATAAAAAATTGTTTCCATAATTATGCCCCATTTGAAATAATCTGGCCACCAGTTAATAATAGACCTTCAAGAGATTCTACTAATAAAGGCTTGATTCCACTAATAGTTATTGTACCAGCGAAAGGGAGCCCTTTTTCATCAGTTCTTTCATAATCAAATTCCCATTTTATACTAGATGCGTAAAATGGACCATAAAGAGAAGAACCAATTGAAAAAGTGAAAACTTGTGTTTTAGCTTCCATTGCAGCACTATTTACAAGATGAGTTAAAATTTCTGGTATACCTGAAAGTGTAGATGCCGTTTGTTTAGATTTATCATTTAAAATAGTTTTTAAAGCCTTCTGAGTATTAGTAAATAAATTTCGATACATTTTAGTCATTATATTAAATTTAGGCTCAAAATTAGAATCTATATAAAGATTATCACTATTTCCAATCGTATCTGTACTTATTTCTTCTTTATCATTATAATCAACAAATCTATAAGAAAGTATATCAGCTAATGCTATTATTGGCTTTACTACTTCTTCAAGACAACTATATAGTCCATATTGACCATAATTAAATTTAAAATTAAGTGAATCAATACAATTATTATCCATATCTTTAAAATATGGAATATTTCTATATCTATTTATTCTTTCACTAAAAGTTATATTATTATTTAATTTTGTGCCTGACTCTTTAAATGATTTACTTATAGCATCAATCATTGCAGCACCACCGGCTAAATTATTTAAAGTTTTAAATGGGCCAGAATTCGTAACTTCAGTTGCCATTCCTAAAGAATATTTAAACCCACTTCTAAAAACGAAATTTTCTGGTATTAATTCAATATTTTCATCTACTTCAATTTTAGAAGCCACTTTCCAATCGGCACTATTATTAAATAAAGAATCTTTCCTTACTAATCCATTTCCTAAAAGTTTTCCTATTTCAGCTACTCCGCCTTTATAAAATTTTAATTTTAAGTATTTACCGTTACCTTTTTCAAATGGCTCAAATTTATCAACTCTCGCTATACCTGGAGCAGCTTGAGAATTTCCAAAAATATTTTCTTGTTCTTTTTTGGTTTTATATTTATTAATTTTATTTTTTAATTCTATCAATTCTTCTTGGCTACCTAAAAATCCTAATTTTGCACCTGGAAAATTAGTTGATTGGCTTATATCAGATTCTATCCTAGTAACGAATGTCTCTGAAGCCCCAACTCGAAGAATTGTCCATTGGTCACCATTAAAATTAATATGAGTAACATTATTGCTACTATAGCTTTTATATTCGTTACCATTATCATCTTTTTTCTTTATATCTATTGCCCAAGAAATATCATTATTAGTATACCCTAATGCTTGAACTGGGATTACTATAGTAGCGTCACCATCAGAGTTTGTTGCTATCTTTTCTTTTATATCTATATCTTTTTCAGTATTATTAACATTATTTTCAGCATTATTAGTATTACTTTTGGTATCAGCGTATTGCCAAACGGTGCCATCAGATAAATCTTGACCGTATGGGTATCTTGTTCCAAATACAAAGTCTGACATTAGCTATTGCCTCCCAAAGTCTCATAAAGATTAGGCTTAGTCATCATCATAGTATCTTTATTGTCAACGGAGTATATCATAATACCTTTACCTGGTGCGTGACCCAGGTTAGAAGAAGGCACGAACGACTCAAGAATTGTTTCCAAATTACTTAATTTCTCTAATATCTTTTCTTCTCCAGTCTTTCCTTGATTTGTAACAGCTTGAACACTTTCAACATTCTTATTCTTATTTGCAGATTTCATAATATCTAAAAATCCATTTTTATTTTTAGAAATCTTATTAAGAGAATCTGACATTGAAGAGAATGACTTTGCGATAGATGCAAAATCTGATGCTTTATTTGCAAATTCAATTAATGACTGAACAGCAACGGATATTCCATTTCCACCAGTCTTGAGTGTTACTAAGAAATTATTAAATGTCTCAACATCTTTTTGTTTCAAATGCCCGAGACCACTTCCTATATCTTTCATACCTCTAGCAAAATTACCAGAAGTAGCAATCCATTCAGAAAAGAATTTTGATTGTGCTCCGAAGAACTCAATTACAGGCTTCATTCCATCTATATTGAGATTAGATAATTGCTCTCCTGCCATATTGAATCCATCAACAGCTTCTGTAACAGCTCCGAAGAAATCTTGTTCAACCAAATCTTTCAAAGCTTGTAATGGAGATTTATCTCCAAATATTTTTGAGAATAACGTAGAGCCAGATTGTCTTTGAGTTAATCCAGTACAAAGATTTGTGAACTCAGAGAATAATCCCGAAACTTTTTGAAAATTATTAATTCCAGCATTAATTCTTGCTTCAGAAAATATTTCAGGGTCTCCCATTTTTACAACAGTATCAGCCAATAATGAAATAGACTGAATTATTGGGAGTAAACTCTCAACGCTATCTGCTCTTAATTTCTTTAATTTACTATTTGAAAGTGTCTTAAATAATTTTGTAAGAGTAAAGGTACCATCATCTGTTTCCCCATCTCCAAACATTTTGAGACACATTAATTTTATCTTATTTGTAGCTCCTTCAATTTCTTCTTCTTTGATTCCATCTTTAATTTTAATCATTGTATCAGCTAGCATTCCAATAGATTCTGCAACATCTTTTACAAGAGAGCCTATTGCAGTAATTGCTTTTGCTGACATTCCTTTAAATGATTCAGCTGTAGTAGCCATTGATTCAAAAATGATTCCAACAGAAGAGAGAATTTTATCTACATTTTCTTTTCCACCAATTTTATCAACTGATGATTGTAATTTTTCTATGGATTCAAATACTAAAGATAATGAAGAAAATGCAAGAGCCATTGGAACTGTATATAATCCCATCTCAACAGCAAGAGCTGCTAATTTTGCACAGTTTTTAGCTCCATCAAGAAGGTCTGATGCTTTTATGCCATCTTTTCCTGGCTGTTTTCCTAATGTAAATTGATATAATGCTCCTACAGAATAATCATAAGCTGCTTTTAATGGAGATAGATTAGTATTAGCTCCGCCAAGTTTTTGAGATATTTCAACTATCTTTTCAACAGCTTTCATTGCTCCCCAAAGAGCCAACGCTCCAATTAAGAATGCAGCTCCAAATACAGCCATTGCTATTGCACCTACAGCAGCTAATCCGAATGTTTTAGCTATTTCTTTATTTCCAAACTCTTTACCGAATCCTAAAATTTCTTCTTTTCCTTTTTCTATTTCTGGCTTATTTCCTAATTTTCCAATAAGCCATAATACTCCTAAAGAAACTAAGAAGAGAGCACTTCCAATTAATAGTGATGCTGAGAATACCAAGAGAGCTAATCCAGCTGCAGCTCCTAATAAATAATCATTAATATTTTCAGCGAATTTATGAATAAAACTCTGAATTGCATCTAATCCTGAGTCGACATCTCCCATCATTCCACCAATGACATTAAGTAATTTCAATGATAGCCAAAGGGCTCCAAATGAAATCAATAATGCAACAGAGAATACTAAAAGTGCAAGACAAGGAACTAAAGCAAGAAGGGCTGCAACTCCAATTATTCCAACAGCAACAACAATAATAGCCATTGAAGCAAGAGCAGCTATCAATTTTCCAAAATTGAGTTCTTTCTCCATATTAAATAAAATCTTTAATGCCAAAGACATCATAAGGAATGAAGCTGCCATTAAGAATGAAGCGATTCCAATTGCAAGAATTCCCCATTTAGCAAATCCAGCTAAAGCTCCTAAAATGATTAATCCACCCATAAGTATAGCAGCAAGAGCTACAGCTTTAATTGCTGGCTTCATATCTACTCCCATCTTAGCAGCGAGGAATACTCCAACCCCTAATATTAGCAATGATGATGCTAAGAATACAAATGAGAGAATAGATTTTTTAAATGATTTCTGTTCTGAGCTAGCAGCTTTAGAAACTCCGCCCATTCCCTTAGTAAATGTTTGAATCAATGGAAGGAGTGGAATAGATAATGCCAATGGAATAGCGATTAATGGAAGAATCAGAACTGATTTTGCTAATTCTTTAACTCCAGTAAATATACTTTTCATTGTTGGCCCAAATTCTGCTGCCTTTGAAGAATCTTTTTTATCAGGTAGATTTGGCAAAATAATCTTTTTGACCTCTTTCAAGAATCCCGATAATAATAGAGTAGAAGCTGCTAATACAGGAAGTAATACTAATAATGGTGGAGCCATTAAAGCAACTTGAAGAATTGATTTAAAGAATATCAATACGTCTTGTCCAGCTTCCTTTAATTTTCCGATAAAATCTAATTTCTTTTTTGGGCCTTTTGGTTCTTTTTCTTCTTTTTTCTTTCCACCACCAGAAAGGGTTGTTCCAATAGACATACCTTTAAGAATATCAAACAATTTTTCAAAATCGTGGTGAATGAGAATGTGTCCTGCTATAGGGCTATTTTGGAATTTTTTAAGGGCAGCTACATCTTTAACATCGTCAACTGGCTTTCCCTTATCTTTTTCTTCTGCTTGAGTTGGCTTACAATAATCACAGAGAGTTTCCAATAAATTATATTGACTTTTCATCTCTTCAGTGAGAGATGCTTTTAAATCATCAATATTAAACTGAACATCATCTCTTTGTGTTAATCCAGCCATCATTGAAGTTACTGTATCATTTATTTCGCCCATTTGATATTCCTATTCTAATTTAGTATAAAAAAAGGTGACTTTGAAATAAGTCACCTTTATATTTTATAAATGAACTTTTGGAATACTTGGAGTCTTTATTGATGAAGAAGCTTGATGCATCAATGAACTCATAGATGGAACTTGTCCACTCTGTTTTGCTTCTTGCTTTTCTCTTTCTTTTGCTTCTTTCTCAAATATAGACTTCAATGTGTTGAACATTAACATTACTTTTTCAAAAGGTTGCTTTTCCAAATATTCTACGGAATTACAAGTCTCTTTACTCAAAGTCAATAGTAACTCCATCAATGTCGTTATTTCCAATGGCCTCCAATACGGTAAATAATCGAAAGTCATACTCATAAGGAGTAGGACCTCCTGTGATTGGGTTCAATATAGTTACGTGTGGGTCCAATCCTATTTTTACCTTTGAGAAAGCATCGGTGACTTTTTTAAATGTTCCATAATCAAGCTCTGGGTCTTTAGCCATTTCAAATTTCTGTTCAAGTGAAAGGCTGCTTACATCCTGTCCTTTATATTCAACCAAATGGATTGCTCTTAAAGCAACAAGGATACAAGCTGATTTATTCGCTTGATATTCATTATAAAGTTTTTTATCATCATTAGAAACAGATGGAACTGAAGCAAGATTTATATTCTCACCTCTTCTGAATCTTTCTTGAGCATCTTCTTCAAATTGAATCATTTTACCAAGTCTTTCAAATTTTCTATCTTCTTCTTTGAAAACCTGGTCTACATATTCCTTAATAAAGAGAACATCTCCATATTGAGGCATTGCATATTTACAAGTAAATCCATTAGGCTTTGTAACTCTAGCTTCTTTCTTGAAATCATCTGGCATTTCATATTTCTTTACGGTTCTCAAATCCAAATCAAATTTAGGTTCCCATTCACCATTTTTCAATCTTCTTTCATAGTCTCTGTATTCCGCTGTATCTTTACCACCATACATCTTAGCCAAGAAATCCATATCAGATTCAGTAGGTGTATATTTAATTCCATTCAATACAGGAGCATAGAATGTTTGATAAAGAGTGAAAAGAGTTTCCTTAATTTCTGATTCGTGGAATTTTCTTACATCAACATCTTTTTCATAAACAATTTTTTGAAGCATTTCAAGTATCTTTATAGGAAGAGTTTCATCATCAACGATTGCAATACCAATCAAATCTTCAACAGTGAAGTTTCTAATATGAAAAGATGCAGGAGCATACAATTTCCCCTTTGTTGATAGATTAATCTCTATATATGAACTTGGGATTTTTGTCATATCTTCAATTTTTTCAGCTACTTCTTTATTAATTTCATAACCGTCTTTAATTTCAGCCATTTAAAACCTCCAATTTTCTATTAAATATTTATAATTTTCTTCTTTATCGTGATTTTGAAGAAAATCTTTAGCTTGCCAATTATTTAATACTTTTTCATAATAAAGAAATAAATTCTCATATTCCTTTTTACCCAAAAGAGTTATTCTGAGTAAATTTAAAATAGCTTGGCTATTTTCGAGGTCTTTTTGAATTTCTGAGTATTCTTCATCATTCCAAAGTAATTTCATTAATATATTTAGTTTTGCTATTTAATATTGAGAATATAGCAAGAAATACCAGGCCCTACTAATTCTTCGTGAAATCCAAATCTTTTATAAAATGGAATTAAATTATTTTCTCTAACTTGAAGAGACATAGTATTATAATGGAATTTCACAGCCAAATCAATAAGATAATCTAAAATTCTTGTTCCGATTCCAATATTTCTGATAGGGGTAGCGACCTCAAAAACAGATAAATGGAAATCATTTTGAAGATTATCATACCAATCTTCAGTAACACAAATTATAGCTAAAATAGTTTTTCTTTCAGATTCATTTTTATATTTATCATCTGTAACCAAAAACCATTCAAATTTTTCATCAAAATAACAATCACCACGATTAAGATAATCGAGTGATACCATCGGGAAGAGTTGATTTACATCAGGTAATTGTAAAATCTCATTAGCCGTTATCGGAATTAGCTGAATCACGAGCCACCTCCAATAATGAATATGCTTTTATTATATCTTCCTTTTTAGCTCTTTTCATTTCATTTGGGCATCTTGCTTTCAATTGTTTATAAAAATTCTTTAAAGAGAAATCATTATTTAAATCAACTCTTTGGGATAAAATAGATATTTCTTCAACCTTTAAATATTGAAGAATACAAGCGCTTACAGCTTCTAATTTAAGACGATAATATATATCATTTTCATTCAAATCTTTCTTGACTTCTTCAGCAGCAAGTGATATACCAACTTCATCAGAAACTTCATAGCTATATTTCTCTTTATAGAGCTCAATAATCTTTATTTGAATATCGGCCTTTTTTCTAAGTTCTATACTTTTTGAGAGAGAATTTTGAATATAAAATTTCTTTAAATTAGAGAGTTGCATCTTTAAATTCCTTATCGGCTTCAGCTGCTTCTATTCTTTTTCTTTCTTCATTTAATTCTTCATCTTCTTCATCAGTATCAGTCCAACCATTGAGATTTACTGATTTATCAAGACGATTCTTTTCTTCATCACTCATTTTAGATTCTTTGAGTTCTTTTTGTGCTTCTTCATTGTCATCTGACTCAGTTTCTTCTGCATCGTTTTCTTCTGTGTTCTCGTCTAAATTGTCGTCTAAATTTTCAGTATTGTTTACAAAATCCATAGCGGACCAATCTACAGGAGGTAAAGGTTTATTGAACTCAGTATCATTTTCAGGTGGCTCTACCATATATGGAGCTAATACTTGAGAATATTCTTCTTGCTCTTCAGGTGAAAGTATTGGGCCTTCATTTTTAACAAATCTTCTCATTTCATTATCTTTCAACTCTCTTGTCCAAAAATGAGAATATCCCGACATCCAGCCTTCATCATAGCTATCTATTTCTTCAATATAATCTAATAAAGAGCCATTAAGATATTCAGTAAAATCTGTAAAATCATAAGCTTCGCCATCTATTGGGTCAGCTAATAAATGAGAACGTAAATTTGATGGATTATCAACTGGGCATCCATTTTCAAAAGACCATTTTGAGAAATCTTCTATTTCTTCATCTAATTCTTTGATTAATTTATCACAAATACTAACAATTGTGTCATACTGAACCCCAGATGCGTGCAACTTTATGTGTTTGAGGTCATTCTGAAATTTCTGTGCTATATACACAATTTCACTGAAATCTTTATCCATATTAAATAATTAGTTAATCTATTTCTATGAATAAAATTATAAGCTTCGGTGATTTGCACTTTTCAAGTATTCAGAAATGGTCTTATGAAGCCGGAGAGCATTTTATAAAATGGTTTGAAGAAAAGGATTTTGGCCCTAAAGAAGAACTTGAGTTTCTTTTCGCTGGGGATATTGGACAAAAAGATGTAAACCCAGGTAAAGTAATCGACCAAATGGATAGATTATTTAATTCTGCGTCAGCAAAGGCAAAATGGGTTCATATAGTTGTTGGAAATCACGATAGAAAATTATATCATAAACAAGACCAACATTCATTGATATTTCTTGAAAATAAAGGAAATATAACGGTATATGAAAAAGAAGAAATAGTTAATTCAAAAAATAATTTTAGAATGCTAATTCTTCCTTTTCAGAGAGCTGACGATGTAGTTCCATATACTCTTCACGATTATTATACGAATTATATTCAGAAAATAGAAGATAAAAAGTTTGATTTAGTTGCTGGGCATTGGCAAGTAAAAGAATCAGAATCAGGCTGGGCAGCAGATGGAGTTGATATTTCTCCATTAACTGAAGTAGGATGTTGGGCTCTTGGTCATATTCATACAAGAGACAGAAAAGAATATCTTGGTTCAATCTTCCCAAATAATAAAGATGAACAAAAAACAAAATTCAAGAGATGTTATAAAGAATATAATGAACAAGGGCAATGTGTAGAATTCCCATTACCAGAGTTCTTACATTATTCTGAAATCAAATATGGAGACCCAGTACCAGAGCCAATAGAAAATTGCGCTATGGTTTATACGATTCTCAATGTTGGAAATGAAACATTAGCAAAAGAAAAATATCCAAATATTTATATTCGTGGAATTGAGAAGAAAGTCAGAGCTGACTTTGATGAAATAACTTCAGATGAAGAAATTGAAGATAGTTTTAAAGTAAATTTAAAAGAATCATTCTCAAATATGGTAAAAGAAACTGGTATGAGAATTGATAGGAATACTTATAAATTGTGTACTGATTTATTAGAAGATTAAGCTCCAATTAATATTTGAATTAAATTTAAAATTAGTTAAATCTATTATTGATTCATTACGTCCAGTAAATACTACTTTTATCTTTTTATATCCACGTAATTTTTCTTTTAAAAAAATAGGTGAAATATCTTTATAGATTAAAAACTCTCTATCATTTTCAATTTTATAAGCTGAAACTTTAATTTCATATTTTTTTACATCTTCTTGATACGCTCGATTAGGAAAAGAAGAATTATGAAAAATTATTTTTGATGTATTATTTTCTCTATCAAATATAGCTATACGTAAAAGTTTTCTTTTTAACGCTATTTCCATAAACTCTCCCAAACTTTATTATATTTACCACTCCACTTCAAATACTGACGAGCATTATCATCATTAAGTCCATCTGCTGTGAAATTTATTAAGACTTGACTATAATTTTTTACTATTGAGTCATATTTTGCGTGGTCTATTTCAAATACTGGAACATTTTCAATCAGTAAATCACCTCTTCTCCCTTTGGAAAAATCATAGATAAAAGTTCTAATATCATTTTCTAAAGCATATTCTCTATCTACAAAATGATACTCAACTGTAGAACTTTGAAAAATTATTTTTTCATTAGATATTTTATTACCTCTGATACAACTTTTAATAATTTTTCTTTGTTTGATTATTTCCATAATTGCTCCCAAATATCTCTAAACTTAGAAGTCTCTTCAGTATAAATCGGAACTGGCAAATTTGCTACAGTTTCTAATCTGAGGCTTTTACTCGATATACTATTATTTGTAAAAAAATAATGAATGTCAGAGTAGTCCAAATTACGAAAAATGTATTTTTCATTTCTAATATCAAATAAATTAAATTTAATATTATAATTAGCGACATCTTCATTTTTAATTTGATTAGGAAATCTATTATTATGATAAATAATTGATGGATTATGCCTATCAAAAATTCTTATGTCAACAATACCTCTTCTAGGAAAACAATTCATTTAAATATCTCCCAAATATTATTAAACTCATAATCAACTTCTTTTTCTTCATAAACTGAAATAACTATAAAAGTATCAACAGCTGATGGAGTACTTAAATATACTTTCACAAAATCATCATAAATAAATCTATTATAATAACGATAAATCTTCTCTATTCCAGTGTACGAATTAGTTGATACTTTTACTTTAGCTATATCTGCATAAATATTTTTAAATCCCTTTTTCCATTTAAATAAAGCATCTTTTCTCCCAGCATCAGCAGGAGATGGAATAACTTTTGGAGTCCTTTCGTGTTTATAAAGATATTCTCTTATTCGTACTTCCATATCTCATTAAACTCATAATTGGGACAAGGTTTCAATTCATATATTCTATATGTGTATACACCAAAATCGTGATAATCTTTAGCCTTTTCGGGAAATTTAAAATCTATTTCCATTAATTCTTTATAAGAAATTTCATTATGAAATGATATAGGTCTCACTGGAAAAATGCCGCCATCAACATTCATATATTCTAAAAAAACTGTATCACCTCTGATATTATCGTTATCGTGGAATTGTTGAAATGCCTTAGCGTGGTCTTTACCTATACTATTAAAAGTATCGAAGAGTATATCTTTTTTATACAAATATTTTCTAATTTTTATTTTCACAAATTACTCCAAATATCATTTGTTTTATTTTCTGATAAATATACTCTTTCTGTCATTATATCATTTAAATCTCGTTGGGTCCAAAGTCTTATAATAAAAGGAGTATAATTTTTATATTCATTATATATTTCGTGCCAAATATTCATATCAAATTTTTTTAAATCTTTTTTAGTAGGGTCTTTTTCAGAAAATACTTCAATTAATGTTTTACTCATTAGTGCGTTTGAAGTCCAATAAATTCCTTTTCCCTTTAAATCTGTATGCTTTATTCTATCTGAGTATTCAATTTTATAATATCTACGAACACATTCTAAATTATATCTTCTGGCTATTTCCATATCTCATTAAACTCCATAACTTCTAATGGTGTAGAAATATACAAATTTAGAAAATCAACATCTCCTAAATTAAAATGTAATTTATTAAATTTATGATAATCTATTCCGTAAATTTTATTTCCAAAATCTCTTATTTGAATATCAGCTAAGAGTGAACCTTTGGCCCATTCATAAACACAAGATTCCAATTTTGAGCGACCAACGATTGTATTTATATTATCTTTTGAATTTTGAAAAATATAGCTTTTTTCAGTTATCTCCATACATTTCCCCAAAAACTTTCATATTTCATTTTTTGAATTTCTGGCTCATTGACCATATAATAAAAATTGAAAAAATGTTCAATTAAATCTTTTGGGTATTTTTCTTTGAATTCTTTTTGAGTAATGCCAAGTATAATTTCTCCCGATTCTAACATCAAATTAGCCCTTAAATTCGATTCTTGACTTAACCAAATAGGTATAATTTTCCCAAGAGATTGAGCATCATCAATATCTGAATTATCATTTATTAGTCTGAAATTTTTTGACATATAACATCGAGTACCAATTTCCATTTATTATATGTGCTCCCATATTTTATTAAAATCATAATCCCACACTATTTTAGAATCAGCTACTGTTTCAAGTCTTACAAGTTTTACTTTTTTATTGAGTATTTCTGAATTTATATCATCATATTCCATTTCTTTTGCAAGATAAATTTTTTTCTCCATATCATATAGATTAAATCTAATATTTAATCGCTTTATATAGTCTTTCGTCAAATACTCATCATAATCTTTATTATGATAAAGAATACCTTCTTTTGCAGGCTCTTCCATACTATAAGTTCTTATATCAATAATTTTTCTTGCTGGGAAGGTTACCATATCTTATTATTCTCCCAAATATTATTTGTTAAAAAATCGAGTTCTTGATAAAAACAAGAGGCAACTGCAGTAATATAATGATTACAATAATCTTTATAGATTATAAATTTTAATTTCTTTGTAATTCCATTTTCAGATATGGTTAAATCCGCAACCATTGATGTATTTTGTTCCCATAATTCTTTATATTGATTCCAACTTTTGATGAGTTGTTTTTGAAGTAGAA
>Ga0310697_10003394_pt1 | contig 16155 bp, 11 predicted proteins | sample 172DNAGHGlowgp2_FD_203883 | JGI IMG/M metagenome (GOLD analysis project Ga0310697, IMG submission 203883) | Sheep rumen microbial communities from Palmerston North, Manawatu-Wanganui, New Zealand - 1728 DNA GHGlow gp2 (v2) (version 2) | ecosystem: Host-associated > Mammals > Digestive system >... | reverse complement strand
TGATAAGCAATATAATTTGAATTAATACAAGAAATAGGTAAATTTAATTCTTCATTAAAAATTCTTTCATCTGATGGAACAGAAATAATTGAATCCTTAAAATCATCTAATATATGTAAATGCTCAGGAATTATAACCCGTTTTCTTAATAGAATTGCAGCATAAACCTCAGGAGATGTACAACAACTTCTAGATGCACATACAAGGGATTCATTAGAATTTATTAATTCAACAATATTTTTGAATGTCATGTTAGTTCTAATAATGTTTACATTTTTTCCAATACCAGCATCTGATATACTTTTTATAAGAAGTTGATAATCATCAATAAATTTTCTTAAACACAAAAACATTTTATTCTGTTTTGAACTTTCACTATGGAGTGGATAGATTTTCTTTGTCATATCGTCATAATTAGGCATTTTTATTGTTAATAGAAAGTCAGTATTTTCTTCCGAAAACATCTTAAAAGCTCTTAATATTATATCAATACCATCTTCCAAAAAACCATTCTCCATAAAACAAATAAATGTATTATTTATGTATTGTACCTTATTTTTTATGATTTCTTTTGTAATATCATAGACTGATAATGTTGATAAAAGTGAATAATAGGATTCATTAAAACAAGAACAATTTCCAATATGCTGTTTCTTAATTGAATTAAAAATTAACTTATAATCATCGTCAAAGAAAATATAAGCTGATTCTGTTTTAGGAAACTCAATATTCATATTTGTCATTAGCATGGCAGAAGAACCTATGAACTGTAATCTATTTTTTCCAAAATATTTATTTATACATCTTTCAATTCTATAGTTTTCTTCTTTTTCTAAACGCAAGTCTTCGTCACTAAAAGATTCTGTATTTTTCATATCCCGAATTTTTATATAATGATTTGTTTCTAATAATTTATTTGCAAGCCATAAATAAACATATCTTTTTTCAGGTTGAAGAATATCTGGTAAAAGGATTAAAAATAATTTGGAATCTTGATTCCAATCTCTTATAAAAATACTATATCCATTATTTTTTTCGATTTTAACTACTATCCCAGAAGCAATAGCAGCATTTATAACAATATCCGCTTGATTTGAGGTTATATCTTTAAAATATACTTTTGGCGAAATACGAAAAGCTTCAAATATTATCGATATTCTTATAATTTCTGGAAATTCAAAAAAATTATTTACAATAAAGACATTTCTTTTACTATTATTTTTTTCTGGACAAAATACTCCCAAATGTAATTTTTTAGACTTAAAAACATCATTATCAAAAGGAATTAGACATCCTAATATAATATCAAATTTATTTACTATTGTTTTAGGCGGCAAAATAAAAGAATCACTCATTCTTTTTAAAATCAAATAATAATCATCAAAATCTGAATAAAAACACCTATACAACTCTGTTTCAAAAGAATTATGAATTCGTAATAATAAAATGCCTTTATTTCTAACATCGTGCTGCTCTTGATTGCTTTGATCAAAATGCGGCTGATGATAATTAAAATGTTTTTTTAGTAACTTAAAATCACACCCCAATTTTTGAAGTCGAATTCCCAATTCGATATCTTCATAGCCCCAATGATTTCCAAAATGAATATTAAATTTTCCAGCTCTTAAAAAATCATCTTTTTCCATAGATAACGTATGTGAAAAAACATATCTCCAGGGCTGTATATTTACATCTTTATATATCCTATCATCCGAATACCAAGAAAGATTTTCTAAGGCGTTAAAATTTTTTTGTAATTTTTCTTCTCCAAATTCAAAAATTTCAAATTCCGTAAGAAATCTTCTAGCACCCATTAAAACAGTATGTTTATTTATTTTATGTTCATCAAAATGAGTTTGAATAAAATTCGGAGGAACAAGCATATCATTATCTAAAAAACACAGAATTGAATATTTTGAAATTTTGGTACCTATATTGCGCAACAATGCCCTATTCTTACTTTTTTTAATTTTTTTATAAATAAGAGATTTTAATCCATTCATTCTAAAATAATTAACAACTGATTCTGATTCATCATTACCTGAATCTACAATTATTATCTCAAATTCTATATTATCTTGAACTTTTTGATTACTGAGGCAAATTAAAGTTGCATAAAGAAATTTAGCACGATTGAATGTCGGAATTATTATCGAGATTCCTGTTTTGAATTTTCTGCTCACAACTTTTCTCCTTGCGGTAATTTAAGAACAACATAACATTTTTCTATTACAAGTAGCTTTAGGTCACACATATTTAGGATATATCATCCTTATTGTACATGGTAGTTTGTATTGTAGGTACGAGCTGCCTTTTTTATCTTTCACCGAAAGATTATTTAATAAAATTGTACCCCTATATATCAGTATTTCAAGATAATAAAATGTAAGATTTTGTCAGATATTGTATAAAATATGAAATAATTATCTAAAAAGAGCTGTAACAATTTCTTGAAACGACGAGAACTTATAATAAAAGAAGAAAATTGATTATTCTAAATCAAAGACAATAGTGTAATTTCCATATCTGTTTAAAAAACCTATTTTATCTCCAACTTCAAGAACATCATATACTATTCTTATTCGTGCCCTAACATAACCATCAGACATTTCGTAATTTTTTGCAATATTTTCATATTTTTCTTTTTTTATAATTAAATTCAACCATTCAGCATCGCGTTTTGTCAACTTTGTATATTTTGCTAGATTAAGAATTTTTTCTTCTGAATTATCTTTATAGAATTTATCATTAAGTAAAATGAAACCAAAAAAACAGATAAAGGAATATCCAAGTTTTTCTAAAATGTTTATACTATTAATCTTTGGAAACAATAAAGGAAAATAAATAATAAAAAAATAAAAAACTAGTGAGATAATAATTTTTTGAATTTTATTCTTTTGATAGAACCCTCTTACATAAAAACATATCAGCGCCAGATAAAGCATTAGCACATTCATAGGATTAGTTTTATCAGTTACAGAAATCAAAAATGCATACATTGTACAAACAAAAGAGACTAATTCCAATTTGTTAGGGAGCATAATAAAAATAGCGCAGAACACACATACAATAAAGTTTACAACTAATGCAAAAATTTCCAGAGAATTTTGATAGAAAAGATCATGCTTAGAAAAAAGAACAATCTTTAAAATATTTGCAATCAACAGAATAATTAATGCACCTAGTCCTAATAATTGCATCAATATATTAAACTTTTTTGAATAAATTTTCATAGAATCTATATTCCTTAAATCCAAATAAACATATGTGGATCATCATAAAAAATATTATCTAATTCAGGAATATAAACTTTAGATAATTCCTTCATGATTTCACTTTTAAGCTGTTTGTAATCCCACACCTTAGAAACGAATGGATTGTATATACCTTTTTCTTTATCCGATTTTGAAGATTGATTATATCCTTCTATCATTGCTAAAGCCAACAGATTCATTCCATGATTTATAATCTTTTCATCTCCACCACTAAAAGTAGCAATAAATGACAATCGATTCATATAATAAATATCATCAATCTGATTATGAGAACAAAATTTTTCAAACCCTCGTATTTCTGACATATAAAGACAAAGATGAGCTATTGCTGTTCTTTCAGGTTCATTACATTTTGCCACATAAGGAATTGCAGCAATAAGTTTCGCAACTTTGCTTGATTGCAATTTTTCTTTTTCATTAAAAGATAAGTTAAATACTTTACTTAGTTCATCAATAAAGTAGTCCCAATCTTTTACCGATTCTTCGTCTGAAATTGAATAAGCTAGATTTGTGTTAAACATTTTTTTATTTCCCTTAAAATTTAAACTTTTTATAAATTATATTATCAGAAAGAGTTATCGTCAATGTTTTTTTTATCGCAACTTTTTTTGCAACTTTTTTTGCAACAAGTTATCTATATATTAATTTGAATCTGTAAGGTCACGGGTAATGTTTCTGAGCCAGCCTTTCTTAAAGTAATGGCGGATAACAAAAGGCATTTTTTCAAACTCATCAAGATAGAGAACAAAATATACCCAAAGAGGAGGAAGCTTGAAAACAAAGGCGGCAAGCAGGCCAAGAGGTACCGAAACACACCACATGTTTATTGTATCTGCAACAAATCCAAATTTTGAGTCCCCGCCGGCACGGAAAATTCCGCAGATTAAAACTGTATTTATTGAAGCGCCTATGATTGAATAGGTGTTCATAAATAAAATTACATTTCTATAATGAGCAGCAGTTTCGTTGAGTTTTGCAATATATGGGAGCACCGGATAAAGACATACAATGAGCACTGCTCCAAGAACGCCGGAAAGGATTGTGATTCTTGCAAGTCTCGAGGCATTTCGTTCTGCCAGGTCCATATTTCCGGAGCCGATATTTTTTCCAACAACTATTGCTCCACCGTATGCCAGTCCAAAACATAAAACTGTTCCAAGCTGGCGCACAGTGCCGACAACAGAGTTAGCTGCAACTATATCTTCGCCAAGGTGTCCTAGAATTACAGAATACATTGCAAAGGCAGAACCCCATACAAGCTCGTTTCCAACAGCAGGAAGTGAATATTTAAAGAAATCTTTTGTGAGGATTTTACTTTTTCTGAAGGCGCACAAAACAGAAAAACGGACATCTTTCTGCAGATGTGCATAAATAAGGCAGATTGACATTTCTATAAAACGTGCAATTGAGGTTGCAATTCCTACTCCAAGAATTCCCATTTTAGGAATGCCTAACAAACCAAAAATGAATACAGCGTTCAAAAAGATGTTTAAGCACAAAGAGGTAGTAGAAGCAATGGTTACAATTTTTACACGTTCAATACTTTTGAATGCAGCCTGAAACATCTGCGAGAATGAAAGACATACATAGGAAAAGCTTACTGCCCGCAGATATTTACAACCTTCTAGAATCAGAGCTTCGTCTTTGGTAAAAATGAGCATAAGGATTCTTGGATAAAAGGCCGCTACAAGGGCAACTATAAATTCAACAGAGCAGCAGATTCTTAAACCAATGCCTAAAAGAGTTTTGATTGATTCTGTATCTTTTTTACCCCAGTATTGTGCACCAAGCATAACAAGGCCGGATGACAAACCTGTAGAAACCATAAAAAGTATAAAAGCAACGTTCCCCGCAAGAGCAGAAGCGGCAATTGCAGTTTGACCAATGTAGCCAAGCATGATAACATCTGCTGAGTTTACAGCGGCAGAGATGAGATTTTGTATTGCCATTGGCGTTACTACATTGCGGAGGTCTTTATAAAATGACTTTGCTTCGCTTGTCAAAGGTTTATCGTCCCTGTGAAGTATAATTCTGATTAATCCAGTTCTTATAGTCCCCACTCAAAATGTGGTTGATCCAGTCGCTGTTTTTAAGATACCACTTTACGGTTTCCTGAAGTCCCTCTTCAAAGGTCATTTTGCGTTCCCAGCCAAGTTGACTTTTGATTTTTGTACAGTCGATTGCATAGCGCTTGTCGTGGCCAGGGCGATCCTTTACATAAGTAATTGTTTTTTCTACATCTGCAGGATCTTTTCCCAGCTGGGCAGCAGTGAGTTCAATAACTTTATGAAGGAGCTTAATATTCTGCCATTCGTTTTCGCCACCGATATTGTATTTTTCGCCGGTTACGCCTTTATTTACAATGAGCCATACGGCACGGTTATGGTCTTCTACATAAATCCAGTCGCGGATATTGTCACCTTTACCGTAAACAGGAAGATTTTTTCCGTCGCGGATGTTGCTGATCATAAGTGGCAGCAGCTTTTCAGGGAACTGATATGGTCCGTAGTTATTTGTACAGTTAGACAAAGTGATTGGAAGACCATATGTGTGGAAGTATGCCATTACTACATGGTCGCTGCTGGCCTTACTGCTTGAATATGGGCTGCGAGGATCATAAGGAGTATCCTCGCGGAAGTAACCGGTTTCTCCAAGTGAGCCGTAAACTTCGTCTGTTGAAATATGATGGAAAAGTACGTCGTCGCGCATTGTGCCGTCTTCGCGTTTCCAGTAGTTACGGGCAACATCAAGAAGGGTGAAGGTTCCCATTACGTTAGTTTTCATAAAGGCTTCAGGACCAAGAATAGAACGGTCTACGTGGCTTTCTGCCGCAAAGTGAATTACTGTATCGATGTCATATTGTTTGAAAATGCGCTCAATCTGAGGACGGTCGCAGATGTCTACTTTTTCGAAGAAGTAGCGCTTTCCTCCAAACTCTTCTTCAACGTCAGCAAGGCTTTCAAGGTTTCCGGCATAAGTAAGGCAGTCAACGTTTACAACTGTGCCGTCAAAATTTGCATCATTAAAAAGATTGCCTTCGGCAGAGCTCATTCCAAAAAGATAATGTATAAAGTTTGAACCGATAAAGCCGGCACCACCGGTGATAAGGATATTACGAAGTTTTCGCATGAGTATACTCCTTTTTTATATTGTGGATTGCTTCGCCCTTCGGGCTCGCAATGACGGTCATTGCGAGGAGCGCAGCAAGTTTATCCTGAGCCTGTCGAAGGGCCCTTTCCTAATTATTTGCTATAAACTCCAGATATCTTCCGTAATCGGTTTTATAGCCCTTGGCAAGCTCCAGCATCTGCTCTTTTGTAAGCCAGCCGTTTTTGTAGGCAATTTCTTCTATACAAGAAACGTAGAGTCCCTGACGCTTCTGGATTGTTGCAATAAAGTTACTTGCTTCGAGCAGGCCGTCGTAGGTTCCTGTGTCGAGCCAGGCCATACCACGTCCAAGCTTTTCTACCTTGAGCTGCTTGCGGTCAAGATATTCATTATTAACAGAAGTAATTTCAATTTCACCACGGGCACTTGGTTTTACATTTGCGGCAATGTCTACAACATCGTTTGTGTAAAAATAAAGTCCAGGAACCGCAAAGTTTGATTTTGGATTTGCAGGTTTTTCTTCAATTCCAAGTGCGTTACCGGCAGCGTCAAACTCTACAACACCATAGGCGGTAGGGTCTTTTACATAGTAGCCGAAAATTACGCTCTTCTTTTCATTTTTAACAGTATCATGGGCACGGCGCAGAGTCTGAGTAAAACTCTGTCCGTAGAAAATATTATCACCAAGAACAAGGGCAACATCATCATTTCCAATAAAGTCACGGCCAACAATAAAGGCATCTGCAAGTCCACGAGGTTTATCCTGAACCTTGTAGCTGAATTTCATTCCAAGCCATGCACCGTCTCCAAAAAGTTCTTCAAAAACAGGAAGATCACGTGGTGTTGAAATAATTAAAACTTCGCGGATTCCTGCGAGCATAAGAACGCTCAAAGGATAATAAATCATAGGTTTGTCGTAAAGCGGAAGAATCTGCTTAGAGACAGCCTTTGTTATAGGATAAAGACGAGTACCGGAACCACCGGCTAAAATAATTCCTTTCATAATAGAATATTCTAGCACATTTTCTGTCTTTTCGCTATACTGTAATCTTCGGAGACACGGAGGCTATAATATGGGTGGCATTTTTGGTGTTGCTTCAAAATCAGACTGTTCTTTAGATTTATTTTTTGGTGTAGACTATCATTCTCACCTTGGAACAAGACGCGGTGGTCTTGCAGTTTATTCAGAAGAAGGCCGTTTCCAGCGTTCAATTCATAATATCCAGAACTCGCCTTTCCGCACAAAATTTGAACACGATATTGAAGAAATGCACGGTCACCTGGGAATCGGTTGTATCAGTGACTACGAACCTCAGCCTCTGCTTGTAAACTCTCATCTTGGCAGCTGGGCCATTACCACTGTAGGAATTGTTACCAACAAAGACGAGCTTGTAAAAGAAGTTCTAGATAGCGGTTACACCCACTTTCTGGAAATGTCTGGCGGAGAAATAAATCAGACAGAGCTTATTGTTGCCCTCATCAATCATGAAAAAACAATCGTAGACGGAATTAAATATGTTCAGAGCAAAATCAAAGGCTCAATCACCATGCTGGTTCTTACAAAGGACTGCATTTACGGAGCCCGCGACAGACTGGGACGCACACCACTTCAGATTGGTAAAAAAGATGGAGCCTACTGTTTTTCTTTCGAAAACTTTGCTTATGTAAATCTTGGATATACAGACTGCCACGAGCTTGGCCCTGCAGAAATTGTAAAACTCACTGCCGACGGCTACGAGATTTTGCAGCAGCCTGGCAAAGAAATGAAAATCTGTACCTTCCTCTGGATTTACTACGGCTACCCTACCGCAAGCTACGAAGGCGTAAATGTTGAATCCATGCGCTATAACTGTGGAAAATATCTTGCCAACCGCGACAAGGGCTCCGTTGAACCGGACATCATTGCAGGTGTACCTGACTCCGGAACCGCCCACGCCATAGGCTACGCAAACCAGAGCGGCATTCCTTTTGCCCGCCCATTCATTAAGTACACACCAACCTGGCCACGTTCCTTTATGCCAACCAACCAGGAACAGAGAAACTTGATTGCCCACATGAAGCTCATTCCGGTTCAGTCGCTTATTAAGGGTAAAAAAATTCTTTTAATAGATGATTCAATTGTCCGTGGAACCCAGCTGCGCGAAACTACAGAGTTCCTTTATAACTCAGGTGCCAAGGAAGTTCACGTTCGCCCGGCCTGCCCTCCACTTTTGTTTGGCTGCAAATACTTAAACTTCAGCCGTTCCAAGAGCGAAATGGATTTAATTACCCGCCGCATCATCAAGCAGTTCGAAGGCGACAATGTTAGCGATGAAGTTTTACGCGAATACGCCAACCCCGACAGCCCTAAGTATGCTGCAATGCTCGAAGAAATCCGCAAGCAGCTGCACTTTACAAGCCTGCGCTACCACCGTCTGGATGACATGCTGGATAGTACTGGGCTGGATCACTGTAAGTTATGTACTTACTGCTGGGATGGAAGGGAATAGGTGAAGGGCCACCAGTTAGACTTGCACAATAAACGGCATAACCGGCAGCCCGGACTTAGAATACAAGGTTACAAATTCCGGACAGTTGGTCCACAGATAGCGGAGCTCTTTTATAGGGTAGCCGCTTTCTTTTATTTGAGAAGGAATTTCTATTTCTATTGTATCCGGGCCTGTTACGGAGCCTTTTGCTTTTATGTGAAGGCTGTCCATTCCGGCATAGTGGATTGGCATTTCCTTTTCCAGCTGGCGCATGCCTACAAAATACAGGCCTTCTACACCAACAAGCTCAGAATTATTCATTATTACTTCCTGATCAAACTGAACCACAACCTTATTGTCAGTTACCTTGCAGGATTTTACTAAAGGGGCCGGGGCCTTTTCTATGCCGTATGCAATTCTCAAAGCTTCGCGGGCGGCACGTTCTCCGGTTACAATTTTGTCTTCGGGGTGAAGGTCGTTCCATTCGCCGGCGTCTATCATCGGGGCAAGAGCGGCATTACCGGCAGCAGCTGCTCCATCAAACTGGGCTTGTCTGAGCCAGGCCCAGTCTTCGGGGAAGTTGCGCTGCTCGTCCTTGTAGCCGTCGCCCCACTTTGGTAGCTGAACTACTACTACAGGCATATTTTTTGGAGCATAGACAAACTTTGCCCGCCAGGTTTCTATCATTTTTTTAAGAAGGTCTGCATATTCAAAAGCACCCCAGGTATTTGATTCACCTTGATACCAGAGAGCACCAGCAACTGCATAATTAAAAGCAGGAGCCAGCATGGCATTATAAAGGGCTGTTGGCTGCCATTCAAAGAAAGTGCTGCCCGGGCGGTTTGGTGCATCGCAGGCAATGCGTTTTTTCCATTCACCGTCAAGACTTATACGTTCTTTAGAAGTAAAAATTGCGTAGGTTTTATCTTCGTAAAAACGGATTGGTGTCTGGTTAGTTTTGACTACACGGACTGTAATTGTATTTTTTCCTTCGTGAAGAACACCTTGAGGAATTACATAACGGCGCGGAGGATAGCAGTAGCCTGTTTCGCCACAATAAACTCCATTAACCCAGGCCTTGTCCGATTCAACAATTACACCAAGCCAGAGGCGGATAGGTTCATGAGGCATTGTAAGCCCCGCGAGTTCTGCTGCAGAAAGATTTACTTCTTTTTTGAACCAGCAGACTCCACCCTCTTTAAGGTCAAAAAAGTTATTAGGAATAAAGCAGGTCTTCCAGGAAGAATCATCTGCTATATCCTGGCAGGAAAGATTTTCCCAATGTTCTGTAAGCCCCTGGTCTGCAGCTTCAAGATTTTTCTGCCACTCCATTCCGGCACGCATTTCTTTTTCCTGCTGATTTTTAACTGCATCAGGTACGCGCCATTTGTTGAGCTGATCAAGATAGTTAGTTTTGCCTAACTCTTTAAGAGATTCTTCGCTCATCCAGGAAGTAATTGGGGAGCCTCCCTGACTGGCATTTATAATTCCAACGGGAACACCAAGCTCGGCAGTAAGATATTTTGCAAAGAAGTAAGCAGTTCCGCTCATCTGCGCAATATCTTCCGGGCAGGCACAAATCCACTTTGGATTTTCCACAGTATCTTTTGGCCCGTCATAAGCCCAGGTAATTGGAATTGTAATCATGCGGATATTGTCATTTTTTGGAAGACGCATATCATGAGGATAACTGAAGCGAAGACGATCCATAGGAAGCTGGGCATTTGACTGACCTGAGTTTACCCAGACTTCGCCAACCCAGACATCTTTGAAGGTGATTGAATCGTTGCCGGAAGTGAGCGTCAATTCAAAAGGACCGCCAGCCTCGCCGGGATTGTATTCAATTTTCCACTTGCCGTCGGCGTCTACTGTGGCAGAAGCAGCCACCTCGCGGAAGGTAAGCTGAACCTTTGCACCGGGCTCGCCTTTTCCAAAAATGCAGTTTGTTGTATTTCGCTGCAATACCATTGAGTCTGCGTATATTCCTAATGTGTGAAACTTTGACATGATTTATTCCTTTTCAATGTGGATTGCTTCGTCGCCCTACGGGCTCCTCGCAAAGACATGTATTTATTCCAGCTTTCCTTTTTCCTGTAAAATCTGCTCGACAAACTCTACCATCTCATAAACCATTGCATCACAGTGAGGCTTGCGTTCGCCGCCACGTTCGGCATTTACTCTGAGCAAATCGGCACAATAAATCATACCTTCGTGCTTTTCTTTTACAAACTCTACTATGCGCTTGGTGGTTGGAACATCGTCTACTCCAAAAAGTCCAAGAACCATAAGGGCACCTGTAATAACTCCGCAGGTTCCACCGGTTTTCATTCCAAGTCCAAAGCAGGCGCCCATTTTATAAGCAAGCTCATCGCTGACATTGGCATCTTTATTAAAGGTCATCAAAACCGACTGAGCACAGTTATGATGAGGTTCTACAATCGCACGAATCTCTTTTGCGCGTTCAAGATATTTACTCATTTTAAGCCTCTAGTATTAATATAACACAGTTTTGTCATGATGTCATGCATAATACTGGGCCTGGGCATTCCAGAGTTTGCTGTAAAGTCCATCCCCTGCCATGAGTTCCTCGTGATTACCCTCTTCCACAATCTGTCCCTGGTCAAATACAAGAATCTTATCGCAGAAACGACAGGAAGACATTCGGTGACTGATATAAATGGAAGTTTTACCCTGCACCATCTTATCAAAATGCTGGTAGATTTCGTATTCGGCAACAGGATCAAGCGCGCTGGTTGGTTCATCAAGAATTACAAATGGAGCATCTTTATAAAGAGCACGGGCAATTGCAATCTTCTGAGCTTCACCACCACTGATTTCGACCCCATTATCTTCCATTTGATAGATATTTGTGCGTATTCCATCGGGCATTGTCTTTAAGCGCTCTCCAAATCCGGCGCGTTCAAGACAGTCGGTCACTTTCTGCTCATCAAAATCTTTATCGCAGGCAACATTCTGAGCAATGCTGAAAGAGAACAAATTAAAATCCTGGAAAACAACGCTGAAGATTCTTGAATAATCCTTGTAATCGTAATAGCGGATATCCACACCGTTGAGCAGAATCTGACCTTCGGTTGGTTCATAAAGACGGCAAAGCAGTTTTATAAAGGTTGTTTTTCCGGCACCATTTTTTCCAACAACAGCAGTTTTTGTTCCAATTTTGATTTTTTGATTTACATGGCGGAGTACAAAATTTTCTGTGTTCGGATAGCGGAAAGAAACATCGCGGAATTCAATTTCAAATTCATTGTCGTCGCGCTTTTCGGTTGGAATTGTTCCCTGGTACTGCTTGTTTTGAATCTCCATAAAATCATAAAAGTATGAAAGGTATTCGGCCTTAACATTAATTTCAATCCAGGAATAAAAAATCCCCGAAACGCTTTCTACCAGATTTGCATAGGCAGAAATATACTTTAGGGCAGAACCTATAGAAATCATGCCATAGATTGCCTTAAGACCAACATAAAGATAGCTTACAATCTGCAGAAGACAGTTTACGAAAAAAACCGGCAGCTGATTTTTGTTTGCCGTTGTAAACATGTACTTAAAAGAATCTTCAAGATACTGCACAATTTTATTCATCTTTTTTTCAATAAGAGGCTGACTCTTATAAAGGCGAACATATTTTCCATTTGCGTAATCAAAAATCAGACTATAAAAATATCCGTACTCGCGGTTGGTCTGGACATTGCGCTCAAAAAGCTCGTGCTGTAACTTAGCCTCTTTTTGTTTTACAATTGCAGAAATCACAATACTCAAAGCAAGCATAAAGATGAGTATTAAAAAGCTGTAGCCTTTATTAAGAAGGCCTGGCAAAAAGCCGGACATAACAGAAGCCTTTGGTATAAAAAGAGGCACCAGCAGAATAATGGAATAAATAATAGAAAGGGCATGTTCAATAAAACTTGCAAAATAAGCACTAAAAGCAGAAAAATCTCCACGGGCATTCATTCCATCCTGAGCCTTTTTAATTTGGTCCAGGGTTTCGCGTTTTTCAAGAATATCATAATCGATTACAAAAGATTTTTCGCAAAACATCTGGTCTACCTTTTCGCCAATCACAGAACCGTTTACGGCGATTAAATGATTAAGACCCCAGTAAACAAGAGATGTAAAAGCCGCTATAGAAATCATGATAAGGGCATAGCGTAGGATTTCTTCAAAAGGCTTATGCTGAACAAGAGCGTCAAGAATGATACTTCCAAAAACAATAGGCACATACTTACCGGTAACGTTGATTATTTTTGAAAAGATGATGAGACTGATGTGTCCCGGCTTTAAGCGGTGTGTGAGTTTTAAAACTTTGCTTATTGTATTGTTTTTATTTGTTTTCATTTGCTGCCTCCTTTTTGTAATACTGGCTCTGAATATCAAACATTTTTTTGTACCTGCCGCCAAGGGCCATAAGTTCTTCGTGGCTGCCGCATTCTACAATGCTTCCCTTTTCCAAAAACATTATGCGGTCGCAGAATTTTGTAGAGGCAAGCCTATGCGAAATAAAGACAGCGGTTTTACCCTGTGCAAGATTATTGTATTCCTCGTAGATTTTACTTTCGGCAAGAGGGTCAAGAGCGCTGGTAGGTTCGTCTAGAATAAGGAAGGAACCGTTTTTGTAAATTGCTTTGGCAAGCAGAAGCTTTTGTGTTTCGCCGCCCGAAAGAAGAATTCCATCCTTTGAAAAAGTCTGAGTGATGTAGGTTCCTTCTTTTTGAGGAAGGGCCTGGACCTTTTCCCACAAGCCTGATTTTTTAAGGCAATCCTCAAGCTTATTCTTGTCTCCCTGCCCGCTTTCAAGACCGGTGATATTTTCTTCGATTGTAAAGGCCATAGGATTTGTATCTTGAAAAAGTACGGAGATTTGATCCTGATAATTTTCAAGTCCTATGTCTTCAATTGTCTTTCCATCAATGAGGATTTCTCCCTGAGTCTGATCGTAAAGGCCGCAGAGAAGTTTTACGATTGTTGTTTTACCGGCTCCGTTGTTTCCAACCAGGGCAATTTTTTCTCCCGCCTTGATTGTAAAGTCCAGATTCTGAATTGTATTTTTTTCTATATCCGGATAGGCAAAGCTGACATTTTTGAAAGTGATTTCCGGCGCTTTATTGCGCGACCCTTCGAGAGCCTCAGGGGCCCCAATGCCTATTGTGGTCCCTGAACTTGTCGAAGGGCCGCCAGCAGGAACCTTTCTCACCTTATCCTTCAGATTCATAAATTCATGATAGTCATTAAATTCGTGACTGGACTTGCGCAGATTATTAAAGCGCTCCGAAAGTGAATAAATCCAGTTTGTAAAACCGTTTATAATTCCAAGATAAAGGGTAAAGGTTGCAATATCCATCTGACCGGCAAGAACTCGTTTTATCAAAATTGAATAGGCAATAAAATCGCGTCCAAAATTAAAGATGGTTCCAGAAACTGTTGGCAGGTACCAGCGCAGCTGCAGTTTATTTTCAAGCTTTCCGCGGGCAATTACAACTTCGCACAAAAGCTTATGAAACCAGTTTCCCAGCTGATAAATTCTAATATCCTTACCGGCACTTACATTAAGGCTTTTCTGCATAATGTAATTTTTCTTTCGCCAGATTTCGCTGCTTTCTTCGCGTTTACTGTCGCTGTATTTAATTGCGTGTGTTCTGAGAGCAACATCAAAAACAAACATGGCAAGGGTTACCACAAGAATCTTCCAGTCCAAAAGCAGAACTGCGCTTCCGTAGCTTATAATTCCAAAAATCAAGATGGAAAACTCTGTAGTCTGAGTCATAAGATGTTCAACACCCTTCCAGTTGCTGGCAAGAGACTGGGCTGCTTTTCCAAGGATTTTCTGTTTTTTCTGCGGCTCAATATTCTGATAATCAGTTGTGATTGTTTTATGGGCAAATTCTGCAGTGTAGCCGGCAATTCTTGTATAAGTACGCTGCACCTGAACATAAGTTCCCAAAATGTTTGCAGCGCCATTTATTATTGAAAAAACAAGCAGAGACAAACATATAAGAATGACAAAGTTTTTTACATCTCCCTGCCCGATTGAACGGATTGCAAGAGATGGAATAAGAGTATTGATAAAAGGCGTTGCAATTCTTATTGCAAGATATACCGGCACCAGAATCCAGGCCGAAGGATAACGATGAAACCAGGCCTTTAAGGCAATGCTGATGTTTTTGAAAACCGAATTTTCGTTCTTTTTCATAAAACCTCCGTAATTTTATTATGGGCCAAATATATCATAGAAAAAGCACATCCTGCCGGGAGGTGCACGAAATGCAAAAATTAGTGCATGAAATACAATTACAAAGGCAGCATAACTTCTGTGGCAAAAATCCCCGGTTCGTTTTTGCGGTTTACAAAGCCGTCGTATTGTTCTGCAATTTTGTCTATTCGGCGCAGACCAAAGCCGTGTTCACCAAGTTTGGAAGTGACAAGTTCATTAAGACGGCGACGGCGCGTTGCGTTTGTAGAGTTTGAAACAGAAATGTAAAGCTGCTCTTTGAACATGCCTATGTAAATGCGGATAAACTTTTGAGGGAAGGCGTTTTCCCCGCTGCTTTTGATTTTTTCGCAGGCTTCGATTGCGTTGTCCAGAAGGTTTCCTACAATAGCACAAAGATGAACGTCAGAGATTTTTAGTTCCCCCGGGACCTTGGCGCTGCAGTTTACTTCTATATTATTTTTGCGGGCTATTGAAACCTTGCTGCTTAAGATTGCGTCCAGGCTTACATTACCTGTGCGGATTGCTATGTCTATGCTGTCTAAATCCTGTTCCAGTGTACCAAGGTAGTCGTCCAGTTCCTGGAATTTTTTCATTGCAAGCATGGCTTTTATTGACTGAATATGATTGTGGTAGTCATGCCGCCAGGCCCGCATGGTCTGGTAAATGTTTTGAACTTCGTCGCGCTGTTTTTTAAGAAGGCTGTCCTGAAAGTCAGAAAGGCGTCTGTCGTATTTTGATTTGAGAAGGAGGATGGTAAATGTAACTGAGAGAAGTATAGAAGATAGAATCGATATTATTATAAGTAACATATTTAATTTCCCTTGTCATTGCCACGCCCTCCGGGCTCGCAATGACGGCTCTCCTTCGTTATTGCCGAAAACATTTTATAAAGGCCTCGTTCAAGTCTTTGTAAACACCACGCGCAACCGGAAGCTGCTCGCCGTCGTCAAGAACACAGTCGATGCGGGTGATTTTGGAAACATGCTGCAGGTTTACAAGCAGGCCACGACGCAGACAGAAAAAGTTTTTTCCTTCAAAGGATGTGGAAGCCTCCGAAAAAGAAGATTTCCATTCGCGT
>Ga0310697_10003393_pt1 | contig 16156 bp, 8 predicted proteins | sample 172DNAGHGlowgp2_FD_203883 | JGI IMG/M metagenome (GOLD analysis project Ga0310697, IMG submission 203883) | Sheep rumen microbial communities from Palmerston North, Manawatu-Wanganui, New Zealand - 1728 DNA GHGlow gp2 (v2) (version 2) | ecosystem: Host-associated > Mammals > Digestive system >... | reverse complement strand
CGCATCCGCTATGATGAGGCCCGACAGAATCCGTTGCCCAAACTGTTCCAGGACCGCGGACGCGACAATGTGAAACTTGACTTGACCAAGGGCGAGTAACAACCGACACGTCATGATAAAAGGAATCATCTTTGACTACGGTGGCACCCTCGACAGTCGAGGGGTGCACTGGAGCGAAGTACTGTGGCAAGGCTATCAAGCGGCAGGTGTGCCAATCGACAAGGAGACTTTCCGTAAAGCCTATGTTGAAGGGGAACGCGCGCTTGCTCGTGAACGCATTATTCTTCCTCAAGACAATTTCCACACCCTGTTGCGCAAGAAGGTGGCACTTGAGATTAGTTACCTGCCCGAACAGCCCGACCAAGGCACCCGCGACAAGTGGGTAGACCAGATTGCCGCCTTCTGTGACCAAGCCGCTCGCACTTGCATCAATGAGGCGCGTCCCATGTTGGAGCAACTCCACAAACGCTATCCCATGATGCTCGTGAGCAACTTCTATGGCAACATTGACGAAGTGTTGCGCGACTATGGAATCAGGCACCTGTTCAAAGGCATCATCGAGAGTGCTGTGGTGGGCGTTCGCAAACCCAACCCTACCCTCTTCCGCCTGGGCGTCGATGCGCTGGAACTCGAGCCCAGCGAAGTGCTCGTCGTGGGAGACAGCTTGCGCAAGGACATCGAACCTGCCGAGCAGTTGGGCTGCCAGGTCCTGTGGCTTAAAGGTAAAGGGTGGACCGCCGAAGAGGATTCACAGACCCATCCCCACACCATTAAACGTGTGACCGAGGTACTCGACCATCTCAAGTAAAGACAGGAGCTTTCCACATTCAAAATACAGATAATATACATTATAATATATAGCATCATGAACTATGCGATAATTGCTGCGGGCGAAGGCTCGCGTCTAGCACAAGAAGGTGTCAGCAAACCCAAGCCCCTGGTTGAGTTACAGGGAGAGCCCATGATCGGGCGCCTGATCAACATCATGCTCCGTTGCAATGCCGAGAGTATCAGCATTATCGTCAACGAGCACATGACCGAAGTGCGACAATACCTAATGGACCTGGAATTGCCCATGCCCCTCAACCTTGTAGTGAAGACGACACCGAGCTCAATGCATAGTTTCTGGCATTTGAGCCAAGTCATCCCCAAAGGCAAATTCTGTCTCACCACCGTTGACACTATATTCCGTGAAGAGGACTTCAAAGGCTATATCAACGCCTTTGAGGCAGATGAGGTGCATGATGGGATGTGGGCTGTCACTCCGTTTGTCGATGACGAGAAGCCCTTGTGGGTAGACGTAGATGAGAAAATGAATATCACTGCATTCCGCGACAAGCCGTGGGATGGAGCCAAGTATGTTTCAGGCGGTGTGTATGCCATGACAGACAAAGCGTTTGACGTCTTAAATCACTGTATTGACAAAGGCATCAGCCGGATGCGCAATTTCCAGCGGGCACTGGTCGAGGCGGGATGTCACCTCCAGGCTTACAGTATAGATAAAATTGTCGATGTCGACCATGCCGAAGACATTGCTACTGCCGAAGAATTTCTTAGCAAGAAAACGACTGGCGACGAGCAATGTGAATGACCCAACTCCCATTAACCTAAATAAATGTTATCAAAGCACAGACTTGGGCAAAAAGAACTTAAAAAAACCATTTTAGAGGCTTTTTTGCGAGGGGTAGCATTAACATACGTCAACATTTAATAGCCTAAAATAGCGCCTATTTATCATATTTTAAACATTAAGGCAATTATTTAACGGGCGCTAACTTTTTTTTCATTATGTTATATTTCCTAATTCAAAAAAAGGCTGTAATTTAGCGCCGTTTTTTTGCAGGCCTTATTCTGCATAAAGCACAAATCCCATAGTGGGACACAATCGATTTAATCAACAGATAATAACCTGAACATTAATTGTATAGAAAAATTATGGCAAAAGAAATCGCTAAGCCCGCTACCGGCAAGTTAGGTATTATGGTAGTAGGATTGGGTGCCGTGAGCACCACGTTCATGACCGGCGTTATGATGGCTCGCAAGGGTCTTGCAAAGCCCGTCGGCAGCATGACACAGTACGACAAGATTCGCATTGGCAAAGGCGAGAACAAGAAGTACTTACATTACAAAGATATCGTCTCGATGCCCACACTCGATGACCTCGTGTTTGCTGCATGGGACGTATTCCCTGCTAACGCTTATGAGAGCGCCATCAATGCTGAGGTATTGAAGGAGAAGGACATTGAGCCCGTTAAGGACGAACTGCTGAAGATCAAGCCCCTGAAGGCCGCTTTTGACAAGAACTATGCAAAACGTCTGGACGGTGACAACGTGAAGCAGTGCAAGGATCGTTGGGATATGACCGAGCAGATTCGCGAAGACATCCGCAACTTCAAGAAGGAGACCGGCGTTGACCGCGTCGTTGTTCTCTGGGCCGCTTCGACTGAGATTTATGTCGAGCCCGACATGAAGTATCATGGCACTATGGCTGCCCTGGAGCAGGCCATGAAGGACAACGTGGTTGACAAGGTTGCTCCCTCGATGTGCTACGCTTATGCTGCACTGGCCGAGGGTTGCCCCTTCGTCATGGGCGCCCCCAACACCACCGTTGACATCCCCGCTATGTGGGAAATGGCAGAGAAGACCCAGATGCCTATCGCCGGCAAGGACTTCAAGACTGGCCAGACCCTGGTGAAGAGCGGTTTCGCTCCCATCATCGGCACCCGCATGCTCGGCTTGAGCGGTTGGTTCTCAACCAACATCCTGGGTAACCGTGACGGCCTCGTGCTCGATGAGCCCGCCAACTTCCGCACCAAGGAGGTCAGCAAACTGTCGACCCTCGAGTCCATCCTCGTTGCTGACGATCAGCCCGACCTGTACAGCGAGTACTTCCACAAGGTACGCATCAACTACTACCCGCCCCGCAACGACAACAAGGAGGGCTGGGACAACATCGACATCTTCGGTTGGATGGGTTATCCCATGCAGATCAAGATCAACTTCCTGTGCCGCGACTCTATCCTCGCTGCTCCCTTGTGCCTTGACCTGTGTCTGCTCATCGACCTGGCACGCCGTGCTGGCCGCTACGGCACTCAGCGCTTCCTGAGCTTCTTCCTCAAGAGCCCGATGCACGACTACACCAAGGACGAGGTTCCCGTTAACCACCTGTTCCAGCAGTATGTAATGCTGAAGAACGCCGTCCGCGAGATGGGTGGTTATGAGGCCGACGAGGAGATCGATTAATTCGATTCCATCCATTAATATCACATCTTATCAGGGTGACTGCAGGTCTGCAGTCACCCTGAGTTTTTAGGCTATAGACGACAAAAACGACCGAAGCCACTCAAAAAAGATGCTGCAGCCAGTTCCAGGGATCTTCCCATTAATATTTTTTATTAAAGTATCTTTTGTCATTTTAAGCTATTTACAGTAAATTTGCAGCGTTTTTACATATCAAGGTCATCACTATGTGATGAATCAGTGTTTTATTATGCTTTAATTTGAACATAAAAAGCTGATCATGCAAGAAATAGTTCAAGAAGATTTGGCGGCAAAAGCGGCTGCATTAGAGAAAAAGAAAAAACGTGCACGCACTGGTGTGAAGTGGGACAGATTGTTCATGGCCTGTGCCTACAACTGGTACTGGTTTGTATTGTCTGTCATTATCTGCGGATGTATAGCCTATCTGTATGGTAAATCTCAGCCTCAATTCTATGTGTCAAGGTGCTCTATCCTCATCAGGTCTAAGGACAGTGCCCAGGGCACGCCGTCCATGACATTTAGCGACCTGGGACTCAATACTGTGAACTATATCCCCAACGAACCCTACAAACTGAGGTCATCACGCGTGATGGAAATTGTAGTCAATTCACTGGGATTGAACGTGCAGTACTTTGGCCACATGTTCCTGCGCGATGTCAACATCTACAAGGATACGCCTGTCACTGTCACCCCACTGAAGGAGGTGACTCGTGGATTCACTATCAACCTCACGCCCAAAAGCGAGGAAGAATTTGAATTCCAGGTCAATGGCGGCCAGTGGAAAAAAGCACGCTTCGGCAGTAAGGTCAACACGGATTTCGGCCCAGTAGCCATCTCCAAGACTGACAAATTCACCGAAGACCACATCGACTTTGACCTCATTGTCAACATCTCCAACCCCAACACCATGGCGAGGTCGCTTGCCGGTTCGGTTGTTGTGGAACTTGCTGACCAACACAGTGACGTGCTTAATCTTGCCATCCGCGGCCAGAACCCCCAGATGTGCGCCGACATCCTGAATGCCTTGGTGGTTGCCTACAACCAAGAAGGTATCAACGATATGAACCAGGTGGCACGTAGCACCGAGGCGTTTATCATCGAACGTGTTTCGGAACTTTCTAAGGACCTGGGCGACGTGGACAACGAGGTTGCCATCTTGACTGCCAACTCTGCCAACTCTCTCATGCTTGGCAATGCATCCAATGCTATGCGACAGATTGATGAGAGCGAGAACACCAACCTTGAAATCAACCTGGCAGCCCAGATTCGCAACTTCATTTCCAACATGGGACAAGGCGAACTTATACCTGTCAACACTGGTATGAACAATTCTGGTATCGTTTCACAGATTGATCAATACAACCAGGCGATTCAGGACTATCAGAAGATTTCCGCATCTTCGAGCGCTGAAAACCCTGTGATGAAAGAACTCAGTGCTTCCTTGGCTGCCCAGAAGAGAAACATCATTGCCAGTCTGGACAACTACATCAGCACCCTGAGGACAAAGCAAGGCCAAGCCCAGCGATTGCAAGCCCAGGCTCAATCCAACATGCTTGCCAACCCCTCACACGAGAAAGCTATCACCGAGGTGACTCGCCAGCAGAAAATCAAAGAGCAGCTCTACCTCTATCTGCTTAACAAGCGTGAGGAGAATGCATTGCAGATGGCTATCACCGAGCCTAACGCCAAAGTGATGGAGGCAGCCTTGCCTATTTATGCCCCGGTTACTGCACCCTTGACCCGCATCGTGCTTACAGGTATGGTTATCGGACTCTTGATTCCCGCATTGATTCTTTACGGCGTATTCTGGTACTTCTCACTTGACAAGACCATTCACACCCGCAGAGAGATTGAAGAGGTTTGTGACATCCCCATCCTTGGAGAGCTCCCAGCCAAGAAGAATAACGTTACCGGTGAGATCGTGGTTAACGAGACCTCTAATGACCGCATGAATGAGGCCTACCGAATAGTCCGAAACAACCTAGACTTCGTCACGAACCAGAACAATCCGGACGGCGATGCGACTGTCATCCAGTTTACTTCTACCATGTCTGGTGAAGGTAAGAGTTTCGTGGCTGTGAACCTGGCATTGTCCTATACCTACATCAACAAGAAAGTTATCGTAGTCGACCTTGACTTGCGTAAAGGTAAGTTCTCAGAATATGTAGGCGTACAGGACGGTAAGGGAGCTTCGGCATACCTCTCGGGTAAAGAGACAGACCTGAACAAGGTGATCCACCGTGGACCGCTTCATGAAGGTTTTGACATCATCAGTGTAGGTGCTATCCCACCCAACCCCACTGCATTGCTGCTGAGCGAGAATATGTCCAAGATGATTGAGCAGCTCAAGAAGGAATATGACTATGTTATTCTTGATACCGTGCCCTATAACCTGATTGCCGACGCAGCAGTTGTGAACCGCTATGCAGATCTCACGATCTACGTTGTTCGTGACGGCAGGGTTGAGCAACAGTATATGTATGAACTTGAGCGTATGGCCGAGGAGAACAAGATCAAGAATCTCACCATCCTCGTCAACGACATCAAGGTCAGCAAGACCCGCTACAACTACTCCTACGCCTACGGATATGGCAAGGGCTACGGCTATGGTTATGGCTACGGTTATGGCTATGGCTACGGCGGCGACAGTGGCGGTTATTACGTTGATGATTCGCCCAAGGATCGCGAGAAGCCTATTCATGGTTAATATCATTTACCGGCAATGAAAATCGCGGTTGTTGGAACCGGATACGTCGGATTAGTCACGGGCACCTGTTTCAGTGAAATGGGTGTCCATGTGACATGTATCGACGTGGATAAGAATAAAATCGACGGCTTGAACCAGGGCATCGTCCCCATCTATGAACCTGGACTGGAGGCACTGGTGCGCAAGAACAAAAAGTCTGGCAGGCTGCATTTCGCTACCCGACTCGAGGACGTCATCAATAACGTTGACATTGTCTTCTGTGCAGTGGGCACCCCTCCTGACGAGGATGGAAGTGCTGACCTCAAGTACGTCCTGGAGGTGGCAAGAACCATCGGCAAGCACCTGAACCGATACATCGTCGTGGTGACCAAGAGCACCGTGCCTGTTGGCACAGCGCAAAAAATCAAAAGCGTCATTCTTGAGGAATTGAGATCACGTGGTATCCACGTCGAGTTTGACGTAGCCAGCAACCCCGAGTTCCTCAAGGAAGGCAACGCCGTTAAAGATTTCATGAGCCCCGACCGCGTAGTCGTCGGGGTGGAAAGTGAACGCGCACGCAAACTCATGGCACGACTCTACAAGCCGTTCATGATCATGAGTGACCGACTGATATTTACCGATATTCCTTCGGCCGAGATGATTAAGTATGCTGCCAACTCGATGCTTGCTACACGCATCAGCTTCATGAACGACATTGCAAACCTGTGCGAACTTGTCGGAGCTGACGTCAATATGGTGCGCAAGGGCATCGGCAGCGACACCCGTATCGGTAAGAAGTTTCTCTATCCTGGCTGCGGATATGGTGGCTCATGTTTCCCTAAGGACGTGAAAGCCCTCATCAAGACAGCCCAAGATATGGGATATGACATGAGGGTACTCCAGGCTGTCGAAGAAGTCAACAACGACCAGAAACTGGTACTTTTCCACAAGATAGTGAACTATTATGGCGATGAGAGTCTCCTGAAGGGCAAAACCATAGCTATGTGGGGGCTTGCCTTTAAACCGGAGACCGACGACATGCGCGAAGCACCGTCATTGGTACTCATTGACCTGCTCACCAAGGCAGGTGCAACGGTAAGGGTCTATGACCCCGTTGCCATAGACGAGTGTCGCCGTCGCATTGGCGATATGGTCACCTATGCACATGACATGTACGATGCTGTTGATGGTGCCGACGCCCTGATGCTCGTCACCGAGTGGAAGGAGTTCCGTATTCCCAACACCGAGTCCCTACTTGGAAAGATGCGTGGACGCCTCATCCTTGACGGTCGCAACATTCTTGACGGTGAAGAGTTACGTTTAGCCGGCTTTGAATATCACTGCATCGGCAAGTAACTACATAATGTAAAATAACATTCAGCGGGCCGCAAGATTCTCTTCTTGCGGCCCGCTGAATATAAGGATATCCCAGTAATCGTTACTTCACAACTACCTTCAAAGATGTCGTATCGCTAGCAACAACGTAGATACCTGCTGGCAAGGCAAGGGTTTCAACACCCTTTGACATCATCTGGGCGCAGCAATTACCGTCAAAATCATACACCTCGAGCATCTCTTCCGAATAGTTTTCACAGAGAATGCCTCCATCGGCAGGATAGGCACACCACGCCAATTTGGCTGACGACGGATTCAGCAGTTTGTTAATCAGCTCAGTCACATCCGAAATCTTGATAAAACCATCCTGATCAACGTCTGCAGCATCCATATCAATGTTTGATTCATCACCATTAAGCAGGTAATTAACCAGATCTGCCACGTCACTGATGTTCACTGCTCCGTCCATATTCACGTCACCTATCTGAATCGGCTTAGCATTCACTATACCGTGGAGGTCGGCATAGGCGCTCACACGTGATGTGCGCGCCGAGATCTTGCCATAAAACTCACCAACTGTACCAGTGTCGGCAATACGCACATAGATTACTTCACCAGTGGGATCCAGCGTCAAGGTGCGTGACCAGGTAGTACGGTTCAAACTGATTTCAAAATTACCCTCCACTGACACGTTGATGTCCTCGCCGTTCTCCACACCGCTGATGGTCGTGCTCACGATAGTTGAGGTTCCACCCTGCTCTGCCTCCATGGCTCCAACGGCATCAATGTCAATGAACGGATTGATTACCGGTGTTCCGGGATTGCTGGTAATAGCGATGTCATCGATATTGAGTCGTGAACCCGCCGTCTGCAGGATCTTGAAGCGCACGTTGCCGGTAATATCCAGATTGAAGATGTACTGTTGCCAAGTTGCGTTGGGTGAGCATGTGGCCGCTGTGGTCCAAGTAGTGCCACCGTTGGTGCTGTATTGCAGCTGAATCGTGGGTGCTGCATCACTGCCATATTTAGCGGCATAGAAGGTCACCTTGCTGGCACCGTCGGTAACATCCTCGGTCATCTGGATATAGGAATCAGCATCCTTGCCGAAACGGCAACCGAGATTGTCATTCCAGTGGTCATTGTCTTGAGCAAAGAGGCCAGCATTATGGAAATACCACGAGAAGGCCTTGCCTTGGACCGCTTTGTCAGTATAGTTACCATAGCCCGTGCAGCCTTCCCAAGTCTCTATAGTCTCGGTACCGCCACTGCTGCCACCAGTGTTATAAGTAGCCGTCAACGTAACATTGCTGCTCACCTCAGTACTGCTGATGGTCAATCGGCCAGTTGCATTGGTCGCGGTGCCATTATAGGTCACGGTAACCGTTGTGCCGGCATTGACAGCAGCCGCCGTGAGGGACGTAGGTGAAACGCTGAATCCAGTTCCCGTAACCGCAACAGACAACGATTTAGTCAAATAAACACCCTTGACTGTGATGGTCTTGCTCACGCCATTGCCCGTATTGGTGCCCACATTGATGGTCGAGCCGTTAGAAGGCGACGAGAGTACGGGATCGGTAGAAGCGCTGCCGGTCCAAGCGGTGCCAGTCCTGTTTCCCCAAAGGAACTCGGCAAGTTCAGGATGGTCGATAAAGGGGTTGCGGTTGTGCTGGATGTTATACACCGCCTCGTTACGGTTGGTCTCCACTGTGCTAACCGGGTCATTGCGGTGCCACTCCAGCAGCTGGCTTATGGCCCACGGTGTCAAGTGCTTGTAAGAAGTGTTCGTGAATACGGCATCGCCGTTACTCTGTGTCCAAGAACCCACACGGTCCATATAGCGCACCACCATATAGAAATAAGTTCGCGCAAAGTCGCCTTTGTACTCATCGGCGACCTCAAACACGGTGCCTGTATAGCCGCTGTGGGTGCAACGCCCCAGCTTGCCTGTTCCCCTTGGCGAGCCACTGGCGCAGTCGCCGAAGGGATAGTTGCCGCGCTCAGCATTCACCCATCCATCAACAGGGTAGATGTGGAACAAGTCAGAGTACATCGTGTCGGTATTCTCCGATCCACCACCCCACCAGCTATTAGGCACCGAGTGCTCACGGTTGTAACACTGGCCGATGCCGTTGTAGGTACCGCACTGGTCGGTCTGATAGGTAAATTGTGTGTCGGCATAACGGTCAATGATGATGCCATTGACACAGTCAGTCGTCTCGAACTTAGGCCACAACTTGTTGTAATAGATCTCATAGTGGCCATGGATTTTCTGGTGCAACGACAACATCAGTTGCCTGTCGCTCTTGCCCAGGGCAGTGTTGTAGTAGCCGCTAGGGATAGCAGCCGTTGCCTGCAGTCCTGTCAAGGCCACAAGCACAAGCATGAGGTTAAGTAGATTCTTCATCTTGTATACATTATTTATTAAATAGTATTGATTTTCAGCGCAAAGGTACTACTTTTTCAGACAACAACGACAACTTTCGCACAACAGCGGCAACTTTATTTTCTTGCATTCGCAATGTAGAGCTGCAAAAACTTGGGGCTTACACATCAGTTCTCCACCACACGGGGGCTGAAATACAAGCTGACGTTTCATGAACTCACGAGAAAGGGCAACCCAAACCTGCTTCCCGTCGTTGCCATCCTCGCAGCCATGATTTTTTGCTAATCTTCAAGAAAATTGTGCAAACGTTTGCATATTTATTATTGGGTATATAATTAGGGTATATAGGTGTCTATTTTGAAGTAAATTTCATAAATTTGTAGCAAATTTATTATCCATCCTAAATAAATATTGAGAAATGATGAAGAATACCATTTTCAAGTTGAGTGTAATGCTATTGCTGACCATAGTCGGCTTGCAGCAGGCGTGGGCCGCATTTGTGGGACCTCGCAATGACTTCCGCGACGAGAGCATCTATTTTGTGATGACGACGCGCTTCTATGATGGTGACCCGAGCAACAATGTGCAGTGCTGGGACGGCGCAAACGCCAACCACGGTGACCCGTGCTGGCGAGGCGACTTCAAGGGCTTGATTGACAAGCTGGACTACATCAAGGCGTTGGGTTTTACAGCAGTGTGGGTCACCCCTATTGTCGAGAATGCATCAGGACTGGACTATCACGGCTATCACGCTAGGAACTTCTCCCGAGTCGACCACCGCTACGAAAGCGGCGACACGACATTCCAGACGCTGATTGACGAAGCTCACGCAAGAGGAATGAAAATCATCCTGGATATCGTGCTCAACCACACGGGTAACTTCGGCGAGGAGCACCTGTGCAAACTCTTCACCCGCGACTGGAACGCCAACCAGTTCCACATCGAAGAGTGTATGAAGCCCTACACCACCGACTCGGTGGGCGGCAAACTACCAACCAACTACAACAATCTGCCCGCAGGCCAGCAATATGATGCTCGCCTCAAGCAGATGAAGAATACCGATAACCAGAATCACGACAACCACAACTATTGGCACCACTTCGGCCAATTCAACTGGGATGACAACACGCGCTGGTGGGCACAGATTGCCGGCGACTGCGTGGACCTGAACACCGAGAATCCCGCTGTTGCCGATTACCTGATCGATTGCTATGGCACATTTATCAAGATGGGCGTGGACGGCTTCCGCATCGACACGGGTGGCCACATTGCCCGTCTAACGTTCAACAAGGTGTATATCCCCGCCTTTCAGGCCCTGGGCGAGCAGTACCGTAGCAAACGCTTGAATGGCGCCGATTTCTTCATGTGCACCGAGGTGTGCGCCCGCTATCAAGGCAGCGTCACCTACCGCAATCAGCCCGTCCTCTCGCCCTACTTCTACACCTGGGCCGAGAACAAGAATTACAGCTGGAACTATGATGCCAGCTATTGGGACGGGGTTGCCGTCTATGAGAGCACCGACCTGAGCACGCTCGCCAACATCAGTTCTTGCCAGCAGATGTATGCCGACAACAACAAGGAGACCAGCAGCGCGATGCCTACATCCAGCAACGCTGTGCTCAACGGCAACAACTACCACCAGCCCGATGTGAGCCGCGCCTCGGGCCTCAACGTCATTGACTTCCCCGTGCACTACTCGTTCCACAACATCGGCAGCGTGTGGGACCTCGCCATCAACGGCGACAAGTATTACAACGACGCAACCTATAACGTAGTGTACGTCGACAGCCATGACTACAGTCCTGGCCCCAACGACAACATCCGCTTCAACGAGGGCACCGCACAATGGGCCGAAAATCTGTCATTCATGTTCACCTTCCGCGGCATCCCCTGCCTGTATTATGGCAGCGAGGTCGAGTTCAAGGCCGGCAAGACCATTGATCCAGGCGGCAACGGCTCACTCAAGGATAGCGGTCGCGCATACTACGGCGGCTACATCAAGGGTAACGTCACGGCAAGCGACTTCGGTGTCGCCAGCGGTGCTACAGGCAACCTCGCCGCCACGCTCTCCAAGCCCCTAGTGAAGCACCTGCAGCGCCTGAACCGCATTCGCCAGGCCGTGCCCGCTCTGCGCAAGGGGCAATACAGCACCACAGGGTGTTCCTCCACTGGAGGCTACGCCTTTAAGCGCCGTTTCACCGACAGCACGACCGACAGCTATGTACTGGTGACCATCAACGGCCCAGCCACCTTCACAGGCGTACTCAACGGCACCTACACCGACTGCATTACCGGTGATGTCAAGACCGTGACCAACGGCACCCTGACCACCACCACATGCAGCGGCAAGGGCAACATGAGAATTTATGTTCTCTCAACCTCGCTCACCCCTGCTCCGGGCAAAATCGGCAGCGACGGCCCCTACCTCTATACCAGCAGCCCCAATGCCGGCACCGTAATGAGTTATGACGGTACTGAAGAGGAATTGTCGAGCAATAACGGCGAGGATGGCGGCACATCACCCGTCACTCCCGTTGAAGTGTACGAGCCCAGCTGTGAGGAAGATGACATGAGCGTGTTCCTTGAGACCAGCACTAGCGTGAACCGAGTGACCACCTGGATTTGGAACAGCAGCAGCAACTTCACAGGCGGCACATGGCCAGGCCAAACGATGACGCTGATGGGAACCACCTCGGACGGTACGCGTCGCATCTGGAAATGGACCTACGAGGGTACCAACACTAGTGCCCCGACGGGCATCATCTTTGTCACCGATGGCCAGCAGACCCAAGACCTCACCTTCCGCAACCACGGTTACTATATCGACGGCACATGGCATCATGAGGTGACCAATTATACATCCCCAGCGCCGACCGTGAGCATCGACAAGCCCGACGGCCAGTATCAGGGTAGTGTGACGGTCACCATCACCGCCAGTGAGAGTGATGCAGTCATCGTCTATACGACCGACGGTAGCACACCCACTGCCTCCAGCACCCAGGCAATCGGCCACGTGACACTCACCTTCACCGACAATACCGTGCTGACGGCTGGCGTGCTCTATGAGGGCAAGGTGCGTAATATCGTGCAGCGCGAGTATATCTTCCATGGCTTTGTACCCTATACTGCCACAGTCTATATCAAGGACCCGACTGTCGCACCCAACAACTGGAGCAGCGTCTGGATCTATGCTTGGGACAATGCAGGCGTACTCAGCGATAGCTGGCCCGGCGTGCAGACAACTGCGACCAAGACTGTCAATGGGCAGAAGTTCTACTACCGCACTTTCAACGTGGGCAGCAACGACTATGCGTTCAACGTCGTGCTCAATCAGGGCAACAGTGAGCACCAGAGTGTTGATGTGACTGGCATCAACAAGGACATCTATCTGGAAATCACTTCAACGACCAACAAATATACCGTTGCCGATATCACCGACCAGTACAGTCACATCACAGGAGACGTGGACCTTGATGGTATGGTCAATATTGCTGATGTGACCACCCTCATCAATCTGCTCTTGACTGGCCAAAATGATATCAACATCTACCCTCAGGCCGACGTCGATGGGGATGAAATGGTGAACATTAGCGATGTGACTGCCCTGATTTCCATCCTCTTGAATGCATAAAAACAAAAAAAACGCCGTATTTAAGGTTTTTTAACTCTAAAAAAAGTTCTAGTATCAAAAATGGCAGTAATTTTGCACCGCATTTTTGGGTAATAATTTTTTCATAAGGTAAAGATTTAGAGTAAAAGAATGAAAAAGACCCGCCGTGATGGCGGGTCTTTTCATTTTGTTTTACCCCGTCAATTTGGCTATATTAAAAAAAAAGAGTAATTTCGCACGTTTTTTAGTAAAGATATAAACTGATGAAGAAAATTCTGATGATCATGATGGCCGTCGCCATGCTGACGGCTTGTAACGGCAACAAATTCCATATCGACGGCACCATCGAGGGCGCCAGCGACACGACACTCGTTGTTGAGCAATCCAGCAATGGTGAATGGTTCTTCCTGGATAGCGTTCATGTAGACAAGAATGGTAAATTCAGCTTCAGCGCTGAAGCACCCGAAGTCCCCAGCATCTACCAGATCCGCATGGGTAATCAAGCCATCTGCTTCCCCATCGACAGTCTGGACAAACTGACTATTAACTCCAAGTTGCCAAACTTTGGAATCGACTATACCATCTCGGGCAGTGAACATGCCGAGCAGGTGATGAAAATCGATAAAGATGCTATGCGATTTGCCGGGGGCAAAGGCAGCGAAGCCCAGATTCAGGCCTGGAAAGACCAGCTGGCTCGACAGATTGTTGCCGATCCGAGCGGCATTGTCGCTTATTATACCATCAATAAACACATCGACGACAAGCCCCTGTTTGACCCGATGAACGACAACGACCTGCGCATCATCGGCGCTGTTGCCAATGCGTTTAACTCTTTCCGTCAAGATGACCCGCGAACCGACTTCTTGGTCAACCAACTGCTGGAGGGACAACGCCGCCGCAGGGCCAACAGTGGTGCACCTCGAGATACCATCGTTGCCGATGTAACTACTATCATTGATATCAAATTACAGGACTATACCGGCAAAGAGTACAAACTGTCGGAAGTCGCTGCCAAGAATCGACTGGTACTGCTGGACTTCACTGCATATGCTACTGAGACCTCTCCGCAGCTCAACAAGTTGCTCAACGACATCTATAAGAAATACCACAGCAGCGGCCTGGAGATTTACCAAGTGAGCCTCGATCCCGACAATGTGCTGTGGCGCGAATCGGCCAGAAACCTGCCCTGGATTACCGTATATGAACCCATGGGTGTCAACTCACAGACAGTGGGCAATTATAACGTGAACGGCATCCCCACGACGTTCATCATTCGCAACGGCGAGATTGTTGAGCGAGTTGAGGACGCAACACAGCTGAAAGCCGCTGTTGCCAAACACATGTAAAGAAACAAGACAAGTATAAGTAAAGCGAGTGGCTGATATCCTTACGGATAGCAGCCACTTTTTTACTGTATATGGGTGCTGTAAGCCTATCAGAGCAAGCTCTTCCAGAAGTCAAGGTAGCGCTGAGCCACCACGGGTGCAGCGTTGTGTTTCTCAACAAAGGCACGACTGGCGCGAGCCAGCCTGGGCAATTCATCACGGTGCTCTACGAGCCATGACAGCTTGTGGTCGATGTCTCCCTCGACAAGAGGAGAGACATTAATGATGGGGTGATTGACCTGTTCGTCAATCAGCTCATAATATTCAGGCTCAGCGCCCGACACTGCTACTAGGCCCTGGGCCATGGCAATCAGGGCATTGGTGCCAGGAGTATAGCTGTAGAGCTGGTCCAGAATGACATGAGACGAGCGCATGCGACGTATGTATTCATCATAGGGCAGATTCTCCACCACCTCCAGCTCGGTGATGCCTGGATAACGGTCATGGACGCGCTTCATCGCAGCAAGCAGGCGATCGGTGCCCTTGACAACATGGCGGTCGCGCTGGATACCGATGAACAGGCGGACTTTTTCGGGCGCCTCCTCAAGTGGACGATATTCCAGGGAATCCACATCGATAGGGATGCCGCCATAGGCCACACGGTCTCCCAACAGTGGCTTGTAGGCCACATAATACTCATACAGGCACGCCACAGCACCGTCGATGCCCGACAAGATGTGGTCACTGTGGTCATGCATGAACGGCTGTCGCCAATTATCTTGCTGGTTAGCGATATACTCCGCCGAACCCACATAGGGCGAGGGCTCATCACCCAACAAATAATCGCTGTAGCGGAAGGTGTGTCCATCATGACAGGCCTGATAATAGACCACATCGGTAGCCAGTGCCGACAAGACCACATGACTGTTGTTTGCCTTCAGATAGTCAAAGACTTTGGCGATACGATGCGGCTTCAGTCTCAGGAAAATGGGTGACGCGATCTCAACAATGTCATACCCCGTCATTAACGGCAGTGCGCGCTTGATGTCCATTATATACCGCAAAGCGCCGAGTTTTCCAGGACGGCGCAGCAGGTTGATGTCGCGGTGGGTGTCCATCCAACGGGAGCCATCGGATGCCACCGTCGCCTCATGTCCCATCAGCCGCAGCTGCTGGGCTAGGCAGTTATGCAGGTTGCTGGCATCGCCAGCGAATAATATCTTCATTGCGGGGACAAAAGTAGGACATTTTTTGCACTTAATCAAAAAAAGCAGTACCTTTACCCCGTGAAGAATATGGAAATCTCCATCATCATACCCGTCTATAATCGTGCCAGCGTGGTACCCGCCACATTGCAGAGCGTTGTGGCTCAGACTCATCGTCCCCTGCAAGTGGTACTTGTGGACAATGACAGCACCGATGACACGTTGCAAGTGCTTGAGACGTTCAAGAAGGAGCATCCGGGCGAAGGATTCAATGTTGTCATCACCAGCGAGAGCCACCACACCGCTGGAGCCGCCCGCAATCGCGGTTTTGAGCACGCTACGGGCGAGTGG
>Ga0310697_10003392_pt1 | contig 16156 bp, 9 predicted proteins | sample 172DNAGHGlowgp2_FD_203883 | JGI IMG/M metagenome (GOLD analysis project Ga0310697, IMG submission 203883) | Sheep rumen microbial communities from Palmerston North, Manawatu-Wanganui, New Zealand - 1728 DNA GHGlow gp2 (v2) (version 2) | ecosystem: Host-associated > Mammals > Digestive system >... | reverse complement strand
CGAAACGAAGTATTTGAGTCGCTGAGAGCCGCCGCTCACGTCGATGTTCATGTTGGTCTGCGTGGCCACCCGCTTGAATATCTCGTCGTACCAGTTCACGTCGGGATGTCCGTAGGGGTCGTCGCCGGTGCGGAAGTGTTCGAGGTCGGCATCGGTGAACATTGGCTGCATTCCGTCGTTGGCATAGGCCTCGTTGACGAGCTGTGCCGTCTGATAGGAACCAAGGAAGTTGGGCGTGCGGACAGGCATCTGCAGACCGCTCTCCACACGGACATTGATGCGTGGATGGCCGTCTTCACCACGACGTGTCTTGACGACAAGAACGCCGTTGGCACCCTTGATACCGTAGATGGCTGTCGTGGAGGCATCCTTCAGGATAGAGATACTCTCGATTTCGTTGATGTTGATCTGTGAGAGCTGCTCGTAGGTATACTCCACGTCATCGACGATAATCAGCGGCTTGTTGCCGTCGCCATTGAGCGAGCTGACACCGCGGATGAAGAAGTCGGAGGCATCCTTACCGGGCTGTCCGGAGCGTTGCTGCGAGAAGAAACCCGGGAGTTTACCTGCCAGCGTATTCTGGACACTGCTGACGGGAACCTTCTGCAGTTCCTTACCGTTGATGGCAGAGACGGCACCGGTCAGGGTGATACGCTTCGCCTGGCCGTAGCCCACAACGACGACTTCTTCAAGGCCGTTGGCATCGGGTTGCAGTGTCACGTCGAGGGTTGCGCCGCGAACGACCATCTCGCGCTCTGTGTATCCCACATAGGAGAACAGCAGGTGTGTGCCGTTATTGGCAGCTATCGTGTAGCGACCGTCGATGTCGGTGACGGCAGCCGTCTGTGTGCCCTTCACTTTCACGGTCACACCAATGAGCGGCTCGCCGTCGTCAGAACTCGTCACGACACCGCTTACGGTCTGTCCCATCATGAATGTGCATGTGCAAAGGCACATCAAAAACAATAAATATCTTTTCATAGTTATTCGTTCCAATTAGGGTTTTGCACCATGTTACTGTTCTTGTTTACTTCCGTATAGGGGATAGGATAGAGATACATCTTGTCGGTCCAGTTGACAGTGAGGATGTCGATGGGGGTATAGGCGGTCTGGGTAGTACCCTTCACAACCTGCATACCCTGCAGGGGCTGCTGGAAGATGGTCTCTGCCTCGCGCCAGCGACGGATGTCGAAGAAGCGATGCTCCTCGAAGGCCAGTTCGCAGCGGCGCTCGTTGTGGATGACCTCACGCATCTGCTCACGCGTCATCGTCGGGTCGAGTCCGTACTTTTTGTCGGTTCCCGGCTCTATGCCTGCACGGTGGCGGATAGGAATGAGGACGTTGATGATGTTGTCCATATAGGCATCACGCTGGTCGCTCTCGTTGGCAGCCTCAGCATAGTTCAGCAACACTTCGGCAAAGCGGAAGTAAACCCACAGCTCGGTATGGTTGGCATACTCGGCACTGGTGCTGAAGTTGTTCATGAACTTACACAGATAATAGCTGGTCTGGTTGTAACGGCCGGAACCCGAGGGATTATTAGTGCCGCCCTGATAGGTGTCGAGCTGGGTGTTGAGCCAGGGAGAGCCCTGATGCAGCACAGTGTATTCCAGACGTCCGTCGCGGTTGTCGTAGGGGTGTTGCGGGTCGTAGGCGTACTTACTCTCTCCGCGTGGCTTGCCGTCCTTCATGACGAAGGCATCGACCAGGTTCTGCGTGGGGTTGGTACGTCCGTTGCCGAGTTTGTTGCCGGTGAAACCGAGCGGGCCGTTGCTGCGTTCTACGGATGTTCCGCTGCCGTTGTTGCGGAAGAAGATGTTCTCACGGGTTTCTGTGGAGAAATAGTTGGAGAACACTTTCCAATAGTCAGCAATGAGCTGGAACTTGCTACGGTTCATTGACGTACGGGTGCTCAGCACGCCATACTTGTCGATGAACTGCCATGCTACCTCGGCAGCCTTGTCCCAGCGCTTCGGGTCGTAGTCGGTATAGCCCACATAGGGATTACCCTGCTGCAGCGTCTGTCCGTTGAACAGCGGACTGGCGGCATAGAGCAGTACGCGGGCCTTGAAGGCAATGCAGGCCTGCTTCGTGGGAGCATGTGCAAACGCCGTGGCGTCGCGCATGGGCAGCGAGCGCAGGGAGTCCTGGATGTCGTCGAGTTCGCTGATGATGTAGTTCACACACTCTTCGAAGGTGTTGCGTGGCAGCTCCAGATTGTCGTTGATGTCAAAAACCTTGTCACCGAGAAGGGGTACTCCGCCATAGCGTTCCAACAGATTGAAGTAGAAGAAGGCACGCAAGAAACGGGCCTCAGCCTTGTAGGAGGAACCTAACGGACGTTCTTCACCGACGACGGCATTGCCTTCACTGTCGGTATATTCCTTCGAGTTAATATAGGTTGTATTAAAAGGTACGCGTTCTATATTATTAATAAAGATGTTGCACTTGCGGATGGCTGCATACCATGAAGCCCAGTTCATGTCTGACGACACTTGGTTGCTGGCGGTATAGCGTCCTGTCTGCAGGCGGAGTACGTCGGGGTCGGCATCCATATAGAGCGACACGGCGTCGTCGGTGGCAGCGTCGAGGAAGTCACTGCCCACGCGGTTGTAGCCGTTGGGCAACGATGAATAGATGTTGTTCAGGAAGCGCACTGCCTGCACGCCGGCCGAGTCGGTCTCTGAGAAGACATACTCTATGGTATACTGGTCTACCGGCACACTCTCATAATCGTCGGTGCAGGCCGTTGTGAAGGCGAAGAGTACACCGAGAAGGAGGATGGTATTCTTAATTGATTTCATACTGCACATGGTTTTAGAAGTTGAGTTTGACACCGGTGAAAATAGTACGCTGCAGGGGTGAGCTGGTGAAAGTCACCTCGGGGTCGACGAGGTCGCAGCCCGAGAAGGTCAGCAGGTTCTGTCCTTCGAGGAACACTTTCACACGCACTCCGCCAAGCACGTTGTGGCAGAAGGCCTCCGGCAGGTTATAGGCCAGCGTGGCGTTCTTCAGGCGGATGAAGTTTCCGTTCTGCATCCACAATGACGAGCCATAGTAGCCACCGTAGTTATAGGTGTTGCCGCCGGCGGTCAGTCGAGGATACTTGGCAGTGGATGCCGTCTCTGGTGTCCAGCGGTCGAGGATATTCTGGAAGGCTTGTCCGTAGCTGTTGCCGATGGGTTGGAAGCCTTCCACCAGGTGACGGTCGCTGACATAGAGGTCGCGGTTGTAGACGCCCTGCCAGAGCATAGAGAACTCAAGTCCCTTCCACTCCAGTCCGAGGTCGAGTCCGAAGTACTGGACCGGTTTTTCGCCGCCGATGGCGACGCGGTCCCATTCGTTGATGACGCCGTCGTTGTTCTGGTCAACATACTTCACGTCGCCGGGCTGCACTTCATAGCCCACCATGACAGGATAGTTGTTGGCAATATCCTGAGCGGTCAGGAAGCCGTTGGCCTGCAGACCGAAGATGAGTCCTTCGGGACGTCCGGTCTGGCGCAGGTAGTTATAAGGTGTTTCCTGCTCGTCCATGAACAGCAGCTTCGTACGGGCGATGCTCCAGTTGCCGCTGACATAGTAGTTGAGGGCACCTACATGGTCCTGCCACGACAGGGTGACGTCCCATCCGGTGCGGCGTGTGCGTCCGATGTTCTCGTTGGGATAGTCGGTGCCGAGGAGGGCGATGCTCTTTCCTCGCTGCTGCAGCAGGTCGAAGTATTTGTCGTTGTAGTATTCAACGGTTGCCGTCAGGCGCTTGTTGAACAACGAAGCGTCAAGACCGACATTGAGCTTGTTGGCCTGTTCATAGGTGACATAGGGGTTGGCGAGTCCGTCTTCCGTCACCCAATAGCCATTGCTGCGGTCTGAGCCCAGCGGATAGAGGGTGGTGAGGTTGGTGGAGTAGGTCTGCCGCCAGATGTAATAGCCTGAGTTGCTCACACCGTTGCCGGTTCCGCCCCAGGTGCCGCGCAGCTTCAGCTTGTCGACCCATGTGGCCTGTTCCATGAACTGCTCCTTGCTGATGTCCCAGCCCAAGCCCATAGCTCCGAAGGTGCCCCAACGGCGGCCTGGAGCATAACGGTTGTAGTAGCTTTCGGTCAGGCGACCCTGTAGGAAGTACTTCTTGGCATAGTCGTAACTGAAGCTCTGCATGATGTTCGAGGGAATCATCGGCAGGTCGTAGTCGTCAATCTCATGACGGGTGTCGCCCATCACGCTTGCACCGACGGTGTGCTGTCCGAATGTACGCTTGTAGTCCACGGAGAGCTGTCCGTAGAGGTTGTGGTAGTTGGAGACAGGTGCGTAGTTGTTGGTCTGTGCCGATGGTGAGCCGTACTGCACATACATCGGTGTGCCCTCGTCGCTGAGACTGTACTGATAGACGGGATTGCGCTTCGTACGGGAGATGGAGTTACGGGTCTGCGTGGTGACATTACCGATGAACTGTGCCGTGAGTCCTTTCACGAGGCGATGGAAGTCGTAGTGCAGTTTACCCGTTGCCATGATGTCGCGGGTGTTGTCTGAGATATAACCACTCTCCATGGCCATCGACACGAGGTTGTTCTGGAAAGAGTAGTTGCCGCCGTAGCTTCCGTTCTCGTTATAAACGGGATAAGCATTGTTGGGGGTGCGATAGATGTTCAGCAGCAGGTCGCTGTAGCCGTTGCCGCTGCCGCCGGGCTGGTTGCCCTCGATGATGCGTCCGATGGCGGAGAGCGATGCCGTCAGGTCCTGGGTGACATTGATGTTCACCTTCGAGGAAATCATGTAGCGGTTGTAGCTCAGGTTGGTGTTGTAGCCGTTGGCACTGTTCTTCTTGAAGAGGCCCTCCTCGTTCATATAGCCGAGGTTCACGATATACTGTGCCACCTTATTGCCGCCCGACACATTCAGGTTGTAGGACTGTGTGGTGGCATGGTCGTTCAGCACCTCGTCCTGCCAGTCTACGTTGGGATGACCGTAGGGGTCGTTGCCGGTGAGGTAGGCCTGGTAGTCGTTGTAGGTGTAGATGCCGGCCTTTCCGTCGTTCTGCAGGGCTTCGTTCAACAGGTAGGCATACTGTGATGCCGAGAGGGGTTTGAGCTTGTTGACACTGCTGTGGACGCCGAACTTTCCGGTCAGCGAGAGGTGCAGCTTGCCCTCAGTGGGGTTCTTGGTGGTGATGACGAGTGCGCCGCGCGAGCTCTTCATACCGAGGAACATCGACGACAGGGCGTCGCGCTCAAGGCTCACCGACTCGATGTCCTCAGGGTCGATGGAGAGCAGGTTGCGCTCCACGCCGTCGACGATGATGACCGGAGCCACGTTGCGCGAGCTGTAGGAGAAGCGGGTGTTGTCGCCATAGGAGCCGCCGCCGAAGTTTGAGGGCAGGCTGCCGATGAGGTCGGTGCGGGTGTTAGAGGAAACGTTCGACAGGTGAGAGCCGCGATACTGCGAGACGTTGAATCCTGCCATGCGTCCCTGCAGGGCTGTGAGGATGTCGGTGGAGAGGTATTTCTCCAGGTCTTTGTTATAGACGGTGGAGACAGAGCCGAGGTTCTCCTCCCTGCTGACGGTCTCGCCGAAGGGGCCGGTGATGTCGCGGTCAGTATCGACGAATCGGTCGGCGAGGTGGACGATGATGTAGTCCTTGCGCTGTCCTACCTTTTCTTCCTTGTAGAGATAAGCCAGATGCTTGAAGGTGAGCACGTCGGCTTCGTTGACGCTTAGGACGAACTGTCCTTCGGCATCAGTTGTTGTCATGGTGTTGGAGCCTTTTACGGTCACAACGACGCCGGGCACGGGAGAGTTGTCCTGTGCATAGACGACACCCGTGACACGTTGTGCCTGTGCGGTGAGCGAGCAGAAGCCAGCCACCAGCAGGGCTACCAACATGAGCAACCGATGTTTATTGTTGAAGAAATCTGTTTTCATATTTCTTTTGATTATACTTTTAAACGTTATGACTGTTATTCGCACTCGAAGCGGAACACGAAAGGCTCCTTCACGGCAGGCATCGGCGTACCGAGCTGTGCCAGGTCGTCGTCAGACTGCGTAATGGTGATGGTGCCGTCGGCATTGCAGAAGTAATACTCGATGTGTTCGATGACGGCGTCTTCAGGTACGCCGAAGAAGTCAACGGGCCAGAAAGTGATGTTGTAGGTGTCGCTGTAGGCGTTCTCGCGGACCATGCGCGACTTGGCATCGCGTACGTTCATGGTGTACTGGCCGCCGTCGGCGGTATAGGCTGTTCCCTGCAGGTATACTTCCTTCGTGGCAGCCAGGTCATTGTCGGCAGCCGAGCCCTTGAAGGTGAAGGTGATGTAGTCGTTCTGCAGACTGCTCATCGGAGAAATCTTGTTGAAGTGGTCGTTGCAGAAGTCGAGCACGAGTCCTGAGCCTCCGACGACTTCAAAGCAGTCGGGACTGTAGACCACGGTCTTGTGGTCGGTGCCGCCCGAGAAGCCATCATCGGTGTGGTTGATGAAGACGGCAGGATGGAACCTCAGGTTCTTGTCACCCACGTTCGTAGTGAAGAAGATTTTGAAGGTGGGGAACTGGTTGTTGATGATATTCCATTTGTCGTCGGTCTGATAGACCACCCATTCCATGTCGTCGAGCACGTTGGTGCCGACGCCGTACTCCTGGGTCAGACATTCCACCCATGTCCGTCCCTGTCCGTTCTTGGGCAGTGAGGAGTTGGGCACGACCGACATCTTCATGATCATGTCGTGGTCTTCGGCAAGGTCGCACTTATAGGTCACCTTTGCATTCTCGGCAGCTTTCCAGCTCTTCGGCACGAGGTAGGCGATGACGAAGTTCACGCCTGTATGGTCTTCGTGACACTCAATCCATCCGGATGTGACGAAGGTGGCCTCGGTGTTGGCCTGTGAATAGAGCACTTTGTCGCCATTCTCTGTAGTCTGACTGATGTCAAAGTCAGTGACGTTCATACATTTTGCTGCACAGCAGCTGATGATGACGGCGAGCATGAATGCCTGTGCCGTCAGTTTGGTCAATCGGTTACGTCGTATATTCATGTTTCAGTTCCTCCAGTTATTCTTCACGATAAAGGGTGTAAACATAGACGTTGCTGCGGCAACCGGGCGAGAGTGTGATGGATAGCGAGCGCTGTCCGTTGACGATGGGATAGCTGAACCCAAGGCTGACAGGGCTGGCTGCGCCGTTCTCCTGGAAGGTCAGCTGCATGGGGTGCTGTGGGTCGTTGACCGACCACTTGCCCTCACCGCTGACGACGAAGGGAAGGTAGTTCATGATGTTATACGAGCCGTCGGCATTCAGCTTCAGCTGGAAGCGTGTGAAGTCCATCGACTTCGTGATGTCGATGCCGTTGCGGGTGACGGTCTGCAGTTTCCATGTGCCGCTCATGTCCTTGACGGCCTCGCTCACCTCGTAGGGATTGGTGTCGTCGCTGAACGAGCTGCACGATGTGACGAGTGCCAGTGCCGCAACAGCCATGATTAATCTTGTGATGTGTTTCATATTTCTGCTTGTATGCTTTTTAGTTCTCGTAATAGGGGTTCTGCTTGAGTTCCGGCATCTTCACAATCTCGTTGTAGGGGATGGGCCAGAAGTACATGGCTTTACGGAAGATGTGCTTGCGGACATCGACGACGCGCCAGGTGTAGCCTGACCGCATGTTCGTGCCCGTATGGGTAAGCTCCAGACCGTGCATCATGGCGTTGTCGGTTTCCTCGGCAATCATCCAGCGGCGCACGTCGAAGAAGCGGAAGCCTTCGAAGCAGAGTTCCAGACGACGCTCCAGTCGGATGGCCTCGCGCATTTCTTCTTGGGTCATGTTGGCCTTCAGTCCGTACATGCCGTCGGCACCAGCCTCGATGCCGGCACGGCGTCGGATGAGCTTCAGTGCCTCATAGGGACTCATCTCTGTGGTGCCGAGGGTTTCTGAATAGTCGGGGCCATAATACTCATTGACGGCCTCGGCATAGTTCAGCAGGATTTCGGCGAAACGGATGAGGGGTCGCGACATGGGCGGTGCGACGAAGTAGTTGCCGGCGCAGGCGCGATGCACCATTTTCTTGATATACAGTCCCGTGGGTGTTCCCGAGTAGATGGCATCTTCTGTGGCACCGTCGCCAATGCAGGTGTAAACCCAGTGGTTGGCGTCGCCAGCCGACATCTGCTGCATGTTGTTCACCGTGACGGTGTTGCCGAAGCGCGGGTCGCGGTTGGTCTTCGGATCGAGAGGGTTATACTGGTACTTGCCCGTCGGGTCGTCGACGGCCTTTCCGTCGAGCATGGGGAAGGCTGCTGCCAAGTCATAATAGATGTATCCGCCCAGCCGGTCGCCTCCGCACGATGGCGGACAGTAGAGGTCGCAGACGCGGATGCCTTCGGGTTCCTTCTTCTGGAGGATGACTTCCTGATAGGCTCCGTAGGAATAGTTGTAGTCGATACCCTTGGCATCGTCCTTGTAGGAGGTCAGGTCGGCGAAGTCGGCGGCAATCTGCACGGCATAGTAGCCGAAACCGTTGTCGGCATTACCGTCCTTGTCTACATGCACCTCGTAGAGGCGGTAGTCGCCGGTGGTCAGGGTCATCAGACGGCGCGAGGCGTCAATGGACTTCTTCCAGCGCTCCTTGTCGTAAGTGGGATAACCCAGCAGGTCTTTCGTGTCGTCGGTACCGAAGCCGCTGCCGTTGTGCAGGGGACTGGCGGCATCGAGATACATACGCGAGAGCAGACCGTAGCAGACGCCTTCGTTGATGCGTCCGTTGGTGCTGCCCGATGTTCGCTCGCGCAACACTTTCATGTCCAATACAGCCTGCACCTCACTGGCAATGTAGTTGATACAGTCTTCGTAGGTGTCGCGAGTCGACTTGGGTTTGTCGTCGGCTCCATAGAGGACGTCGCCCAGCAGTGGCACTCCGCCATAGTGGCGCACCAGGATGTAGTAGTACCATGCACGCAGGAAGCGACACTCAGCGATATACTGCTGGCGTGTGCTCTCGAGCATCGGCGTGTCACCGATACGTTTGAGGAACTTGTTGCAGCGGCGGATGTTGGTGTAACACTTGCTCCACGCATCGTCGGTCACGGTCACGGGGTTCACCGTACCGGTGGCAAATGCCATGCCGGTGGTAATCGACGGTGAGGCTCGGAACTCTGCCTCGTCGCAGGCAACCTGCAGACCGCCATTCGACCACATGCTGTTGTGACCGCCGAAACGGTCGCCATCGGTGTCGAAGCCGATGTCGGTGTAAATCTGCGTCAGAAAGCCCGACGCATACGTACTGTCGGCAAAGACCACTTCCTCGTTCAGGTCGGTAATCACCGTCTGATCGAGATAGTCGTCATTGCACGACACGAACCCTCCTGTCATACACAGGGCAAGGGCCAGTAAAGTTTTTGTTCTCATGAGTTTGTAATGCTTTTTATTTCGTTGTATTTTCAATTCGTATGCGGGATTTTTTATTAATATTTATAATAACGGAGGAAAGGTGAGTTTACACTAAAGATATTGAGAAAATTTTATGTTAAATAATGTTATCCAACCGCTCGTTCCTGTCTTTTCATGGTGAGGTTTCAACGTTATCTTGCCCACGTTCCATAGCTTCGAAAAAGTAAAATAGCCTATTTTGGTCAGTAAAATAGCCTATTTTGGTCAGTAAAATAGTCTATTTTGTTTTGTAAAATAGCCTATTTTGGTCGATAAAATAGGCTATTTTACTTTTCCGGTTCTTACTATCGAGGGTAACGAAAGGCTGAAACGAAGGGAGAGAAAGGCTATATCGAAGGGACAGAAAGGTTGAGTTGTGGGGGCCGGCAGGGTGAGTCGTTGGTGACGAAAGCGAGGAACTGACCTTATGCGAGCGTTAAAAAAGACGAAAAGTGCGGGCTTTCGGCCTTACTTTTTAGTGTAATGCGGGGATTATAAACGTTATATAACAGTAGTAAAAACGGGATATACATAGTAAAGTAAATAGAAAATCAAAACCAAGGATATTTATGAGACACAAGACATTTCTGACCACATTGCTACTGATGCTGTCGGCCGTGCTATGGGCACAGCCGCGCGACTTGACTCAATACGTCAACACCCTGCAGGGCACACACTCGAACTTCGGACTGAGCCACGGCAACACCTTCCCCGCCACGGCCATGCCCTATGCCGTGCACGAATGGACACCCCAGACGGGTCCTAACGGCGAGGGGTTCAAATACCTCTACGAGGCCGATGCCATACGCGGCTTCGGACAGAGCCACCAGTGCTCGCCCTGGGTGAGCGACTATGCCGTCTACACCTTCTTCCCTGAGGTGGGCAACCTCGTCGTCGACCCCGAGAAACGACCTGCAAAGTTCAGCCACGACAACGAACTGGGACGGCCCCACTACTATACCGTCACCTTCGACAACGGCATCAAGACGGAGTTCTCGACGACCACCCGCGGTGTCCACTTCCGCTTCTCCTACCCCAAGCGGCAGGATGCATGGCTCGTCATCGACGGCTACACCGGCGACAGCGAGGTGAAGATAGATCCCGAACGCCGCGAGGTGCGCGGATGGGTGAACAACCACCGCTTCGTCAACCACTCCGAGAACTTCCGCTGCTACTTCGTCATCCGCTTCGACAAGGCTTTCGAGGACTATGGCACCTGGGAGAACAAGAAGAATGAAACCTTCGCCAAGCAGACAGAAGGCCAGGGCCGCGGCTATGGTGCCTACCTGAAGTTCAAGGCCGGCACACGGGTGCAGGCGCGCGCTGCCTCGTCGTATATCAGCTACGAGCAGGCTGAGCTGAACCTCGAGCGCGAACTCGGCAACGACAAGACCCTCGAGCAAACCAAGGCCCGCGGTCAGCAGACATGGAACGAGTTGCTCGGCCGCGTCCTCGTAGAGGGCGGCACCGACGAGCAGCTGCGCACTTTCTATTCGTGCCTCTTCCGCGCCAACCTCTTCTCGCGTAAGTTCTACGAGCGTCGCGCCGACGGCTCACCCTACTACTACAGCCCCTACGACGGCAAGATCCACGACGGCTATATGTATACCGACAATGGCTTCTGGGACACCTTCCGCTCCCAGTTCCCCCTGACCAACATCCTGCACCCCACGCAGCAGGGACGCTATATGGAGGCGATGATGCGCGTGCAACAGGAGGAACTCGGATGGTTCCCCTCGTGGTCGTGCCCGGGCGAGACGGGCGGAATGTTGGGCAACCACAGCATCTCGCTCTTCGCCGACGCCTATGCCAAGGGCATCCGCACCGTGCCGGCCGACAGCATCCTCAAGGGATATGCCCACGAAGCTTTCAACAAAGGGCCCTTCGGCGGAGCCAACGGCCGACAGGGCTGGCAGTACTACTTCACCCTGGGCTATGTGCCCTTCCCAGAGTCCCACGGCTGCGTGTCGCAGACGCTGGAGTATGCCTACGACGACTGGTGCGCCTATAACCTCGCCCGACAGAGCGGCAACAAGTTCTACGAGGACATCTTCCGCCGCCACCTCTATAACTACCGCAACCTGTGGGACCCGGCAACAGGCTTCTTCCGTGCACGTGGAACCGACGGCAAGTGGAGCGACTCCTTCAAAGGCAACGCCTTCGACCCACTCGTGTGGGGAGGACCCTATACCGAGGGTAACGCCTGGCACTACATCTGGTCCGTCTTCCACGACGTCGAGGGACTCATTCGCCTCTTCGGCTCCGACGAGGCCTTCGTAGCCAAGATGGACTCCGTCTTCTCGCAGCCCTCGACGGTAAAGCCCGGATGGTATGGCGGAAAGATACACGAGATGGTAGAGATGGAGATGGCCGACATGGGACAGTATGCCCACGGCAACCAGCCCATCCAGCACATGCCCTACCTCTACAACTACGCCGGACAGCCCTGGAAGACGCAGTACTGGGTGCGACAGATCATGGAACGCCTCTACAACTCCACCCCCGACGGCTTCCCGGGCGATGAGGACCAGGGCGGCATGTCGTCGTGGTATGTCCTGTCGGCACTCGGCATCTATGCCGTCACCCCCGGCACCAACGAGTATGTCATCGGCTCGCCCGTCTTCCGGAAGGCCACCATCACCCTCGAGAACGGCAACCGCTTCGTCATCGAAGCCCGCGACAACAGCAAGGAGAACGTCTACATCCAGAGCGGAACCCTCAACGGCAAGCCCCTCATGAAGAACTTCATCACCTACGACGACATCATGCGCGGCGGCACCCTCTCCTTCCAGATGGGCAGCCAGCCCAACACGCAGCGCAACACCACGAAAGCCGCCGCACCATTCTCGATGACAAAGTAAAAAAATGAGAAATAGCACCATTAAAAATATTGCATGCACATTCCTTTTTATAGCCATAGTGGGACGTGCATCTATATAAAAATCCATTCAATTATTAACACATCTTATAGAATATGAAAAAGTTATTTACAATTATTGCGTTATGCTGCATGACTCTTCATGCCACGGCGCAGACTGATGCAGAACTGATTTGCGACACGGTTCCTGCTTGGGTCAAAGGAGCAGGACCTGCAAGCAAGCGAATGGACGATGTTGGTTCCATCTCGCCTGTCACCAATTTCTTTGAATACGGCAAACAGGTTGAAAATGCCGACGACAACTTTCTCAATCTACAGCAGAACTTTGAAAGGTTCTGCGACAATGCAGAAATCATCCGGTTTGTCTCATGGAAAAAGACAGGGACCGTCCGTCGGGCTGCACAGCTGAAGAAACTGATGAAAAAGAATGCGGCCATGACGCCACCTTACACGCTGGCAGCCAGTGTCAGGAGGGAAGGTGAAAACACCCAATCCTCTATCCGTTTGGAAAGGATCAGCCCTATGCCTGACCGGAAGATGATAGAGAGTCTTTTGCCCCAAGAGATAGATGCCTCACCTTACATGAACCATGACATCTATGAATTGTCGTTTACGGTCAACAACGAGTTCTTCAGGCAATACTATGTAGTCAATCGCGATACCCATCATGTCGTTCACTTCTTCACAAACATATTTGATTCTGATATTAAGACAGATGTATTAATGCATAAATGAAGAAAACCCTGACTGCAGTAAGCGGCCTCTGTGCCTGTGGATGGGCATCGGGATGCTGTGTCTTGTATCAGCCACAGGGTTATTGGCCATCGTATTCAACTCACCAATGTTCTTGAAAGCCATGAAAGGATTTGATATTATTATTAACAGACAAGAAGTTTTCATTTCTAGTCATCATCAGCTACTGACAATAAATCTTTTCTATAGCACAAAGGAAAAATGCGCACGCTTATATACAGGAAGCTATGATAGCACTAAAAATCAAGAAACCAGAAGAATTTGGCACAATCAGCTACCCATTGAACTGGAACAGGAAGTAGATATTAGATTTACAACATTTGACAGAGAAAGTATTCCTACTAAAGATGAGACGAAAGTTCTTCTTGATAGGGAAAAAGAAATGAAATTGGAAAACTTTCTAAGATTTGAAGCTTTTTTAAAGAAAAAAGGTGTCATATGATAGGACTAAAAATTACACATAACAAGAAGGAAGTGGCTTGTGCGTTAGACTCGGGAATAATAAGCGTTCTCTTGACAAACAAAAGCGGAAGCTATCGTATTACTTGTGCCGGGACAGACGAAAATAGCAATTCATATACATGGTATGGTGAGAATGTGAAGCCGGGAGACTCTATTTCTGCTTGTTTTTCCCATTTAAGAGAAAATGATTTGTACCGACCAATATCTACAAAGATGTATGCATCTGCATACAATGAAAAAAAATGGCTTTTGCAGGAGTATATAAGAATGAAACAAGAGCTAATCGAAGAGGGGCTTTTGCCGTCAAGGATGCATCAATGACACTACATATCTTAATTCAGGAATCCCAGATTGCAGTTCACAGCCTCTGTGCCTTCGGCAGTATCTTCGCCACCTCAAACCTGTTCGTGGATGCGGAGATACTGCCGAAGTGGCTGTGCCTGTGGATGGGCATCGGGATGCTGTGTCTTGTTTCAGCCGCAGGGTTACTGTCAGGCAGAGGATTTAGAGACGGAAAGGATTCAAGAAAACTGCTGACAGCCGCCATCGCTCATTTCGGAACCTGCCAGGCTATCTGTGGTTTTGCACTGCCACCGCGAGGTTTGGCTATGGGAAGTTTCGACAACACGGCAGGCTTTGCCAGTCAATAAGGGAAAAGAAATTATTTCAAAACCCGTCAAATTGATGACAAAAGATATCGAAGTGATTTGCAAGGAAGTTAAAGACTCTATTTACCAAACATATTTTTATCAATAAAAAAGAACCTGAACAATGAGAAAGAATGTATTGGCAGCAGCAATGCTCATCAGCGGAGCCGCTTACGCCCAGCAGCGACCCAACGTCATCATCATCTATACCGATGACCACGGCACCCTCGATGCCAACTGCTATGGTGCCACCGACCTCTATACGCCCAACATCGACTCGCTGGCGGCCCATGGCGTCAGCTTCAGCCGTTTCTATGGAGCACCCGTCAGCTCGGCTTCACGGGCCTGTCTGCTGACGGGCCAGTATGCCAAGCGTGCCGGCGTGACGGGAAATGCCGGATGGACTGGCATCCCCGTAGGCAAGGAGACGATGGCCGACCGTATGCGCGCCAACGGCTATCAGACCGCTTGCATCGGCAAGTGGCACCTCGGCTCATGGAACGAATACCGACCCACACAGCGGGGTTTCGACTACTTCTGGGGCTTCCTCGGAGGATGCGTCGACAGCTATTCGCATTACTACTACTGGTGGGGACCCAACGTCCACGACCTTTACCGCAACAACACCGAGATATGGCAGCCGGGGAAGTTCTTCACCGAAGGCATGGTGGAGGAGGCACGCAACTACATCGCCAACCGCGACAAGACGCGGCCCTTCCTGCTCTACTGGGCGGTGAACATCCCCCACTATCCCCTGCAACCCAAGCAGAAGTGGATTGACTACTACGCCAAGCTGCCCAATCCGCGCCGCATGTATGCCGCCTTCCTGTCGACCTTCGACGAATACCTCGGCGAGTTCCGCACGTTCCTCCATGCACAAGGCTTAGACCAGAACACCATCATCATCTTCCAGGCCGACAACGGCCACAGCACCGAAGTCAGAGGCATGGGCGGTGGCGGCTGGTGCGGTGACTATCGGGGCGGAAAGTTCTCACTCTTCGAAGGGGGCATCCGCGTGCCGTGCATCGTCTCATGGCCGGGACACTTCCCCGAAGGTGAATGGAGAGACCAGACGGCCATGTGTATCGACTGGCTGCCGACATTGGCGGAGCTGTGCCAGTTCAGCGTCGACGACATGGAAATCGACGGTCACAGCATCGTTCCGCTCATCAACGACAAGAACGCACCGACACCGCACGACGTCCTCCACTTCGACTTTACCGACCAGGAGTGGGCCGTCATGCAGGGCGACTGGAAGCTGCTCTACAATGCCATCGACGTGAAGCCGAACGACAAGAACGAGACCATCGAGGGACTCTTCCTCTCGAACATCGCCCTCAACCCCTCTGAACAAACAGACTATCAGAAACAACATCCCGAGAAAGTGAAGGAGCTCCAAGCACTCAGAGATGCCTTCGTCTCCTCACTGCCGGCCAAAAAGGAATAAAAAACCATACTTGTTGTTTGTACTTTTTGCAGCGCAGGGGGCTTCGATGATCATCCGTCTGTTGCTTTGGATTCTCCTGAAATGTGAGTTCTTTTTTGGCGGCACTCCCTAAATTAATATCAAATAGTTTTGCAGTCTGAAAATAAAATGGTATTTTTGCACACAGGATAGGACTCTATAAGAAAATGAAAAGAGTATGTGCTCCACATCTCTATCGCTCCAGACACATTCTCCAAGAAGAAGGTCGTGCTCTAAGGAGTAAAGGAGTAAAGGAGTGGCTACACACAGAGGGAAAAACTCCTAAACTCCTAAACTCCTTAGAACAATAACAAATCTCTATGGAGTAAAGCCGTGAAGGAGTGGCAGCGCACAAAGAAAAAAAATCCTAAACTCCCAAACTCCTTAGAACAATAACAAATCTCTATGGAGTAAAGCAGTGAAGGAGTGGCTACACACAGAGGGAAAAACTCCTAAACTCCCAAACTCCTTAGAACAATAACAAATCACTATGGAGTAAAGCAGTGAAGGAGTGGCTACACACAGAGGAAAAAACTCCAAAACTCCCA
>Ga0310697_10003391_pt1 | contig 16160 bp, 8 predicted proteins | sample 172DNAGHGlowgp2_FD_203883 | JGI IMG/M metagenome (GOLD analysis project Ga0310697, IMG submission 203883) | Sheep rumen microbial communities from Palmerston North, Manawatu-Wanganui, New Zealand - 1728 DNA GHGlow gp2 (v2) (version 2) | ecosystem: Host-associated > Mammals > Digestive system >... | reverse complement strand
CCGGCGGCAATACTACGCTCAAAATTACAAACGGTACAATTACTTCAACCGGCACAGCTGTCGAACTTCGCGCAGGTAGCTTGGATTTCTCAGGCGGCACTGTTGAAAGTACAGCTACCAAAGCATATTCAGTTAATACAAATTCATCTAACTCAAGCGGCGGTCAGACATTTGGCGCGGCTCTTGCCATTGCACAGCACACCACAAAGAGCGATATTCAAGTAAAGGTTAGTGAAGAGGCTAAAGCTACAGGTCAAGTTGCTTTGGCTGTTGAAAATCCTGTAAAGAATACAGATGAGACTAGCACAATTTCTGCAGAAATCACCGGCGGTACTTTCGAGAGCAAAGGCACCGGCGCAACAGCTATTGCCGCCAAAGCCGCCGACAGCCGCTCGACTATCAACATCAACGGAAAAGTAACGTTTATAGGTACAGTTGAAGACACTGTCGCCGATGCAAGTACAACCACGCCCAGTATCACTTTTGGTGAAGATGCTGAGGCCACCGTCGTCAACGTACTCGAAAGAGATCCGGTAACTGGCGAAATAACGAAGAAAGAAGAATCAACATACGATTCAACGGCTCTTCAGTTTACAGAGACTTGGGAAGAGGTAGCAACAGGCGGCGCAAGTGCAACTACAAAATATCTAACCTACGTAGTTAACGATAAAGCTTGGAATAAGTCAGGGCATTTTCCGAATAAATTCTTCTATCTAGTCGCAAATAGTAGCGGCAGTACTACTAGCAAGATTGCAGGGGCAAAAGCTGTTCTGGCTCCAAAAGCAGGCGTTTCAGATGCCGAAGATAGTAGCGAAATCCTAGCACTCACGACCGGATTAAAGGAAGCTCAAACATATGAAGAGGTTATTGCGCTTGACCTTAACAACACTGTATTTAGTTCTCTCTTCGGCGAATCAAGCAAATTCAATGCCCTCGACGCTTCCGCGATAGACCGGGCTGCATTAGACTATGATAAGGATGGTAACCCTATAACCAATGGTAAGTATTCCGATAGGCTCAAGCTCAACATCATTGGCAACAACAAGATTACTTCAATCTTAGGTAGCGCAGGTTCTGACAGTCTTACTGCAGGTTCGGCAGGTGCGTCGTTAAATGGTGGCGCGGGCGATGACAGCTTAGTTGGCGGCAACGGCAACGATACTTTCATTTATAGCGCGGGCAAAGATATTATCACCAATTACACTTACGGCACCGACATTGTTAGCGTAACGAGCAATTTGACGCCGCCTTTAAGTTTTGACAGTGACAGCATAAGCTACGGCAACAGCGCTTTCGTTTTCAATTTTGACGATAAGAATCAGCTGACCTTCAATGGCAAATCGGAAATTGAGATTCGCAAGGGCGACGCTGTTTACTCCTACAAAGGAAAGAATGCTAACATTGAATACATTGCATTTGATTCTGGAGAAGAGCACGGCATATCGCTGGGTGCGGCTCATGACTCGTTGTTTAACGGCACTATCGAGGCGAATGAAAATTACGCGACCATTGACGCTTCAAAAGTCAACATTGCAATCAAGGTGACGGGCAACGACAAGGATAATTACATTATCGCGGGTGCGAGTGGCGGCACGCTTGACGGCGGCTATGGCGATGATTCGCTCAAAGGCGGCGACGGGGCAGATACTTTCGTTTACAGCGCGGGCACGGATAGCATTCAAGGTTACGGCACGGGCGATTTAGTTACCCTTAGAGGATTCAAACCTGCCGACGCAACCTTCATTGCTGGCACTTCTAACATAAGCCTTGACTTTGGCGGCAGTGATAAGCTCGTATTCGAGGGCGTAAATAATGACTTGCCGATTTCGTTGCAGAGCGGGCAAAATATTTACACCTACACGAAAGATTATCAAGCGTTAAACGGCAAGAGCGTAACGCTTGCGGCGAGCTTTGCGGGAAAATCTTTTGCGGCGGGCGACTACGATACGATTGACGCTTCGGCAGTCACAAGCGAAGTTTCAATCGCAGGCAACGATAATGCCAACCTTATAATCGGAAGTGCGTCGGCAGCAAACGGAACGCTCTATGGCGGCGCGGGCAACGACAAGCTCAACGTCAACGAGAGAAATAACAACGCTAAATTTACTTTCCAATACACTGCGGGCAAAGATATCGTCCTTGGCTTTGACGCGAATAATGACAATTTGGACATTACCACGGAGCAAATTGACAAGATAACGGCGGCAACGGCGAGCAACGGAAAATTGGCGTTCACTTTCGGCAACAAGTCCGACGTTTTGACGTTCAAGTCCGAAGGCGATATTAAAGCTGTTTCCTTGCAAAGCGGCACAGGTAATTATCTAACAAAAGACGGCTACGTTGAGGGCGATGCTTTTAGCCTTTTCGGCAGTGCAAAAGGCAAAATTGACTTGACTGAAGACCCATACCAAGCCGCGAGCATAACGTCAGTCGATGCTACCGAAGTCAAGAAACAAAGCGTGACGTTGACGGGCGGCTCACAAGGCGGCACTTTCACTTTCGCCGAAAACAAGAAAAAAGACCTGTTCGAGTATGGCGGCGGCTCCGTCACTATCAGCGGCTATGAAGCGAGCAAAGATAAAATTAATCTCGGCGACTTCTCAATCGACGGTTTCCAAATCGCTGGCGGCGGCGTTTCGCTCAATGTCGGCGGAAATACAATGTCAATCGCTGGTGCGGCAGGTCAAGAAATTTTGATTCGTCAAGCGACCGGCAAGAGCAATTCTTATTCCAAAATGGTGTTCTATCAAGACGGCGTGCTTTTAAACAAGGGCAAACGCCCGACGATAGCGACCGTTTCGGGCGGCGCGTCTGGCTATCAAGCTGAAAATACTATTAAGAAGATTTACGTTACTGGCGGCGTATCCAACATTGCTGTTCATGCCGGCAACAATAAGACGACCCTTGACGCGAGCGACGCGGGCGGCGTAAGTCTCTATGGCGGCGCGAAAAATGATAAGCTTATCGGCAACGAAAGCGACAAAGATTATTTCTTCTACAGCGCGGGCAAAGATGTCATTGAGAACTACGCGACGGACGAAGAAATTTCTCTCACCGGTTCGGGACTTGACTTAGACGACGCAAAAATTACCGTCAGCAAGAAGTCGCTCAAGTTTAAGTTCTCCGGAAGCAAGAACGCGCTGACGATTAAGAGCAACGACACGATAAATTCGGCGATTGTCGACGGCGAGACTTACACCTTCAGCAAAAATGCTATCGGGAAAGATAAAAACGTCAGCTTGACGAGCCAATTCAGCGGCACTTACAAAATTTCTAAGGACGACGCCGGAAAAATCGAAGTCGTTTACGGCAACGCGGTCAAGAAGAATCTGACGTTCAAAGGTTCGGAAGAGGCTGAGACTTTCACGGGCGGCACGAAGAAGACGACGTTTAAAGGCGGCGGCGGGGCTGATAGTTTGGTCGGCGGCTCCGGCAAAGATATTTTCTTCTACGCCAAGGGCGACAAAGGCTCCGCCACTATCGCGAGCTTCGACTTCACCAAGGATAAAATCAAGATTGCCAACGGCACAATCGGCGAGATTTCGACTGTAAGCGGCGGCATTCAATTCGACATGACCAGCGGCAAGAAGGGCGATACTAGCAATGTTGGTTCGTTCACTCTTGCAAGTTCGATAGGTGGTGGCGGTACGGGTACGGCTAAGGCTATCGACACTAGCAAAGTCTTCATCAAGGCGAACAACAACTACTATTGGTTCGCGCAAGAAGCTGATTCTGATTACAACGTAAATGTTGGCGATTTGATTACGGCTGATAGAAAAGTCTCAAAGTCCAACGCAACGGCTACTGGCTTTGCTATAATCGACCTGGGCTACTCGACCAATTTAACTAAATCGGGCGTTGCAACTAAGGCTGGCGATTTCGCCTTCAGTTCAGACGGCATTAGTAAAAAAACTACGGAAACCTAAGCGACTTAATATAGAAAATTTTATCTGCAGTTTTAGCCTCGACTATGGTCGGGGCTTTTTCTTTGCAGGAATAATCGCGCCGCCGCCGAATTTATTAGCAAAACTTTTCGGGAGGGATTCAAAGTGGCATTTTATTATCAAGAACCATCACGCACTTTCGGAGAATATCTGCTTATTCCTGGCTATTCGTCCGTCGATTGCATTCCAACTAACGTCGACTTATCTACACCATTGGTTAAATTCAGACGCGGCGAACTTCCTAAATTGTCTATCAATATCCCTATGACTTCCGCCATTATGCAATCCGTCTCAAATGACACTATGGCTATCGCGCTCGCCAAAGAGGGCGGCATTTCTTTTATTTTCGGCTCACAGTCAATCAAGAATCAAGCCGATATGGTCGCCCGCGTCAAAAATTATAAGTCGGGCTTCGTCTCCAGTGATTCAAACCTCAAGCCGACGAACACGCTTAACGAAATGCTTGACTTACTCAAGAAAACAGGGCATTCAACTATGGCTGTCACTGACGACGGTAAGCCGACCGGTAAACTTTTGGGCATTGTCACTAGCCGCGACTACAGAATCACGCGCATGACCGGCAACGAACTTGTTAAGGACTTCATGACGCCCTTTGAAAAATTAATCTGCGCGGACGCCGATACGACAACTTTGCCTATGGCGAACGATTTAATCTGGGAACGTAAATTAAATATGCTCCCGCTCGTCGATAAAGAACAACGCCTGCGCTATATGGTCTTTCGCAAAGATTACACCGATAACAAAACGAATCCGCTTGAACTTATCGACAAGAAAAAACGCTACGTCGTCGGCGCGGGCATTAATACTAGAGATTATGCCGAAAGAGTGCCCGCATTGCTCAAGGCTGGCGCGGACGTTTTATGTATTGACTCTTCCGAAGGTTTTAGCGAATGGCAAAAAATTACGCTTGAATATATCCATAAAAATTTCGGCGAAGATGTCAAAGTTGGTGCGGGCAATATCGTCGACGCTGAAGGCTTCCGCTTTCTCGCGGACGCGGGCGCAGATTTTATCAAAGTCGGCATAGGCGGCGGCTCAATCTGCATTACTCGCGAAACGAAAGGAATTGGGCGCGGGCAAGCTACTGCAGTTATCGACGTTTGCAAGGCTCGCGACGAATATTTTAAGGAAAAGGGCGTTTATATCCCGATTTGCTCGGACGGCGGCATTGTTCATGATTATCATATGACGCTTGCGCTTGCTATGGGCGCGGATTTTCTTATGCTCGGCAGATATTTTTCGCGCTTCGATGAATCCCCGACCGATAAAATTCGCATAAACGGAACTTATTATAAGGAGTATTGGGGCGAAGGTAGCAACCGCGCTCGCAACTGGCAACGCTACGACCTCGGCGGCGACAAGAAACTTTCCTTTGAAGAAGGCGTTGATTCCTACGTTCCCTACGCCGGCGCGTTGAAAGATAACGTCGAAAGTACGCTTGCTAAAATCCGTTCGACTATGTGTAATTGCGGTGCGCTCAATCTTGCGGAACTGCGCGACAAGGCTAAAATTACTTTGGTCTCGTCAGTCAGTATCGTTGAGGGCGGCTCGCATGATGTCATTCTCCGCGACCAATTCTCCAGAAACTAAGAAAGGAATGATTTTATGGCAGAACAAATTGCAGAATTCAAAACATTTTCGCAGGTGACAGACCCCCGTTGGTATCCGCGCTATCATCTTGCCGCGCCTTTTGGTTGGTGCAACGACCCTAACGGCATGTGCTTTTACAAGGGACAATATCACTTTTTCTATCAACATTACCCCTACGAGCCGCGCTGGGGTCCGATGCATTGGGGGCACGCCGTCAGCGACGATTTAGCCTATTGGAAACATTTGCCGATTGCTTTAAAGCCCGATGCGCCTTATGAAACCGGCGGCGGCTGTTTTTCGGGCAGTGCTATCGAAAAGGACGGCAAACTTTATCTCATGTACACAGGACATTTGAGCGCGACGCCTGAGGAAGAAGCCGCGATAGGTTATGGGCATATAGAATTTCAATGCTTGGCTTATTCAGAAGACGGCATTCACTTCCAAAAGTCCGAAAAAAATCCAATTATCGAAGACACCGACGTTGATGACAAAGATATTTCTATCCATGATATTCGCGACCCAAAAGTTTGGGAGCACAACGGAAAATATTATGCGGTACTCGGTTCGCGCACGCCCGATATGGCGCACGGGCAAATTCTTCTGTTCGTCTCGAAAGATTTGACTAAAGCTTGGAGATTAAAAGCTATTTCTGCGCGGAGTGACGGGACTTTAGGCGGCATGTGGGAATGTCCGAACTTCGCCGAAATTGATGGGCAAGATGTGCTAGTTTTCTCGCCAATGGACTTGAAGACCGACGACGGAATTTTTTATCACGACAAAGCGGCGGGCGTTCTTATCGGGAAACTCAATTATAAGACCGGAATTTTTAAACACGGCGATTTTCAATATCTCGACAAGGGCTTTGACTTTTACGCGCCGCAAATTATGCAGACGCCTGACGGACGCACGATTATGATTGGCTGGCTTGATATGTGGAATGTTGACATGCACGAAGCCAAAGACGGTTGGGCAGGGCAAATGACAATTCCGCGCGAACTGCATATTAAAAACGGCAAAATTATTTCGACGCCCGTTAAGGAACTCGAAAAGCTCCGTAAATGGAAACCGATAACGCTTGGAAATGTTGTTGTTGACGAGGCGACGACGTTTGACGGCGTTGCGGGCGAAGCTTACGAACTTATTTTGACGATTGACGCGGCGAAGTCGAAGAAATTTTCAATCGCCTTGCGTGCCTCAGACATTGAGCAGACTGTTTTGACTTACAATGCAAACGGCATATTTAAGCTTGACCGCACGAACGCCGGCGAAGTAATCAACGGCATAGCTTCTGTCCGCGAAATTCAGATTGAACCCCAAGATAAAATCAAGCTCCATATTTTTATTGACCGCTCCAGTTTAGAAGTTTTCATCAACGACGGCGCGGAAGTTCTTTCGGCGAGAATTTATCCCAAACGCACCGCGCAGAAGATTATTTTCACGCCCGAAGATGAAACGCTCGTAATTGATTCGCTGGAGTATTACAAGCTTGATTTCGGCTTGCCGCACCCGCACATTAAAGACGATACCACGCGAGTTAATCCTTTGCTGTTCAGAGTTTAATTTGACAAAAGGCGTAGTATGTGATAAATTTTTATCAACGATAAAATGAACCTATCAATAGTATCAAGCACAGCTATCACCTAAACGAAAGCCCCCGCGCAGGCTGCTAAACTGTACGGGGGTTTCGTTTTGCCATAACCGACTGCTAATCAATTAGAGGGCTGAAGGTTTGGCGTATGCTGAAGTTTGAGAAGGAGTAGCATCGGCGAAATTATACCAAAAAGTTTTCAGCCGCTCAACAAGAGCGGTTTTTCTTTCGCAAATGTAGACAGTGAAAGCTTTTTTGTTTATAATTCGGGCGTCGAAAGTAATTTTCTGATAATTAAAGGAGGTTTTTTAATGAAAGGCGGCAATAAACCAATTTATGTCATCGGACACAGGAATCCGGACACAGATTCTATTTGCTCGGCGATTGGTTACGCTAATTTGAAGCAATCTCACGGCGTAAACGCTGTTGCAGCTCGTTGCGGCAAGATTAATAACGAAACTAAGTACGCTCTCGAATATTTTAAGGTCGATCAACCGCTTTTGCTCACAGATTTATATCCTCGCGTTAAAGATGTCGCGCTTGAATGCAAAACTGTCGTCCGTCAACACGATACGCTCCGCCATTTGGGCGAAGTTATGCGTAAAAGTGAGTTGCAATCCGTTCCAGTCACCGATTCGGGCGGAGATCTCGTCGGAATTGTCACTGTAAGCGATTTGGCGAAAAGATATTTCCTTGAACTCGGTCTTCAAAGCTTAGTTGAAATGCGCGTTCGTTATCGCGACATAATTCAAGCTACTGAAGCAAAAGTTCTTGTCGCAGGCGATGAAAACGAATTAATTCAAGGAAATATCGTTATCGCGTCCGGCAGCGCGTTTTCCACCGTCAGTATCCTAAATAAAAAGGATATTGTCCTTGTCGGCGACAGAAGCGCGGAAACTCTCCTAAAATTCCTTGAATGCGGCATTTCTTGCCTTGTCGTCACCCAAAATAGCCGCATCGCCCCCGAAGTACTCGAAGACGCAGAGAAAAAAGGCGTTTTTATCCTTTTGACGCCCTATGACACCTACACTGTTGGCCGTTTAATCAATCAGTGCGTCCCAATTCGCAGAATAATGAAAGAAAACCCCGTTTGCTTCCGCCCAATGGATTTATTGAGCGATATTAAAGGAATTATGGACAAAAATCGCTACAGAAGCTATCCAGTCGTCGAAAACGGAAAATTAGTCGGTTTGGTCAGCGCAGATGAAATTATGCTCCCTGAACGCGAAAAAGTTATCCTCGTCGACCATAATGAGCGCGGACAGGCTATTGAGGGCATTGAAGACGGAAAAATCGTCGAAATCATCGATCATCACCGTTTAGGCGGCGTTCAAACGTCCGAACCCATTTATATTCATCAAGAACCCGTCGGTTGCACCTGTACTATCGTCGCAAACATGTATTGGGATCAAGATGTCGAAATTCCGCCGTCAATCGCCGGTCTTTTGCTCAGCGCGATTATTTCTGATACCGTTTTGTTTAAATCGCCCACTTGCACGCCTAAAGATAGAAAAACTGCCGAAAAACTCGCTGAAATTGCTGGCGTCAACCTTAAAGAGTACGGTTTGGCTATGTTGCGCGCCGGCGCGGGCATTGGCGATAAAACTCCCGCCGAAATCGCGAAAAATGACCTTAAGGAATTCAAAATTGGCGATTATCGCATTATCGTCAGCCAAATTTCCGTTATGGACCCGCAAGAAATCTTAGATATTGAAGATAAAATTATCTCGTTCATGAAAGAGAACATTGAACGCGAAGGTTTCGATATGCATTTGCTTATGGCGACCGATATTCTCGAAGAGGCGACTTATTTGCTTTATGTCGGCTCCCCGCGTACGCTTATCGGCGAAGCTTTCCATAAAGATACCAGCGGCAATCATATTTTCTTGCCCGGTGTAATGTCTAGGAAAAAACAGGTCGTGCCGCCGCTCTCCGAAGCTGTCAAACGTATTAAACCACAATGATAATCCGAAAATCCCATATATAGGATAATTATCCCGCATTTAGAATTTTCCAGCACGTTTTAAGCCAATTTTAAGCCCTTTTCGGGGCTTTTTTTATTACTTCGCGCCACGACGCCATTTAGCCGCTTGAAAAGTCCCGTATTTGGGATTTTCCGTTTCGCACAGATTTTTTGCCCAAAAATAGTGATTTTTTTGTATAGCCAAAAATCCGCGTCAGAACGCCTTTTTTCGCCCCTTAAAATTATATTTAAACGGATTTCTACTTTTGCCCCGAAAAATCGCACTCAAAACCATTTTTTCGGTTCAAAATTTTTTCAAGCCTCCAAAATTTGTTTCAAACCGCCAAATTTCGTTTCAAGTCATCTTCAGCCGCACAATTCGCATTTTCTCCTTTCAAAATCGCTTTTTTGTGCTATAATCTTCTAAAATCTTTCTTGGAGGGATAAATATGAGTATTTTAGGTGCAGTTGCCGTTCCGCACCCGCCAATTATCCTGCCGGAGGTCGGAAAAGGCGAAGAATCTAAAATTTCTGCCACTACGGACGCTTATAATCTGATTTCGCGCCGTATTGTCGACCTAAATCCAGAAACTATCATCATCACTAGCCCACATTCTGTCATGTACACCGATTATTTCCACATTTCGCCTGGAAATTCCGCTTCAGGCAATATGGCGCAGTTCCGCGCCCCGCAAGTCAGCATTTCTATCAATTACGACACATATTTTACTAAAAAACTCACCGAAAACGCGAACACATACAATATCGCCGCCGGGACGCTCGGTGAACGCAATCCGAACCTCGACCACGGCACTTTTATTCCACTTTATTTCCTTAAAAATGCCGGTCTCGACTTCGACCGCGTGAAATTCGTTAGAATCGGGCTTTCCGGCGTAAATAATTCAATTCATTACCGTTTCGGACAGGCTATCGCCAAAACTGCCGACGATTTGGGCAAAAATATTTTCATAATCGCGAGCGGCGACCTTTCCCACAAATTAAAGGGCAGTCATTACGGAACAGTCGCTGAAGGGGCGCAATTTGACTCCGAAGTTATGAAAAATCTTGGCGACGCGGACTTTTTCAAGCTTTTGACTATGGATAATGCCCTTTGCAATCGCGCTGCCGAATGCGGCTTGCGTTCTTTCTGGATTATGGCGGGCGCACTCGATAAAAAAGCTGTTCGCGCTGAAAATTTGTCCTATGAAGGCACTTTCGGCGTAGGTTACGGCGTTGTTTATTTCAATGTCGGCGACGCGGATTCAAATCGCAATTTCGGCGACCAACTTGCCAATTTTAAGCACTATGAAGCCGAAAAACGCAAATTTAAGGAAGATGATTATGTTAGATTGGCGCGTTATAGCCTCGAAACGTTCGTTAAGACGCATAAACCCGCCGAATTGCCCGAAAATTTGCCGGAAGAGTTGATAAATCGCCGCGCCGGAGCCTTTGTCAGCTTGCACAAGGAAGGAAATCTGCGCGGGTGCATTGGAACGATTATGGCGACGCGAAATAATCTTGCGGAAGAAATTTTGCAGAACGCAATCAGCGCATGTTCGCAAGACCCGCGCTTTAATCCGGTTGAAGTCGAAGAATTGGACGATATTGAATACAGCGTTGATGTTTTGGGGGAGCCGGAAAGAATTTTCAGCGTAAAAGATTTGGATGTTAAAAAATACGGCGTGATTGTGGAAAATGGCGGTCGGCGCGGTTTACTTCTGCCCGATTTGGAAGGAATTGACACCGTAGAGGAGCAAATTGCCATTGCAAAGCGCAAAGCCAGCATACGTCCTGAAGAAAAGGTTACTTTATGGCGATTTGAAGTGATTCGGCACCATTAAGGAGCGTTTATCGTGAAAAAATTTATCGTAACGACGCTTGCGCTGATTATTCTGTCAACGGTTACGGTATTTGCGGCTCCGCCACTTTTCGACACGCCTTATATCGGAAATAGATACAGAATGACATTTCATTATCGCGATTGTAAATCGGTTTGGCAAATGAATCGTGAAAATCAATATCCGCTGAATTCGGTTGAAGAGGCATATCAAAAGGGTTTTAGTCCTTGCGGAAATTACCGACCGGATATTCCGAGACGTTAAGGAGAAATTTTTATGAAGAAGCTTATAATTTTTATAATAGTAGCCGCTTTTATGGCGTCATTTGCGACGGCTTTTGCGAATATTGGCTACGTTGGCAACTTGAATAGTCATAAATTTCACTACGCGGACTGTTCGACGCTAAAAAAGATGAATCCGAAGAACCGAGTTAATTTTAGCAGTCGCGAAGAGGCGATTGCGGCAGGCTATGTGCCGTGCAAGCGTTGCAAGCCTTAAAGGAGAGCTTATGGAGAAATTAAGAGTAATATTTATGGGAACGCCGGAATTCGCGGTGCCGAGCTTAGCGGCGTTGGCTGATAAAACGGAAATAATCTGCGTAGTGACGCAACCGGACCGCCCAAAAGGTCGCGGACATAAACTTTTGCCACCGCCGGTGAAAATTTTCGCGCAAGAAAAGAATTTGCCGATAATCCAGCCGGCGAAAGTTAAAAATCCCGAAGTCGTGGAGCAATTAGCCGCGCTGAAGCCAGATTTAATCGTCGTGGTAGCGTTCGGGCAGATTTTATCGCAAAAAATATTGGACATACCGAAATTCGGCTGTATAAATGTGCATGCGTCGTTGTTGCCGAAATATCGCGGAGCCGCGCCGATAGAATGGGCGATAATCAACGGCGAAACGGCGACGGGGATAACAACAATGCAAATGAACGCGGGACTTGACACGGGCGACATTTTATTAAAAAGCGAAGTGAAAATCGGCGCGGAAATGATTTTGCCTGAATTGCGGGAGCGATTGATGACAGTCGGGGCAGATTTATTGGTTGAAACGCTGAAAAAATTGCCAGAAATCGTGCCGATAAAGCAAGACGACTCGCAAAGTTGCTATGCGCCGCTGATAAAAAAGGAAACTGGGCTGATTGACTGGAAAAAATCGGCGCGGGAGCTAAATAATTTGATACGCGGGCTTTACGGCGGGGCTAGAGCGGGTAAATATAAAATTTTTCGTTCGCGAGTGTTGGAAGAAAATATTTTGCTAGGAATTGGCGAGATAAAAGTAAAAAACGGCAGATTTTATGTCGGGACGGGCGAAGGAGTGCTAGAAATATTAGAAATACAAGCACCGAGCGCGAAAAAAATGACCGCGGCGGAATTTTTACGCGGAAAAAAAGTTGGTGACGGCTTTTGGACGAGCGAATAATATCGACGATAGAGCAAGGCGCGGACGATTGGCAATATTCTTTGCGCCCGCGCAGATTATATGAATATATCGGACAAGACAAAGCAAAAGAAAATTTATCTGTGTTCGTGAAGGCGGCAGTCAGTCGGCGCGAAGCATTAGACCACGTTTTATTATATGGACCGCCTGGACTGGGCAAAACGACGCTTGCGGCGATAATTGCGAACGAGTTGGGCGTAAATTTTCGGCAAACATCTGGACCAGCGATTGAGCGAGCAGGCGATTTAGCGTCGATTTTAACGAATTTGCGCGAGCGCGACGTATTATTCATAGATGAGATACACCGATTGAACCGTCAAATAGAAGAAATCCTATATTCGGCGATGGAAGATTACGCGCTGGACATAATCATAGGAAAAGGACCGAAAGCGCGGAGTATACGGTTAGACATTGCGCCATTTACGCTGATTGGAGCGACGACGAAGGCAGGAGCGTTATCGCCGCCGTTGAGAGACCGATTTGGAGTAATTTCGCGGCTAGAATACTATTCAACGGAATCATTGGTAGAAATAATCGTTCGAGCGGCGGAAATTTTAAAAATCCCGATAGAAAGTGGCGGCGCGGAAGAAATTGCAAGAAGATCACGAGGTACGCCGCGCATAGCGAACAGATTATTAAAAAGAGTTCGAGACTTCGCGCAGGTAGAAAATTCGCGGACGATAACGAATGAAATCGCGGACAAAGCGTTAAAAGCGTTAGAAGTTGACAAAATGGGGCTAGACCACACAGATAGACGCATGTTGGAGGCGATGATAAAAAAATTTCGTGGTGGACCGGTCGGATTGGAGACGATTGCGGCGTCAATCAGCGAAACGCGGGAAACAATCGAAGATATTTACGAACCGTACCTATTGCAGTTAGGATTTATCATGAGAACGCCGCGCGGACGTGTCGTGACGCAAGCGGGATATGAGCACATGGGCATTTCGTACCCGAAAAAGGACGACACGCCGACATTATTTGACTTTGAATAAAAAAATCGCCTTCGGGCGATATTTTTTATCGCTTTAAAAGCGACGGAACAGTTGACGCGCAAGCGTGACGCTTGACCCAGCGGACGCGATTAACTTTGCGATTTATCGAACTAATCGCCGCGAGTGTACGCTCCGTTGCACTTCGCTAGTATTTTGACAAGCAAAAAGCCCCGCTCCTCAATTTGAGAAGCGGGGCTAAAATTTTTAGCTAGCTATATTTACGATTTTCGATTTCAATTTATGTTATCAGTTGCGATTAAGCCTTGCCAACAAAGCCGCTTTCGTTGACTTCGTAGAGTTGAGACTGGTCGCCTTGCGTCATTACGAAGGTAGCATTAGCCGCGTCGTTAACGGTGAGGCTGCCGCCATCCTTGAAGGTAATAGTTGCAACGCCATTTTGAACTGAAGTGCCGCTAAGTTGTTCAAGCGTGACTTCGGAGAGGTAGACAACGTCGCCAGCATTGACGCCGGTAATGGTGTCGTTACCGTTGCCGTTGGTGTAGAAGAAGACGTTTTCACCAGTGCCGCCAACCATCAAGTCGTTGCCTTCAGCACCATTGCCGCCCCACAGACTGTTCTTGCCCATGCCGCCGATAAGCGTATTGTTGGTATTGGTTGCGCCAGCCAACTCAGCTTTGCCGTCGAATTCGCTTGCGTCAACAACTGCGATGTCGCCGACGAAGTTATCACCCAAACCGTTGCCGGGTTTGCCGTCGAGCCAGAGTTCTGCGGTTGTGGTGGTCTGGTTGTCGACTTTGACAGAAGCATTCTTGCCTTTTGCTACGAAGAAGTTCGCTTGTCCGTCGTAGGTCAGGTTGGTGTTGTCGACTTGAGCGATTACTTTGTCAGTGACGTACATGTTCTGACCGAGTGCGCCCGTAATGCGAGCTTTTTCAGTTGCAGTGCCTGCGCGGTTGGTGACGCTGATAATTACGTCGTTACCGCTGATTTGTACGTCGGAAACAAGGTTGGTGTTCGTGTCAACTTCGAGAACGTCTGCTGCGCCGGAATCTACCGAGCTTGCGAAAGCGAAGTTGTTGATTGTGTTCGCCGCGCCGTCAGCATTACCGAGGACGAAGAAGGTTGTACGAGCATCTTTGTCGCCATTGCTGTTGTCGTAGCCGTTGAGGACGTTCTTGCCGCCCGCGCCATACATTGAAGCATAGCCGTTGCCAGCAGAAAGCGTTTCATTAGCCGCACCACTCCAGAGGGTCGTCTTGCCCTCGCCAGCCTGGAAGTTGGTTATGCCGCTGAAGCCTGCCTCTTGACCGTCGATCTGGCTATTCCAATCAGCTCCGCTGAGATTGACATTGACATCGCCTTCAACGCCTGCGAACGTTACGCCGGACCTGTTGCCCTTGAAGTAGTTACCTGCGCTTGCGTCGATAACGGTTTCAGCGTTCAACGCGATTGCCGCTTTAATGTCTCTGGTGCCGTCATTGAAGCGTTGTTGTACGTAAGTGCCAGAACCTTCGCCGACATTTTCGACAGGTGTCAAATCTTGCAACTCTGCACGGAAGCCGTTGCCCTTAATCTTGAGGGTGCCGTTTTCGTCCAAAGTGACTGTCGCGTTGGTGAAGTCAGTAGCAATTACGTCGCTGGTATCATCATCAAAGCCGCCCTGTACGCCAGTAATCGTGTTGCGACCCGCTGTCACAGCGACTGTTGCTTTATCACGAGAGCCGCCCGGAGCGAGTTCGATCTGGTTGGAACCTGCGCCCGCATTCACGGAGTCGCCGCCGCCTGCAAAGATCGTATCGTCGCCCTTGCCGCCGCCGAGTGTCGAGCCTTCGCTCTTCTTGCCGTCTTTGTTGCCGACCAAGATATAATCTTTGTTGTTATTCGCGCCAACGTTGATTGCGCCGCCAGCCTTGTGCGTGAAGCCGACTTTCTGCTCATCGCCATTCTTGTCATAGAGATTGAAGATCGTTCTGCCGACCGGATCATCACTACCGAGTTTGACTACAGCACCGCCGCCCATCGTCATCTTGCCGTTGCCGAAGACAATAGCATCGTTTCCAAGTCTAGTAGCAATTTCGTTTTTATCTGCCAAAGCAGTTACGAAGCCGCCGCCAGTAGAATCGCTGTAGTTGTTAAGCGTTAAGTTAATATTCTTACTGAAGTCGAGGTAATACTTATCGTTGCCGCCAGCCTTCGCGTCGACTGTGAGACCCTTGTTGCTTGCACGGATTGCGATAGTGTCTTCGCCCTTACCGCTTACAATGTTAGCCGTAGCAGATACGCTATCACCATCAGGATCGCCAACGAGGACTATATCGCCGCCAGCACCGAGGGTTGCTGCCTTATTGCTGCTTGCACTAGCAGGAATGTAAGCAATGTTGCCGCCAACGTCGTTAAACTTGACTGTAGAGTCAGCGTCAGTGCCGAAGTTTACGAATGCAGGCATAACTGTTTGCGCACTAGCAGCACTTGCAGTCATATCCGTAGCTTCAGTTTGTGTCTTAATTTCGTCAGCCGTCTTTTGAAGGACGTCTTCCTCAGGCGAAGGAATTGTATCATCAACAACGGTGTCATCAGCATCGTCAGCGTCATCTGCATCGTCTGCGTCGTCCGCGTCATCAGCGTCATCAGCATCATCAGCATCGTCAGCGTCATCCGCATCATCAGCGTCATCTGCATCGTCTGCGTCGTCCGCGTCATCAGCGTCATCAGCATCGTCAGCGTCGTCCGCATCATCAGCGTCGTCCGCGTCATCCGCATCGTCCGCGTCGTCCGCGTCGTCTGCGTCATCAGCGTCGTCAGCATCGTCAGCGTCATCAGCA
>Ga0310697_10003389_pt1 | contig 16163 bp, 12 predicted proteins | sample 172DNAGHGlowgp2_FD_203883 | JGI IMG/M metagenome (GOLD analysis project Ga0310697, IMG submission 203883) | Sheep rumen microbial communities from Palmerston North, Manawatu-Wanganui, New Zealand - 1728 DNA GHGlow gp2 (v2) (version 2) | ecosystem: Host-associated > Mammals > Digestive system >... | reverse complement strand
TGACCAAAAAGTTTACGTTTTGCGCCTCGTTTTGCGCCCTGCTTTTCGCGATGGCTTTCGTTTCCTGCAACAAATTTGGTGGTCAGGAGGTGCCAGCATATATCCATATTGATTCTATCACAGTGAGTTGCGATTACGATGTCTATGGCGCTCCTACGAGCAAAATCACTGATGCATGGGTCTACGTTGACGACCAAATTGTCGGTTGTTTCGAGTTGCCCGCCACTTTCCCCGTTTTGGAGCGGGGCAAAAAGAAGGTGACCATCATGGGTGGCATCAGCGTCAATGGCATTGGGGCTTCGCGCTCGCCTTATCCGTTTTATGAGCCTTTTGTCATGCGCGACGTGAATTTGGTTGAAGACAGCATTGTCACCTTCAATCCTGTGCTCAACTATTATCCCATCAACGAAAGCTACAAAATCGCGTGGATGGAGGACTTCGAGAGTGCCAATACCCTTGTGGCCTTGCCTGAAAGCGACACCAGTGTTATCCGCGTAACCCATTCGGAAGGCGCTTGGGCCTCCGACAGGTCGTTCTATTCCGCCATGATCAACCTGCCGCCCGACTCGTTGGACTTCTACTTGTCCAATTCCGAGGAACTGAAGTTCCACCAAAACCTGAAGGGCAATGCCTGCATTTTGGAGATGGACTATTGCTGCTGCGATACGTTCCTTGTGGGCATCATGTACTACGAAAACTATCATCTTTACGAATACCCGATGCTCAAGGTGCTGCCTACCGACAAGACGCATGTCCGACCCCAAAAGTGGAACAAGCTTTATGTGCCGTTGGGCTACCGCATGACGGAACATGAAAATGCCGACTATGTCAAGGTGTTTATCACCTCCGACCTTTCTTCGGACGCCTCTTATCAGGGTTATGGCTACAAGCCTCTCAATGAAGAAAGGTATTACTTCTTCGACAACCTGAAATTGCTCTACCATCTATGATGAACAAGAAAAAACTGGCGCGCGTCTACTTTTTCGTCGATTGGCTTACCTCTATCCTCGCCTGGACGCTGTTCTATTTCTTCCGTAAGGCTCACGAGGACCTTTACATCAACTATTGGGATCGTATCACACATTCTTTCGTCACCCCAAGTTTCTGGATTGGCGTCATCGTCATCCCCATCAGTTGGCTCATCCTTCATGCCATCACTGGGGCCTACGAAAAGGTCTATTTCAGGTCGCGACTGAGGGAATTGGGCCAGACTTTTTTCATCACGTTGCTTGGCGTTGTGGTGATTTTCTTTGTGGCCATCCTTGACGATGAGGTTGTGACGTATAAGTCTTATTACCAATCTTTTATCGCGCTGTTTACCCTTCAGTTCGGTTTGACCTACATTCCGCGCCTCATTATCACGACGACGGTGATTTCGCGTATAAGAAGCAAAAAAATCGGGTTCAATACGCTGATTGTGGGCAGCAACGACAACGCTTGCGCCATCTGCAAGGAAATCGAGGAGGAAGTGAAGCCGTCGGGTCGCCGATTGATAGGGTTCGTCAACGTGTACGACAAGAGCGAATACAAACTCAGCGATTCGTTGCCGCATTTGGGCTCATATCTTGACATTGAGCGCATTGTGAAGGAAAACGCCGTCGAAGAGGTCATCATCGCCATCGAGCGGTCGGAGACGCAGGCGATGAGCGTTCTGCTTTCCGTGGCCGACCAAACCAACGTGAAGATCATCCCCGCCATGCAGGATTTGGTGTTTGGCACGGTCAAGCAGTCGGCCATTTGGCAAGCGCCTTTGGTGCAAGTCACGCCTGACTTGATGCCCGTTTGGCAGCGAGTGGTGAAGCGTGCCTTCGACATCGTGGCTTCTATCTTGGCTTTGGTGGTGCTTTCTCCGGTTTTTTTGTTTTGCGCCATCATCGTGAAGGCCACGTCGAAAGGCCCTGTTTTCTATGTGCAGGAGCGTATCGGCAAGGGCGGCAAACCTTTCAAGATGGCCAAGTTCCGCAGCATGAGGGTCGATGCCGAATCGAGTGGCACGCCGCAATTGTCGAGTGACGATGACCCACGCATCACCAAGTTCGGCAAGTTTATGCGCAAGGTGCGTTTGGACGAAATCCCGCAGTTTTGGACCGTGCTGAAAGGCGATATGTCGCTGGTGGGTTATCGACCTGAGCGCCAGTATTTCATCGATAAAATCATGGAGAAGGCGCCTTATTATCGCCTCCTGCTGATGGTTAAGCCTGGCATCACGAGTTGGGGCGAGGTGAAATACGGCTATGCCGAAAACGTCGACGAGATGATTGAGCGTCTCAAGTATGATGTGCTTTATATTGAAAACGTCAGCCTTGCTTTGGATATTAAAATATTGATTTACACGGTTTTGATTGTTGTGCAAGGGCGTGGAAAATAACACGAAAAAGAGACGCAAGCATTGCGTCTCTACTCCGTGACAATCCGTGCAATCCGTGTTCTATAGAACTAAATCACTCCGCGTTCCAATAGTGTCATGATGGTTTCAATCTCGTCGTCCTCGGGATTGTTGTGCGGGTCGTATTCTTCCTTGAGGTTGTAGCCCCACAGGCGGGCGAAACCTTGGTAGAAGAAAGCCCTGAACTTGCCGCGCAGTTCTTGTACCACTTGGTAGGTGGTGTTGCCAGTCTCGCGGTCGATGAGGCGCACGAGGATGAGGCCTTGCGTGATGGTGAGGTTCTTCAGTTCGTCGGTGTATTGGTCGGCGATTTCTTTTTCGGCCTGTCTCATCAGGCGGTTGCGTTCCGCTTTGTCGGGGATGGTGGCCAGCAGCGAGTCGTATTCTTGCATCTTGGCACCGGCGAGTTTGGCGTAGGGAAACACCTTTTTCACGTTCTTGGCCAAACGGCGGCCTTTGTTGGTATCGGTGATTTGCAGGTAGCGCTGCATGAGGTCGATGTCAATTTCAGGCAAGAACACCATGAGGGTCGTGTCGCCGTTGGCTTCGATGCGGCCATAAACGGCAGTGCCTTGGACGGGTTCTGCTGGATTCGAGAAGTCGACAGTGGCTGACTTTGGCGCTTCGGTTTTTTTGACCACGACCACTTTCTTCGGCGATTTGTTCATCAGTTGGGCCTGTCCCGTGAGGGCCATCAAGGCGATGATGGCGACTAAAGCTATTCTTTTCATGGCGATTTTTCCTTTCAATTGGTTCAACGCTGTCTTTATTGCAACTATTGTGCCAAAACAGAAAAGCATCGGGATTGCCCGATGCTTTTCGTTTATTGCTTTGATTTTCAGTCGCCGACATGCAATTTTTTCAGTCCCGACTTCTCTAGCTTTTGCTCGGCATAGTCGCGGTCGATGACTAATTCCGTTGCGTTGATGTCGGAGGGTAGCTCAAACATGGCGTCGTTCAGTATGGCTTCCATGATGCCGCGCAGGCCGCGTGCTCCTACCTTGAATTCGATGGCCTTTTCTACCACGAAATCAAGCACTTCGTCTTTGATGACGAGGTTGATCTTGTCCATGGCGAAGAGCTTCTTGAACTGTTTCACGATGGCGTTCTTCGGCTCAGTGAGGATGCGTTTCAGGGCGTCGCGATCCAAGGGGTTGAGGTGGGTGATGATGGGCAGTCGCCCGACGATTTCGGGAATCAATCCGAATTTCTTCAAATCGGCGGGCGAGAGGTATTGCAGCATGTTGTCCTTGTCGAGCATTTCCTTGCTGCTACTCCCGTAGCCAATCACGTTGGTGCGCTTGCGGGCGGCGATGATGCGCTCGATGCCGTCGAAGGCACCGCCGGCGATGAAGAGGATGTCTTTCGTGTTGACGGCAATCATCTTCTGCTCGGGGTGTTTGCGTCCGCCTTGTGGCGGCACGTTGACGACCGAGCCTTCAAGCAGTTTCAGCATGGCTTGTTGGACGCCTTCGCCCGACACGTCGCGGGTGATGCTGGGGTTGTCGCTCTTGCGGGCTATCTTGTCGATTTCGTCGATGAAGACGATGCCGCGCTCGGTGGCGTTCACGTCGTAGTCGGCGGCTTGCAGCAGGCGGACGAGGATGTTTTCCACGTCTTCGCCCACATAGCCAGCCTCGGTCAGCACGGTGGCATCGGCGATGGCGAAGGGCACATTAAGCATCTTGGCGATGGTGCGGGCCAACAGGGTCTTACCCGTGCCGGTTTCGCCCACGAGGATGATGTTCGACTTCTCGATTTCAACCTCGTCGTCGTTCACTTTCTGGCTGATGCGCTTATAGTGGTTGTAGACTGCCACGGCCAATGTGCGCTTGGCTTCGTCTTGTCCGATGACGTATTGGTCTAAGAAGCGCTTGATTTCGGCAGGCTTCTTCAAGGGTGCAGCTGAAGTAGAGTAGCTATGGTTGCCTTTGTCGCCAAACTGCTCTTTGACGATGAGATAGGCCTGCTCGGCGCATTGGTCGCAAATCTGTGCATCGATGCCTTGGATGAGCAGTCGTGTTTCCGACGCTTTCCTTCCGCAAAAGGCACAGATGTCCGATTTTTTAGCCATAATTATGCTTCCTTGTTCTTGGTGAGCACTTCGTCGACCATGCCATATTCCTTGGCTTCGGCGGCGGTCATCCAATAGTCGCGGTCGCTGTCGGCCCACACCTTGTCGTAGGTCTGGCCCGAGTGTTTGGCGATGATTTCGTACAGTTCTTTCTTCAGCTTCTGGATTTCGCGGGCCGTGATTTCGATTTCGGTGGCCTGACCTTCCACGCCGCCCATGGGCTGGTGGATCATGATGCGCGAGTGGGGCAGGGCTGAACGCTTGCCTTTGACGCCGGCGCACATCAGCACGGCGGCCATCGAAGCGGCCATGCCGGTGCAGATGGTGGCTACATCGGGGGCGATGAACTGCATCGTGTCGTAGATGCCCAATCCAGCGTAGACGCTGCCGCCAGGCGAGTTGAGGTAAATCTGTATGTCGCGCTTCGGGTCGGTCGACTCAAGGAAGAGTAGCTGGGCTTGGATGACGTTGGCCACATAGTCGTCGATGGGAGTGCCAAGGAAGATGATGCGGTCCATCATCAAGCGGCTGAAAACGTCCATCTGGGCCACGTTGAGCTGACGCTCCTCGATGACGGTGGGACTGATGTAGCTCGTGTTGCTGATTTTTGAGATGTACTGCTCAAGGCCGAGGCTGTTCATCCCCATGTGCTTGGTGGCATATTTGAAGAATTCGTTGTTCATAGTTATGTTTGTTTATGTGAGGCCTTCGACAGGCTCAGGTGCCCTCGCCTTATGAAAAGGTTAAGGTCCCTAAGCTTGTCGAAGGGCCGCAATGGGTTATCAGTCTTTGTTCTTCCGCTCCTCTTGCAACTTCTCCATGAAGCCTTTGTAGGTGGTTTCGGTGTAGTTGATGTTCATCTTGCCTTTCAGGAAAGCGGTCAGCTTGATGTCGGCGAGTTGGTTCTTCAGCTGGTCTTTTTGCTGGCCGTCCTTGAGGTAGTTGGCGGCAATCTTGTCCAAGTTGGCTTTCATGTCGTCTTCCAAAGTGGCGTAGTCGAAGCCAGGGAAGATTTGCCTCAGCACGAAGTTCTTCAGTTCTTCGTCGGTCACAATCAAGTCGGGGTTGGCCGTGACGATGCTGTCTTCGATGAGTTGCCAACGGATGCCTTTGGCGTAGTCGTTTTCGTAGTTCTTTTCCACGTCCTCGGCGCTCACTTTGCCTTGGCTGTTTTCCACGATCCAGCGTTTCATGAAGGCGTCGGGCATCTCGAAATGGACGGCGGCCACCAATTCGTCAACCATCTTGTTGTACAAAATCGGGTCGGTTTCGGTCACAAATTGCTTCTCCATCTCTTCCTTCACCTTGGCTTTGAAGGTGTCGAGGTCTTTCACGTCCTGTTTCGGGAACACCTTCTCGAAGAATTCCTCGTCGAGTTCGGGTTTCTCGTCGCGTTGGGCATCGTCGATGATGATGTTGAAATCGCTGGCGGCGGGAGCGCCTTCGCCGAGCATCTTGGCAGCGGCTTCTTCCGATTCAAGGGCTTTGGCGAAGTTGAAGATGAACTCCGAACCCACTTCCTTGCCGATGAGTTGCTCGCGACATTCCTTGTCCTTGATTTGGTCCATGTGGATATAGAAGCCGTCGCGTTCAAATCCGCCTTCCACTTCCTGCCCGTCCTTGGCTTCGCGCACCTTCAGTTCGAGTCGGTCGTTTTCGCCCACGGTTTCGGGATGCGAGGTGTTGGGGTTGCGTTCCACCATGTCGTCGATGGCGCGTTGCACGTCATCCTCTTCGGCCACGATGTGGTAAAATTCCACCATTGTGTTCGTGTAGTCGATGTTGATTTCGGGACGCAGTGCGGCTTCAAAGTAGAAGTCCAAATCGTCCTGGTTGTCAAGGTCGTTGGGCTGTTGCAGTTCGGTGTCGCTGAGCGGGTAGCCGATGAGGTTGATGTGGTTGTCGAGGATATATTTGTTGAGGTTCTCGGAGACCAATTTGTTCAGTTCTTCCATTTTTGCGCCAGTGCCATACATGCGCTTGATCATGCCCATCGGCACCATTCCCGGACGGAAACCCGGAACGTTGGCCTTGCGCCTCAGTTGCTTCAGCGTTGTGTTGACGTTTTCTTCGTAGTCTGCCTTTTCGACGGCGATCTTGATGGAGATCAAGTTGTCTCCTTTGGTGGTTTGAGTGATGTTCATTTCTAATTTATTGATTGTCTTTTTGTTGTGCGGATGAAGGGACTCGAACCCTTACTTCTCTCGAAACCAGATCCTAAGTCTGGCGCGTCTACCAATTCCGCCACACCCGCGTTATGGTCGGCTATTGAGGGCGCAAAGATACAACTTTTCTTCGAATTACATCATTAATTTTTCACGTCCAACGCCTCGCGCAATGCATTGCCGATGAGCATAAACGCCAAGACGAGCAACATGATTGCGATGCCCGGCAAGATGGCCAGATAAGCCGCGTCGAGGATGATGAAAGCGTAGTTTTCCTTGATCATGCTGCCCCACGACGGCATGGGTGGCTGCACCCCGATGCCCAAAAAACTCAGGCCTGCCTCAAGCAGGATGGCGGAGGCGAAGTTGGCCGCCGAAACCACGATGATGGGGTTGAGAATGTTGGGCAAGATGTGCCTGAAAATGATGCGCAAATCTTTGAAACCTAATGCTTTTCCTGCTTCCACGAAAGTCGTCTCGCGGATGCTGAGAATCTGTCCGCGCACGATGCGGGCCACCTCAACCCACATGGTGAGGCCGACGGCAATGAACACTTGTGCGATGCCTTTGCCCAAAGCGAAAGTGATGGCGATGACCAGCAGCAGGGTAGGTATGGACCACACCACGTTGATGAACCAAACCACCGCATCGTCGACTCGACCACGGAAGAAACCGCCCAAGCTGCCCATCACGATGCCAATCATCAGGCTGAGCAGCACGGCGATGAAGCCCACCGTCAGGCTGATGCGGCTCCCGAGAATCAGGCGGCTGAGAAAGTCGCGGCCAAACTGGTCGGTGCCGAGGATGAACTTGCGATGCTTCACGCAATGGCTCCTGATGTATTGGTCGGCTTCTTCGTCCGAAGCAAAAGCCAAGGTCTCTGAGCCTGCGGTCCCTGAGGCCAATCGAAGGGTAGAAGGGCCGATTATATCTTCATTGTCAATTACCTCCATCCTCACCGTACTGCTTTCCTCGGATTGATAGAGATAAACCGTGGTCGACACCTTATTAATATGCAGGCTGTCGAAAGGCAAATAGAGGCAATCGTCGGGGCGACCGTTGAAGAGGAACTTGAGAAACGGCGTTTTCGGGTTGGGTTTTTCCTTCGGCAACATCAGCATGTCGACCTCGAAGCCTGGCTTTTTGGTGCTGATTTCGAGGATTTGCCGGTTGGCGTTGGGTGTCTTGTCGGGGATGATGAGGTAGGCAAACAGTGCCATCAAGGCCCATAGCAGCACAAAAACACACGAAGCCATTCCGAGCTTGTTGCTGCGGAAACGCTTCCAAGCCAATGCTTTGGGCGATTGCGACTGCGTGTCTTTCCTGGTCATGGGCGGGGTTGTTTTCGAGAGGCAAAATTACAGATTTTGCCCTTGATTTTGAGCAGGAAAAAGAAAAAATGAAAAATTTTGCCGAAAAATAACCGTTGTTTCAGAAAAATGTAGTATTTTTGCACCCGCATTCCGAAAGGATGTAATCAGATGGTGGGTGTAGCTCAGCTGGTTAGAGTACCGGATTGTGGTTCCGAGGGTCGTGGGTTCGAATCCCATCTCCCACCCCAAAACGAAAAGAGGCACGGATGAGCCTCTTTTTTGTTTTCCGAGGAGGTCATTCCTGAAGGAAATGTTTTCATTCGATGGAGTCAATCTATTCATTGGAAGCAAAAAATGTGTAATTTTGCACCTCGAATTTTTTGAAGCACATGGCAAGAATAATGGCTATCGACTTGGGACGCAAGCGCAGCGGCATCGCCGTCACCGACCCGTTGCAGATCATCGCCAACGGGCTGACCACGGTGGAGTCGCACCGGCTCGTCGATTTCGTACTTGACTACCTGAAGCAGGAGGAAGTGGAGACCATCGTCATCGGCGAACCTAAGGACATGCGCAACAACCCTTCCGACTGCTCGAAATACATCAATCCTATCGTCAACCGTCTGAAAAAGGTTTTGCCCGAAATGCATATCGTGCGCTACGACGAGCGTTTCACCTCCGTCATGGCACACCAAACCATGATTGACGCGGGCTTGAAGAAATCCAAGCGCCAGGACAAGGAACTCGTCGACACCATAGCCGCCACCATCATCTTGCAATCGTATATGGAATCAAAATCTTGTAGAGACGCGATGAATCGTATCTCTACCAACAATCAATAATACAATGATTTTACCAATAGTAGCATACGGCCATCCCACGCTGAAACTCATCGCGCAGCACATCACGCCCGACTATCCCGAGCTTGACAAGCTGATTGCCGACATGTGGGAGACACTGGCCCATTCCGAAGGCGTCGGCTTGGCCGCTCCGCAGGTCAACAAGTCCATCCGCCTTTTCATTACCGACGGCAATCCTTTCTATCCCGATTATCCTGACGCAAAGGACTTCAAGCAGGTGTTCATCAATGCCCAGCTTTTGGAGACGTTTGGCGACATGGTGCCTTTCAGGGAGGGTTGCCTCAGCTTGCCCGACATCTACGAGGAGGTGATGCGCCCCGACAAAATCCGCCTCAAGTATTTCGACGAGAATTTCCAAGAGCATGAAGAGGTCTTCGAAGGCATCCGTGCCCGCATCATCCAGCACGAGTACGACCATTTGGAGGGTCATGTCCACGTCGACCGCATCGCGCCGCTTCGCAAGACTTTGCTGCAAGGCAAGTTGCGGGCCATTATGGACGGCAAGTGCGACGTCGACTACCGAATGATTTTCCCGCACAAGAAAAAACGCAGATAATCTTTCAAACACTGAATATGTTATTGTGAACACGGATGCCACGGATTTATCGGATGGTTGCGGCTCGCCGCAGGCTTCCGTGTCAATCTGCACTAAATCAGGTATCCACATTCCGTTTCATCCGAATAGTCCGTGTTCGAATCTTAAACACCTTAAATCCTTGAATATGAAAAACATCCTAAACATCACCTTCTGCGCACTATTGGCTCTCGGCATGATGGCATGTGGCGAGAAGAAACTGACGCAAGAAGACCTGAAAAAGGCCGAGGCCACGCTCTTCAACGAAGACCAATCGATGAACGAGGCTGTGGCAGCGCAAGTGGCCGAGACGTACGTCAAGTTTGTCGAGCAAAGTCCCGACGACCCGACCGCTCCGACATGGCTGTTCCATGCTTTCGAAATCAACGTGCAGACGAAAAATGCCGAAAAAAGCGTTGAGTTGGGCAACAAGTTGGTCGAGCAATATCCAGAGTCGACTTGGGCACCGAGGACGCTGTTCCTCATGGCCAACTATGTCTACGACGAGCAGCTCCACGACTTGGACAAAGCCCGCGAAGCCTACGAGCGCCTTATCCAAGACTATCCCGACAGCGAACTTGCCGGCGATGCGCAAAAGCTGATTGAATATCTCGGCATGACGACCGAGGAAATCATGTCGACCATCATGATGTCGCAAATGGGAGAGGAAGAAGGTGAGTGGTGATTTTTCCCGAGTGAAGCCAAAAAAGCCTGCGAGAATGTTCCCGCAGGCTTTTTTCTTGTCTTAGCAGCCAAAGGCAGCCTTCAATTCGTCCACAAGGTCGAGCTTCTCCCAGGCGAAGAACTCCACGTCCTTGACGACTTTCTTGCCGTCGATGCAGAGTTCCATTTGGCGGGTGAATGGCTCGCGACCGAAGTGGCCGTAGGAGGCCGTTTCCTCAAAGATGGGGTTGGTCAGCCCGAAGCGTTTCACGATGAAATAGGGGCGCAAGTCGACCATGTCTTTCACCTTGAGGGCAATCTCGGCATCGCTCATCTTGACGTGAGAGGTGCCTTCCGTGTTGATGTAAAATCCTACGGGCTTGGCCATGCCGATGGCGTAGGCGATTTGCACCAAGGCTTGGTCGCAGATGCCGGCGGCCACGAGGTTCTTGGCGATGTGGCGGGCAGCGTAGGCCGCCGAGCGGTCCACCTTCGAGCTGTCCTTGCCCGAGAAGGCACCGCCGCCATGGGCGCCACGGCCACCATAGGTGTCGACGATGATTTTGCGGCCTGTCAGACCCGTGTCGCCGTGAGGGCCGCCGATGACGAACTTGCCCGTGGGGTTGACGAAGAGCTTCATGTCGTCGCCAAAAAGCTTTTGCAGGTCTTCGGGCAGCTGTTTCTTCACCCTTGGGATGAGGATGTCGCGCACGTCGGTCTCGATGCGTTTTTGCATCGTGTCGTCGTCGGCAAACTCGTCGTGTTGTGTGCTGACCACGATGGTGTCGATGCGGAGGGGCTTCCAGCCTTCGCCGTATTCCACCGTCACCTGCGACTTGGCGTCGGGGCGGAGGTAGGTCATCACCTTGCCTTCGCGGCGGATGGCGGCCAGCTCGCGCAGCAGGCGGTGCGAGAGGTCGATGGTCAGAGGCATGTAGTTTTCGGTTTCCTTGCAGGCGAAGCCGAACATCATGCCTTGGTCGCCAGCGCCTTGGTTTTCGGGATTGTCGCGACCTACGCCTTGGAAGATGTCGTTGGACTGGCCGTGCAAGGCCGACAGTACGCCGCACGACTTGGCGTCAAACTGATACTCCGACTTGTTGTAGCCGATGCGTTCGATGACGCGGCGGGCCACGTCGGGCACTTCGACGTAGGCGTTGGTGCGGATTTCGCCGGCCACCACGACGAGTCCGGTCGTAACTAATGTTTCGCAAGCCACCTTTGAGTTGGGGTCTTGGCTGAGAATCGCGTCGAGGACGGCATCCGAAATCTGGTCGGATACCTTGTCGGGATGTCCTTCGGAGACGGATTCTGATGTGAAATAATAACCCATGACAAATTGTTTATTAGTTAGTTAATAAGAAATTTGTGTGGGAAGCTGTTGACTGAAAGGGAAGGAAAAAGCATTGTTTTAGCATTTTTTCTTGTGGTTGCAATCAAATCAAATCTTTCCACGATTGAGGCTGCAAAGATACGAAATATATTTGATGTGTGTATGGGTGCTTGAAGAAATAAGGCTGACAGCTTGAGTTGTCAGCCTTCATATAGACGAAAAGGGAACCGATGTGTATTATTCCACCACGATTTCCTGCGTCTTCACGTCGTCGCCGTTGATGAGGCGCAGGACGTAGACGCCCGGTGTCATCCCGCTTGTAGAAACGCGGTTTATCGCGTCTCCCTGAACAACGATGCGCCCCGTCACATCCACAATTTGCAATGTGCATTTGCCGTCGGCGTTCGTGATGATGACTTCACCATTGCTGACAAATGCGAAGGCCTCATTGTTCTCGTTGGCGTCGCTGCGAACGAACACCAAACGGAACCGCGAAGCATAGTCGCTTGTCGTTGCGTTGAAGGTGTAATTCGGTGTGGCCAGCAAATCAACATTCGCACCCGTCATGTTGTCGATGAGGTGGAGGTAGTTCATCTCCAGGTCTTCGGCGATGACATTGATGGTGTAGGCGCCGTTTTCGGCGGCCTCGAAGCTGAGGGGTATCTCGCCCTCGTTGGTGCTGCGCACAACGGCGTAGTCGAAGTTGCCCTCGGTGATGTAGATTTTCGTGTTGTCTGTGTTGAGTTGCAGTTTGGGCAGCAGACCGCCGCCGTCAAAGCGGACGATGGCGCGGTCGATAATGTTGCCACAGCTCTGGCTCAGGTTGATGCAGACTTGGGCCAACCCCTTGCCAACGCCTTGTTGCGGGGCTTCAGTAAAGGTCACCACTTGGTTGTCGGTTTCGGCGACGACGAACACGCCTTCCATGGCGGCTATGGGGTCGCCTAAGGTGCCGGCAACAATTTCCGAACCGGCAGGGTTAAGCGTATAGTAAGCTTGATTGGTATTATTGGCATCTTTCAGAATGGCGGCGGCGGCAAACGGGTTGCCGATGAGGTTCCAGCCTGAGAAACCGGTGCCGCTAACCTTGCTAAGGGTGATTTGGCCGTTGCCTTGGTAAGGTATTCCGTTGAAGGTGAGGTTGGTGGTGTTGCGGTTCGCGTAGAGGTAGCCTTGGCCGGCAACGATGTCGCCGAAGTTGCTGTTGACGCCCCCCAGTGCGCTCTTGTAGTTGACCCATTTCAATGCTTGGCTTTGGTCAAATCGGTAAAGGTCGTAGTCCGTGGCGGTGCCGGCAATCATGTTGGTCACCGCTGTGGGGGCGATGTCGTCATGCAATGGCGAGGCGATGAGGTGATAGTTGCCGCTATTGCCATTGTGGCCAGCGATGCTCTTGGTAAAGGTGGCCGTGTTGGGCGTGGTGAAGGTGAGTTCTTCGCTAACGTGGCCGCAAGTGCTGATTACGCGTGCTTTATAGGTGGTGTTGGGTAAGAGACCGTGTAAGGTGTAGGGACCGGTGACATTGTTGGCCACTGTTGTCCAAGTGGTGTTGGTGGTTACTCTTTTTCCCGTGACGACGACTTTATCGAGGCCGATGCCAAAATTATCACCACCGCTTGCTTTAAATCTTATCTGTTTTGTCCCGGTCGAGACGGCCGTTCTATTATGATCCCAAGAATTTTTCCACGTATTATTGTTATATATATTAGTGTATTCAACTCCGTCAGCTGATTGTTGCAAATAGAGTTTGTCATAATATGATTGATTGTTATATGTCCATCTTGGGCTGATGTAGTAGAAGTCTACGTAAATATCTTGATAGGAAGTCAAATCGGTATTTAATATTAGATAAGTTGTGTAGCTGTAAATGGAATGAGCACCTATATTATATGATCCTTCGTATGCATTTTGATAATCGGAGTGACCAGTCCCAGCTTTTTTCTCCCATCTAGTACCCGATTCAGAAGTCACTGTCCAATTGTCGAGGGACCCTTCAAATCCATCGTCAATAATCGTCTCCGTTGGTTCTATTGTGGTTGTGGTCGTTCCCACTTCCACGCGATAGTTGCTGCCTTCGCCGTTCCAAGTAAGGGTGAGTCCGTTGATACTGAGGTTGGTGGGAGGGATGCAGTCTGAAGCTGTTATTTCTGTGTCGTAGGCCTCCATAACGAGGGTGTAAGGATTGGCTGAGCCCGTAAGATTGCCATGACTGGATTGGTAGTAACCATTGGAGCTGCCGCCGAGGTTGAGGGTCAGGTTGTCGCCGTCGGCAGCATAAACGTTGCCATCTAAGACGATGCCTGAGGCATACACATCGATGTCACTCACATTGTACGTTTCGGAGGCCTCGCCGCTCATGGCCACGTCGATGCCGGCGCCACCTGTGACGCTATAAGCCTGTCTGCCTTGGGAGGTGCCGATGGCTTGGGTGTAATAACAGTTGGTGAAAGTATTGTAGGTAGTAGAAGGCGCAAATGTGTAACCGTCATTGGTGTTAATGGTCAATGAAGAAGGCGCAAAGAGACAGTCGGTGAAAGTGTGGTTGAAATCAATGTCCATATCACCAATAAATCCGCAATTGGTTGTGGCAGTCGCACCGTTTATGCTTCCTGTAAAAGCACATCCTGTGAAAGTAGTACTTTGCGATGCGTATCCCACAAGACCGCCACAGTGGGCTGCGCCGTCATAATTGCAAGTAATTGTGACATTGCTGATGACATTTTCAATTACTGTGGATATCTCAGTTTTACCTATCAAACTGCTTGCGTGTGGGTAAGAAGAAGTGATGGTTCCTTCAAGTCTGAGGTTTTTAATGGTTGCTTGAGAGGTGTGGAGGAAAAAGCCTGAGTAGTCTTGTTCGGCGGTGTAGTTGATGGTGATGGTGTGTCCTTGGCCGTCGAAAGTGCCATAGAAACTATCGCCATAATACGTTCCAGTCACCGCGGTGTTGACAGTAATGTCATGTTCGAGATAGATGGTTCCGTCATGTTCTCGTGGATGGGCAGCAAAGTATTCCCATGTATAGTAATTGTTGCTGTCGTCGCGGAAAGGGCATGATTCCACCACAAAATCCACGCTTTTGCTACCATGATAGCCATTGGGGCAGCTACCTGTACCGGTGATGGTGAGGGTATAGTTGCCCATCGCCTCCACATGGTCGACGGGGTTGCCTTCATAGGTGAGCGTGGCTGTGTAGTCAGTGCCTAAGGTCAAGGTTGTGTTGCCACTGTCTTTCACCGTATAAGCCAAAGGGATGGCTTGCCCGGTGTATCTGTATGAATCACTGATGCCGCTGATGGTGCCGTAGGAGAGGTCGTACACATACGGCGTGCCTCTGAAACGAAGCTCACAGAGTTGCAACACGTTGCCGCTTTGCACGCCGGACACTTCGAAGCGGAAGTACTTGTATGGCATGCTATTGGGGTTAGTGCAGTTAAACTCGTAGTTGTTAAAATTGTAGTCACGCATAGTGGAGTTAGCGAGTTCTTCTGCAAGAGTTGTCCATGCATCATCTTCATTTAATTTAGTGTAAATACGCCAGTAGTTTGGGTTGCGCCCAGGATATTGTTGATTGTCATTCCCGGTCGTAAAGATATAGCTTGTAGGAACAAATGGAACGTCGGAATGGAACTCGACATAGGTGGTGGTGTTGCCTGGCAGTGTGTAGCACCATTTGGTCCAGTCGGAGGATGTGAACTTGTTGTCTACTAGTTTTGGGTAACCTTCATTGCCTGTTCCGCCCACTCCGCTGGTGGCTGTAAATCCGGCAAAAATCTGGCTTTGAGCCATTGCCCATGTCGCATTGAACATCATGAGCGTCAAAAGAAGTAAGGTTTTCTTTCTCATTTATCTTTAATTTGATTGATTATCAGATGGTTCCATATAAAACTATATGGTTTTTGAACTGTAAAGATACGGCTTTTTTTGTTGAATTGTTGATTAACTACGTTGAACCTTCGATTTGTTTATTTGTTGAATTGTTGAACAATTCAACAGTTCCACAATTCAACAATCAACCTTTCGTCAGCTTCTGGAAGGCCTCCTCGATGCTCAAATCCTCTTTCTGCAACGTCTTGATGATGAGGCCGCGCTCCACCGACCATCGCATCAGGTTGGCGCGGATGTCGGCGTCGCCCTGTGGCTCAAGGATCCAGTGGTTGGCCTTCACTTGCTGCACTTTGCTCACCATCGGGATGCTGCGCAAGAGATTTTCGCTCACCTCGCTTTCAAACTCCACGACGACGACGTTGCTGGCCGCGTTCTCCTGTTTCAGGTTCTCGATTTTGTCGTCGGCCACCACCACACCTTTATTAATAATAATAGCGCGTTCGCAGATGGCTTCCACCTCCTGCATGATGTGGGTGGAGAGCAGCACGGTCTTCTCCTTGCCGAGGCTGCTGATGAGGTTACGGATGTCGATGAGTTGGTTGGGGTCGAGGCCCGAGGTGGGTTCGTCGAGGATGAGCACCTGCGGGTCGTGCATCATGGCTTGGGCGAGGCCCACGCGCTGGCGGTAGCCCTTCGAGAGGGCGCCGATTTTCTTGTGCGCCTCCAGACCGAGGCCTGTCTCCTCAATCATCGCCTCGATGCGTTTGCGGGCGGCTTCGCCTTTCAGCTGATGCACGCCGGCCACGAACTCAAGGTATTCGCGGACGTACATGTCCAGGTAGAGCGGGTTGTGCTCGGGCAGGTAGCCCACGATGCGCTTGACGGCCATCGGGTCGTCCATGACGTCGTGGCCTTCCACGCTCACCGTGCCCGAGGTGGGCGGAATGAAGCAGGTGATGATTTTCAT
>Ga0310697_10003388_pt1 | contig 16163 bp, 15 predicted proteins | sample 172DNAGHGlowgp2_FD_203883 | JGI IMG/M metagenome (GOLD analysis project Ga0310697, IMG submission 203883) | Sheep rumen microbial communities from Palmerston North, Manawatu-Wanganui, New Zealand - 1728 DNA GHGlow gp2 (v2) (version 2) | ecosystem: Host-associated > Mammals > Digestive system >... | reverse complement strand
AATAGCGTCGATGAGCTTGTTCTTCAGGTCGCGTCCGGCGGCATAGAGCGACCGCTCCGCCATTTGTCCTGCGATCTTTGTGGAAGTTCCGAGATCCAGTTTCACTTCCTCCTCATACAAATTGATGAGGTTGGGGCGTTTTGTGGAGAGTTGCTCGGCCGTTTTGGTGAACTGGAACGAAAAATCGGGCAGCTCCATGTATTTCTTATGGTAAGAGGCCACTTTTGACAACCCGTACACTACGGGGGTGCATATTTCCATTATCCTATTGTCACTCAGAGACTTGATGATTACTTCATAGCCGATGCCGTTGATGTCGCCTTGCGTGATGCCGATGGTAAAGTTCTTGTTTTCTGCCATGATACTGTTTTAAATTTTCGAAGTGCAAATGTACACAAATTTTGGACATAGACAAATGACTTAGACATAGACAAGTGACTTAGACTTGGGTCATCGGTCTAAGTTCTAAGTTTAAGTCTAAGTTCTAAGTCTAAGTTTAAGTTCTAAGTCTAAGTTCTAAGTCTAAGTCAAAAAGAAAGGGCGGATGTTTCAGTCCGCCCTTTGTTGAATCGATATAGTGATAGGCTATTTGTTCACTTGGAATTTCTTGTCGCCGTTGACGAAGAAGTTCACGATTTGGTTGGCGGCGGCGAGGCCGGCGTTGATGTTGGCCTCGGCGGTTTCGGCACCCTGTTTTTTCGGGGTGGCGAAGAAGCGTTTCTCAAATTTGCTGAACTCTTCCAAAGCCTCAGGGGCGATGTCGGTGCAGTATTTGAGGTCTTCGCGCTCGGCCATCAAAGCGATGAGCTCTTCCTCGTTGATGACTTCCTTGCGGGCGGTGTTGATCACGCAGCCGCCTTTGGGCATGAGTCCGACCAGAGCTTTGTTGATGGATTTCTTGGTTTGGTCGTTGGCGGGGATATGCAGGGAGATGTAGTTGCAGTTCTTGTACATGTCCTCGAGGGTGGCGGGAACGGTCACGCCTTCGGCTTCCATCTTCTCTTTCGGCACAAACGGGTCGAAAGCCCAGACTTCCATGCCGAGGGCTTTGGCTTTTTCGGCCACAAGGCGGCCGACGTTGCCGTAGGCCTGGATGCCGACTTTTTTGCCCTTCAGTTCGGAGCCGGTGCCGGGTTTGAAGGTGTTGCGGGCCATGTAGATCATCATGCCGAGGGCAAGTTCGGCCACCGCGTTGGAGTTTTGGCCGGGGGTGTTCATGGCCACGATGTTGTTGGCGGTGCAGGCGGCGAGGTCGAGGTTGTCGAAGCCGGCGCCGGCACGGACGACCACCTTGAGGTTCTTGGCGGCATCAATTACTTGGGCGGTCACTTTGTCGGAACGCACAATCATGGCATCCACGTCCGCAACGGCGGCGTAGAGCTCTTCAGGGGTTTCATATTTTTCCAGCAGAACCAATTCATATCCTGCTTTTTCTACAATTGCGCGAATGCCATCCACAGCGGCTTTCGCGAAAGGCTTTTGCGTTGCAACTAATACTTTCATTACTATACTTTATTTTAATTAGGTGAAAGTGAAGTAGTGAGTGGGGCAGGACCTGGACTGCTCGCCACCCACTGTTCACTGTTCACTAAAAATTATTTGTTTGCTTTTTCGAAATCCTGCATGCAGGCGACGAGGGCTTCGACATCCTCGACAGTACAGGCGTTGTAGAGGGAGGCGCGGAAGCCGCCGACGGAGCGGTGGCCCTTGATGCCGACCATGCCGCGTTCTTTGGCGAAAGCCATGAAGGCATCCTGTTTGTCCTCGTAGCCGGGGGCCATCACCCAGCAGTGGTTCATGATGGAGCGGTCGGCCTTGTCGGCAACGGTGCCCACGAACATGCTGTTGCGGTCGATTTCGTCGTAAAGCAGAGTGGACTTCTTCATGTTGATTTTATTCATTTCAGCAACACCGCCGATGGTGTTCTTGAGCCAAAGAAGGGTTTCGTGCATCACGAAGATGGGGAGCACGGGAGGAGTGTTGAACATGGAGATGTTCTTGGCTTCCTCGGCTGCATGGGTGCGGTAATCCACCATGGTGGGCAGCGGGTTCATGTAGGCGCGGTCGCCAATCTGGCCGAGGATGTCCTTGCGCACGATGACGAAGGTGACACCGGCGGGGCCGACGTTCTTCTGCGCACCGCCGTAAATGAGGCCGTATTTGGTCACATCGACGGGACGGCTCATGATGTCGGAGCTCATGTCGGCGACGAGCATCACATTATTCACCTCCTCCGCGGTGAAGTCCTTGCGGATTTCAGTGCCGTAGATGGTGTTGTTGGTGGTGATGTGGAAATAGTCGGCGTCAGCGGGGACGGTCCAGCCTTTGGGGATGTAGTTGTAGGTCTTGTCTTCGGAGGAGGCGACGATTTCGACCTTGCCGAAGTTCTTGGCTTCCTTGGCGGATTTCTTTGCCCAGACGCCGGTCTGCAGATAGGCGGCTTTGGTTTTCATCAGGTTGGCGGGCACCATATAGAATTGGGTGCTGGCACCGCCGCCCAAGAAGAGCACTTCGTAGGTGTCGGGGATGTTGAGCAGTTCGCGCCAAAGTTGGCGGGTTTCTGCCATAATTCTTTCCCAGCCGGGGGTGCGGTGGGAGATTTCCATCAGGCCGACGCCGGTGTTGTCGAAGTTGCGAATGGCGTTGATTGTGGATTCAACAGCCTCTTTGGGAAGGACGCACGGTCCTGCGTTAAAATTGTGTACGTTGTTCATAACTAATATAATACGTTACATTTTTAAAGGTGAAGTATGCAAAAATTTGATGCGGCAAAGATACAAAATAAAGTGACGGATAAACCCTTTTTCGGAACATGAAATTTTTTTTGGCGGAGATGGTGTACCGATTGAAAAAAAATGTATTTTTACAGCCTCAAAAAACGGAGAGATGGCCGAGTGGTCGAAGGCGCGCGCCTGGAGAGCGCGTAAGCGCCAAAAGCGCTTCATGGGTTCGAATCCCATTCTCTCCGCTAAGACCTAAAGATTTGAAAATCAATAAAGTAAAAATAATTTAATTTCAAAAATCAAAATCCATTATGAAAAAACTTATCGCCTTACTTACCGTTTTCGGTTTCTTGACCTTCGGTACTGCAAACATCGCATTTGCGCAAAAACAACAAAAATCTGCCGAAACTCCCGCTACGGAGCAGGTTGCAGAGGAGGTTGCAGCTGAGGCGGCCCCTGCCACCACTCAAGCCGAGTTGTCTTCGGATCCCGATGAATCCGTCAACCAAGGTTTGCACTATGTTTTAAAAGATAAGTTCATCCAAGGTGGTGCTGTGTGGATGACCCCGGTGTTGATCTGCTTGATCCTGGGTCTTGCTTTCGTTATTGAACGTATTTTCTACCTTAACCTTTCTTCGGTCAACTCCAAGAAACTGTTGGACAAGGTTGAGAACACCCTTAAGACCAAAGGCGTGGATGCCGCTAAAGAACTCTGCCGCGACACCAAAGGACCTCTTGCCGCCGTCTTCTTCCAAGGCCTCGACCGCTACGATGAAGGCCTCGAGTCTGTGGAGAAATCCCTTACTTCCTACGGCGCTGTCCAAATGGCCAAGCTGGAAAACAATATGACTTGGATTAGCCTGTTCATCGCCCTGGCTCCGTCCTTGGGATTCTTGGGAACGGTCATCGGTATGGTGCAGGCATTCGATGATATCGAACGCGCAGGTGATATCTCCCCGACCATCGTCGCCGGCGGTATGAAAGTGGCTCTGTTGACCACCGTGTTCGGTTTGATCACCGCCATGATTCTCCAAGTGTTCTACAACTATCTGCTCACCCGTATCGATGCCATCGTCAACGATATGGAAGATGCCACCATCTCCTTCATGGATATTCTTGTTAAAAACAAAGCCAATAAATAATAGGGAATTGGTTTCCTATATATAATATATACAATTAATTATTTAAAGCGTTGTATAATGAAAAATAGAATAATCAATATCGTCATATTCGCTGTCGCTATCCTGGCGGTCTGTGTGGCTATTGCTTTTTCTTTCTTCTCATTCGATTCCGACAAGAAAGACAGCTATATCCAAGCCCAGGAAGTGAAGGCCCAGACACCGGCGATGGTGTCCGAGCTGGAGACGGCCACTGTGGAAACCCTCCCCTCTGTGATTGAGAAGTATCAAAATGAGACCCAAGAACGCAATGAAAACCTGAAGAGCGTCCAAGTGGAGAAGGATATTCTCTATACCTATCTTCAGGATTTGAAAAACCTCGATGAGAGCAACTTTGATGCATATAAAGCCAATTTCCCGCAGCGTTCCACTGGTTTGTTTGCTAAAAGCGAGAACAAGCAGAAATATGTGGACGGCTTCAATAAGGTTCAGTCTTATAAGGATCTTGAAGGCTATGTGGAAGATGTCAATAAGGATTATAGCGTGATCAAGCAAAACTATCTGGTGGAACGCAATTATATCAAAGCCGCCAATGGTTTGCTGAACACGGCTTTTAATATTAGCTCTACTGCCTCCGCCAACAAGAAGGCTGCCGAATTGGATTCTTTCCAAAGTGACCTGAAGAGTTTCGACAAGAGCGCATCTCTGCAGAACTTCTTCATTATCCTTACATACGTGCTCGGCATCGGTGCCCTCGCCTTGATGGTCTTCTTCCTGTTGACCAACATGATTGCCAACTTCAAGACCTCCTACAAGATTCTCTTGGGTCTTGTCCTCTTGATTGTGGCTTTCTTTATCGGCTACCTCTTGGGTACACCTACCCTCAGCCCCTCGGCTATCAAAGCCGGCATGACTGGTTCAGGCTACAAGATGGTGAACGCTGCTGTGTTCACGGTCTATGTGTGTTTGTTCGTCGCGATAATTTCCATTATTGTGACCTTGATTATGAACGCCGTTAAAAACAGAAACTAACATGAGTAAAAGAAAAACACCAGGATTGAATACGGGCGCAATGTCAGACATTTCGTTTCTGCTGTTGACCTTCTTCCTGTTGACTTCCTCCATCAATACGGAGCAGGGTATTCCGAGAAAGCTCCCGCCTCCAAAAAAAGAGGATGCCAAAGACTTGCAGGTGGAAATTAACAGAAGAAACGTTCTGAACGTGCTGGTGAACTTCCGCGATGAGATTTCCGTGAATGGAGATGTCATCATGGTGGGTGAGTTGAAGGATAAGGCCAAGGAGTTTTTCGCAAACCCGGCTAACGATCCTTCCCTTCCGGAAAAGGTGAGTAAGCCTATTGATGGCATCGGCGATTTCCAAGTGTCAAAAGGTGTCGTATCTCTCACCAACGACCAGGGTACCAGTTATAATATGTACGTCCAAGTGCAAAACGAGTTGCAACGCGCTGTGAATGAACTTCGTGACGAAACTGCGCTGCAGTACTTTGGAAAGAAATTCGACGGTCTGGACTCTTCCGCCCAGCGCGCTGTCTCCACCGCCATCCCGATGAGCATCTCCGAGGCTCCGCCCATGGACTACAGTAATACCGGCAAATAACCTTAAAAACGCGAGATTATGTCAAGATTCAGAAAAGAAGGAAAAAAGGAGACACCCGAACTCAATATGGGTTCCATGTCGGATATTATCTTCATGTTCTTGTTCTTCTTCATGGTGATTACGACCATGCGCGAGGCTTCGCTGAAGGTCCACTTCCAGCCTCCGCAAGCCACTGAAATTCAAAAATTGGAGAAGAAGTCGTTGGTGGCCAACATCTATATCGGTGCCCCTATCAGCAAAAACGAAAATACCCTGCCCCCCGGCGAGGTTTCCGTCCAGCTGAACGACCAGACTATCAAGGCTGAGGATTTGGTGCGCGATGTCCGTGATTTCATCGGAACCGAGAAAGAGTCCCGTGATGCCCAGGACAGAGATCGCCTGACCTTCTCCTTGAAAGTCGATAAGGATGTGCAAATGCGTTATGTGAACACCATCAAGCAGGAGTTGCGTAAGAATAATGCGTTGAAGATTAATTACGCAGCTGGCAAAAAGGTGGTTAACAATTAATAATATAAACCCTTATTCAGGGCAGTGGCGGTCCATTGCCCTGATTTTTTGTAAGTTAACTAATTACTAATCAAAAATCCATATTATGAAAAAAATTTTACTTGCTGTTGCAGCGTTGTTTATGATCAACGCAATGTTTGCCCAAGACATGGTTAAGACCACCAGCTTGAGCAATATTCCAATGGTGAAAAAGACCATTACGGGTCGTGAAGAGGCCGCTCCTCAAAACATTATTAACCCAATAACCCGCGCGGTCAGCCGTAATTTTATCGGCACTACTTACTACGACCTGCAAACCAATGGCTCTATGTCCAATAAAGTGGTCGCCCATAGCGATGGAACGATTTCCACTGTCTGGACAACGGGCAGCTCTGCCGCCAGCCGTGGCACAGGCTACAACTATTTCAATGGTACGTCTTGGGTGAACAGCTCTACCAGCACCGACAGAATTGAAAATACCCGTACTGGTTGGTCCACCATTACCAGTGTGGAAGATGCTGAGATTGTTGCCGCCCATAACGGTACCGATGCATTGGTTATCAGCATTTGCCCTCAAAAAGGCACTAATAACTGGATTTATTCTACGTTGGAGGGTCCTGTCGTTTCCAACGGTAGCAATACCAGCACGTGCCTGCTTTGGCCCGCTTTGGCCTCCAATGGCAATACCATTCACTTGATTGCCTGCACGGAATCTGACGCTGGTTACCTTTACAATGGCATTCAAACGTGTCTGGTTTACTACCGTGGTACGTTCAATCCTTCCAATAACACGATTTCCTGGGAAGCCCCTCGTATCGTCGGTGATGTCACCGCAAGCGAAGTCTCTTCTTTCAGCGGCGATGCTTACTCCATCACGGCGAAGGGCAACAATGTGGCTGTCTTTGTCGCTAACAATGCGTCAGACGCTTTCCTTTGGAAATCAACTGACAATGGTGTGAATTTCACGAAGACGACGGTCTTCCAACACCCTTACCCTGGTTACAACGAAAGCACGACTCTTGTGGTTGACACTCCCTACGTTCCCGATGGTTCTTGCGCAGTTGCTCTTGATGCCAACGGCAACGCCCATGTCGCCTTCGGTATCACACGTCTTATGAATGATAACCTTACGGACGGAAACTACTCTTGGTTCCCTGGCGTGGTTGGCATGTTATATTGGAATGAGACCCAACAGCCTATCTTAAACACCGGCAAATATAGCTTGGATCCGGATACGCTTGCCGCTGCCGGTTATACGGTTATCAAACGTTCAGACCTGAACCGTGATGGTGGTGCCTATTTTGGTGGTGAAAGCTATGATCTGCCCAGCTATGGTGTGACATGTGTCTCCATGCCGCAGATTCTCATCGATGGCAATAACGTCTATTTGGTTTTTGCTGAATTATTGGACTGGCCTTTCCTTGATTTTACCAATTCGAAATATTTCCGCGGTATCTTTGGTGTGAAATCTACCGACAATGGTGCCTCTTTCGGCGATGCCAGCTGGTTGTCATACAACAAGGACTGCTATTATGTTGATAGTTGGGATTGGGTTGAAGATACGACCATGACGATTAGCCAACTCTTGGAGAATTATATTTACATGAGTGGTGAAAGTGTCTTCCCGGCAGTGGCACCTGAACTTGTCAACGGTAAGATTGTCATGACATGGCAGCAAGACTATGTCGCCGGCAGTTCCATCAAAGAAGATGACGTTATCATGGCTTCCAGTGAATCGTTCATCTATTATCTTAAGATGGATGCGGATTCCATCGGCTTGTACAACAACGTTGATGAAGTTTCCCAAGGCCTTTGGATTGACTCCACGGGCATCAACAACCATAACATTTCCGGTATGAAGATGTATCCGAACCCGGCCTCTGAGTCTGTGAATGTCACTTTCTCCGCCGAAAATGCTGAAAACGGCGTGGTCTCTGTGATGAACCTGATGGGTCAGACGGTTTATACCAGCAATGTTGAAGTGAACGAGGGTTACAATATGATCAATATTCCGGTGAAACAATTCTCCGAAGGTGTCTATATGGTTACCCTTCGCACTAACACCGGCATTTCCACCCAAAAGTTGATTGTCAAGTAATTTTTTATATGTTATAAGAAAAAAGGCAGGCCGAAGTGTGACCTGCCTTTTTTTCTGTAAATAGATATTTTCATTATGATTAAATCCATGACCGGCTTCGGTCGGACAGTGTTGGAAACCAGCGGAAAATGCATTACCGTGGAAATCCGCACGTTAAATAGCAAGCAGTTGGACTTGAATGCGCGTATTCCGCTGCTGTTTAAGAATTACGAGAACGAAATTCGCTCCATTCTGTCGAAAGAACTGGAACGCGCCAAGGCCGATTTTACCATAACGGTGGAAAACCGCTCAACAGACAGTGCCGTCGCCATCAATACAGAATTGGCAAAGTCTTATTATCAGACACTGACGGAACTTTCCCGTCAATTGGGGAATCCTGTTGAGAGCGACATTTTCCTGCATGTGCTGCGTATGCCCGATGTGGTCTCCACCCCGCAGGAAGAGGTGAGCGAGGAACTTTGGCAAAGCGTGAAGGTGGCCATTTTGGATGCCTGCCGTCAGCTTAACGAGTTCCGAATCTCCGAAGGAAAAGTTCTCGAAAAGGATTTCGTGAAACGAATCACGTTGATTCGCGACATGATTGACGAGGTTACCCCGTTCGAGGAAAATCGGATTGTCAAAATCCGGGAAAAATTTGAGAATTCCCTTAAAGAACTGGCCCCGAAAGTACAGTACGACCCGAACCGCCTCGAACAGGAGATTTTCTACTACCTCGAGAAGTTGGATGTCACCGAGGAGAAGGTACGTCTGCGCAAACATTGCGACTATTTTATCGAAACACTGAACGATAGCCAGTCCAACGGGAAAAAACTGGGCTTCATTGTACAGGAGTGCGGTCGGGAAATCAATACGCTGGGTTCCAAAAGCAACGACTTCGACATCCAGCAAATCGTGGTGCGCATGAAAGACGAGCTGGAAAAGCTGAAAGAGCAGCTGGCAAATGTGTTGTAGTGGTGAAAAGTCATAGTCATAGTTTATAGTCATAGTCATAGTTTATTGTCATAGTCTAAGTCAAAAAATGGGAAACATATTATCATTGATAGGACGTCCGAATGTGGGGAAATCGACGTTTTTCAACCGTCTGATCCAAGCGCGTGAGGCCATTGTGGATTCCACGGCCGGCGTGACGCGCGACCGGCATTACGGCAAGTCCGATTGGAATGGCTACGATTTTTCAGTGATTGACACTGGCGGTTATGTGGTGGGATCTGATGACATTTTTGAGTCGGAAATCCGCAAGCAGGCGGCATTGGCCATCGAGGAATCGGACGTGATTGTGTTTATGGTGGACGGTCGCGAGGGACTGACTCCTTTGGACGAGGAGATTGCCGATATCCTGCGGCGTTCCAAAAAACCTTACTATTTGGCGGTGAATAAAATAGACAGTCCGAGCAACTACTTGGATTATACGGAGTTCTATGCGCTCGGCATCGGGGAGATTTATCCCATTTCTGCTGTTTCGGGCAGCGGTACCGGCGACTTGCTTGACGAGGTGGTGAAGCACTTTAGTAAGGACAAGGATGACCTGCCCGACGACCTGCCGCGTATCGCCATCGTGGGCAAGCCGAACGTGGGCAAGTCCTCCATCATCAATGCTTTCCTGGGGGAAGACCGTCATATCGTCACACCGCTGGCGGGCACCACTCGCGACACCATCTTTACCCGTTACCGCAGTTTCGGATTCGACTTCTACCTCATCGACACCGCCGGGCTGCGTAAAAAGAGCAAGGTGGAGGAGAGCCTGGAGTTCTATTCCGTGATGCGGGCTATCCGCTCCATTGAAAACTCCGATGTCTGCATAGTGATGGCGGATGCATCGCAAGGTTTTGATTCCCAGGATCTTAATATTTTTGGATTGGTGGCGAGAAACCATAAGGGCGTGGTGTTGGTGATGAACAAGTGGGATTTGGTCGAGAAAGACACGCACACGCACAAGAATTTCGAGGACATGTTGAAGAAGAAAATCGCTCCGTTCACCGATGTGCCGGTGATTTTCACCTCCGTGACAGAGAAGCAGCGTATTTACAAAGTACTGGAAACGGCTATCCAGGTTTATCAGAACCGTCAGCGGAGAATTTCTACTTCGGAGCTGAACAACACGTTGTTGCCGGTCATTGAGAATACGCCGCCGCCCATGAACAAAGACAAGGTTATCCGCATCAAATACGTGACCCAGTTGCCTGTGGCGTATCCCACTTTCGCGTTTTTCTGCAATCTTCCGCAGTACGTGGTGGATTCCTACAAGCGCTTTTTGGAAAACCAAATCCGCAAGAATTGGGACTTTTCGGGCGTGCCCATTGAAATTTATTTCAGAAAGAAGTAGCGAATGAAAAAACTCTTCATAGAAACATACGGCTGTCAGATGAATTTTGCCGACAGCGAAGTGGTGGCTTCCATCTTGAAGGAGATGTATGTGCTGACGAAGGACATACAGGAGGCCGATTTGATTCTCATAAACACGTGCTCCATTCGCGACAAGGCAGAACAACGCATCCATAAACGTTTGAAGGAATTGGAGGCGTATAAGCGCAAAAAACGGACGCTGCAGGTCGGGTTGCTGGGCTGCATGGCCGAGCGGATGAAAGAAGAGTTGTTGGAGACGGAGCCGGTGCTGGATTTCATCGCCGGGCCGGATGCCTACCGCACGCTGCCGCAGCTCATCGCAGAGTCGCAAAAGGGGCAGACATCGTTCAACGTCCTGCTTTCGGAAGAGGAGACTTACGACAACATTATGCCAGTGCGCTACGATGCCAACGGCGTTTCGGCTTTTGTCTCCATCATGCGTGGCTGCAACAACTTCTGTTCCTATTGCGTGGTTCCCTACACGCGCGGTCGGGAACGCAGCCGAAGCCCCAGAACCATCCTCGGTGAAATCGAGGACTTGCTGAAGCACAACTATAAGGAAGTCACGTTGTTAGGGCAGAATGTGAATTCCTATTTCTGGAAGGAAAACGGTGAAGAAGTGTCCTTCGCCAGATTAATGGCGATGGTGGCGGAGATGTCGCCGGAGCTGCGCGTGCGCTTTGCAACTTCGCATCCGAAAGACCTTTCCGACGAACTGATTGAGACCATTGCCCGTTACGACAACATCTGCAAATGCATACACCTTCCGGTGCAGTCGGGCAGCAACGAGATGCTGTCCAAGATGCGACGGGTCTATACGCGTGAAAGTTACCTTGCCCGTGCTCGAAAAATCAAGGAAGTGATTCCCGATTGTGCCATCACTACGGACATTATCGTGGGTTTTTGCGGTGAAACACTTGATAATCATCAAGATACGCTGTCCATCATGCGCGAGGTCGGATACGAGTATGCCTACATGTTCAAGTATTCGGAGCGTGGCGGTACGTTGGCCTCCCGTCGCTATCCCGATGACATTCCGGACGAGGAGAAGACCCGCCGGTTAGAGGAGGTGATTGCGCTGCAGGGCGATCTGTCAATGGCGAGCAACCTCAAAGACGTGGGCAAGACGTTCCGTGTGTTGGTGGAGGGTGTCTCAAAACGCTCTGATGAGCAGCTGTTCGGCCGCAACAGCCAGAACAAGGTCGTCATTTTCCCGAAAGGAGAATGGAAAATCGGCGATTATGCGGATGTAACGGTGACGGAGTGCACGCCGGCAACGCTATTGGGTAATTAAGTCCCGTAGGGGCGACATATATTAGCCCAGGGTGAGCGATAGCGAGCCTGGGGAATGAAATTGGGATGAAATGAATGATATACGAAATATAAAATTCGACCAGTTGGTTTCGTTTTTGCAGGAAAACGGTGAGAAACCGTTCCGTGCAAAACAAATCTGGACGTGGCTGTGGAAGCGGGGTGCAGGCTCGTTCGATGAGATGACCGACTTGTCGGTTGCCCTGCGCACGAAATTGCAGGCGAATTTCACGTTCCATCGGGCAGAAATTGCCCAAGAGGTGCAAAGCAGCGACAAAACCACCAAATTCTTGCTGCAATTTCATGACGGGAAGATGGTGGAGGGAGTGCTGATTCCGAGCAAGGGGCGAGTGACGGCATGTCTTTCCACGCAAATCGGTTGCCCGTTGCATTGTGCCTTTTGCGCCACGGGTACCATGGGCTTTGTCCGTAACCTGCATTACAGCGAAGTCGTGGACGAGTATGTACTATTGAACAATCGTTCGCAAGAGATTTACAACCAGCATATTACAAATATTGTCTTCATGGGAATGGGTGAGCCACTGCTCAATTTCGACAATATGATGGCTGCCATTGACATCTTGACGGGCAAGGACTATTTCGGCTTGTCTCCGGCGAGGATTACGCTCTCCACAGCGGGTGTCATCAAAGGGATTAAAGCATTGGCTGACAGAAATTTCCGATGCGGGTTAGCCATTTCGCTGCATAGTGCCGATCCGTTAGTGCGTGGTGAGATTATGCCCGTAACGGAGCATAACCCGCTGCCGGAGTTGCAGTCTGCGTTGAAATATTACCACGAAAAGACGGGCGAGCGCATCACCATCGAATATTTGTTGCTCTCGAAAGTCAACGATTCGGAAAAGGCAGCAGAGCAATTGGCGCGATTCTGTCGTCCTTTTCCAGTGAAAATCAACATTATAGAGTATAATTCCACTCCGGATTCTTTGTTCCAGCGATGCGATGCGAACCGCCGTCAGAAATTCATGGCGGTGCTGGAACGCTGCAATATGGTCGTCAATGTCCGCTTGAGCAAGGGGCAGGACATTGCTGCAGCTTGTGGACAACTGGTGAAGAAAAACATATAGTGCCTTTCAAGCCTTTTATTACGTTGAAAAAAGCGGCCTCCCCGGATAGGAGAAGCCGCCTTTGAAATGTATGGAAAAAATGAAATGTAAGCTTAGAAATAGAGGTCACGCTCGCCAGCTTTGATGCGTTCGATGCGCTTCAGCAGTTCGTCGTGGAATTTTTCATCGACGTTGACCAAATTGTTCTCAATCACTTTCCAGCCTTTTGCGGCCACTTCGGGCGTGGCGTAATCGACCAGATACTCGCTCAGTGTGAGGATGGCATTGGGTGTGCAGTAGCGTTTGATGAAGCCGGGTACGCTAAATTCCATGAAGTGCTCGCCGGTGCGGCCCAAGCGGTAGCAAGCCGTGCAGAAACTTGGGATGAAGTTGTTATCCAACAGTTCGTCGATAATCTCGCCTAACGTGCGGTCGTCGCCGATTTTGAATTGCTCGCGGTGCAGGTTCTGGTCCTCCTGTTTGTCGGTGTTTTTTTCGGTCTCTTCGTGGTGGTACTTGTAATCGCCGATTTGCAGGTTGGTACCGCCATCGATCTGCGAAATGCCGTACTGAATGGCCTTGGCGCGGAACTCGGAAGTTTCGCGGGCGGTCAGAATCATGCCCGTGTAGGGCACGGCGAGGCGGAAAATGGCGATGATTTTCTCAAAAGTCTCGTCATCCACAAAGTATTTGGTGTCGATGTTCAGACCGGAGGCGTCCTTGATGCGTGGGAAGGAAATGGTGTGCGGGCCCACGTTGAAGCAGGCCTCCAGGTGGTTGGTGTGACGGATCATGGCCAGCACTTCGAAGCGCCAGTCGTAAAGGCCGAAGAGGATGCCGAGGCCGTTGTCGTCGATGCCGGCCTGTTGGGCGCGGTCCATGGAGGTGAGGCGCCATTCGTAGTTGCCCTTCATGGTGTTGGCGGGATGGTACCAGGTGTAGGCCTCCGGATGGTAGGTTTCCTGGAAAATCTGGTAGGTGCCGATGCCGGCTTCCTTTACGATGCGGAATCCCTCCACGTCGAGCGGCGCGGCGTTGATGTTCACGCGACGGATGGAACCGTTGCCCTTGTGTACGGAATAGGCCAGCTTCGTGGTGTGCGCGATGAACTCCGGGGAGTATTTCGGCGATTCGCCATAGACGAGGATCAGCCGCTTTTGGCCGTCGTCCTCCAGTGCCTCGATGTTGTGGACGAACTCCTCGTCGGTGAGGGTGGTGCGCACCTGCTCGTGGTTGGAGGAACGGAAACCGCAGTATTTGCAGTTGTTAATGCAGTAGTTGCCTACATACAGCGGGGCGAACAGCACGATGCGGTTGCCATAGACGTTGCGCTTCAGCGTGCGCGCTCCCTCTTTGATTTCCTCCACCAGCTCAGGGTCGGTGGTGTTGATGAGGACGGCCGTTTCCTCCATCGTCAAACGGTTCTTGTTCAACGACTTGGCGATGATTTCGCGCACCCGATCGGGCGTGCTCTCCGTCTTGTTGATATAATCCCAGATTTCTTCCGGGTCGATAAAAGGCTTCCCTATCTCATCGGGAATGCGACATTTTTCGGGGTTGAATTGCATATTGGGTTATTGGGTTATTGGGTTAAGGGGTTATTGGGTTAAGGGTTGTTGGGTTAAGAGTTTGAAGAGTTTGTTTTATTTTTTGCGTTTCTATTTCGTAAGAACGGCTTTGGCAGAAACATCGGGAATCTTGCCTAACTGTCCCGATAAGGAGTTGATTTCGTTGACATCACCCTCGACGATGAGGGAGATGACGGCGGTGGGGCGGTCGTGGAAAGGCAGCCCTTGGCGTGCGAGCACGATGTCGGAGTGACTGGAAATCACCTCGTTCACTTGCGCTGCAGACGCTCTGTTTGACAATAATACCGTTATGGTGCCGATTCGCTTTTCCATCAGAACTTCTTTAGGATCAGGTTGTTGACAAAAAATGTTTCACGCGGGCATTTTGTGCCCGAATGAGGCGGCAAAAGTATCATTTTTTTGTTTATCTTTGCCGCTTCAAAAAATAAATGATTTCTGTTAAACGAAAAAAATGCAAAAAAGGATAAAAATCTGTATATCATTGCTTTTGATAAGTATTTGCTTGTCCCTTTCTGCACAGAAATCAGATCCCGTCTATCAAGAGCTCTATTCCGAAGCGGAAATTTTGGCCAACAGCGCCATTTATGATGTCGCGAAAAACTATTATTTCGATGCATTGAATGCTGTGCCTTCGGGTAGAAATGCGCGTGAGGTCAAGTACAAAATCAAACAGAAAATCCTTCGCATGGAGTGCTATATGCGCTTCTATCATCTGCTGGACCAGGCCAACGAACTTGAACAGCTGCAGGATTTTGAGAGTGCCCAGAAATATTATGCGGATGCGCTTGACTACGCCTATTACGAAACCCTTGATATCCCTCACCTCGATTCCTTGAAGTCCTGCCTGCAGATTGTGCAACAGACTGCCGATCTTTGCCGAAACCTTTGTCGGATCGAGGTGCTGAATATGGAAGGCGACTATGCCGAGGCCCGGAAATTGTACCATCAATGGGTGGAGGAAGCCGATAGCTATGGCTATAAGTGGAAAAAATATCATTTTCCCGTTGAATTCATCCAAAAAGTGGATTCCATCACCGATTTCTTGTATGCCGATCGCAACAACTCCTTGGTCTATCGCTCAATTTTCCCGGAGGAATATGTGGTGATGGATGACTATCTTTTCCAGCTGCTCAACACCACTGCCTGCCAAAATCCGCAACCTATTGAATCGGACATTACCTTTGTGGTTTCGTTGGACACCAACGGCAGGGTGGAAATGTATATTGACGGAAACCAGACAGACAACGCCTTCAACATGGCCCTTCTGAAGGATGTCAACCTGCGCATGTCGCAACCCTATCGCTACGGATTTTCCCTCCCCGTGAAAGAGAAACTCCGCTACCATATCACCTCCAACAAGGCTTCCGTGTGGGTGCAGAAGACCAAAAAGGGATACGTGGTGAAAGACCAGGCACTCGACGAACTGTATGCCAATGAGTTTCGCTCTGAACTCGCTGCCGCCCCCGTCGGAAAATACTTTTTCCAAATTCACCAAAACGTCATCGACAACCATGCGCTGTCCACCGTCCGTCTGGCTGATGCCAAGGGCGGCAAGGCGAAGAAATGGTTAAAGGCACGGTAGAGACGTGCCATGACGCGTCTCTACAACCACCGCGCACCCATGTTTTTTCCTTGTTCATTTTTTCTAGTGATATTTTTGTAACCTTTTCGTTTTTTTGCGTCATAATATTAAGGAAACGTATTTTAGATTTATAGCCTTATGAAGAAATTAATGTTATTCGTTTTTAGTGCTGTATTGTGTGTCGCGTTGACTTCCTGCGAAAAAGAGAACGACGGGAAGTATAATCCCAAA
>Ga0310697_10003386_pt1 | contig 16168 bp, 13 predicted proteins | sample 172DNAGHGlowgp2_FD_203883 | JGI IMG/M metagenome (GOLD analysis project Ga0310697, IMG submission 203883) | Sheep rumen microbial communities from Palmerston North, Manawatu-Wanganui, New Zealand - 1728 DNA GHGlow gp2 (v2) (version 2) | ecosystem: Host-associated > Mammals > Digestive system >... | reverse complement strand
GACCTCGCTTGCGTAGGCAAGCTTTTTGATATAGCTGACACCGGCCTCGAAGGCGGCCTTCTTGTCGGTGACGATGATGAGGTGCGCCTTGCGGGAGGGCGGGACGTTCATCTCGCTGCGGCGGGCGCGGACGGCCTTGATGGCAGTCATGACCATCTCAAAGTTCTGCTCGTCCTCGGGGAAGCTCAGCTCCGCCTTGAAGGCCGGGTAGCGCTCGAGCATCAGGGCCGTGCCCTCATGCGGCAGGGACTGCCAGATCTCCTCAGTGATGAAGGGGATGAAGGGGTGGATGAGCTTGAGGATCTCAGTCAGCACATAGAGCAGGACCTTCTGCGCGGAGAGCTTCGCTTCCTCATCCTCACCGTTGAGGCGGGGCTTTGTCAGCTCGATATACCAGTCGCAGTAGCTGTCCCAGATGAAGTCATAGATCTTGCCCGCGGCGACGCCGAGTTCAAAGCTGTCCATATTCTCGCAGACCTCTTTGGCAAGGTCATTGAGCTTGGAGAGGATCCACTTGTCCTCGATCTCCAGCTTTTCGGGCAGCTCGTTTTTCTCAATGGTGAGGTTCATCATCACGAAGCGGGAGGCGTTCCAGAGCTTGTTGCAGAAGTTGCGCATGGCCTCGCACTTCTCGACATAGAAGCGCATGTCGTTTCCGGGGGAGTTGCCGGTGATGAGGTTGAAGCGCAGCGCGTCCGCGCCGTACTGCTCGACCATCTCCAGCGGGTCGATGCCGTTGCCGAGGGATTTGGACATCTTGCGGCCCTGGCTGTCGCGCACGAGGCCGTGGATAAAGACGGTCTTGAAGGGCTCCTCCTTCATCTGCTCCATGCCGGAGAAGATCATGCGGGAGACCCAGAAGAAGATGATGTCATAGCCCGTGACCATGACGGAGGTCGGATACCAGTAGCTGAGATCGGCGGTCTTCTCGGGCCAGCCCATCGTGGAGAAGGGCCAGAGCGCGGAGGAGAACCAGGTGTCCAGCACGTCCTCCTCGCGGTGGATGCTCTTGCTGTGGCATTTCTCGCACTCGCAGGCATCCTCACGGGAGACGGTGATGTGGCCGCAGTCGTCGCAGTACCAGGCGGGGATCTGGTGGCCCCACCAGAGCTGGCGGGAGATGCACCAGTCGTGCACGTTCTCCATCCAGTTGAGGTATATCTTGGTAAAGCGCTCGGGCACGAACTTGATGCGCCCGTCCTTCACGACCTCGATGGCGGCCTTGGCAAGCGGCTTCATCTTCACGAACCACTGGGGACTGATGAGCGGTTCCACCACGGTGCCGCAGCGGTAGCAGGTGCCGACATTGTGGCTGTAAGGTTCCACCTTGACAAGATAGCCCTGCTCTTCGAGATCGGCGACGATGGCCTTTCTCGCCTCATAGCGGTCCATGCCGTTATACTTGCCGCCGTTGATGATCTTCGCGTCCTCGTCGATGCACTGGATCTGCTCCAGATTGTGGCGCAGGCCGACCTCATAGTCGTTGGGGTCGTGGCAGGGCGTCATCTTCACGGCGCCGGTGCCGAAGCCCAACTCCACGTAGTCGTCGGCGACGATGGGGAGCTTGCGGCCCACGAGGGGCAGGATGGCGTTTTTGCCGACAAGGTGCTGATACTTCTCGTCCTGCGGGTTCACGGCCACGCCGGAGTCGCCCAGCATGGTCTCGGGGCGGGTGGTGGCGATGATGAACTCTTCGTCGGAATTCTCCACCGGGTAGCGGATATACCAGAAGGAGCCGGGGATGTCCTTGTATTCGACCTCCGCGTCGCTCAGCGCGGTGCGGCAGTGGGGGCACCAGTTGATGATGCGGCTGCCCTTGTAGATCAGGCCCTTTTCATAGAGGTCGCAGAAGTTCTCGCGCACAGATCGAGCGCAGACCTCGTCCATCGTAAAGCGGCTGCGGCTCCAGTCGCAGGAGACGCCCATGCTCTTCTGCTGCTCGACAATGCGGTCGCCGTACTGCTTTTTCCAGTCCCAGACGCGCTCCAGGAACTTCTCGCGCCCGAGGTCGTAGCGGGTCTTGCCCTCCTCCTTGCGCAGCACCTCTTCCACCTTGATCTGGGTGGCGATGCCCGCGTGGTCAACGCCTGGCAGCCACAGCGCGGCGTAGCCCTGCATGCGCTTATAGCGGGTCAGGATATCCTGGAGCGTTGCGTCCAGGGCGTGGCCCATGTGGAGCTGGCCCGTGACATTGGGGGGCGGCATGACGATGGAGAAGGGCTTCTTGTCCGGGTCGATCTCGCCGCGGAAGCAGCCGTTTTTCTCCCACATGTCGTAGATTTTTTTCTCGACCTGCTTGGGATCGTAGGTCTTCGGCAGTTCTCTCATGTTGCTTACTCCTTCTATACTCATTTGATTTCTTTGAATTTAAGTCCCGTCTTCTCTTCGACGAAGAGGCCGAAGGCGGCGGGATCGCCCTGGGTAAAGCTGCGCTCCGGGAGCACGATGGCGTGCGCCTTGTCGACATACAGGTAATAATACGCGCCGCTGTGATAGAGTTCACAGAAGGCAAACCAGGTGTACACGTTTTTGGAGGTCTCTGTCGTTGACTCGACCCCGCTGTCAGTGACGCGGTACTCCGCCTTGAGCGATTTGCGGCTGGCCTCGTACATGCGGTTAAGAAGCCAGCGGTTCACAAACGGCAGCGCGATCAGCAGCGCCATAAAGATGCAGTATGGGATCATGACGCTCTTGCTCGTCCAGAGCCGGTATACCAGGATGGCAATCGTCAGCACCACCGCGAGGATCACCCCCGCGATGCCGCCGTACTTGTTCACCATAAAAGCGGCGGGGGCGTGTACCTTTTGGTTGAGATGATAATAGGCTTCAAAATCCTGCTTTGTGAGATCTGTCTTGACTTCAAATTTCATAGTCTCCTCCAACGAAAAACGCCCTGAAGCCGAAGCTTCAGGGCGGGATCATCCGCGGTACCACCTGAATTCCGCAATTCTGCGGCACTCTTGCGCTCTGTAACGGGAGCGGCCCGCCCGGACTACACAGCCATGCCTTCACCCGGAATGCTCGGGGCCGACCTTCCGCGCCGCTTCACAGGGACTTTCACCGTCCGTCCCCTCTCTGCGATCCGCCTTGCGCGTACTCCTGCCCGTCACGGCAAATGAGATTTTACAACAGCGCGCATTTTTTGTCAACTGCTTCTTGCGCACGGGCTCGTTTCTGTGAACAGACTGCGAATTATTTCCCGTTTACCCCGGCTTTGTTTGCAGTGGACGGATGGTTGTGCTATAATGCGCCCATAAAATCACATTCCTGGAGGATAGTATGGATCTGACAAAAATTCCCGAACGCAGCGAGATTCCCGTGGAATACACCTGGGACCTCGGCGATCTGTTCCCCGATGACGAGGCGTGGAGCCGTGAGCTTGCCGCGCTGAATGAAATGGGCGATACCGTCACCGCCTTTGCCGGCACCCTGGGCGAGAGACCGGGGCGGCTGCTCGACTGGCTGAAGCTCATGGACGAAATGAACGTGCGGCTCGAAAAGCTCATGGGCTACGCCAACTGCAAGAGCGACCAGGACATTGCCAACGGCGTTTATCAGGACATGCGCAGCAAGGGCATTGCCTGCGCCGTGAACCTCTCCGGGCTCAGCGCCTTCTCCACGCCCGAGATTCTGGCCATCCCGGACGAGACGCTGGACCGCTTTTATGCCGAGTGCCCGGCGCTGGAAACCTACCGCCGCACCCTGACGCACACCCGCCGCAGGCGTGAGCATATCCTCTCCCCGGCAGAGGAAAAGCTGCTGGCCGCCGCAGGCGAGATGGCAGACGCGCCGGACGCCGTGGCCTCCGCGCTGCGAAACGCCGACATGCGCTTTGCCGACGCCGTGGACAGCGAGGGCAAGGCCCATCCCCTCTCCGCCGGGACCTACGGCCCGCTGATGGAGAGCAGCGACCGCGCCCTGAGAAAGAGCGCCTTTGAAAACTGCTACGCGAGATACAGCGAGCTGCAGAACACCATCGCCGCGACGCTGGACGCACAGTTCAAGCAGCTGCGCTTCTTCGCGGAGGCCAGGCACTACCCCACGACGCTTGCCGCCGCCCTCGACCGTACCGAGGTGCCGGAGAGCGTGTACCTCAATCTCATCGAGGCCGTGCATCAGAACCTGGAGCCGATGTACCGCTATGTCGCCCTGCGCAAAAAGCTTCTCGGCGTGGAGGAGCTGCACATGTACGATGTGTACACCCCCGTCGTGAAGGACGCCACGGTCACGATCCCCTACGAGCAGGCGAAGGAGACGGTGCTCAAGGCCCTCTCCGTCATGGGGGAGGACTATGTGGAGCTTCTGAAAACCGGCTTCAATTCCCGCTGGATCGACGTATATGAGAACCGTGGCAAGCGCAGCGGGGCTTATTCCTCCGGCACGTCCCGCCCGCACCCCTATGTGCTGCTGAACCACAAGGACACGCTCGACAGCATGTTCACCATCGCCCACGAGATGGGCCACGCCCTGCATAGCTGGTACTCCTGTAACTCCCAGCCGGTGAATACCTCGGACTACGTGATCTTCGTGGCGGAGGTGGCCTCCACCTGCAACGAGATCCTGCTGATGCGGTATCTCCTGAAAAACACCGCGGACGTGAAGGAGCGCGCCTACCTCATCAACCATTTCCTCGACCAGTTCAAGGGCACCATCTACCGCCAGACCATGTTCGCCGAGTTCGAGCTGGAGATGGGCCGCATGGCCGAGGCGGGCCAGGCCCTGACAGCGGAGGCGCTGTGTGAAAAGTACCTTGCCCTCAACAAGCTCTACTTCGGCCCCGATATGGTGAGCGACGACGCCATCGCCTTCGAGTGGGCGCGCATCCCGCACTTCTTCTATAACTACTATGTCTACCAGTACGCCACCGGCTTCTCCGCCGCTGCGGCCCTGGCAGAGCGCATCCTGACCCTCGGTGAGAGCGCCGTCGCGGATTACAAGCGCTTCCTCTCCGGCGGGTGCAGCACCGATCCCATCTCGCTGCTCAAGATCGCCGGGGTCGACATGAGCACGCCCGCCCCCGTCAACGCCGCCCTCAAGCTCTTCGGGGAGCTGGTGGACGAGCTGGATGAAACACTGAGCAAATCTTAATCTGTCTTAAGATTGATTGACAATCTGTAACAAATCCGCTAAAATTTCGTCACAAACATTGCTTTCCAAATATACAGATAACGGGAGTGATAAACTATGAGCAAGTTAAGCACTATGCCGCCTGTGGGCCTCGTCGTGATCGTCGTGATCCTGTCGCTGTTCGCCCTGTCGCTGATCGTGCTGCTGATCACCTACGCGCGATACAGCCGCCTGGCCTCCCTGGTCGGCAACCTCAACAAAGAAAACGATTTCATCCGCTTTGTCGTCAACGAATATGCCGACGCCTACAAGCGCCACGGCCGGGATGTGAACACCCCCGCCATCATCGCAAACGGCGTCAACACCCGCCTGAGCGGGAGCCTCTTGTGCGAGCGCTTCCTGAATAACGCGGTGTCGCTGTTCGTGACGCTGGGCCTGTTCGGCACCTTCCTGGGCCTGAGTCTTTCGGTCGGCTCACTCACGGAGCTGCTCGGCTCGAACACCGGCGAGTGGCTGAGCGTGATGGACAGCGTGGGCGGCGGCCTCATGTCCGCGCTGAGCGGCATGGGCGTTGCGTTCTACACGTCCCTCGTGGGCGTTGCCTGCTCCATCCTGCTCACGGTTCTGCGCGCCATATTCAGCGTGCAGGGCGCGCGCGAGAAGATGCAGACGCGCCTTGAGCTGTGGCTTGACCACGATGTCGCCCCGACCCTGCCCACCGACGCGCCCAAGGACGACGCGGACCTTGTGCACCAGCTTGTGCTGGCCCTGGACCGCAGCGCCGACAACATGGACGCCACCCTTGTCAACGCCACCAACGATCTCAAGGCCGTCATCAACGCCAGCCGCACGCCCATCGCCGCCATGAACAAGACGGTGGAGAACTTCAACAACGGCGTGCGCGACTTCAACGAGTTCAACTACAACCTGCGCGGCACGGTGGAGCGCATGGATGTCACGGTGCGCGACCTTGTCTCCGGCCTGCGCGAGGTCTCCCGTATCCTTGAAAGGGGCGGGCGCTCATGAGACGCGGCGGCACCTACTCCCCCCACACGGAGGAGAGCCATGGCGAACAGGGCTTCTGGCCCTCCTACGCCGATATGATGAGCGCGGTGGCGCTGATTCTGTTCTTTCTCATGCTGCTGAGCTATATCCAGAACCTCATCACCGGAAACGACCTCCGGAACACCCAGAGCGCGCTGAACGACACCCAGACCCTGCTGAGCGACACCCGCTCCCAGGTCGCCGCCGCCCAGGAGGAATATGCCCTGGCCCAGCGTGAGCTGCAGGATCTGTCTGTCAACCTCAACAACAAGCAGGCGGAGCTGGAGTCCTACGCCATCCAGATTCAGAACCAGACCGACCAGATCAAGGAGCAGGAAAAGCTCATCGGCGACCAGAAGGCCTATCTCGCCGCCGCCGACAATGAGATCCTGACCCTGCGCAGCCAGATGACCACCGTCGCGGCGCTGCGTGTGTCCGTACTCAAGCAGATCACCGATAACCTGGTCAACGTCATCGGCGACGCCTCCAAGGTCTCCATCGGCGACAACGGCAACATCATTCTGTCCGAGGGCGTGTTCTTCGATCTCGGCTCCTCGGCCCTCAAGCCTGAGAGTCTGGGTGTCCTCAATGAGCTGATCGACGCCTTTGCCGCCTTCCTCAGCGATGAGAACACCCTGCAATATGTGGACTCCATCGTCATCGCCGGTCACACCGACTCCACCGGCACCGAGGAGGACAACCGCATCCTGTCCACCGACCGTGCAAACTCTGTGCTGAGCTATCTGCTGGCCGGCAAGAACGGGCAGCTTGCCCCCTACGCCGGGTACTTCTGCTCCGCGGGTTACGGTGAGACCCGCCCCGTTGCGGACAACAGCACCCTCATGGGCCAGGCTCAGAACCGCCGCATTGAGATCTCCATGATCATCAAGGACGAGACGGTGCTGGACATTGTGGAGCAGTACCTCGCGCTTGAGGTGCCGAGCTACTCCGCCGCAGCCGCGACACCCGCGCCCACGCCGACACCGACCCCCGCGCCCACACCCAATCCCCGGGGCTCCGGCATCTTCAACGTCTTCGGCAGACAGTAAACAAGACACATAAACCATCAGAAGGATATTCTGCTAATTTGGCAGAATATCCTTCTATTTTTAAACCACCTGTTAATTTTATAATAAGGTCAGAAAACCAAAACGAAAACTTACAAGGAGGAAACATCCATGGTCAACACGCTGCTCTACCCAATCGACTCCCTCTCCCGCCGCGCGGTGAGCCTCAACGGCATGTGGGGCTTTGCGCTCGACCCCAAGGGCGTCGGCGTAAAGGAAAACTGGACGGAAAAGCTCCCCTGCCCCGACAGCATCCCGGTCCCGGCCAGCTTCGCGGACTTCTATACCGATAAGAAAACCCGCGAGTACTGCGGCGACTTCTGGTATGAAAAGGACGTGTTCGTCCCCGCCGAGTGGCAGGGTAAAACCGTCTGCGTCCGCTTCGGCTGCGCCACCCATGTGGCCACCGTCTGGGTCAACGGGGTGGAGCTTGTCTCCCACGAAGGCGGTTTCCTGCCCTTCTCCGCGGACATCACCGAGGTTGCGGTCTACGGCGGCATGAACCATATCGCCGTGAAGGTCAATAACGAGCTCAGCGAGACGCGCATGCCCTGCGGCCAGACCAAGGTGCGCCCCGACGGCTCGAAGCGCGCCGCCCCTTACTTTGACTTCTATAACTACTCCGGCCTGCAGCGCAATGTATGGCTCGTTGCCATGCCGAAAACCCGCATCGAGGATTATGAGCTGGTGCACAGCCTCAAGGGACCGGACGCGGAGGTGGCCTACACCGTGAAGACCAGCGGCGCGGCTTCCGTCGCCGTGAAGCTCTATGACGCCGAGGGTGAGCTTGTCGCTGAGAGCGCGGGCGCCGAGGGCGTGCTGCATGTGAAGGACGCACATCTCTGGCAGGTGCGCCGGGCCTATCTCTACACCATCGTGCTGCGCCTCACCGATGGCGAAAATGTGCTGGACGAATACAGCGAGAAGGTCGGCATCCGCACGGTGGAGGTCCGGGGACGTGAGATCCTGCTCAACGGCAAGCCCGTCTACCTCAAGGGCTTCGGCAAGCATGAGGACGCCGACATGATCGGCCGCGGCTTCAGCCCCGCCGTCATGAAGCGCGACTTTGAGCTGATGAAGTGGATCGGCGCCAACTCCTTCCGCACCAGCCACTACCCCTACTCCGAGGAGATGTACCAGATGGCTGACCGCGAGGGCTTCCTTGTGATCGACGAGGTGCAGGCTGTCGGCTGCTTCCCGAGCCTGATGAACTTTGCCGAGGCCAGCACCGGCAAGAAGACCGCCTTCTTCGCCAAGGAGACCACCCCCCAGCTTCTTGAGCACCACAAGCGCTCCGTGGAGGAGATGATCCGCCGCGACAAGAACCACGCCTGCGTGATCGCCTGGTCCCTGCTCAACGAGCCGGAGACCAACGACCCCGCCGCCACCCCGTATTTTGAAGAGGTCTTTGCCTGGGCCCACGCCTGCGACCCGCAGAAGCGCCCGCGCACCTTCGCCCTCATCATGAACAGCAAGCCGGACACCTGCCAGTGCCACCAGGTTGCGGACTTCATCTCCCTCAACCGCTACTACGGCTGGTACGTGCTGGGCGGCCCCGACATTGAGGAAGCCGAGTTTGTTTTCCGCAAGGAGATGGATGCCTGGATGGCGCTTGAGCCGAACAAGCCCTTTATCTTCACCGAGTACGGCGCGGACACCCACGCCGCCATCGACAAGCTGCCCTCCGTCATGTGGTCCGAGAGCTACCAGAACGAAGTCCTTGCCATGTGTGAGCGCGTCTTCGACGACTACGACGCCGTGGTGGGCGAACAGGTGTGGAACTTTGCCGACTTCCAGACCACCGAGGGCATCATGCGCGTCGACGGCAACAAGAAGGGCATCTTCACCCGTCAGCGCCAGCCCAAGCGCGCCGCCTTCCACCTCAAGGAACGCTGGGATCTGATCCCGAACTGCGCAGAGTAAATATTGTCCTGATATAGCAAAAGATTTTCCTTTTATCTTGTTCATGATTTGTTAAAATAGAATCAGCAAGAACGAAAAAACAAATAAAGGAGGACCCCGAAAATGAATCCCAACAAACCCTTCGGCCTTGCGGATAAGGTCGGTTATGCCCTGGGCGACTTCGGCAACGACTTTACCTTCATGCTCTCCACCATGTTCCTGATGAAGTTCTATACCGACGTGATGGGCGTCTCCGCGGGCCTGGTCGGCCTGATGATGATGGTGGCCCGCTTTGTCGATGCCTTCACCGATGTCACCATGGGTCAGATCGTTGACCGCAGCCCCACCACCAAAAACGGCAAGTTCCGCCCCTGGATCCTGCGCATGATGGGCCCCGTTGCCGTGGCCTCTGTCCTCATGTACGCTGTCTGGTTCAAGGACATGCCCATGGGCTTCAAGATCGTCTGGATGTTCTTCAGCTACCTCCTGTGGGGTTCTGTCTGCTACACCGGCGTCAACATCCCCTACGGTTCCATGGCCTCCGCCATCACCGCCAACCCCAAGGAGCGCGCTGAGCTCTCCACCTGGCGCACCCTCGGCGCTACCATGGCCGCCACCGCCTGCGGCGTGGTGCTGCCCATGGTGATCTACTATCAGGACGCCGCCGGCCACACCGCCCTGAACGGCTCCAAGCTGGCCGCTGCCGCCGTCGTCTGCTCCATCCTCGCCGTGATCTGCTATCTGCTCTGCTACGCCCTCACCACCGAGCGCGTGAAGATGGAGAGAACCACCGAGAAGTTCAGCCTCGCGGCCCTCGGCAAGAGCCTGGCCTCCAACCGCTCCCTCATCGGCATCGTGGTTGCGGCCCTCGTGTTCCTGCTGGCCCAGCTCTCCCTGAGCGGCATGCTCTCCTACATCTACCCCAACTACTTCGGCAACGGCCGCGGCCAGTCCATGGCGAACCTTGTCGGCACCGGCGTGACCCTGGCCTGCTCCTTCTTCGCGGTTCCCCTGTCCATGAAGATCGGCAAGAAGGAACTCGGCATCGGCGCTTCCCTGCTCGGCTCCGTGGTGCTCGTGATTGCCTTCGTCACCCACACCCACAACATGACCACCTTCACCGTCTTCTATGCCCTGGCCTACATCGCCCTGGCTGTGTTTAACCTCATCATCTGGGCCATGATCACCGATGTCATTGACGACACCGAGGTCAGGACCGGCAAGCGCTCCGACGGTACGATCTACGCGGTCTACTCCTTCGCCCGCAAGATGGGCCAGGCGGCCTCCTCCGGTCTGACCGGCCTGCTGCTGTCCATCATTGGGTACAGCGCCGCCACTGCTTTCGAGCCCAATGTTGTGGACGGCATCTACAACATCACCTGCCTCGCCCCGGCCATCGGCTTCGCGCTCCTGGCCCTGGCCCTGATCTTCCTCTACCCGCTCAAGAAGAGCGTCGTGGAAGACAACGCCCGCATCCTTGCCGAGCGCCGCAGCGCAAAGTAAGATTTGTGTACATGACTGCAAACGCTCCCGACCTGACCGGCCGGGAGCGTTTTCCTATTGCTTATGTTTTCGTCTTGTTGCTTTCGCGGTACTTTCGCGGGGTGAGGCCGGTTTCGCGCTTAAAAAGGCGGGTGAAGTAATTGGCGTCCGGGATGCCGATTTCCCAGGCGATTTCCTGGATGGACAGCGGTGTCGTAACCAGCAGGTGCCGGGCGCGGAGGATGCGCTTTTCCAGCACGTAGGTACCGAGGGGCTTGCCCGTCTCCCGGCAGAAAAGCGTGGAGAGATAGCTGTGGTTGAGATTCAGCTTCTCCGCAACCGCCGTGAGCGAGAGGTCGGCGGTGAGATCGGACTGGATCAGGAAGACCGCCTCCTGCACGGGCTTGGAATAGTGATTGAGCGCGTACTGCTGGATCAGCTCACAGTAGCCCGTGACAAGGTCGCGCCCGGTGGAGGCAAGCTGAATCTCATTGCTACACTGCTCCAGGCGCACGACATTGGCGTTGGAGAAGGAGTCGATGTAATACGGGTGAACGCCCGCGTCCTCGGCACATTTGCGCAGAAGGGTGTTGAGCGTGATGCTCAGATCCTTCACATCCCGCAGGCGGTCCGGCATACGGGAGAGCTTGCCGCAGAAGCGGAGAAAGCGGCTGTGCGCGGCAAGTGAGGCCTTCACCTCCCCTGTTCTCACCGCGGAGAGCAGAGCGTTTTCCAGCTCATAGCGCTTCTGGACGTTTGCAAAGCGTTCCTCCAGGCTCAGCTCCTGCACGGGTTCGCTGCGGGCAATGAGCTGCTGCAGAGCATCCGGCTCGGCGGAGTTGTGGATGAGCTTGAGGGCGTAATGCTCCCGCCCGGAGAAAACCGCGTCCGCAATGGCAAAGGCCATGGTATCAAACACCTCGGCCTCCTTCAGCACGGGCAGTCTCTCATAATAGGCGCTGAGATTGTGATAGAGGCTCTTCGGCAGCTTCAGCTCGTCCAGCCGGTTCAAAACCTGCTCGCCCGTTGGCGGTGTAATGAGTACCGGGCCCAGGGACAGCCAGCGCTCCGTCTCCTCGTCCGGGAGCTTCATGAGCGCGTAGTGGGTATGGAAGCTGTCCTCCAGGTGGTAGAGACTGTCCGGCTTCAGGCGCTGCACCCGCTGCAGGACAGTGGCATAGCGCCCGTCCTCGTTCGGCAGCAGCAGCAAGCGCAGGCCCATGTCGAAGCGCTCTGCATTCTGAAAGGGCGCTTCAAAGATATAGGACGGGATATCCGCGTTTTGCAGAAGCTCAAGCAGTGTTTTTACCGCAGCGCGCATGGCTCACACCTCGGTTTTGTGATTATTATGCCTGTTATTATAGCAAAGGTTTCACCCGTCTTCAACAAAAACAGCGAATCCGCCGTCATTCGGTTGCGGATTCGCTGTTTTTTCATTCACTTTACGCCGGGAGATAGTCCAGCGGATTGACACTTTCGCCGTCAAGGTACATGGCGAAGTGCAGGTGCGTGCCCTGGCCGATCTCGCAGAGAGCCGTGGTGCCGACCGCGCCGATCACGTCCCCGGCCATGATCCAGTCACCGGGATTGACCGCCGGGATGGAGGCGAGGTTTGCGTACACCGCCTGGGTGCCGTCGCCGTGGTCAACGGTCACGACCGTGCCGTAAAGGCCGTCCTCCTCCACGCTCTGCACGACGCCGGACATGGCGGCGCACACGATCTCCCCGAGCGGCGCGAGGATATCCACGCCCTCGTGGGTGCGCCAGTCGCGCAGCGTCACATCGTAATGCAGGTTCTGTACATCATGCAGGCGCTCCAGCTCCCCCTCCACGGGCCAGAAGGTCTGGGTCGGCTCCATCTCGTTCCAGACGGGCAGGGCCTCTTCCTCCTCCGCTGCCTCCTCCATGACTGGCTCCGCCGCTTCCGGCGGTACCTCCGGGATCGCCATGACCTCGATCTTCGGGGCCGCGACATCCGGCGTGACAAGCACAGTCTCGATGCGGGGTTCGTTCAGGCTGAAATCGTTCAGATCATCCATAGTCTCATTTCCTGCGGTCATCATCCAGGCGGAAAGCCCAATGACGGCGGCGCAGAGGAAAAGGACTATGTAGAAGCCCTTCCCCGTCAGAAATCCCTCCAGCCCATGGCCGGAGCTGTTGCTGTTCATTCTGTTTACCTCCTTGAACCAGTTGTTTGCCTTGCGATCCTATTTTTGCCTGGCAAGGGAGGAAATATACACAGGGGCTGTAAAAGATTTGAACCAATACTATCCCCAAATAGAAACAGCAAAATCTTTCCGGCAGAATTTGTGCCAGGGTTTATTTTGTAAAGGAATTTATCCTCACAAAATAAACCCTGACTGCGGCTCATTTGTGGCAAAGTGATACGGCAGTTGGGAGAAAGGAGGCAAAATGCCTGAGTAATCAGGATCTCCTGCAACTGCAAGTATCATTCTACCATGAAAGGAGTCGTTTGAAAATGGAAATCTCGTATTCCCAATGTGGGGATTATCTCATTCCCGATCTTATTCTTCCCGAGGCAGAACAGCAGCCCATCGGCAGGTATGGTTGGAGGCGAAAGCGCTATCTGGAAGAGCACCGTCCGGTACTGTATTCTAATCTGCTTTTGTCTGGGAAGCTGTTTCGGCACTTAGCCGAGATTGATGAGGCTTGCGATGAGCGCATGGAGCTGCTTACCCGACAGATGGCAAGCCAAGAGAGTGTGACCGAAACTCTCAAGGCCGCCGATCAAATGGAGTGGGTGCGCCGCATGAACAGCATCCAAAACCGGGCGGAAGAGATCGTCCTGCACGAGCTCGTTTACTGCTGAGGAGGTGTCGAGATGCTGATTCTGGAAGATCTTTATCTCGGCGATATTCGCCCCAGCGAGCGCAGCTTCAAGCGCAACAGTCAGTACGCGAAGGCGCTGAATGACCTTGTGAAGGTTGGGGACGCGCTGACCGACACGCTCGCTGAAAAACAAAAGGAAATATTCGAAGACTACATGACCGCCCAGCGGGAGGTGAACGTGCTCACCGATTGCGAGACCTTCATCTATGCATTTCGCTTGGCGGCTAAGATCATGTTGGATGTGCTGACAGAAGGACAGATGAGAGAGATCTGAATGCGTAACAGGAGGCGACGCAAATGCGCCGCCTCCTGTTGTTCAAAGCATTCTATTCATTTGGTAAAGTGTTGAGCCATTTGCAAAGGTACGAGCTAACGATTCGTTTCAGACTCTCTTCAATGTCCATCTCTCCGTCATTCAGCGCCCATTCAAACACACAGCCCTTTACAATGGTGCAGATGTCCATACTCATCGTATGGGCGTCTGCCTCTTTTTTCAGGAGGCCTTGCTCCTGCGCTGCCAGCAGCTCCTTCTCGCAGCGGGCCATGACCGTCCCTTCGGCAAAGCAGCCGTCAGACTGCCCCATGTAGGCCGAGAGCGCCTTGTTGCCCGTGGTGTAAAAGCTTTTCATGAACTCCTCGCCCAAAGCCAGGTAGCGGTCGATCAGGTGCATGTACAGCTCGCAGACCCGTTCGGCCACATCGGAAAGCGGCGTTTCCAGAACAAAACTGTCAAAGGACGCTTCCCGCACAAAATGCATCAGCAGGTCGTCCTTGTTCTTGAAATGATGATAAAACGTGCCGATGGAGAGTCCAGCCTCCTCGCATACGTTCCGAATCGTGATGCTGTCGGCTCCGTACTTCTTGATGAGCTCCACCGTCGTGTCGATCAGCTTTTGTTTCGCGTCCTGGGGTTCCGCCGTCTTGGGCGGTCTGCCGCGTTTCTCTGCCATAGGAGGTCACCTCAAAATAAAACTTGTTCTAAAAACTATTGACAGAATAACACAGTCTGCATATAATTGCAAATAGAACATGTTTTATATTCTGCGAAGCAAAGCTCCACAGAATATAAAGGATAAAAAATGCCTGTTCCTCGCCGCTTGCGCGGCAACCGGAACAGATGCAAAAAATCACATGCGCCAGTATCATCCTCATCTTCCAACGCAGAAAAAGCGCATGTGATTTAAATTTGAAAGAAGGTATTTCCATGAAAATCACTTACTGGTCTGACTATGCCTGCCCTTATTGCTATATCGGAGAAGCCCGGTTCAAGCGGGCGCTGTCCTATATTCCGGAGCTGAAAGACACCGAGATCGAGATGAAGAGCTTCCAGCTGGATCCCTCCGCCGGACGGCATGCCGCGGGCGACACCCAGACCCGTTTCGCCCACAAGTACGGCATCAGCATGGAGGCCGCCGGGCGGCAGATCGACACGATCTCCCAGATGGGCCGCGCCGAGGGCATCGACTTTAAGTATGCCACCACGCTCTTCACCAACACTATGGACGCCCACCGGCTGACCAAGCTGGCCCAGAGCAAGGGCGATCCGGCGCTGACCGAGCGCGTGATCGAGGCGCTGTTCGACGCCTACTTTACCCAGAACAAGGAGCTGGCCGATCACGCCCTGCTGCAGGAGATCGGCGAGCGCTGCGGCCTGGATGCGGAGGAGGTGCTGGAGGTGCTGGAATCGGACAAGTATCACGACGATGTGGTCATGGACGAGCGGGAGGCCGCCTATCACGGCGTTCATGCGGTGCCCTTCTTTGTCATCAACGGCAAGTACAGCATCTCCGGCGCGCCCGACACCGAAGGACTGCGGCAGGCGCTGCTGAAGCTGATGGCAAAGGAAGCCGAGGAGCAGATGGCCTCCGGCATGAGCTGCGGCCCCGAGGGCTGCAAGCTCCGTTAAGGCCATGGTACGCTGTGTGCCCGTTAAGGGCTATTTTGCCGAGAATTGCTTTTTCTATATCGACGAGGTTTCGAGACATGGCTTTGTGATCGACCCCGGCGCGGAGGGACAACGGCTGCTCTCCCTCATCCGCCGGGAGGGCTGGGGCATCGAGGCGATCCTGCTGACCCACGGGCACTTCGACCACACCGGCGCGGTCAATGAACTGCGGGAGACTTTGAACATCCCGGTCTATGCCCACGAAAACTCTGACCGGTATCTGCTGGACGGAGAGATAAACTTGTCCGCGTTCTGTGTCGGGGAGAAAGTGATCCGGAATGTCCGCACGCTCCGGGATGGAGACACAGTCAGTTTGCGAGACGGCTCCTGCTGCCTGCGGGTCATTCACACGCCCGGCCACACCACGGATTCCGTGGTCTATTACAGCGAAAAAGACCGCGTCGCCTTCGTGGGCGACACGATCTTCAAGGGCAGCGTAGGAAACTGGCAATACCCCGGCGGCAACCGTCAGACGCTGGTGGAGAGCATAACGGAAAGAATATTTGCTATGCCGGATGATACCGTCCTTTATTCCGGTCACTCGGAAGCAACGACCGTCGGCATAGAAAAAAGAAGATACCAAGCGAAAAACTATTGACATATCGAGAATTATAGATATAATAGCCTCATGGATAAGATTGAAGTATTCAAAGCTCTGTCGAATGAAACACGGCTGAACATTGTCGAATGGCTGAAGGAACCGGAGAAAAACTTTCCACCGCAAGGAGGGCACTTTGAGGAAGCGGTGGATCTCAAAGGCGGCGTATGTGTGGGCAGTATCCGGGACAAAGCGGGGATCTCGCAGTCTACG
>Ga0310697_10003385_pt1 | contig 16168 bp, 14 predicted proteins | sample 172DNAGHGlowgp2_FD_203883 | JGI IMG/M metagenome (GOLD analysis project Ga0310697, IMG submission 203883) | Sheep rumen microbial communities from Palmerston North, Manawatu-Wanganui, New Zealand - 1728 DNA GHGlow gp2 (v2) (version 2) | ecosystem: Host-associated > Mammals > Digestive system >... | reverse complement strand
GGCAACATTGCGGATGTCTTTTGTCTGGAATTCCTTCATTTTATCTAACTAGCTAATTATTAAATATTTACTTTTCGCGAAAAATACTTAAGTGGGCGCAAAGGTACGAAATATAATGATACCTTCACTTAATTAATTACAATTTTGCTATTTCAGCATGGATTTTCTCCCAGCGTTCGGCATTCATCTTGGTTCCCAAGACCTCAATGACATTGGCGGCTACGATGCCTCCCATTTGGCCGCATTTTGTCAAGCTTTCGCCTTTGACGAGACCTGCAAGGAAGCCTGCAGCCCACATATCACCAGCGCCATTGGTATCGATGACGTTGGCTTTCATTGGCGGGATGGTTACCATTTCGTTGCCGCGCTTGATATAGGCTCCCTTGGCTCCTACTTTCACCACAGCTATTTCGCAACGTGAAGCTATGAAATCCAAGGCTTGGCGTGATTCCATGCCTGTTAGAGCGAAGGCTTCATGTTCGTTGGCAAACACATAATCCACATAGTTTTCAATCAATTGCATGAAATATTCGCGGCTTTCTTCCACCACATTGTAACTAGCCATGTCAATGGCAATTTTCAGGCCAGCCTCTTTGGCGGTCGTAACGGCTTTATCAAGCATGCTGGGGTTGGCCACGAGGTAGCCTTCGATGTAGAAGATGTCCCAGCCGTCGAAGAGTTCCGGCTTGATGTCGTCGGGGCTGAGTTCGATGGAGGCGCCAAGGCAGGTGGCGAAGGTACGTTCGCCGTCGGAAGTCACCATGGCCGCAACACGTCCTGTAGGTGTTTCCGTGGTGAGCATGAGGGGCATCACATGGGTGGCGGTCATCTGATTTGTGAAGAACTCTCCCATTTCATCTTTGCCGATTTTGCTGAAGAAGCCGGCTTCAACGCCGAGTTGAGCCAGTCCACTCATCGTGTTGGCTGCCGAACCGCCTGAGGCACGTTGACAGCCATACTCCTTTGACAGTTTTTCAGCGATGCTAACGGCATCGTTGGCGTTTACGTAGGTCATGCTGCCTTTGGGAAGATTCATTTCCTGTAGCACCTGTTCATTGGGGACTTGACAAAGGATGTCGACCAAAGCACTTCCTATTCCGAGTATTTTTTTCATTGTGGATCCAAGATTTAAAGATTCGTTTGTCGCGAGACTGCAAGACGCGTGACGTGGGCTTTCTGTAGCTTTGCGTCACTGCGAGGAACGAAGCAGTCCATCAATTATTACGCTGCAAAGGTAATATTTTATTCAATGTGAATCAAGAAATAAAATTTTCTGGTTGAAAATCAATCAGATACAAAATTATTGAAAATTTTTATCCGAAAAAGATTGTGGGTAACGAAAAAAGCCGTACTTTTGCAACCGCAAAACAGACAAGTTCTGTGACATTGTGCAGCCTCCTTAGCTCAGTTGGTCAGAGCATCTGACTGTTAATCAGGGGGTCTCAGGTTCAAGTCCTGAAGGGGGCGCAATTTTTATGTTTCATGTTATTAATTTTTTGGCCTCGTAGATTCTCCCCGTTTCTACGGGGTTTTTTTATGTGTTCAGCGGCAACGCCGCTGAACACATGCAAAAAGCAGGGGCTTACGCTGCCTGATTATTTCCTGTCGCTCTTTCGGAGCTGAGCGGTAAGATTTTGTTTTATTGCTGTCTCCCCTTCGGAGCTAAGATTAAAACACGGTCTTGAAAATCAGTTGAATATCGCCCAAAAAAGTCCAATGGTCCAGATAATTCAGGTTGATTTTCACCTTGTCGGGCCAAATGACGGTATCGTTGTAGGCTTTGGGGTCGGGTTGCTGGGCAAGCAGTTCTTCTTCGTTGCGGTATTTGAGGCTGGCCGGGCCGGTGATGCCTGGGCGTAGCTGAAGGATACGGCGATCGTCGCCTTGCAGCTGGTCGGCATAGCCGGGCACATCAGGGCGCGGCCCCACGAAGCTCATCTGCCCGATGACAACGTTGACCAACTCGGTGAGGCAGTCCACCTTGCTGTGGCGCAGCCAACGGCCCATGCGTGTGATGCGCGGGTCGGTGGCGGTGGTGATACTATCACCCTCTGCTTGGTCAAACATCGTGCGGAACTTGCAGATCCTAAAAGGTTTGCCGTCTTTTCCAATGCGGGTTTGCATAAAGAAAGCAGGTCCTTTCGAGTCGATTTTGATGAGGATGGCAATGACCAATAGCGGTATGAAAAGCACGACAAGCCCGATGAGTGCCACGATTCGGTCGAAGCACCACTTGAAGAGGAATCCTATTTTGTGTTCATTTTTCGCCACGTTGCATGGCCTCCATGTTGAGAATTGCCTTAACGCGCGGCAAAGTTATGATTTTTCTGAACGGGTAAAGTAAGTTTACCGCAATTTTCATCCACCAGCGGTAATGCACAGCGAGTTGGCAATAGGCTTTTCGGAAGTTGAAGTTCTTGATGAGGAAGTCGTGGATTTGGGAATGTTCGGTGATGCTACGGGAGCCGTCCGAAACATATTTGAAGCCTTTTTCGTGTAAATAATAGCGGTTCATTGCATGAAAGAGGCCATAATAAGGGTAGGTGGCATTATGTTTGCAATGGGTCTTCATGCCACTTTGATCATACTCGCAACTATTGTCCCAACACCTGACACAACAAAAACCAACCAAAGTTGAGGTTTCTATTTCAAACACCCCCCAATATTCGAAGTTTTGTCGCTCACAGTCGAGCAAATATTGGGAAAAGATGTTTTTATTTGTCTTTCTGTCGGTTATGGCGTAATCGGCGAAGGTTTCCTCTACAATAGCAAACCCTTGCTCTTGTAGTAAGGCAAGGTTGATAAGTCGATAGTTGTAAGCACCATGCGCATGCCTGATTTTGTTTCTCACCCTTGGACGCAGTTCATTCAAATCACCGAAACTGTCTTTTATAACGTACCAAAAAGAGCCCTTTTTTTCTAAATCGAATCCAAATGTATTTCGCACCAAAAGCCCTCCTTTTTTGAGAAGCGGTTTCCATTGGCTTGTTTCAAGTTTGGTTTCCAGATGCGGAGCTCCATTAAAACGCCATGCATTGCGGTATTTGAAATAGGCAGCCATACAGGGTTATAGTTTTCCTATACAACGGGCTGGATTGCCTGCCCATATTTCATTATCTGGGATATTCTGGTTGACCACGGAGCCAGCACCAAGGATGGCATTTTCACCTATGGTAATGGGTTTGATAATCATTGACCCCATGCCTATGAAGGCATTTTTCTTAATTAAGACATGCCCCAAAGGATATCGGTTAGCTAAGCGATCTTCTGGGGTCATTGTATGAGGGTCAAGGTAATGGCTGATGATCTTACAACCTGTCGAAATAATGACACCTTCTTCAATGGTAATGTTTTCGGGAGACATCGTGTCGAATATCACATTGGTACCGATCTCAGTTTTTTTCGGATTTAGAATATTCACTCCTCCCCATTTACAAATCATCGAACGCCAACCTAATGAAGGCATAGGTAGGTGTTGCAAATGCAGAAATATGAGTTTTCGTATACGCATCATTTCAACTCTTTTATCCACACTTTGATTTGCTGCTCGTCGTGGAGGCGGCACACCAACAGCGAGTGGTCGCGGTAGGCCACCAGATAGTCTTCCAAGCCTTCCACGACGGCCTCAGTGCCTTCTTCGACATTGATGATGGTGTTTTTGTTGTCCACCGAGACCACCTTGCCGCGCAGGGCATTGCCATTTTCGTCTTTCTTGGAGTGGGTGAACAACGAACCCCAGGTGCCGATGTCGCTCCAGCCAAAGTCGGCGGGGATGGTGAAGGTGTTGGGCGACTTCTCCATCACGCCGTAGTCAATGCTGATGTTGGGGCAGTCTACAAAGTGGTCGTTGATGAAGTCTTGTTCTTCGGGTGTGCCGAAGTTGTAGATGCCTTTCTCGAACACTTCCACCATTTCAGGAAGGTATTGCTTAAAGGCCTGCATGATGCCGTCCAAGGTCCAGAGGAAGATGCCGCTGTTCCAAAAGTAGTTGCCTTCACTGACAAATTTCACGGCCGTATCATAATTTGGTTTTTCCTTGAACATTTCGACTTTTATGACCTCATTACAATCTGGATTGCTTCGTTCCTCGCAATGACGCGAAGCGACGCATTCCACATTCATTTTAGGCACTTGGATGTATCCATAACCTGTCTCTGGTCGGCTCGGCTTGATGCCGATGGTCATCAGTGCGTTTTGGTTTTTGGCCAAAAAGTCAAAGCCTAAGCGGATGATGCGCTGGAATTCAACTTCGTTGGTCACCAAGTGGTCGGCAGGCGTAACGACGATATTGGCATCGGAGCAGCGGCTTTGGATATGATAGGCGGCGTAGGCGATGCAGGGGGCCGTGTTGCGGCGTGCCGGCTCGCACAGCACTTGGTCGGGCTTGAGCATTGGCAGATGTTCCAAGACAAGGTGTTTGTATGCCTTGTTGGTCACCACGAGGAAGTTCTCGTCGGGGATGACGGGACTGAAACGCTCGTAGGTGCTGCGGATGAAACTCTTTCCCGTACCAAGGATGTCGAGGAATTGCTTGGGATAGTTATCTTTGCTGAGAGGCCAGAAGCGGCTACCGATGCCTCCGGCCATGATGATGCAGTAGTTGTTCATTGTTGGTCAAATAAAATCGATTTGCCTTTCTCGCTCAGATAGGGCAAGAGGTCTGTTTTGGAGATTTTACACAATGGCATACCCGAAGAATAAGGTGCGATTTCGAAGGTCTGGTAGCAGAACACGACGCTGTCGGTCTCAATCCAAGGGTCGTTGATGGGCAGGATGAAGTTTTCATCGCCCATGTCTTCCATCTCTTCAACCAATTCCAAGGTATTGAAATACAGCTCTTGGAAATGCGGGGCAACGATTTCGGTCAGTTGTTCCAGGTCGTTGAACATGTCATAACCTACCAGGCTGCCATCTTTTTTGCTGAAGGTGGCTCCATAATACCATGGTACGGGGTGCGCGCCTCCGGTATAGACGTAACCCTCAGAGATATAGGTGACATAACGGTCGGTTTGTTCCGCCAAGGTGTAGTTGCTTTCGATTTCCGACCTGGGTTCGCTGCCTTCTTCCCCGAAAAACAGGTCTTTGTCATTTTCAAAGTAATTCTTGTAGTCCTCTGTTTCGGGCGAAAGCATCCAGTGAAGGATGTTTAAGCGTAGGCTGTCGTTTTTGGTGACGGGCACGTCGATGTTAGCTGTGTAATGGGAATAGCCTTCCTCGTACTCGTTCTCCATATACAAGCTATCGCATAGCGTATAGGTCTCCACTTCAACCTCGTTGGGGTTGGTACGGTTGCAACCTACAACGATCATGAGGAGCAACACGACGGGGATGAAAATCTTTTTCATAGTTGATGATTTTAAGGTTCAATGTCGCAAAGATAGTGCTTTTTAGTAGAACGGCAATCTTTGGCAATTATTTCATCCAACGGTTAAGGATTTCGATGGGATGCACGGCATGAACGCCAGTATCGTCAAAGATTACAAAAGGTCGGTGTGGATGGTATACATCGCGGGTCATTTGTCCAGCTGGCTGAAAACGCTGTTGTTGCTCTTGAATTCGGGCACGATGACCTTCATCTGGGCCACAATCTTCATCTCATCGCAGGTTTCGAGTTCGGTGTGGAGTTCTTCGATCATGCCGTCCACCTCTGAGGTGTCGTATTTTCTCACGACAGCGTGCATAATCTTCTCGTTTTCAGTCTTGATAGTGTTTTCTTCGTTGGCCAACACTTCTTCGTAGAGTTTCTCGCCTGGGCGGAGACCCGTCTCGATGATTTCCACGTCGGGGCGATGGGCCAGTTTGCGCATCTTTTCGGCTAGGTCCCAAATCTTCACTTTTTCGCCCATGTCGAAGACAAAGATGTCGCCGCCTTCGCCGATGGAACCGGCTTCGAGGACCAGGCTACAGGCCTCGGGGATGGTCATGAAATAGCGTGTGATGCGTCGGTCAGTGACGGTAATGGGACCGCCTTGCTCGATCTGTTTGCGGAACAACGGAATGACGGAGCCACTGGAGCCCAACACATTGCCGAAACGCGTGGTGATGAACTTGGTGTTGCCTTGACGGCTTTGCGTGTAAATCTCGGCGATACGCTTGGTGGCACCCATCACATTGGTCGGGTTGACAGCCTTGTCGGTCGAAATCATCACAAACTTCTCTACGCCATATTCTATCGCCAAGTCGGCCACAAGTTTGGTGCCGAACACGTTGACAAACACCGCCTCGTAGGCATTCTCTTCCATAAAAGGCACGTGCTTGTAGGCTGCGGCATGGAACACCACTTGAGGATGGTAAGTCTCGAACACTTCCCTCATACGAACAGGGTCTTTCACATTGGTGATGACAAAGGCCATCTTGTCATGCATTTCCTTGAATTCAGGCGTGTTTTTCATCTCAAACTGGAAGTCGTACATCGGCGACTCAGCTTGGTCGAGCATAATGAGTTTGGTGGGGTTGTATCGCATCACTTGACGGCAAATCTCACTGCCGATGGAACCAGCCGCACCTGTCACCAGGACATTTTTATCCTTAATCTCGCGACTCACGTTTTCTTTGCCAAGAGTAATGGGTTGACGGCCCAAAAGGTCTTCGATTTTGACGTCTTTAATCTGGTTGCTCTTGATTTCTCCATCAACCCATTGGGTGAAGGGAGGAATGGTCTTGACGATGAGGTTCAGGCTCAGGCCTTGCTCCATGATTTCCTTTGAACGCTTCTCGTCCAAACTCGGAATGGCTAACACCATCACCTTCACTTTGTTTTTCTTGATGAATTCTTCCGTCATTGCCACGTTAGGCGAATAAATCTTTATCGTATTAATCTGTGTTCCAACACGTTTTGGATTATCGTCGACAAATGCAATCACTTTCAGTTTGGAAGTTGTGTCTTGTGAGAGTGTTCTCAAAAGCATGGTACCACCATCGCCAGCGCCATAGATGATGGTGTTTTGCTTGACTTCTTGGCTTCTATAGTTTTCGTTGTACAACCGCCTGATGACCAAACGCAAGATAATCATCAATACCATAGTGATGAGATAATGGTAGAAAATGATGACAAATGACGGATAAATCTCTATGGCAACCCAAGGTAAAAACTTGATGAACAAGATTTTACTTACAACATAAAAAAGAAAAGTCCAGGTACATGACGTTAAAATCTTATGAACATCATTAAAACCCGCATAGCGCAACATTCCGTCGTAGGTCTTGCTGATCAAGAAAGCGATGAGATAAGGCAAAGGATAAATCCAGATATATTTCCAAGTGACTTCAATATTGATGATGTCCTTGGAATAGTACATCACAATGGCAAGAAAATAGGCAAAAACAACAATAGCCATATCCACTGCCAAAATCCAAACGCGGGGTAAAGTGTTGTTTTTGTGCTTTCCGAAAATGAAATCACAAAAATGACGTATCATTTTTCGCATAAGCCAAAGATTTTAATTCCGCAAAACTACAACAAATTTTTTATGTTTTCAAAAAATTTTTTCCATCAGATGCCATTTGCCCGTTGAAGGCAGGTTGGGGTCGGCACCTTGGCAATGGGCCACATAGGCTTCCCATTCGGCTTGGCGAGGGAGTTGCGCCAGTCGGGCCATGTCGCGGCTCCAGTCGAAGTCGTCCACCGTGTCGCAGATCATAAAGACATGAGTGCCATAACGATAGAGTTGCATATCAAGGATGCCCACTTCACGCTGTCCTGCCACCACTTCTGGCCACACATGGGCATGAATGTCACAGTATCTCTCAATGAGTTCAGGGTCGTTGACGAGTTCTAAAGTTTGACAATAGCGTTTCATTTTTTCTCGGTTTTGGTGATGAATAAACCATAAAATACGATGACTACGAAGCAGATTAATGGCAACACGAAACTCAAGTTGACAGATGGGATGCTTCCCCCACTACCGTCGATGATGCGGGCCTGCAAGGGTGGCAACACCGAGCCGCCCAAGATAGCCATGATTAATCCTGCCGCTCCGATTTTTGCATCGTCGCCTGTGTCGGTCAGGGCGATGCCATAGATGGTCGGGAACATCAGGCTCATGCAAGCCGAAACCGCCACCAAACAATACATGCCGGCGCGACCGTCAAGGAAGATGACACCGAGCACCAACACGGCTCCGGCGATGCCCAGATAAGTCAGTAGCTTGGAGGGACGGATATATTTTAACAAGAAGGTGCAGATGAAACGACTTGCGCAGAAGATTGCCATGGCCACGATGTTGTAGCGTTGCGAGAGCACCTCGGCGGCCTGTTCCGTCATGCCTTCGTTCATGAAGATGCGCGTGCCGTATTGGATGATGAAAGTCCAGCACATGATTTGCACGCCGACATAGAAGAACTGTGCCACCACGCCATAGCGATACGGTTTGTTTTGCCAAAGGCGTTTCAAGGTGGGGCCAAAATTTTTGTCGTCGCTCTCTTCTTCTTTGTCTTGTTTTTTCACCAGCAGCAGGATGACAAAAAAGAAGACCACCAACACCGCGCCAATGATGACATAAGGTCGACTCAGCACGGCAAGGTCGGCGTTTTTGACAGCTTCGAATTGGTCGTCGGGCAGCAAGGCGCGTTCTTCGGTGCTCAAAGGGTTGAGCTTGGCTTGGATGTACTTCATCGCCACAAACATGCCCGCCAGCGAGCCGATGGGATTGAAGGCTTGGGCGAGGTTGAGTCGGCGTGTGGCGGTGTCCTTGTCTCCCATGGAAAGGATGTAGGGATTGGCCGTGGTTTCAAGGAAAGAAAGGCCGCAGGTGAGCACGAAATAGGCAATCAGGAAAGGATAATAAGTGCCTGTGGCCTTGGCGGGGATGAACATCAAGGCACCGATGGCGTAGAGGCCGAGGCCCATGAGCAGACCGGCTTTGTAGGAAAACTTGCGTACAAACAAGGCGGCGGGCAAAGCCATGCAGAAATAGCCGCCATAGAAGGCCAGTTGCACCAAGGCGCCGTCGGTGACGCTCATGCGGAAGATTTTGGAGAAGGCCTTCACCATAGGGTTGGTGATGTCGTTAGCAAAGCCCCACAAGGCGAAGCAACAAGTCACCAGCACAAAAGCCAAGAGGTATTTTTTTTCTACTACTTTGTTCATTTTCAAGTTTTTTTTGTCGCTTTACGTCATTGCGAGGAGGAACGACGAAGCAATCTAGAAATTCACATAATTCGAATAATTTGCCGTTTTCCTTTGTCGGCGAATTTGGCTAATTGTGCGAATGGATTGCTTCGTTCCTCGCAATGACGCGAAGCGTATCAATGTATTTACTTTTATATCATTTCCTTCTGATGGTTAATGGAATTGCTTCTGGATGTTGTTCGTAGAAAACTTTGGCATCCTTGACCACGCAGGCGAGATAGCCACCGCCACCGGCGCCTGGCATCTTCCACGCCAATACGTCGGGGAATGCGGAATAGCGGTTAATATAGTCTTCTATTGTAGAAGATTGCGGGTCTTTAATCCCCTGCCCTTCGAGCACCCTCTTAAAAGGGGGAAGGCCCGCAATAACGTTCTTGGGGTGGATCATACCCGGGAACATGGCCGTTTGTGCGTTGAAGGAGGCCTTGTAAGCCATGGCAAAAGAATCCAAGTCCATATTCATGATGGCATTCCAACAGTCGTCGGCGGCCTTGGCCAAGGCCTTCACCTTGGGTTCGGTGATGTCCTTGCCTTCCACCACCGAGCAGCCTGGGCGGCGCGGCTCCATGGGAATCATAACGAGATGGTTTTCAAGCCAATCCAAAATGTGGTCGTCAAGGCATGTCTCGAATTTTACGGGCCAATAGAGTTTGTCATAATAATGCCTGACGAGTCCGGGCATGCAGATGCCGATGCTGTCTTGCGCCCCGCTGATGATGCCGTCGCTGCGCTCGGGGTCGTTCTCGAAGCAGAAGACCAGCTTGGCGAGGGTCTCGGGGTCCATTTCGGGCAGCTTCATGGGCCAGATGCGCTTGATCATGTTGCGCGTCGAGGTGGAGAGGCCGCAACGCTCGCGCACCTCGAAGGTGGGTTCGAGCGAGATGGTGATGGCCCAGCCTGGGGCAAAACACGAGACGTAAGGCTGGTCGATCCAAGTGCCGGCAAGGTCCAGGCGAGTCGGTATCTGACAGAGGTCGTGTTTCAAGGCTGTGGACGAGCGGGCTTCCAAGCCTTCCGAAGGCGTGCGTTGCAGCACTATATATTCGATGCCACGTTCCTCGCAGAAACGGCGTTTTACCTCGGAGGCTCCGTCTTCGTTGACGACAAAGACATCAGGTTTCAGCCTGTCGACCGTGCCGACAAAGTCCATCACGCCGTCGCCATCGTTGATGAAGGCGTCTTTCACATAGCGGATGGCTTTCACCATGAAGAGGCGTTCCTTTTCGGGATAGAGGGTCTTGTGGTTTTTGTAGTGCAGGATGGTCTCGTCGGAGCCGATGCCCACATAGAGGTCGCCATATTGCGCTGCCTGTCGGAAAAACTCAACGTGGCCACTGTGCAAGAGGTCGTAACAGCCTGAGACAAATACTTTCTTTACCATGTTTTGGAATTTGCGGCAAAGATAGTGAATTGTTGGCAACGGCAATCAAAGTTGTTGCACTTCGGCCAAGGCTGCCACGAAATACCAGCGTCCGTTACTCTCGCAATAGCATTTATATCGGGTGCGTTGTTTTTCCCCTTTTTGGAAGACGAGGCCGTTTTTCAATGTGAAACGGGCTCCATCGGGTAGGCTTTCCACGGTGGTTGCAGAAGTGTTGTTTTTATCGTATTGCTGCAACACCCTTTGAAGGTTTTGGTCGGCGGTGCTGCTGGCTTTGATGTGTTGCAAATGATGTTGCAATGCAGCGAGAACGTCTTTCGGAAATATGGTTTCGATCATGAAAGGGAGCAACAAAGCTGCAAATTGCTTTTGCCACTCTGCGCCGTGGGGTTGCACCCTTCTCAGTCTGTGCTGTTGGTATACATCGTAATGCGCCACCTCATGAAGGTAGGTGATGAGCATTTGATAGGGGTTCAGGTCCAAGTTGAGGGTGATGGAGCAAATGCCGTTTGGGGTGCGTGGTGGACGGAAGTCGCCCAACTTTGAGCTGCGTGGGCGTTTGAAATGCAGTTTGAAACGGCGTTGGGTAAAGACCTCTCCCACCATGGTCACCGAGGCCTCGGGGAAATAGTGTTTCAGCAATGCCAGTTCTTCAGCCTTCATCGCTTTTAATGCTGGTAGTCTGTCATACCGAACCTTTCAGTGCATAGATACGCTTCCTCCTTCGTCGGTTGGTATGACATGCACTGAAAAGTGAGAGTATCTATGGCTCCCTGTGGCACATAGCTCCACTTGGTGCAGGAGTTGCAGTGGCGCGGTGCGCGACGGCGGCCAGGCACTTCCTTGGTCTTACAGGAGGACACAAAGAGTATCAGAAGAGCCGAGGAGAGGATTAGGGCTTTTTTTACTCCTCCTGCTCCCCTCACAGAGGGGGAAGTGGGGGGCAGGGGGGATTTAATATGTACTTTTTTTCCATTCATTGCGATAACCAATTGGCAGGGTTTTGTCGGTTTTGTTCTTTCAAAAGCTCGAAGTGTAGTTCCGTTTTGTTTTCGGTCTTGTTGGTGTGAACGGTGCCTAGGTTTTGTTTGGTCTTCACCTTGTCGCCACGCTTGACGACGACGTTTTCGAGGTTGGAATACACCGTGAAGTATTCGCCATGGCGCAAGATGACTACGGTGTTGGCACCTGTCAGTTTGGTGACGCTGGCCACCTCGCCGTCGAAGACGGCACGGGCTTTGGCACCGTCGTTGGTGGCGATGTCGATGCCGTTGTTGGTCACGGTGACTTTGTCGGACACTACGGAGGCGTGTTTGCCGTATGATGACGAAATCACGCCGCGTTCCACGGGCCAGGGTAGCTTGCCTTTGTTGTTGACGAAGTTGGCCGACAGCGTCTTTTCAGCCGGTGTCAGTGCCATGCCTTTTTCCTTGGGTGCAGGGGCTGTGGTTTTTCCTTTGTTGGCGTTCTTCTTGGCTTCTTCCTTGCGTTTTCTTTCGGCTTCTTCGTTAGCCTTACGGATTTCCTCGGCAATGATGTCGTCGATGGCTTTTTGCAGCTTCTTCGCCTGCTGTTGCTTGTCCTTGATTTCCTGCTGGATGTTGCCTTCCTTCTTTTTGAGTTTGGCCACCTGATCGTTCAGTTCTTCTTTTTCTTTTTTCAACGCCTCTTGTTGTGTCTTCTCATCTTTCAGCAAGGCGGTCTGTTCCTCGCGCGCCTGTTGGCTGGCTTCCACCTCTCCAGCGATGCGTCTTTCAGTGCTGGCGATTTGTTCCATCTTGGTCTTTCTGGCATCGGTAAACTCACGGATGTAACGCAAGCGGCTGAAGGCTTGGTTGAAGTCCTTGGAGGCGAAGATGAAGCCCAGTCGGTCGTAGTGGCTACGGTTTTTGTTGGCGAAGACAATCATCTTGGCGTATTCTTTTTGCAGTTTACTGAGGTCGGCGTTGAGGGTCTTGATGTTGCTCTGTCCTTGGTTGATTTCCTCGTCGAGGACGGCAATCTGCTCGTTATAGGTGGTAATCAGTTTCTGGCGCTGCTTGATTTTCTTGTCCAAGATGTTGACCTCGTTGAGGGTCATCTCCTTGTCTTTTTTGGTCTTTTTCAACAATTGGTTGGCCGTCGAGATCTCTTTTTGCAACGAGGTGATTTCGCTTTGCAGCTGCTTCTTCGACTTGCCTTTCGTTTTTTGGCAATAGGCGGGATATGAAGCCAAAACCAAGAATAATAGAACCAAAAACGGCACACACCACCCTTTAGCGTCATGGCTGAGGAACATATGCCATCTCCTGCATTTAGGAGATTGCGGGTCAAGCCCGCAATGACGGCTTGGGTAGGATTGTTCTATGTGTGTTCGATTATTCATTTTAATTCCATGCGTTCCATCTTATCGGTAATCTTCAGTGGAAAGGTCGTTTTCTCGTCGAGTTTTACGTTTTTGTACCTGATTTTGGCCGCCATGTTACCCATTACGAAGGTCTTCAGCTGCACCATTTGGTTTTCAACGGGCGGAAGGCCCTCGTTATTGTCTAGCAGCAAAGTCTGTATCCATGGCAGGCTGAGTGGCATGCCAAAGTGGGCGGCGACGGTTTCCAAGGGCTCGGCCAGATAGGTCTTTTCCAGGCGGTTGACCACCCAAACCGAGTCGTTGCTGATTTTGGCGCGTGCCACCTCGACGCCCATGTTGGCAGTCACGGTGAGCCAGACGAGGCTGTCCTTGCGCATCCGCATCTGTCCTGACAAATTGTCAAACGACATGCCGTTGCCTTCGGCTTGGATGTCGAGGTTGGCGGTCATCCATTCGAAGGCTTGTGGCGGCGTGGGTGCTACTGTTTTCTTGCGCGATGCGCAGGAGGTAGCCATCATCAATAGTGCCAAAAATGCTATGGTCGTTCGGATTTTCACGCTAGGTCTTTCTTCAAATTCCGTTCCAAATCAGTTCTTTCCGAGTTTCTTCACAATGGCGTCGTAATGCTCTTGATAGGTAGCATCGGGTTCTTTGAGCAGTTTAAGGGCTTTCTTCATGTATTCTTCGGCTTCTTGGTAGTTGCCTTTCTTGTAGAGCACCCAAGCGTGTGTGTCGAGGTAGGTTGGGTTATCAGGCTCTGTGGTGATGGCTTTTGTTGACATCTCCAAGGCCTTGTCCAGGTCTTGGCCTTTCACGGCAAGGTAATAGGCGTAGTTGTTGAGCACCAACACATTATCGGGATCGTTGCGCAGGGTGCGTTCGTAAGCTTCAAAGGCTTTCTCTTCGTCGCCTACCTCGTGGTAGATGTCGCCCAGGAAAGCGTCGAAGTTGGCCATTTGCGTCTTGTCGGTGGTGTATCTCCTCCCCTTCTCCAAATAGTTGATGGCGTTTTCGTTGTCTTTCAGCACTGCGCTGGCCACGCCTGCATACCAATAAAACACGGGCTGCATGGGATAATATTTCAAGGCGGCCACAGCATGGTCGCGCACGGCCTCGTTTTCGTTGAGGTGACTCTCGCTGACGATGAGGTTCTGCCATCCATAGAAGTCGGTGCTGTCAATGGATAACACATGTTGGAATTGCTCCTTGGATTTCACGGCGTTTTCCTCGATGAGGTAATACGAGCCGAGAATGAGGTAGCCGAGTTTGTTGTCGGGGTGTGTCTCGATGAAAGCCTCGCCGCATTGCCGTGCCTGTTCGCTGACGTTGGGTGCGCCTTGGTATTTGTTCATCCAATAGTCGTAGGTGTTGGCTTTGGTGGTGATGTCGAGGTTTTTGTTGCGGATGGCCCCCAACAGCTCGTTGAAGGCCTTGTCCGTCTCGCCGTTCATCTCATAGAGCTCGAGCAGTGAAATGTTGATGTAAGGATGCTCAGGGTTGACCTCTTTCATCCTCTCATAGGTCTTCAGCGCGTCTTTGATCTTACCGTTTTCGGCATAGAGTTGCGCCAACATGCCGTAGTAGCGGATGTTTTCAGGGTTTTGCTCGATGAGTTTCTCCAACTCTGCGACCACCTTTTTGGTGTTGCCTTGGCGACGGTAGACGTTGAGGCGTTGTTCGGTAATCAGTTCGTTTGCCCCGACCAAATCCTCCAGCATGTCCATTTTTTTCAGCGCCTTGTCGTATTGCTCCGTGACGAGGTAGGTGTCGATGAGTTCGCTGAGCATGTCGGGGTCGTCGGGGTGTTTTTTGGTCAAGTCTTCATAGAGTTTGATAAAGTCGTCGTATTGCTCCAGTTTGCGATAAAACAAGCCCAGTCGAATTTGGTACCATTTGTTCTCGGGGTCGAGTTTGGCGGCTTTTTGGATCATATCGAAGGCTTCCTCAATGCGGCCGTCGTTGTAGTACTGTTCGCTCAATTCAAACATCGAGGCATGGTCGGTGGGCCAATAGCGCAGTGCCTGTTCAAAGTTGCGGATGGCGCCTTCGGTGTCTTCGCGGTATTTGCATTGCAGGCCATCGGAGAAGTAGGTGGCATTTTTTTTCTTGTCGGGTCGTTCTTGGATCATGGAGTTTATGTCTTGGCCCATGACGCCTGCAGAAAGAGCGAATACAAGCAGTAAGAATATAGACCTTTTACCGTTATGGCGGAGGCACATCCGCCATCTCCTTGGCGCAGCGAAACCGTCCTTGCGCTCAGTAGATTGCGGGTCAAGCCCGCGATGACGGTTAAAAGGGTTGTTTTGGTTTTTCATTATGATGATGTTATTTGTTTAGTTTTAGTTTTTCCCAGTGTGACCAAAGCCTCCTGCGCCGCGTTCGGTCTCAGAAAGGACCTCCACTTGCTCTGTTTCCACTTGTTCGCATCGGGCGATGACGAGCTGGGCGATGCGGTCGCCGCTGTTGATGACAAAGGGCTTGTCGGAGAGATTAATGAGGATGACACATATCTGGCCGCGGTAGTCGGCGTCGATGGTGCCGGGCGAGTTGAGGACGGTGATGCCGCTTTTGAGGGCCAGTCCGCTGCGAGGGCGCACCTGGCCTTCGTAGCCTTCTGGAATCTCCATGTAAAGTCCCGTGGGCACGAGTTCGCGTTGCATGGGTAGGAGGGTGATGGGACCTTCGGGCAGGTAGGCACGGAGGTCCATGCCGGCTGAGTTGCGGGTCTCGTAGGCCGGCAAGGGATTATTTGAGGTGTTGACGATGTTTAATTTCATAATTATTTCCTTTTCAATATTTTACTATTTACGATATTCATCATTGCCTTCACCAAGTCACTCTCCTTCCAGCAGATGAAAGCAAGGAAAACCAGCAGTAGCGTCGTGTTCACTACCAAAGTCAAGACGGTGCTGTTAAAGTGGAGGTACTTTTGTACATAAAACAAGCCAATGGCCAAGGCAAAATAGACGAGTGCCGACTTCAGGTCATACGGTATCGGGGCTTTCTTTTGTCCGACTAAATATGACAGGACCATACAAGTGCCGTAGCCAGCAAAACCGCCCCAGGCGCAGGCCCAGTAGCCATATTTCGGCACAAAGATGAAGTTGATGGCGAGCAATACTGCGCAACCGATGCCGGAGAAGATGGCACCCCACCAGGTTTGGTCGGTGAGTTTGTACCAGAACGACAAGTTGAAATAGATGCCCATGAAGATTTCGGCCATCATCACGATGGGCACCACGCCCAGACCTTCGCGATAGTCGGCTCCAACGAGATATTGCAACAGGGGCATATACATTACTACGGCGAG